>Ga0209341_10005773_pt1 | contig 11122 bp, 13 predicted proteins | sample RifCSP13_2_FD_184020 | JGI IMG/M metagenome (GOLD analysis project Ga0209341, IMG submission 184020) | Soil microbial communities from Rifle, Colorado - Rifle CSP2_sed 13_2 (SPAdes) (version 2) | ecosystem: Environmental > Terrestrial > Deep subsurface > Rock core/Sediment | place: Rifle...
GGCAGGCCGAGCGTGGGCATGGCGAGGACCGCGGCGTGAAGCAGCTCCTCGGGCCGGACGCCCGCCGCAAGGGCCTTGCGCGCGTGGGAGTGCACGGCGCCCTCCAACCCGGCGCCGATGGAGAGGCTGATCTTCACGAGGGCGCGCGTGCGGTCGTCGAGCGGGCCCGCCGCGTGCACGGCGTCGCCGAGCGCCTCGTAGGCCGTCCCCACCTGGGGGTAGTTCTTCTGGAGCCACTCGAAATGTCCGGGGAGCTTCCCGCGCTTCACCATGAGACCACCGCGGCATGGAACCGTGGGGAGGGCATCAACGCTTCGTTCGTACCCGCGCGGCAACCGCGAGGGCCGCCACGAGGAGGGCGACGAGGGCGAACTCCGGCGCAGGCGTCTTCGCGGGCGCGCGCACCGTGAGCGTCCCCCGCATCAGCGTGTGCCCCACGACGTGACATCGGTACAGGAAGTCCCCCGTCTCGTTCGCGGTGAAAGTCACGGTGGCGACCTCGCCGGGGAGCACGTCCACGGTGTCCACGTAGTTCTCCACCGCGAAGTTGTGGAAGATGTCGATACCGCCATGCGAGACGCTGTCGTTGTTGTAAAGGACCAGCACCACGCGGTCGTTGGGTTCGACCGTGATCTGTTTCACGTCGAAATCAGCGTCGCGCATCTCGATGACGAACTGCCTGTCCGCGGCCTCGGCCTGACCGGCGAGGACCAGGGGGACGAGCAGGGCAATGAGGGTGAGGCCCCGCGCGAGCATCGGAGTTCCGAAGTTCGCGGGGGATATCAGGGTTTCGCCGCCTGTCGCTCCAGAGAAGCGATGGCCTCGGGCATCCCGTCAAACCGCGCGACTTGGCGGTGGGGCCCGGAGGCTCGGAGCTCTGCCGAGTTCCCGTACCCGTACATCACCGCCACCGTCCAGGCCCCCGCGGCACGGCCCGCGGCGATGTCCACGGGGCTGTCCCCCACGACCACGCACTCCGAAGGAGCGCGTGCAAGAGCGCGTGCGGCATGAAGGACGAGGTCCGGGGCGGGCTTGGAGCGTGAGACCTCGTCGCCGCCGACGACGACAGTGAAGGGAGACTCGATCCCCGCGGTGCGGAGCATGAGGCGCCCCACCTCGCGGCGGCGCGTGCTCACGGTCGTCATCGGGCGCGGGGAGAGCGCCTGGAGGCCCTCGCGGACGCCGGGGTACAGGGCGACCCCTTTGCGGACGAGCTCCTGGAAATGGAGGTAGTAGCGGTCGTTCACCGCCGCCGAGATCGCCTCATCCATGCCGCGGAGCAGGGCCATCTGCCGCACCACGGGCATCCCGATCAGCGGCCGGAGCTCTTCCCGCGAGAGGGGGGGCTCGCCCATCTCCTTCAGCGCCGCGTTCATGGCGGCGAGGATCGCGTCGAGCGTGTCCATCAGGGTGCCGTCCAGGTCGAAGAGGAGGGCGAGGGTCACCGCGGCCGGCACGGGGCTCCGCGGCATAAGCCTCACGGCCCTACTTCATCTCGAGGCCCCGCACCTCGACGACGACGCTGCCGCCAGGAGGGAGGATGCGCCCGATTTCGGCCTCGGGGACCTGAAAGGCCTTCGCGAGGCGACGCGCGAGCGGCTCCCGCTCGCCTTCGCCAGGGGTGATCACCGCGAGCCGCGTCGAGCGCGCCGCGACGGCGGCCTCGGGCGCGCCCATCACCTTGCGGTGGCCCTCGTGCTCCACCTCCGCCACGGCGAGACGGAGGGGAATGTCATGGACGTAATTCCGCTTCCCGCGGACGACGAACGCCCCGCGGGGCAGGTACTCCCCGGTCTCCGCCTGCTTGCTCACCTGCTCCGGGAGGACCCAGTACGCGCTCGCGGAGGCGAGGCCGGCGGACCACGCCTTGGACATCGCCGCGGCGAAGGCGCAGGCCTCGCGCAGCGTCGCCTCCCCGGCCCGGGCTCCCTCCTTGATGACGCAGGAGGGGGCGCCGTGCACGTCGGCGTGGGCGTACCGGTCGCCCTCCTTGAGGTGCTTGCGCACCACGGAATCGTTCGTCTTCGCGTCCCGACCGCCGAGGACGAGGAACCCCTCCGAGGAGACGAACCAGCGGTAGGCCTCGAACCAGAGAGCTTTCGTGGGCTTCGGGCGCTCGCGGGTCTTGCGCTCGGCCTTCGCCACGGCCTTCACCGCCTTCTCCAGCTCCTTCGCGGTGTCCTCCATCGCACGGACCACTCGTTCCGCCTTCACGCGGGCCTCCTTTCTCGCGTCGTAGAGCGCCTGCACGTTCTCGTCGACGTTCCGGCGGTAGTCCAGGGTGATCTCCTCGACGTCCCCCGCGCGGACGACGACCCGGTGCTTCGCGCGGTCGACGCGGAGGATGGAGGGATGCTCTGGCGTGCCCCCCGCCCGGGCCGCCTTCAGGAGGCTCTCAAAGTCCGCGTAGTGCGCGTAGACCAGGTCGGCGAGCATCCCGGAGCGCACCTCCTCGACGCGGGAGGCCTGGAGCGCCTGCTCCTGCTCCTGGAGGCGCCGTCGGAGCTTCTCCACATGGGGGTCGGGCTTCGGCGCGGAGGCGAGGCGGTCCAGGTACGCGGTGAGAGCCGCGCCTAACGAGGGGAACTCCTGACGCTCGAGGCCGGCATGCTCGCGGAGCGGAATCGGGGTCACGTCGAGGACGAATCCCGCGCGGAGGATCACCGCGGGCTTCGGCCGTTCGAGTTCATCGCGAAGTTCCGTCCAGGCGGCGAACACCGCCGCGAGCTCGGACTCTCCCGCGTCCTTCGGCTTCACGCTCTTGTCGATTCCCGCGCGGGCGCAGAGCTCCTCGGAGTACTGCCCGCCTAGGTTCATCCGAGCCGCGAGCGTCTTCACGAGGTTCTCCTTCGAGGCGCGGACGGTGCGGAGGAACCCCTGGGCGTCCAAGGCCAGAGGGTCCACGCCCCCGGGCGGGAAGGCGTAGGGTTCGCCCGCGGCGACCTGGCGGTCCTTGAACGCCTGCTTCCTCAGGGCCGCGACGATCACGCCGTCCCTCGCGAGGACGATGTTCCCCTTCCCGAACATCTCGAGGACGAGGTCGTGCTTCGCGCCGCGCTCCAGACGAAAAGTGAGGATGCGGTCGAAGCCGCGCTGCTCCACCGCGGTGACGCGCGCGTTGTCGAGGGCCTTCCGGAGCATCGCGGCGAACGGCGGCGGGGTCTCCGGTCGCTCCACCATCTCGCGGAGCAGGACCCACTTCCCCGGGTGGACGAACACCTCGCGCTTCCCGCCGGGGACGCCAAACCGGAAGGAGAGCCAGTCCTCGGACTGGTAGGCCTTGTCGAAACGCCCGCCGACGAGGGCCTGCAACTCCCGCGCGAGGACGTAGATGTCCGCGGAGTTCACGCCTTCCTTCATGGGGCGCGCAACCCCGAGCGGTTACTTAACGTCTCCTCGGGACCCACGCGTACCAGGGTCCCCGACACCGGCGGAAGCCGAGGGACTCGTAGAACCGCCATGCCACCCGATCCCCCGCGGTGGTGGATACGAACACGACCGGGGGCCGCTCCTCCCGGAACCAGCGCAGGATCTGGCGCATGAGGGCCGTGCCCACGCCGCGACGGCGGGATCCGGGACGGACGAAGAGTTCCTCGACGTAGCCCACGCGGGCACTCGCGTAGCTGACTGTGTGCGCCCAGACGAAGCCGATGACCTCGCCCGCCTCCTCCGCGACGACTACCTTCGGCCGCACCGCGACACGGAGGGACCGGAACCGACCATTACCTCGTCTTCCTGGGTTGAGCTGGAAGTACAGGCGGTTCACCGCGGGGAGATCGACAGGACGCGCGTCACGGACCCTCATGTCCTTGGCATGGACGCGTTCGGGTAAAGCCCTGAGGGTGCGAAGCCTCGAGACGGGCCCGAATGAGCCCGCGCGAAGCGGGGACCCTCAAGGTCCACCTTCGGACCACCGGGCATGGCCAGAGGCTTTAAGGAAGACCGTCTCTACGCGGGCGCGCGCCGAAGTGGCTCAGGGGTAGAGCAGCTCCTTGGTAAGGAGCAGGTCGGGGGTTCAATTCCCCCCTTCGGCTTCTCCAGCGGCGAAAACGGACTCGGGCGGGTCTTGCCCGCATTACCTGTAGCCCTCGGGTGACAAAGCCTCGCCGGCTTTATTACCCGCCCGGTGTCTGAGATGGTCGTGCAGAGCATGCTCGAGGTGGCGAGGTTCTTCCTCCAGACCGGCCGGGCGGAGGTGGAGGAGGGCCTGCAGAAGGGCGATCAGGTCCGGGTCCGCGACGGTGCGGAGAAGGCTTGGAACGCGGTCGTCCAGGCGACGGAGCACCTCATGCGCAGCCGGGGCCGCACCCCCGTCCCAGGCCCGTACGGACACCGCGACCGGCGGGACTTCCTCGAGGAGGTCGGTCGCTCCGACCTGGCGCAGAAGTACACCTACTTCGCGGAGCGCCTTCACGGGGACGTGTTCTACACTGGTGCGATCCTTCCCGGGGCCAGCCTGCGACGGTATCTCGACGAGGTCGAGGACTACCTTCGACTGGTCGCGACCGCGTGATGACCCGCTCGCGGCAGAATTCGAAAGGCGTTTCCCTGGCGACATGGAAAAAGGGAAGAAAAAAGGGGAAAAAGGTGGAAGGGTCAGCCCAGTTCGATGCGCTCGACGGCCAGCGTAATCTTCTCGATGAGGGGCATCTTGTCGTTGTTGCCCGCGTCGAACTCCCCGAGCTTGTACGAGACCGGGAAGCACTCAAAGAGGTTGTAGCGGCGTGCCTCGTTGCCCTTGTAGTCCATGACGATGATCGACATGGACCGGCGCTGGAGGTCCCCCTGGACCATCTGGTTGTACCAGTCCCACAGGACGGAGTCCGCCGTCAGCCCCTTCGAGAGTGTGACCGGGCCGCACCGGGTCAGTCCTGGGAGCAGTCGGATCATGTTCGAGTCCCCGCCTTCGCGGTACTCGATTACCTCCGTCTCACAGCTGAGCCCTTCAACGGACGCGAATTGGCCTGCCTCGACGCCTTCGATCTCCACGCGGAAGCGGTAGCTGGGCAGCGGGTCGTTCCGCCCCCCGAGCGGTGCCCTGGCAGCCAAGGCGATCAGCAGAACGAGGACGCCCGCGGCCGCGATGCCGTGCAGTATGCTGCGTTTCACGATGTCACCCCCTCTCCCCGCTGGAGCTCCTGGGTATTTCTCCCCCGCCCCTCCTCGGCGGCGTGCCGGAATTGGCGGGGGGAAGAGGCGCTTCAGAGATAAAGGGGTTGCCGGCGGTGATGCCGCGTTCTGTACGTTACAGGGCGCAGCAGGGCAGCCGGCCGACATCCTCGGTGAACGAGAGCGCCACGAGCTTGAGCGCCTCGCTGTGCGTGGGGAACACATGCACCGTGTCGACGAGGTCGTCAATCGTGAGCCCGAACTTCACCGCGAGGATGGCCTCGTGGATCGTGTCCGCGGCGAGCGGGGAGAGCAGGTGGACGCCGAGGACCTTCCGGGTCTCCGGGTGGATCACCATCTTCACGAGCCCGCGCGTGTCGCCGACCACGTTCGCCTTCGGCACCGCCTCCATCGGCAGGGTGCGGCAGGAGCAGACGCCGAACTTTCGCATCATCCGCGCCTCGGTGAGCCCGACGCTGGCGACCTGGGGGTCGGTGAACACCGCGTGGGGGACCGCGGTGAAGTCCCAGGACACCTGGCGCGACGTGAGGGCGTTCACCGCGGCGACGTAGCCCTGTCGCGCTGCGGCGGTCTCGAGCATCGGCGGGCCGGTGACGTCGCCGGCGGCGAAGACATGCTCCGCGGTGGTCTTCATCCGCTCGTCCACGAGGACCTCCCCGTCCGGGCCCATGGCGACCCCGGCTTGATCGAGGCCGAGCCCCGCGGTGTTCGGATGCCGTCCGGTCGCCGCCAGGAGGACATCGGCCTCGAAGGCACGCTCTTGGCCCTCGATGGAGGCGCGCACGACGCGCTTTCCCCCGTGGACATCCACCCGCGCGGGAACGGCGCCCGTGACGATCTCCACGCTCTCCTCCGTTAGGTACCGCGTGAGCGCCGCGGAGATCTCGGGCTCCTCGTCGGGAAGGATGCGGGAGCTCCGCTGGAGAACGGTGACGCGGGAGCCGAGGCGCGCGTAGAGCTGGGCGAACTCCAGGCCCAGGGCGCGACCTCCGATGACGAGGAGGGCCTCGGGGATCGCCTCGGGCTGCAAGGCTTCGACGTTGGTCAGGTACCCGGCGTCGCGGAGCCCGGGGACGTCCGGCACCGAGGGGGACGACCCCGTGGCGATGAGAAAACGGCGCGCCTCGATGCGCTGGCCGCCCACGGAGACCGCCTCCCGCGAGACGAACGCGGCGTCGCCCCGGAGGAGCTCCACGCCCTGGAGGCCCGAGAGGACGTCCTCGTACTTCCGCCGCTGGAGCGCGGCGACCACCGCCTCCTTCTGCCCGACGAGGGCCTGAACATCCAGCCAGGTCTCGCCGGAAATCGCGGCGAACGGGGAGTGCCGGGCGCGGTGGTAGGCCTCGGCCGCGGCGATGAGGTGCTTGCTGGGGACGCAGCCCACGTTCACGCACGTCCCGCCGAGCTTCGAGCGCTCCACGAGCGCGGTGCGCGCCCCGGCCTTGGACGCCTGCACCGCCGCCGCGAAACCCGCCGCGCCGCCGCCGAGGATGACAAAATCGAAGTCTGCCATGCCTGTCTCCGCGCAGGGAGGCGCGCCCAACCTATTTAGCGCCTCGCGAGGTCGAGCGGCGAGATTCGCGGCGTGAGCTTCTTTGACGCGGCCTACCAGGGAACACCGCCGTGGGACATCGGCCGCCCGCAGGACGCCTTCGTCGCGCTCGCCGAGGCCGGCGAGATCCGCGGGAGCGTCCTCGACATCGGCTGCGGCACGGGGGAGAACGCCCTGTACCTGGCGTCGCGGGGGCTCGAGGTGTGGGGCGTCGACCTGGCACCGACGGCGATCGAGAAGGCGAGGGCGAAAGCGAAGGCCCGCGGCGTGAAGGCGACCTTCCGCATCGCGGACGCGCTGCGACTCTCCGACCTCGGGCGGACGTTCGACACCGCGATCGACAGCGGGCTGTTCCACACCTTCTCGGACGAGGAGCGCCCCCGGTTCGCCACAGGCCTCGCGAGGATCCTGCCGCCCGAGGGGCGCTACTTCATGATGTGCTTCAGCGAGCACGAGCCCGCGGACTGGGGCGGCCCGCGGCGCGTCACGCAGGCGGAGATCCGCGCGGCCTTCCGCGACGGGTGGCATGTGGACTCCATCCATGAGGCGCGGTTCGGCACGCACCTCCACGGCGGCCCTGGTACGGGCGGTCACGCCTGGCTCGCCTCGATCACGCGTCGCGACCAGACAAGGCCCCCATCGCGCGGGGGCCGTTCTTGAGTCGGGAACGCCGCCGACACCGCGTGGATCCCCGAGGTGTTCTCCGATTCGATAGCGTCCCCACAAGGTATATCCCCGCGGCGGCCCGAATCAGAGGTCGCCATGGTGACGAAGCGCGCGAAGAGCGCGGCCCCGGACGAGCGCAGGGAGCGGGACGTGCCGACGGTCGAGATCGAGAAGCGCGCGCCGCGGCGAGAGACCGCGTGGCTCGTTGTCTGGTGGCACCTCCAGAAGATCTATTGCGGCCTCTTCACGACGGAGGAGGAGGCCAACCTCCAGGCGATGTCGCGGAACGGCGTTGTCATCGAGCTCTCCGCCGAGTCCCTCGCCGTGGGGCGCATCGCGGACTACTGGCGGCGCGACGACAGCGGGAACCCCCTCCCCGCGGAGTGGCTCACCGCGCGGTTCGCCACGGTCTGAGACAGCGAAGGGACTTCAACCCCTCCCGCTTCGCCTAGCGGGATTCCCATGGGGGAGACACAGATCGACTACCGTCCGGTCGCGCGCACCGCGGTCCGGAAGAGCCTTGCGGTGAGGAAGGGCGAGAACGTCATCGTCGAGACCTGGAACCACGGCCTCCCCATCGCCCGCGAGGTCGTCTACGAGCTCCGGGACATCGGCGCGAACGCGATGCTCCTCTTCGAGGACGAGGAGACCTACTGGCGCTCCCTGCGCGACCTCCCCAACAGCAGGCTCGGCAAGGTGGGGACCCACGAGTGGTCCGCGATGAAGGAAGCGGACGCCTACGTGTTCGTCCCCGGGCCCGCGGACATCGCCCGCATCCGCGAGGTCGGCTGGGAGAAGTACGACGCCGCCACCGCGTACAACACCTCCTGGTACAAGAACGCCCAGCGCTGGAAGATCCGCGGCGTCCGCATCGGCCTCGGCTATGCCACTCAGCAGCGCGCGGCCTCCTACGGGTTCGACTGGGCGACGTGGCAGCAGATGCTCGTGGACGCATGCGCGGTGGAACCGAAGACCTTCGCCGCACCCGGCCGCAAGCTTGCGAAGCTGGTCTCCAGGAAGGGAAAGGTCCACGTCACCGCGCCGAACGGGACGGACATCACGTTCAACCTCCCTGGGAGAACCCCGGAGCTCAGCGACGGCGTCACCGACGCGCGCGACGTCGAGGAGGGGAACAACATGGCCTCCCTCCCCGGGGGGACCGTCTACTCCACCGCGGACGAGGCGACAGGGGACGGCACCTTCGTGGCGGACCGGCCCCAGCCCTACCTCGGGCGCTGGATGCGGGGCATCTCCTTCGAGTTCAAGGGCGGGAGGCTCGTGCGCTACGAGGTCCGGGAGGGCGGGGAGGACCTCGCCAGCCGGTACGCGAAGGACAAGGACCCGGGGAAGAGCCGCCTCGCCGGGCTCATCGTTGGCCTGAACCCCGCGATCCGCTACGGCTTCCTCCAGGACACGAGCGTCGCGGGGGCCCTCCACCTCGGGTTCGGCTCGAACGAGGAGGGCGGGGGGAAGAACAAGGGCGACTTCTACCTCGGCGCGACGCTGTCGACCGCGACGGTCACCGTGGACGGCAAGGAGATCCTGCGGGCCGGGAAGCTCGCCATTTGACACGGACCCTGGACGGGCAATCCGCCGAGGGCGCGGCGGGTCCGCCCCTCCCTTAGAGGCGCGTTTTCCCCAACTCGGAGCTATTCCAGGACGGTCCGCGCACGTCGCGTGCGGGTCCGCGGGAACCCTGGGTGACCGCCGCGGGTCCGTGCGGGTCTGGCACGGACCCCGGCCGGTCGCTCCGGGAACCCTGACAGGGGTTCCCTGGTGCCGATTCAACGTGACCCCCATGCAGGACGAGTGGCACAGGCCTCCGGCCAGGCGCCACGCCTCCCCGCCGACTTGGACGTGGTATCGGGCGGCTCGGGAGGGGGCAACGCGCGACCCCGCGCGAAGTCCGGGACGCCAGCCACACTGACCTGCGGATCCCGCCGGCCCGCACGACGATCCGGACGCCCCGCCGGCGGACCGCACGCGTACCTCACCCGACCCGGGCGGGATGGCAGGGGGAACGCGCGGATCGGGGGTGGTCGATCACTCAATCGTTGCGGACCCGCCCGAACCGGACGCCGCCCAGCGCGCAAGGCGGGCGGACTGACCATGGACTGGGGCGCGGACGGCTCAGAACGGTCCCGGAGGGCGTCCTGCAGGACCAGGTTGAATCACCACGTCCCTCGCCTCTGCGGGGTGGACCCCCGTCTGAAGGCTCAACCGCCCCCCACTCACGCCGTACCGGCTGGGAATTCTCCCTTCGGCCCTTCGGTCACTGCCGCGGGGAACCGAGCCGCTTGGACCAGGGCCACGATGACGACGATCTCCGCTGCCTTGGAGAGCAGTCCGAGGCCCTCCACCGCCTCCAGGTCGCCAAGGACCGGAAAGCTCCGCGTGACGCCGTAGAGTCCGACCAGGAACGCAGTGAACAGCGCCCAAAGCGCGAGCTCGCGGCGGCCGGCGTGGAGGAACCGGAAGGCACCGAGGAGCTGCGCCGGCGCCACGACGGCGAAGAACACCGCATGGAGGGGCACGCCCAGGTGCTCGTTGAACGCGAAGAGGTGGACCGCGCCGTCGAAGACGGTGGCCACGAACGCGGCGAAGAGGAGGAGACCGCGCCTCTGGAAGATCGCCGCGGAATGCCGCCACCCGTACCCCCAGGCGATGAACGCGAGCCCCGCGGGGACGAAGTTCGCCATCACGGAGAGGCGGTCGACGTGGTGCCCCTCGCCTCCGGACAGGACCAAAGCGAGGTCCGCGCCGACGCCGGAGAGGAGGATCACGAACCCCCCGAGAAGGAAGAGGTGCTCCGCGGTGATCGACTTCAGGGAGAGGGGCACGGGATGCGGCAGACCGGCACGGGACTTAACCCTGTCCAAGAGGTCACCGCTCCCGACACGGGCGCGAGCGGATCTCGCATCCTCCTCAGGGGGCAGAGCCCAACCGTTATATATTAGATTCCACATATAACAAGGTATGGCGGCGACAAACGCCCGAGTGCGGCGCTGGGGCTCCTCCCTGGGCCTCGTCCTCCCCAAGGAGGTTGTCCGCCGCGAGGGCCTGCGGGAAGGCGACGAGGTCACGCTCCAGGTGAAGAAAGCGCAGACCGTCCGGGAGATCTTCGGTACGCTGCGGGGATGGCGCGTGAACCCCCAGAAACTGAAGGACGAGCTCCGCGAGGGCTGGTAGCCATCCTGCGTCACTTCCTTGACACCTACGCCATGGTTGAGATCATCCGCGGGAACCCGAACTACAAGAAGTACGTCGGCGGCGAGTTTGCGGTGCTGTACACGAATCTCTTGGAACTCCACTACGCGCTCCTCCGCGACTTCGACCGCGCCACCGCGGACCGACACGTCGAGGTCTTCCGAGCGCATCTCGTCCCCCTCGACCTCGAGTGGATTCCCAAGGCGTCCGAACTCAAGCTCCGGAAGAAGGTCTCCTACGGGGACGCCTTGGGCTACGTGGCGGCGCAGGCCCTGAACGTGCCGTTCCTGACAGGAGACGACGCGTTCAAGGGCGAGCCTGGTGTCGAGTTCGTGAAGTGACCCGGACACGACCACACTGAAGAGGACAACCGACCCTCCTGCAGGGTGCGTAAGCCTGTTAAACCCCCGCACCGTCCGGTGGCACCCAGCCCCGTGACTTGCGGCGGACCCCCGCAGTCAACAAAGGGCGGTCAACCCCTCCGGCGGCACCATGGCGATCATCGAGACGCACGAGCTGATGAAGCGCTACGAGAAGCTCGTCGCGGTGCACCCGCTGGACCTCCGC
>Ga0209341_10005775_pt1 | contig 11118 bp, 2 predicted proteins | sample RifCSP13_2_FD_184020 | JGI IMG/M metagenome (GOLD analysis project Ga0209341, IMG submission 184020) | Soil microbial communities from Rifle, Colorado - Rifle CSP2_sed 13_2 (SPAdes) (version 2) | ecosystem: Environmental > Terrestrial > Deep subsurface > Rock core/Sediment | place: Rifle...
TGCGAAGAGGGAGGTGAAACCGAATCGCTCGAGCTTCGCCTTCGTCGACTTCGCGAGGATATGGACCTCCCGCAGGTCGTAGATTCCGAGCGCTGGCGACAGGAGATCGACCGCTGCCCTCAACTCTCCCTCCCGAGGCATGGAGGCGATCGCGCGAGAGACCGCGATGCCGACATTCGCCAGGTCGATCGGGGCCTTGAACGTCGACCCATCATGCCGGACGTCTTGGACGGGTTCCTGCTTGTAGGTGAACCAATCGACGAACTTCAGGCGGTTTTCCCTCAGGGCGCGGTCGACGTCGACGCCCGCGTCTCGAAGCTCCTGCTGGTATGGGGAGGGTGAAAGGGACGAGAGGATGACGAGGGCGCACCCCCCGCCCCTGAGTCCCTCCGCGATAAACTGAGAGAGGAACGCGTCCTTCTCCTCGCCCGCCGGGCCCTGGATGACGACCGCCGCTCCGCTCGGGATGCCCCCCTGGACGAGGGCGTCGAATCCCGGGATGCCGGTGGGAATTCTTATGTCTTCATCCCCCCCGCCCGACCGAATCGCTTTCGCCGGAACCGCCGCCAAACGACGGGCACGATCACGGTGGCGAGCACAGGTAGCGCGATGTCTTGGAACTCCGGAATCCCGGTGGCGGGAATTGTCGCGCGGGAGTTGCCGGTCGGGTCCGAGTAGTCGTAGTCGAAGGTCACCTTCCCCGACGACGAAGAGTGGACGAGCCGGATACGGACGACCTGCGTGCCGCTGATCGTCTTCTGGGCGACGCCGTTAAGGAAGCACCGCACATCCTCTCCTCGAGTTGATACGTCGGTGCACGACTTGATCGTCTCCGCGACGTCGTTCGTATTGAGGTTCCAGATTTCCAGGTGAACGTCGTAGTCCGCGGCCGAGTCGTTGACGTGGATCGCGATGAGCTTCACCTCCGCGTCGATCGAGTTTGTGGCATCCCCGGTCGCCCCTCCCTCATATGATGGACTCGACGAGGTCGTCGTCACCTTCCGGACGAAGGTCTGCCACTGGCCATCGCTCCAGTAGCTGGTGGAATGGGCAATCCTATGCGTGAACTGGTTGGAACTCCCCGAGCTCTCGCCGTTCCTGCGGATGTCGTCCCCGGCCGCGGGAATCGTCGACGACGTCTGGGCGTCGATCTGGATGGCGCCGATGACAATGTCGTCGCCGGCGGCGAACGAGGTCGTCGCGGTCCCGAGGACCACCCTCGAGGTGTCGATGTCGTTCGTGTGATCGCCATCGACTGCGTTGGCGGGCAGTCCGCGGAACGCGAGGATCTTCGCCTCCATGCGCATGTTGTTCACGCCGGACAGCCCCCACACGCTGTATCCCTGGCTCGAGGCGCCGCTCTCATCCTCCGCGACGAGGACGGCCGAGATTCCGTCGTTCGTGGGAGGGTCGTCAAGCCCGAAGGCGTACTGGTTCGACGCGATGACCGTCGAACCGGACGTGGTGCCTCGGCGCAGCACGAGGTTGCCAGCGCTGATGGTGAACTCGCCCGAGCCGGCGAATTCCGACTGGACGGCGGCAACGATGATGTTGGGGAGGGAGGAGCTCGACGCGGGGAACGAGGTGCTCACGCTCGCGACGCTTGTTGTGGACCCCGTGATGGTCACAGAGCCCCCGTCCGTGAACGCCGAGTCGGCCGACGCGAGCCCGTTGAGGACGAGGAACTTGACCTCCGCGTTGACCCCCGATCCGGATGCGAGGCCGTACACGCCGTACGTCGGGTCGGCGGTCCCGGACGTGTCCCGGTAGAGCAGCACGGCGAACATCCCGTCCCCGGCGCCCCCCGAAGCGGGGAAATCGATGGCGAACTGGTTCTCCGCGAGCATGGTCGTGGTGCCGCGACGCAGTTCGAGGTTGCCCGCCGTGATCGACCGAGTAGCTGCGTTCGTGTTGTCGAACTGAATTGCGGCCACGACGAGGTTGTCCTTGGCCGGGAGCACCGTCGACATGGAGTCGATGAGGGCAATCGAGCCGGTCGGCACGGACGCGGAGGAACCGTCCTTGAACGCGGACTTTGGGACGGAGGTATCGACGTCGAGCAGCGTCTCCCAATCCCCCGACGAGATCGTCGTGCCCGTCGTCGAATCCGCATACCAGCACGCGGATTCTCCCGCGCTGAGGGTCACGCTCTTGAGCGACGTGGTCCCCTGCGTGCCCGAGGCGACCTTGTTCGTCGTGCACGCGGTCTCCGATGAGTGCGTCGTGTCCCGCAGGTAGAGCTTCTGGTTCCCAGAGATGTCGAGGACGTTGGGCGGGCCCGCCTCGCCCCGGGTCGATGGCCGGACCACGCCTTCTTCGGCCCGTGTCGTCGGGCCCAGTACGTCCCCCGCGCCGCCCCACCCAGACGTCTCGACGTACACAGCACCGAGCGCGGTCAGGTTAGCGGCCGCCTCCATCTCCAAGAGACCGACCGCGGGGACGAGCCCCGCCCGGCTCGTCCAAGACCAATCCCACGGGACGCCGTTGTGGTCCAGGATTTCGGCGCGGCCGACAACTCCTTCGCGCCCGGCGATCTCGATGAGTACGTCTGCCCCGAGTCCCGCGACCGAGAAGCCCGTGCCAGTGACATTGTCGGTGTCCACGTACAGGCGCAGGGTATCCTCGCCGATTGCAGGAGGTTCCGTCGATGGTCCGATGTATACCGATACGGGGTTGCCCGCGTAGGGCGCAGGAAACGTCGGGGGGATCGTTGTGTTCAGGAACAGGTCCGGGCCTCCGTACGTGTGGTCCACGAGCCCGTCTCCGTCCTGGTCCCCTCCCTCTTCCAGGTCGGGAACCCCGTCGTTGTCGAAGTCGTCCGGGAAGAGGTCCACCTCGTTCGGGACGGAGTCCCGGTCCCGGTCGGGGGGCGTCCCGGTCGCGCCGACGGACACGGGCGCCGTGGGCAGGACGGTGCCCGCAAACGCTGGACCTTGGAGGCGCGCGTAAAACGCGAACGAATTTTGTCCGGCCACGACAGCGAACCGACTGAGGTCCACGGACGGGTTCCCGCGCGTCGTCGTCTCCCCCGTTGCGTCCGCGGCCGCCGACGCCCACTCCGCGAAGCCTCCATCGATCGCCGGCGCCGCCGGGAGACCGCCCGTGTACCCGAGTGGATCGAGGGTCGCGACCGTGGTGAGCGTGACCACGGCGCTCCCTGCGTCAATCGACCTTGGCGAAGCCACCCGCACGCCGAGTGTCTCCCCTCCGGAGCCCACTACGGCGCCGACCACGGTCCAAGTGTCTACGTCCCCGGAGTTCAGAGTTACCGCGGGGAATGTGAACGGGATCTGCCGCGAAACGGGAATTCGCTGGGCGAGAGGTACCCCGATGCCATTCACGAGCGTCAGACTTCCAACGGCCGATATCGACACCGTACCGAGCAGATCGACCGTTATGCCCGAGATCTCGATTGGCCCATCCTCGGCGGTGATCCCAAGGGTAAGGAGGGGTGCGGTCGCACCCGAGAGCACCTGAGGAGCCACGTGTCGTTGGACGATCCGAACGTGCCCCGGCCCCGACCCGATATGGAGGTCCGCGAAGTCAGTCGCGCCGTCCCACCCCATCGTCGCGACGAAGAACACGGCGGAGGTGCGTGCTCCTTCGAGAAGCAACCAGTCCACGCCGACCTCCAGCTGGTCGCCAGCGGCCGCGGCGGTGGTCCAGGCAGGATCCCTCCAATTCCTCCAGTCCCGTGCGTCCCCGGACGGGGCGGCCTGGTACGCCATGGCTTGGGTCGCAGCCCCTTCCCGACCCCGGATTGCCAAGAGTCGGTCCGCGCCGAGTCCGCGGATCGTGTAGCCGGTTGCCGGATTCGCGTCGATGTCGACGAACACGAACACGACATCCGTCCGCGAGCCGGGAGAGGGTTCGCCTGCAAGCATCTGCCCTCGAACCCGCACGAGAAGGAACGCAGAGTCCGCCTCGCTCTCCAGGGCAACCCCCGTGATGTCGATGTTCGGGGTGGCTCCTGACGTCATTGCGTGGGACCTCACGCCCTGCCAATCCGCAAACGCGCCATCGACGACGATGCCCGTCGATCCGGTGGGGCCCTCGGGTCCGAACACTGGGAATAAGAGCAAGGCACCGCAGACGATTGGGATGAGGTACACCTTCCACCTCGAGGCGTTCGTCTCGCGCGCGAGATGCGCGCCCCCGAGCCCGTTCGTGAACCCCGAGCCGTTGGTGAGCCCGTTGGTCAGCCCCGATCGCAGGGTGCGGAGCCCGTTCACGAGCCCGTTCGTCCGTCCCCTCGTTCCATTCACGAGGCCGTTCGTTCGTCTGCGGTTTCCGTTGACAAGCCCATTCGTCCGTCCCCTGGTCCCGTTCACGAGCCCGTTCGTCCGTCCCCTGGTCCCGTTCACGAGCCCGTTCGTCCGTCCACGGTTCCCATTGACGAGGCCGTTCGTTCGTCCACGGTTCCCATTGACGAGGCCGTTCGTTCGTCCATGGTTCCCGTTCACGAGGCCGTTCGTACGCCCCGGGCCGCGGGGCCGCGCGTCGGTCCCGAGCCCATTCGTCATGCGTCGTCTGGCTGGCTCCACGGGCGCGGCGCGGGCCTGAGACCTCGGCACCGGGACACGTTTTCTCAGGACCTGCCTTCGCCGTTCCGCCATCTGTGGCCGCGGAGGCCTCTCGCGCTTCGGCACCTCAGGAGTCGGCGACTCGGTGATCGCCTCCCGTTTCGACGTTACCGCCTGAGCTGGCGGGACCACGGCAGGCCCGTCTTCCTCGAAAAGAGCGCCACAGGACGCGCAGACGGAGTCCTCCTCTCGGACAGGCGAGCCGCAGGAGGGGCAGAAGAACATCGCCTGCGGTTGTGCGACTCGTGTCGGGGGCGGCTTCAGCCTCGAGGCGTCCTCTCGGTCTTCAAGCGCCTGTCGGCGCGCGCGGCTCGCCTCGGCCTTCTCGAGCTCCCCGCGCTGGGCGTGGAGCTTGGTCTTGAGGATCCAGAGGCCAGGATACCTTTCATCGACATCGGCAAGCCTGTCCAAGTATGCAACGGCTCCCCCGAGATCATGCGCCTTCGCGCGCGCAGCTGCGAGCAGAAAGAGCGCATCCCCATCGCGCGGGTTCTCTGCGAGGCGTCGTTCCAGGATGCTAATGAGCCGCGCCTCGGGGTCGTCCTTCACCGCTGGGGCCGGCGGAACGTTCCGAACAGCCCGCGCCTGTTCCGCTTCCTCCTTTCGCCCGAGGGCATCGAGGATCTCCGCTTTTAACCGCCAAGCCTCCTGGTCAGTTGCGTCGAGTTTCAGCGCGGCCTCTACGCATCTCAGCCCCCGCTCGTTCTCTCCCATGGCCCGGAGGTTGCGCGCCGTGGCGAGCCAGAGCTTGGGGTCCTTCGGATTCGACTTGATGAGCTCCTCTTGTCGCAGGAGGGTGCGCTCCCGTGCCGGCGCCGTGGACACGCGGAGCACGTGGTCAGGGCCCACCTCGAGGGGGACGTACTTCGACTCGGCGGCAGTTCCTTCGAGGGACAGCACCGCTAATTTCCGGACAATCGTGTCGCCCTCGCGAACACGGTCGATGTCTACGACGCCTTCGAATGGCTGATGGATCGATGAGACGGTCCGCTCGTCATGCATCTCCTTCTCAAGGGCGAAAAGCGTCGTGAAATTGGACCGCTCGAGCTTCGCCTTCGTGGATTGCGCGAACCCGTAGACCGCGGACAGATCGTACGTGCTGAGCGCGGGAGAGAGGACCTCGATTGCGGCGCGTCGCTCTCCCCCTCGGGAGAGTGCGCCGACCGCACGCGAGATCGCGATGCCGACGTTCGCCAGGTCGATCGACGCGCGGAAGACGTGGCCGTCCTGCTCGACATCCTGAACAGGGTTCTCCTTGTACGTGAACCAGTCGACGAACTTCACGCGGTCCTCGCCCAAGGCGCGGTCAATGTCGACGCCCGCCTCCCGGAGATGCTGCTGGTACTTCGCCGGCGAGGTGGACGAGAGGACGATCAGCGCGCACCCTCCGCCCTTGAGACCCTCTGCCACGAACTGCAGGAGGAACGCGTCCTTCTCCCGCCCCGCAGGGCCCTGGATGATAACCGCGGCGCCACCCGGTATGCCCCCCTGGACGAGGGCATCGAACCCGGGGACCCCGGAGGACAGCCTCACCCGGTCGCCTCCCGTCCCCGCCGCGACCTTCGCCTGTGTGACCACCGCCAGACGATCGGCATGAGGACGGTCGCGAGTACCGGCAGCGCAACATCCCCGAACTCCGGGATCGAAGTCGGGATCGTTACGCGCGAATCTCCTGTGGAGTCGGCGTCATCATACTCGATGGTGACGGTGCCCGCGGGGGACGAGTGCGTGACGCGGATCCGTACGACGTCGTCCGAGTCCAACACCTGCTGCGCGACGCCGGACACCAGGCATTGCACATCATTGCCCGTCGTCACGACGTTGAGGCACGAACCGATCGCCGTCTTCACGGTGTTCGTGGGCTTGTCCCACACGTCGAGGTACACGTCGTACTCGACGGACCAGGAGGACGGGTTCAGCGAGACTCCGATTGTGGCCCATTCCTGGACCCCCGTTACCGACCACGACATCGTGACGGTCGCCGCCCCCGCCTCCTCCGATCCCGCGATTCGTTCGTCCGACGCCGAGGTTTCGTATCGCTCGGTCTGTCCTGCGCCTGCCGAGCCGGTTCCCGCGCCGAACTCCTTCCAGCCCAGCGAGTCCACGACGAGGTCCCCGCTCGCAGAAGGAACGTTCACGCTCGGCGTGCCCCCATTGCCGGTGTTCGTCGCAGCGGAATCGTTCGGTGTGGTTTGGTCGACGCCGAAGTATGACATGATGCCGACGACCACGGCGACGGGAGAAGGAGAGACGATTCGCAGCGTGTTCGCGCCCGAGGTCGGGGCCACGCGACGCCACATTTCTACGCGAACGTCGGCGGAGTTGCTCACCTGACCGATTCGCGTCATTGCCTGATTTGTTCCGCCCTGGTCCCAAGTCACTGAGGTCAGCACGACAGCACTGTTGCCCTGAGCAATCCCGACGATCAGGGCGCGGTCCGGGCCCGTGCCGACGTTCGGGCCCGTGATGTCGATTTGGTACGGTGGACCTGAGAGGTCAGAGCCGCTGCCGGTTCCGGCGATGTCGAATACGATGACCCCGCCGCCGTTCGTCGTCACGTCCAGCAGGGATTCCCAGTCGCCCATGGGGATCGTCGCCCCCGTCGTAGAGTCGAGGTACCAGCAGGCGCTCTGTCCGGCGCTGAGTACTACGGTCCGTGCTGGGCCCGCTCCCTGGGTCGTCGAGGCGATCTTGTTCGTCGTGCACGCGATCTCCGTCCCGTGGTTCGAGTCCCGCAGCCAGTACCTCTGATTACCACCGATGTCGAACGGCTGTGGCTCGGTCCCACCCCGCGTGCCCAAGCGGTACGTCGCCTGCCCTCCGTTGTCCAGGTCCCCTCGCCAGTCCCTGAGCTCGAAGTACGCGCGGGACACGTTCGAGAGGTTCCGGCCTCCGGCGTCGAACGCGAACTCCACGCGATGGAATCCCGAAGCTGCGGCCACGGTCTCCAGCGGGACCCACGTCCACGACCACGGGTTCGCCCCGCCAAACGCGCTCAGGGTCTGCGACGTCATCACGCCATGCTTCCCGCGGATCTCGACGAGGTAGTCCGCGCCGATCGCGTCGACCCGGAAGCCCGTCGCCGTGTCGTTGTCCCCGTCGAGGAGGACGCGGGCGACGTCCTCTCCGAGGACGACGGGTCGGAAGATCGGACCGATGTAGATGCTGACGTCCACTCCCGCGTACGGTGCGGGGAACGTCGCGGGGATCGTCGTGTTCAGGAACTGGTCCGGCCCCGCGGGGTAGTCGAGGACGCCGTCCGCGTCGTAGTCCCCGCCGGTGGCGACGTCCGCCACCCCGTCGTTGTCGAAGTCGAACGGGAAGGCGTCCGCGGCGTCCGGCACCTGGTCCCGGTCCGTGTCCGCGGGAGGTACGGTGCCGCCCTCGGGCGCTTCCTGGGGGAGCGCCGGCACGAGCGCGCCGTCCAGCGTGCGGCCGGACACGCGGAAATACGCCGAAGCCTCTTGAGCGTTCAAGTAGAACGAGGACTCCGTGAGATCGACCCGCGACGGCAGGCCCGGCTCCCCGGTCGCGTCGCTCGTCGTGCTCGTCCACTCCGCGAAGCCGCCGTCGACGACCGCCTGCGAGGGGATCGTGCCCAAGTATCCGACGGACCGGTCCCCGGGGACCCGCGCCACGGTCACGGCGGCCGAACCGGCTCCGAGGTCTCCCGGGCTGTCGATCCACGCGCCGAACGTGTCGCCGGAAGTGGAGGTCGTGCTCGCGACGAGCGTCAGCTCCTCCGCCTCGCCCGGGCCGAGGGTTCGCGGCGGGAACTGGAACGTGACCTCGGAAGTCAGGGGGACGCGGACGCCGAGATCCCCGCCGAGCTCGTCGACGAGGTGGAGTTCGGAGATCGCGCTGGACGGCGAGGTGCCGAGCAGGGTGATCGTGAGGGAATCGTACGTGACGCCGCGGACGGCCGCCGTCAGCTCGAACCGCGCGAGGGGAATCATCGCTCCCGAAATCGTTTCCGGGACGCCGAGGGTCTCCGCGACGAGGAGACTGCCCTCCTTCGTGCTTGCTGCGAACTCCCCGGAGTCGACCGCGCCGTCGTACGCCATCGCGTGGAACACAACGTCGATCGCTCGCGGTTCCGCGACGAGGGCGAGCCAGTCGACGTGCCCCTCGACCCGCGCTCCCTGCGCGGCGGCGCTGATGAAGGCGGACTTGATCCATCCGTTCCAGTCGAGGGGATCGCGGCTCGTGTCCCATTCGAAGAGGACCGAGTTCTGGACTCTCCCGCCCGATCCTGAGACCTCGATGAGGCGGTCCGCTCCATGCCCCGCCACCTGATATCCCGTGTCCGAGTCGCGGTCGACGTCGAGGAACGCGCGGAAGGTGTCCATGAGGCGAGGGGACCCTCCGCCCACGAGGGCTTGGCCCGCGACCTCGAAGTAGAAGGCAAGGAACTCGACGTTGTCCGTCACGCCGAACCGCACGAGGTCGATGTTCGGGGGTACGGTCGCGGCGGGGGCGGACGTGAGAAGCGGCACGCCGCTCCAATCTGCGAAGTCACCGTCGATCGAGATGGGCAGTCGGTTCCCTTCGGTGGGTCCCATGAGCGGGGCGACCAGGAGTGCCGCCGTCAGGACGGGAATCAGGTAGAGCTTCCACCGACGAGCCGTCGCCTCCCGGCCGTAGCGGGCGGATCCGAGGCCGTTCGTGAAGCCCGAGCCGTTCGTGAGGCCGTTCGTCATCCCCGAGCGCAGGGAGTGGATGCCGCTTGCGAGCCCGTTCGTCATGCCGTTCGTCCGCCCCGTGGCGAGCCCGTTCGTCATCCCGTTCGTGCGCCCGGTCGCGTAATGGATCTCCTTGCCGAGCCCGTTCGTTAGTCCCCTCGGAATCCGGTCCGGTCGCTGCGGGAGTTCCGGCCTGGGACTCGGCCCCGGAGGCAGCGCGGCGCGCAGATCCGTCGGCGGTTCCATGGGGGGCGGGAGGAGTTTCCGGTCGCCTCCGAGGCGGGCGCCGCACCGCGGGCAGACCGTCTCTTCCTCGAGGACCGCCGAACGACAGGACGCGCAGAATCGCGACGGCTCCGGCTCCGGGCGCGAGCCCGAGGGCGTCTCCTGATCCGCAAGGTCCGCGAGGTCCAGACGGGTTTCGACCTCGAGCCGGTGCATCCGACTTTCCTGAGCCTTGTCGAGCTGCCCGAGCTTCGCGTGGAGCATCGTCTTGAGGACCCACAGGCCGGGGTACGCGTCGTCGACCTCGGCAAGTTTCTCCAGGATCGCGACGGCTTCGCCGAGGTCCTTCGCCTTCGCGCGGGCGGCCGCGATCACAAAGAGCGCATCCGGGTCGTGGGGATCCTTGCGCAGGCGCTCTTCCGCGAACGCGAGGAGCCGGGCCGCGTGGTCGAGCTTCTTCGCCGGCGGGGCCGGCGGCGGCGTGGCACGGGCGTGCGCCTCCTCCGCCTCGTGGTGTCGCCCGAGGGCCTCGAGGATCTCCGCCTTCAGGGCCCAGGCCTCCAGGAGGCCGGCGTCGATCTTCAGGGCGCCCTCCGCGCATCGGAGGGCCTGCTCGATGTCGCCCATCGCGCGAAGGTTCCGGCCGGTCGCGACCCACAGCTGCGCGTCGCCTGGGTTCAGCTTGATGAGCTCGGCCTGATGGAGGAGGGTGAGCTGGCGCGTCGGGTCCGCGAACACTCGCAGCACGCCGTCCTTCCCAATTTCCATGGGGACGTACTTCGACTCCGCCGTGGTCCCCTTCAGGGAGAGTACGGCGATCTTGCGGACGAGACGGTCCCCGTCACGCGTCCGCTCGATGTCCACGACCCCGTCGAACGGCTGCTGGATCGACGAGACCGCCCGCTCGTCGTGCATATCTTTGTCGAGCACGAACAGGGACGTGAAGCCGGACCGCTCGAGCTTCGCCTTCGCCGACTGGGCGAAGCTGTAGACCCCGGAGAGGTCGTACGCGCTCAGCGCCGGGGACAGCACCTCGACGGCCGCGCGACGGTCGTCGACCTTCGCCACCGCCAACGCCGCGCGCGAGATCGCGATGCCCACGTTCGCGAGGTCGATCGAGGCGCGGAAGACGGGCCCGTCCTGTTCCACGTCCTGGACCGCGTCCTCCTTGTAGGTGAACCAGTCGACGAACTTCAGGCGGTTCGACGCGATCGCCGCGTCGACGTCCACGCCCGCCGTGCGAAGTTCCTCCTGGTATTTCGCAGGCGAAACGGAGGAGAGGACAACAAGCGCGCAGCCCCCCTTCCGGAGGCCTTCCGCCACGAACTGGAGGAGGAACGCGTCCTTCTCCCGGCCTGCGGGGCCCTGGACGACGAGTCCCGTCCCGCTCGGGAAGCCGCCTCGGACGAGCGCATCGAACCCGGGGACGCCGGAGGGAACCGTCATAGGACGCGCTCCTCCGCGACGACGATCCCCTCCGTCGTGATGTGAACCGGGTGCCTCCCCGTGTCGTGGCGCGTGAGGCGCATCTTCCGGACCGTCAGCGTGCGACGCAGCTCGCCCTTCACCTCATCGAGGGCGAGGTGGAGGAACGAGTCCGCGAGGAACTGCTCCACCCCAAACCGCGT
>Ga0209341_10005776_pt1 | contig 11115 bp, 9 predicted proteins | sample RifCSP13_2_FD_184020 | JGI IMG/M metagenome (GOLD analysis project Ga0209341, IMG submission 184020) | Soil microbial communities from Rifle, Colorado - Rifle CSP2_sed 13_2 (SPAdes) (version 2) | ecosystem: Environmental > Terrestrial > Deep subsurface > Rock core/Sediment | place: Rifle...
AGGGTGACCGCCGCCGATCCGTTCGTCGGACGCCTCACGTACCTGCGGGTCGTGTCGGGCACCCTTCACTCGCAGGGCTCCACGTGGAACGCCACCCGGGGTGAGGACGAGCGCGTCGGTCAGCTGCTGCTGCTCCACGGCCGCGAGCAGGAACCGGTCGGTGAGCTCCGGGCCGGCGAGATCGGAGCGATCGCGAAGCTCGGCGTGACGGTCACCGGGGACACCCTGTCGGGCAAGGACAAGTCTGTGGCTCTGCCAGCCCTCGAGTTCCCGCAGCCGTCCCTCCGGGTGACGGTCGAGCCAGCTACGAAGACCGACCTCGACAAGATGGGCCCGGCTCTCGCGCGCGTCCTCGAAGAGGAGCCGGCGGCGCGTCTTGACCGCAGCGAGGCCGGCGAGCAAGTCCTCGTCGCCCTCGGCGAGACCCACGTCGCGGTCATCGTCGAGAAGCTGAAGCGCAAATTCGGTGCGGCACTTGTGACCAAGACGCCCAGAGTCGCCTACCGGGAGACGATTCGCGGCTCCACCCAGTCGCACGGCCGCTACAAGAAGCAGACCGGCGGCCACGGCATGTTCGGCGACGTGTGGCTCGAGCTGGAGCCCAACCCCGACGGTGGCGTCGCCTTCGAGGCGAAGGTCGTCGGCGGCTCGGTGCCGCGCCAGTTCTTCGCCGGTGTTGAGAAGGGCGTCCGCGAATCCGCGACCGAGGGTGTCCTCGCCGGCTATCCCCTCGTCGACATCAAGGCGACCCTTTACGACGGCTCGTTTCACACGGTCGATTCCAACGAGCTGTCGTTCAAGTTAGCTGCGTCGCTGGCGCTCAAGCAGGGCGTCCTCGAGTGCAAGCCAGCCCTCATGGAGCCGATCATGTCGGTCGAGGTGCGGGTCCCCGAGCGATACATGGGCGACGTCAGTCGAGATCTCAACGGGCGCCGCGGCCGAGTGCTCGGCATGGACCCTTCGACGGACGGCATGCAGGTCATCACGGCCCAGGTGCCCGAGGCGGAGCTGTTCAGCTACGAGCCGGCATTGCGCTCACTGACCGGTGGCCGCGGCCGCTTCACCGCGATCCACGATCACTACGAGGATGTCCCGGCTCACATCGCTGAGCGGATCATCTCCGAGCACCGCAAGGATCACGACGCCGGCGCTCACTGACGGTCAGAACCACCGCCGCGGCAATCCGATCGGCCTCGCCTCCCCGCCGACAGCCTCCCTCATCGATCAGGATTCCCGACGCCAGGCCACCGCCCCACCAAGTATCGACCTGGTAGGTATTCGGGGGAGGCTGAGCCTCTCGGAAGCCAGAATGTTGGCGAGGCCCACCATGTCACGCTCGGGATCGATCCGCGCCAAGTCCGTCGGCGCGTCGGAACCAAGAAGACTCCCTCTTCCAGCGATCAGATCGGTAGGCGAGTGGCACAAGCTGGCGCATCCCTAGGGCATCAGCGCTCGAGCGCTCGCACGACGTCCGCGAGCAAGAGGTCGCCTTCGTAGAGGGCCCGACCGAGTATGGCGCCGACACAGCCGATGTCGCGCAGGGCGAGGACATCATCGACAGAGGCGACGCCACCCGAGGCGATGACGGACCTACCTGTCCCGAGGACCGAGCGGAGGAGGCGGAGGTCCGGCCCGCCGCGGAGCCCGTCGCGGTCGATCGCCGTCACCTCGAATGTCTTCACGCCCATCCCGGCCAGTATCTCGATCGCCCCACTGACCTCTCGGCCGGGAGCTCTTTCGCGCCAGCCCTCCCCGACCGCCTGGCCATCCCGGACGTCGAGGGCGACGGCTACGCGGGCTGCTCCGTGGGTCTCGACTGCTTGGCGGGCGAAGGATGGATCCTGCAGGACCGCAGTCCCGAGGACGACTCGCGAGGCGCCCGCCGCGAACGCTGCGGCGATGGCCTCGGGTGAACGGAGTCCGCCCCCGGACTCCACATATGCGCGGTCTCCCACCGCGCTGGCGATCGCTCGGACCGTGGCCAGCTGACGTGGCTCCCCACTCCGCGCCCCATCGAGATCGACGACGTGGAACCCGGTCGCGCCCGCAGCCACGAATCCCCGCGCGACGGAGACGGGATCGTCCCCGAAGCGGGTCTCACGGCTGAAGTCACCCTGCTCCAGTCGCACGACGTTACCCCCTCGCAGGTCGATTGCCGCGAGGAGATCGAATGTTGACGTCATCTCTCCATCGTTGTAGCGTATTAGCTAACTACTACAGTACCACGAGGACCCAGCAAGCCATGGCACGCGACGATTCCTGGCGGACGGCCGATGTCGAGTCCCTCGTCGACGCCCTGGTGGGGCTCGAGGGGCGCGACGAAGCAATGGCGTTCATGCGTGACCTGTGCACGCTCGGCGAGATCCACGACATGGCCCAGCGGTGGGCGGTCGTCCGACTTCTCGCCGAGGGGCTCCACTACGCGGAGATCAGCCGGCGTACCGGAGCATCGACGGCCACCATCACCCGCATCGCGTCCTGGCTCAATCACGGCGAGGGCGGCTACCGGGCGATGCTCGATAAGATGGTGGCTCCAGGCGGAGGCCGGTCCTCGTGACTCGCGACCGATTGCGCCTTGCCGTCCCGAACAAGGGCCGGCTGCTGGAACCGACCCTCGAGCTGCTGCGAGCGGCCGGTCTTGTATTCGAGGATCACGATCGCAGTCTTGTCGCCCGGGTTCGTAACCACCCGCTCGACATCCTCTTCGTTCGGACCAACGACGTCATCGAGTTCGTTCGCGATGGCGTGGCAGATCTCGGCGTCACCGGCGACGATCTCCTTGCCGAGAAGATGATCGAGCTGCCCAGGATCCGATCTCTCGGCTACGGCCGTTGCCGGCTGGCCGCCGCGGTCCCGACCGACGCTCTCCCCCAGGGACTGGACGATCTGGCCGGCAAGCGGATCGCGACGGCCCACCCGAATGCCACTCGCCGCTTCTTCGACCAGCGCGGCACCGCCGTCGAGATCATCGCCCTGTCGGGTGCCGTCGAAGTCGCTCCACGACTCGGTCTCGCCGAGGCGATCGTCGACCTCGTGTCGACCGGCTCGACGCTTGTCATGAACGGCCTTCGGCCGATCGGCGACATCCTCGAGTCCGAGGCGGTCCTCGTCGGAGGCTCCGATCCAGAAGGTGCGACCCACGAGCGGGTGATGGCCATCGACGCCATGCTTGCCGCGGTCATCGCCGCCCGCGATCGCAAATACCTCATGATGAACGCGGCCGTCGGGCGGCTGCCCGCTCTTGAGGAGCTCCTCCCCGGGCTCGCGTCGCCGTCGGTGATCCCCCTCGCCCACGGAGGCATGATCGCCATCCACTCGGTCGTCGACGCCGATGCGATCTGGGGGCTCTTGCCGCGCCTCCGGGCGGCCGGGGCGACGGGGATCCTCGTCCTGCCGATCGAGAAGCTGGTTCCGTGACCGGCGCTCCCGCCCCGGTGACACCGGTCACGATGGCCTCCCCGCTACGGCCGGCCAGCTATGCCTGGGAGGCGACCGACGAGGAGGTTGCTGAGCGTTTCGGCCTCGACCCGTCGACCGTCGTGCGCTTCGACCTCAACACGAACCCGTTCCCGCCCGAATCCGCCATCCGGCGGCTGAGCGAGGGTTCCTACGACCGTCCGATCTCCGAGTATCCACCGTCCGACTACCGACGGCTCGTGGCTGCCGCCGCGACGACATATGGTGTCGAGCGCAACGAGATCCTCGTCGCCGCCGGCGCCGATGAGGTGCTGGATCTGTGCGCGAAGGCGTTCCTGGCCGAGGGTCGGGCGGCGGTGATCCCCGGCCCGACCTACGCCATGTTCAGGGTCCTCACCGAGCAGCGCGGAGCGACTGTCCGGGCGGTAACGCGGCGGGGCCCGGCCGAAGGCTTCGCCATCGACGTCCCGGCGGTACGTGAGGCGGCGAGGGGCGCCGCGCTCGTCTGGCTGGCCTCGCCGAACAACCCGACGGGCCTGCCCGAGCCGAACGGGACGATCGAGCTCCTGCTCGACGGCCTGACGGCCGACACGCGGGCCGAACCCGGCGGGTCACCGTTCGTCGTCCTCGACGAGGCATATGTCGAGTTCGTCGGGCGGAGCCTCGTTGCCCTTCGCCACCGCTACGAGCGCCTCGTCGTCGTGCGGACGGCCTCCAAGGCGTACGGTCTGGCGGGCCTGCGCGTCGGTTTCGCGCTCGCCGTCCGGGCGACCATCGTCCGGATCGAACCGTATCGCCCCCCCGGCTCTGTCGCCGTCCCCTCGATCGCCGCCGTGACCGAGGCACTACCCGACATCGCCACCTTGACCCGGACCGTCGATCGGATCGCCACCGAGCGCGCGCGCCTCGCCAGCGGGCTCGACGCGCTGGGCTGGCCGGCTTGGCCATCGGCCACGAACTTCCTGCTCGTTCCGTTCGGGTCGGCGGCCACGGCCGCCGACATCGCCGAGCGTCTCCTGGCCAGGGGACTCGTGCCACGAACGTTCCCGGCCGACCACCCGCTGGCCGACCATCTTCGGATCACCGTTCGCGCACCCGAGGACGACGATCGCCTGTTGGCGGCGCTGGCGGACGTGGGTGACTCCCGATGAGCGGTCCCAGGGGCGCAACGGTCGAACGGGTGACACGCGAGACCACCGTTCGGGTGAGCATCTCCCTCGATGGATCCGGTCGGACCGCGATCGCGACCGGCGTCGGCTTCTACGATCACCTCCTGACGTCACTGGCCCACCACGGACTCTTCGACCTCGATGTCGAGGCCAGCGGCGACCTCGTTGTCGACGAGCATCACACGATCGAGGACGTTGCGCTCGTCATTGGCTCGGCCCTGGCGGAGGCCCTCGGCGACAGGGCCGGGATAGCCCGCTTCGGCAGCGAGTCCGTCCCGATGGACGAGTCGGCCGCCACCGCCGTCGTCGACGTCGGCGGTCGACCTTACGCGGTCGTCGACCTGCCGTTCCGCGGCGAGCGGATCGGCCAGTTGTCGACGCAGCTGATCGAGCATGCCGTCGAGGCCCTGGCGCGTGCCGCCGGCGCCACGATCCACCTGCGCGGCTACGGGCGAAACGACCACCACCTCGCCGAGGCCGCCTTCAAGGCCCTCGGGCGAGCTCTCGCGGTCGCCTGCAGCGTCGATGACAGGCGGATCGGTCCGGCTTCGACGAAGGGCGTCCTCGATTGAGCGCGCGACTGCGCATCGGCATCGTCGATTACGGGGCGGGTAACCTCCCGTCGGTCGACCAGGCGCTCCGGGCCGTCGGGGCCTCGCCTCAGGTCATCCGAACGGCGGACGAGCTCGCGACCGTAGAGGCACTCGTCGTACCCGGTGTCGGGGCAGCCGGCCCGGCGATGGATCGCCTCCGGGCGGCGGACCTCGTCGATCCGATCCGGTCCTGGGTGGCGAGAGGCCGTCCCCTCCTGGGGATCTGCCTGGGGCTGCAACTCTTGTATGACGGGTCGGACGAGGATGGGGCCGAGACGCTCGGCCTGCTCCCCGGCAGGACGATGATCATCCCCGACGCTCCGACGCTCCCACACATCGGCTGGAACCAGGTCGTTCGACGGCCGGCCCGCCTCGACGATCCATTGTTCGCCGGGATCCGCGATGGCGCGGATCTCTACTTCGTCCACTCCTATGCCGGGCGTCCGGCCCCGGAGGCCGACGAAGCCATCGTCGGTGAGACCATCCACGGCGGACGGTTCGTGTCCGCCATCGCCCGGTGGCCGCTCCTCGGCCTGCAGTTCCACCCCGAGCGGAGCGGTCCGGTCGGACTCCGCATCCTCGCCAACGCCGTCGACATCATGCGTGTCGGCGCGCTCGCCGGTCCCGGCGCCGTCGCCGGCGGATGGCGGCCAGACCCGGTCGGGGCCGGCGGCACCGCCGGACGCGACTGATCGCCGTGCTCTGCCATCGGGTCATCCCCTGCCTCGACGTCGCCGACGGACGCGTCGTGAAGGGCGTCCGGTTCGTCGACCTCGTTGATGCCGGCGATCCGCCGACCCTCGCTGGACGATATGCCGACGAGGGTGCCGATGAGATTGTGTTCCTCGACATCACGGCAGCACCGGAGGGCCGCGGGACCCTCCTCGACATCGTCGAGAGGACGGCTCGACGCGCATTCATTCCCCTCACCGTCGGTGGGGGCGTCAGGTCCGTCGACGAGATGCGCGACGTCCTGCGGGCCGGCGCCGATCGCGTCTCGCTGAACTCGGCCGCGGTCGCCGACCCCAGGCTCGTCGACAGGTGCGCGACGCGCTTCGGCCGTCAGGCCGTCGTGATCGCGATCGACGCTCGGCGAGTCGCCGACGGCTGGGAGGTGGTCGTGCGAGGTGGCCGTGACGGCACGGGGCTCGACGCGATCGCCTGGGCCGAGCGCAGCGCTGACGAGGGCGCCGGTGAGCTGCTTGTGACGTCGATCGACCGCGACGGGACGCGGGCCGGTTTCGACATCGAACTCCTGCGGGCCATCCGCGCGCGGGTGGACATCCCGATCATCGCATCCGGGGGTGCCGGTGGCCCGGACGACTTCGTGGCGGCGATCGCCGACGGTGGAGCCGACGCGGTCCTCGCCGCCGGGGTCTTCCACCGCGGCGAATGGTCGATCGGCCAGGTGAAGGACGCCATGTCCGCGGCCGGATTGCCGGTCAGGCATCTCGCCGAGCCGATGTCATGACGGCCCTCTTCGATCCGGCCGGCGTCGTCTTCGGCCCCGACGGGCTTGTGACCGCCATCGTCCAGGATCCGACCGATGGGCGCGTCCTGATGGTCGGTTGGATGGACCGCGAGGCTCTCGATGCGACGGTCGCCAGCGGCGACGTCCACTTCCACTCGCGCTCGCGACGACGCCTCTGGCGGAAGGGCGAAGCGTCCGGCAACACCCTCAGGCTCGTCGGGCTCGAGCTCGACTGCGACGGCGATGCGATCCTCGTCACCGCAGATCCCGGAGGACCGACCTGCCACTCGGGGGCGCGCAGCTGTTTCGATGACCCCGACCAGCCGACAGGCCCCGCGGATCAGACTCCCGGCTTCGGATGGCTCGACGCCCTGTGGCGCACGATCGACCAGCGGTCTCGGACGCGTCCGCTGGGCTCCTACACGGCCTCGCTGCTCGCCGCCGGCGTCGACGCTACGTCGCGAAAGGTCTCCGAGGAAGCGCTCGAGGTCGTGCTCGCGGCCAAGGATGACGCCTTCGCGGAGAGCGTGGCCGGCGAGCGGGCCGAGACCCAGGCCTCGCTGGCCGCGGAGCTGGCCGATCTCGTCTACCACACGCTCGTGCTGGCCGCCGAGCGGGCGGTGCCGCCAGAGGCGGTCCTCTCGGTCCTGCGCCGCCGTCACCGCCCCGACGAGGGTCCCTAGCCGGCCAGTCGCCCGATGCGGAGGCGGCGCTTGCCGACCCTGATGACGAGCCACTTCCCGCCGATCGGGGCCGGCAACGGCCCATCCGGCGTCGCGATCCGCTCGTCGTTGATCGTGAGGCCACCCTGACCGATGAGGCGGCGCGCCTCCCCGTTCGACGAGACGGTGCCACTCGCCACGAGCAGACCGACCGGCCCGCCAGAGAGGTCGCTGACGCTGAAGCTGAACCCATCGAGCGCGCTGTACAGCGCCGCGAGGATGGTCGGATCGCGGATCGGCTGTCCGGAGAACGCCGCATCGGAGACCTTGATCGCCTCCGCCGCGGCATCCGCCCCGTGGACGCGCGTCGTCAGGTCGTGGGCGAGCGCACGCTGGGCCACACGCTGCTCCGGCGCCGCGATCACCTGGGCCTCGAGCCGCTCGATCTCCTCGCGCCCGAGCAGGGTGAAGAACCTCAGCAACCGTCCGACATCGGCATCGTCGGCAGCCAGCCACCATTGGTAGAACTCGTAGGCCGACGTGCGCTCCGCGTCGAGCCAGACCGACGTGCCGGCGGCGGTCTTGCCGAACTTCTCGCCCGACGCATCCGTCAGAAGCTGGTAGGCGATGCCGTGGGCCGGACTCTCCCCTGCGCCAGGCGCCTCGACCCGGCGGATGAGCTCGAAGCCTGCCGTGATGTTGCCCCACTGGTCTGCGCCGCCCATCTGCATCTCGACCCCGTGCTCGCGGTAGAGATGGAGGAAGTCTGCGGCCTGGAGGAGCATGTAGCTGAACTCGGTGTACGAGAGCCCGCGGTTGAGTCTGGCCTGAACAGAGTCCTTAGCCAGCATGTAGGGGACCGTGAAGTGCTTTCCGACGTCCCGCAGGAAGTCGAGCATCGAGACACGACCGAGCCAGTCGAGGTTGTTGACCAGCATCGCCCCACCATGCCCGAAATCGAGGAAGCGCTCAAGTTGGGACCGGATGCCGGCCACGTTCGCCTCGAGCGTCTCGCGGTCGAGTAGAGTGCGCTCGGCCGACCTGCCCGATGGGTCGCCGATCATCCCGGTAGCCCCGCCGACGAGGGCGAATGGACGGCCTCCGTGACGCTGGAGGTGCATGAGCCCGAATACCGGCACGAGGTGCCCGACATGGAGAGACGGGCCCGACGGATCAAAGCCGTTGTAGCCGGCGATCCTCCGACCGGTCGCCAGGCGAGCCTCGAGCGACGGCGTCGATGCGTGGAGCATGCCCCGCCAGCGAAGCTCAGGAAGAAGCCCCGCCTGCGACGCGAGCGTCACACGCTCACCGTGCAGGTCGTCTGGTCCGTTCGGTGCCCGGGTTCCGGGTATGGCATGGACCCTATGCTATCGTGACGCCCTGACATGCAGACCAGCCTCGCGCGTCGCCGGCGCCATCGGCGCCTCGGCAACGGCAGGCGCGCCTCCGGCGGGCGCACGGCCGCCAGCGCCATCGTCATCGCACTCCCGCTGTTCCTCTTCTCGACCCTCCTTCTGGTCGGAGCGGTCGGGCTGGTCTCGACCGTTGCGGCCTACAACTACTTCGCGGCTGGTCTTCGAGATCCCCTCGAGGAGCTGACGAAGGTCCGCTTCGCGGAGCAGACCGTCGTCTACGACCGGGAGAACGTGGTCGAGCTCGCCCGCTTCGGCGAGTTCAAGCGCGACGTCGTCGAATTCGACGAGATCCCCGCCGAGGTGATCGATGCCACGACCGCGATCGAGGACAGGACGTTCTGGGAGAACGCCGGGTTTGACCCGGTCGGCATCGTCTCGGCCGGCATCGACACGCTACGGGGCAACGAGCGTGGGGCGTCGACGATCACCCAGCAGCTGGTCCGTGGCCTGCTCCTGCCGGAGGACACGCTTGCCGGATCGCGCTACGAGCGCAAGATCAAGGAGATCATCCAGTCGATCCGCCTCACCCAGGCACTGCCGGAAGGTGAAGAGGGCAAGCAGGTCATCATTACGGCCTACCTCAACAACAACTTCTACGGCAACCAGAGCTACGGCATCAAGGCTGCCGCCAAGGGCTACTTCGGGAAGGAGCTCGCCGACCTGACCCTGGCCCAGGCCGCGATCCTGGCGGGCATCCCCCAGTCACCCACCAAGTTCGACCTCGTCCGCAACGCGGTCGAGGAATGTGCGGTCGCGGAGCTGGCCGAGGATGAGACCTGCCCAGCCGACAAGTTCTCGCTCGTCGTCCCCGACGACTCCGAGATCGTCATCCGGCGCAACTACATCCTCGACCTCATGCAGACCCGCAGCGTGCTGTCGGGCGACCGCCACGCGGCAGCCGAATATGAGGCCGCCAAGGACGAGCCCGTCGTGCTGGTCCCGCCCAAGGCGACCCTCTGGAGAGCGCCCCATTTCGTCTGGCAAGTCCGTGAGCAGCTCGCCCAGATCCTCTGCGGGACCCCGAGCGACGAAGGCTGCACGCTCATCGACACGGGCGGCTTCCACGTGGTCTCGACGCTCGACACGAAGATGCAGCGGAGCGTCGAGAAGTGGCTCTATGTGTCGGCTCGAGCCCCCCAATCCAAGGCTACCGACACGATCCTCAAGCAGTACAAGATCCCGACGGCCGAGCGCGCCTGGATTAAGAAGCTCAAGGGCAAGAACATCCACAACGCGGCCGGCGCCATCCTCGACGCGCGGACGGGCGAGATCCTCGCCTACGGCGGCAGTGCCAGCTACTACGCCAAGGGCAACAAGAAGTTCCAGCCGCAGTTCGATGTCATGAGCGACGGGTTTCGGCAGCCGGGCTCGTCCATCAAGCCAGTTAACTACGCGATCGGGATCGAGGATCGGATCTTCACGGCGGCGTCGCTCTTCATGGATGTAACGACCAACTTCGCGCCCTCGGGCCAGAAGGCGTACATCCCGACGCAGGCCGACGGTTACGAACGCGGTCCCGTCCGCCTCCGCTCCGCCCTCCAGTTCTCGCTCAACATCCCGGCCGTGAAGTCCGGGATCATCATGGGGCTGGACCACGTCCTGGCTCGAGAACAGCAGTTCGGTCTGCAGTTCCTCAAGGGCACCTACCCCGTCCAGTCGATGTCGATCGGTACCCTCGTGACGCCTCCGGCGGATCTGCTGTCCGCCTATGGCGCCCTGGCGAACGGCGGCAAGCTCATGCCCCGCCAGACGGTCCTCGAGGTCTACGACGCGAACCAGAAGAAGGTCTGGCCGCTCGACACGGCCGGCCCGAAACCAAGCCAGGTCGTGAGCGCCGAGACCGCCTTCATCATCTCGGACATCCTGGCCGGCAACACCGTCAAGGCCGTCAACCCGTATTGGGCCGCGGAGGCGATCTTCGACAAGGGGAGGCGCCGCCCGACGGCCTACAAGACCGGGACGACATCCGACAACAAGGACGTCCACGCCTACGGTTATCTCGCCCCGCCGAAGGACAAGAAGGCGCCGCAGCTCGTTGCCGGGGTCTGGATGGGCAACAGCGACAACTCCCAGAACAGGTCGAAGGGCGCCCTCTCCCTCGACAGCTCGGCGCCCCTCTGGTCGGCGATCCTCAACGAAGTCAGCCGCGGCATGCCGATGGCCGACTTCGTTCCTCCCAAGACCCTCAAGAAGGCCAAGGTCGATGCCTTCTCGGGCATGAAGCCCGGTCCGTTCACGAAGAAGACGGTCGTCGAGTACTTTCTGCCGGGTACCGAACCGAGTCAGGTCGACGACACAAAGGTCGGGATGGAGATCGACAAGGTAACCGGCGACCGCTGGCAGGAAGGATGCGCCGGACCGAAGCTCACCCGCGGGTTCCTTGACCTT
>Ga0209341_10005782_pt1 | contig 11105 bp, 14 predicted proteins | sample RifCSP13_2_FD_184020 | JGI IMG/M metagenome (GOLD analysis project Ga0209341, IMG submission 184020) | Soil microbial communities from Rifle, Colorado - Rifle CSP2_sed 13_2 (SPAdes) (version 2) | ecosystem: Environmental > Terrestrial > Deep subsurface > Rock core/Sediment | place: Rifle...
GGACTCATTAGAAGAGCTTCGGGTCGCCGCGCAGGACGCCGTGCGCTGTCATTTCGACGATGGTGAGCTGCGGCCCAAGGTAATACGCCTGCACCTCGTCAAAGACGAAATCATCCCTGTTTGAAGATACCTCGTGACATATCGGGTCAACGCCTCGGTCTCTACTCCAACGCTACGGCTATCAGGTTACCCGGCAGACGGGCAGCCATATTCGCTTGACCTCGACGGCTGCGGGGACCGAACACCACGTGACGATTCCGGCGCACAGACACATGCGCATCGGCACTCTGAGCGGGATCCTCGGGGAGATCGCTGCACACATGGAGACGACGAAAGAGCGGATCGCGGCTGATCTCTTCGGCCCTTAGCCCGCGCCGAACGCCCGCCCTGCCCCCGTCAGCACCACGCACCGTATCGCGTCGTCCGCCGAGCACTCCGCCAGGTACTTCCCCAGCAGCGGCATCAGCTCCCCGCCCATCGCGTTCAGACTCTCTGGCCGGTTCAGCGTAATCCACCCGATGCCCCCGTCCCTCACCTCGAACAACGTATCAGCCATACGGCACATCCTTCAGTTAGCGGCCTTAGTTTACGCCAATATCGGGGCCTCTTACAGATACTCAAGCCGAAACGTGGACAAGAGTTCTTCGAATGTGGCGGGAGACCTTGAGAAGTCGCACTCGAAACTAATCAGCCGAACTCCCGACTCGATCGCCTCCGCTTGAATCTTTCTCGGGTGGCCACGCGCAATTAGCGCCCCGCCGACGCACTCCTCCCCAACATTCCTCCTGTAGGTCACGACCTGATTCAGATCGGCCTCGGTTGAGCGCCTGTTCTTGACTTCGATCAAGAGTTTGCGGGAAAGCCCTCTAGGCGCAGACTCTTTGATGAGTAAGTCGACGATTCCCTCTGGAAAACCCTTCTCTCCGAGGACCTCTAGGTCAGAGGGGCGCAATTCCGTTGCCGACACAGCCTCAACGAATTCATCCAAGCGGTCGTCTACGGAAAGATATCGTCTCGTAAGCACCTGGAGAAACATTTCGTTGAAGAAGTAGGTCCGGGGAAAGTCCACCTCTGCAGTGGTTCGGGTGAGAGTCGGAACGAACTCGTCGAAGCCAGTATGGTCCAGAGGCTCGGGTCCGGCCGTGGACAGCGATCCCATCTCGGACATCGTTTGCAGCGTTGTCTGGTCCGCCTGAAAGTGGGTCTTTCGGTAACCCCCACGCAAGAGAAGATTCTCTGCCACATACGCAAACTCTGACCGGACGAGCGGCTCGCTGATTTCTCTTATCCGCCTCAGGTGCAGCCGAAACGCAAAGTGGTATGTCCGCCGAAGCTCCAACGGCGGCCACGGCGGGAGCGACTGGGCATGAAGGTATGCTGCCTTGCGGGTGACTTCATAGAGGTCGTAGACCCGCGCTCCGTACAAGAAGGAGACAACGTCTCCTACCGCGATATCCAGATACGTCCAAAGGCCGTTGCGTCCATCCGGAAATCCGGCGAGTGCGTACCGTCGGCAGAGTTCCAGATTTTCCCGGGTCGACACCGCAACGAGGAAGTATGACACAGTGCCCCTGATTTTGAGATTACCGTCGGATCCAGTCAACCAGACGCTTGACTGAGTCCACCGTAGACGTACGATCCGATCAACTCAGGGGAGGTCGTCATGTTGTATTGCCGGATGTGCAAACGCTACCCATGCGATTGCGGCGAATACGAGTACGTTCGAGACGGAAGCGAAGGCATTGCGTACTGTCCGAACGATGGTAACGTCCTTGCCATTCAGACCGAGGACAGGGAAAGTACCATCTTCGCGGCCTGTCCGCACTGCCGCAACGAGTGGGAACGTTTCGCTGACGGCAGCTTTGTCGTGTTCGAAGAAGATTCGACGGCTGGACAATGAGGGCGCGACCGATCTTTCATGATGTTGATGGCGCACCCGTCCGAATCGGGCAGCGCGTGATGATCACGGGCCCAGGGGATGAGACGTTTGACCCACGTTGCATCGGTCTCGTCGGGACTGTGGAGTACCTGGAATACGAATGCGGATGTGGGCAGACGTATCCAATGGACCCCATGATCGGAGTACTCTTGGACTCGGGTCAGCACGAAGAGTTCTGGAAAGAGGAATTTGTCGACACGCTCAGACGACCGGACGGCCACCAGGCGTCACCTGGGGCAATTTAACCACAATGGCCACCACCTTCGACTTCCCGCCCAATCTCCTACTGAAACCAGGTGCCCCGCGCCGTAGTGCATCAGGCTACCCCCCACGTGAACTACGGGAACAGCGGCGGGTCCAATCGCAGGTCTGTGCGGCGCTCATAGAATCCAGCGTGCGACTCTCTAAGCCGGTCCACCGCCTCGGCCTTCGAAACTCTCATCGGAACGTCATGCTCGAGAACGACGTGAGCGAAGACCTGCTCGACGCTGATGCGGCCGGTTGGGAAGTGGAGCTTGTCGTAATCGAACTGCCCGGTTCCATGAGTCCCGTTTACGTGAAGATGCGCATGCGGTTTGTCGGGATTTCCGGCCCGCTCGTACTCGTAACGGAAGAGCCAGGCACTCTGGTCTTCCCTGTCAGGTGACAGCCCGAAAATGTATGTATACGACTGCACCTGTACCTGCTGACCACCGGGCCTCTCTATCACCTCAACCAGTTGGTGGAAGAACAGGTGAGCCGCTGGGCCGAATTCAATCGACTTGAAGGCCCCATCTTGAAAGCATGCGATGACACGGAGCGACGGCGCTGGGCCCTTCAATGAAACAAGTCTGGAATCAGAGAACAGGCCATTCACAAGCCCGTTCAGATAGTCCGTGTACAGTTGTACGACGGTCAGAGGATGAACGTTACGCGGCAAGCTTTATGAGGGCGATGATCTCGCGTACCCTTGGGTTATCATTCGGCAGTTCGCCGGCCATCAGTCGCCTCTTGAATTCAGATCCCTTTATCCCAAGGGCGGCGAGCGATTCCTGATCTACTAGTTGATCAAGCTCTTCTGCAGTGAATTCGATTTCTGTAGGGGTGTTTTTCGCTGTAACTGCACGCATCGACATGGCCTCTTCCCATCAGTTTGCCCTCGAACGGCTTACCTAGTCAATAGACGATTGGCGGACCAGGCTCGTTTCACGGTCTGCGTGGCGCGACCCCAGTGCCATTTCCCCCTTCGAGATCCCGCCCAAATCCCCTACCCTGAAACTGAGCGCCGCCCGCATCCCCACCCGATCGTGAGACCGGCGGCGGCGGCGCCCACCAGCGAAAAATCAGTGCCAATCTGTGGCTAATCCCGGAGGTGGTGTGGTGGCAGAGCGATCCTATCAGCAGAGACCGGCCAGGAAGCGCGGTCCCGGCGCTCCCCCCGGCAACATGAACGCCCTCAAGCACGGCCGCAACTCCAGGCAGTTCGCCATGCTCGGCGCCCTCCTCGCCTCCGACCCCACCATCCGCGGCGCCCTCCTCGGCATCGCCCATCGCAAGTCCCTCAAGGAAAAGCAGGGCACCGAAGTAGCCGCCTACCTGATCACCCGTCTCCTCGAAGAGGCCCACAAGGCCGGCAAAGGCCAATTGAATTTGCAGATCCCAACCGATGATCTCAATTCAATTGCCGCAGCCGCCGCCAAAATCGACCCCGCCAGATACGGCCCCGACGCCAAACTGCGAAGAAATCGGAAAAACAATTCTCCGGCAGATACGCCCCGCCGAAATCAATGACCCCCCTTGCCCCCCTTCCCCACGCCGCTTCCTTTGTCCTCCCCTCTCCCGCGCACGGGAGAGGGGCAGGGGGTGAGGGCGCCCCCTTCCGATTTCCCCTTTCCCATTTCCCCTTTCCCATTTCCCATTGCTATCCTGTCCCCATGACCGCCGCGCCTGACCTCACGCCTGCCGCACTCGAAGCCCTCGACAAGGCCGTCCGCGAGTTCAACGCCTGGCGCTTCTACGACTGCCACGAAACCCTCGAAGACGCCTGGCGCGACCTCGGCGGCAAGGCGGGCAATGTAGCGGATGGCTTCAGCCTTCCACCGGGCGGGGTAGAGGCGACGGACGCCCTCCGCCCCGCCGACTTCTACCAGGGCGTCATCAAGGTCGCCGCCGGCTTCCACCACGTCCTCCGCGACAACCACAAGGGCGCCGTCAACCTGCTCTCCGACGCCCTCCGCCTCCTCGATCCCTTCCGCCCTGCCTACCTCGGCATCGACGTCGACCGCCTGCACGCAGAGGTGCGCGCCTGCCTCAAGCGCATCAACGCTCTCGGCCCGGCGCGCCTGCGCGAGTTCGGACGCGGCGCCATTCCACGGATCGACTACGCGGGGGCTGCCGCCGCACGCCCCGGCTCCGCCCCACGAGGCCGGCGATGATCCAGCCGTCCGAGGGCTACGTCGACGGCGCGGGCGTCCGTCTCCACTACCTCACCTGGGGCGCAGACACCGCGCGGCCGCCCATCCTCCTCCTCCACGCGACCGGCTTCCTCGCCCGCCTCTGGCAGCCGGTCGCCGAGGCCTTGGCATCCCGTTACACCGTCCACGCCATCGACACCCGCGGCCACGGCGACAGCGACAAGCCTCTCACCACTCAGCACTCACCACTCGCCGCTCGCCACCCCTACGACTGGCACAACTTCGTGGACGACCTCGCCGCCCTCATGGACTCCCTCGGTCTGCGCGGCATCCCCATCGTCGGCCACTCCTCCGGCGGGACCACCGCGGCGCACCTGGCCGCCACTCATCCCGGCTACGCCTCCGCCCTCGTCCTCATCGAGCCGATCATCCGGCCCTCCGGCTTTAACTCCGGCGAAGGCCGCCCGAACGACCTGGCGGAGGGCGCCCGCCGTCGCCGCACCGTCTGGCCGAGCCGCGCCGAAATCGTCGAGACCTACCGGCAGCGCAAGACCTTCGCCGCCTGGCGGGAGGACGTACTCGCCCTCTACGCCGAGCACGGCACCTTCCAGCGCGAAGACGGTCAGTTCGAGCTTAAGTGCCCCGGCGAAGTCGAGGCCCAGGTGTTCGACAACAGCACCTCCATGGACACCTGGGACTTCCTCCCGCGTATCGCCTGCCCCACGCTCCTCCTGCGCGGCGAGACCACGGACCCCTACCTGGCGATGATGCTGGACGGCGCCGAAAAGGCGATACCCGGAGCCCGCCTCGCCACCGCACCCGGCGCGGGCCACCTCGCTCCGTTGGAGCGGCCGGAGACCGTATCGCAGATGATCCTGGAGTTTCTCGATGCCTGACGCAGAGACGGTGCGGGTGAAACTCCTCCGGGACACCGCCCGCATGCCCGAACGCGCCACTCCCGGCGCCACCGGCTACGACCTCTACGCTTGCCTCGAGGCTGACATCGAGGTGGGCCCGGAACCGGTCCGCATCCCCACAGGCGTGGCCATCGAGGCGCCGCAGGGGTTCGACGTCCAGATCCGGCCCCGCTCCGGCCTCTCGTCCCAGGGAGTCATGGTCACCCTCGGGACAATAGACGCCGACTACCGAGGCGAACTTCTCGTGACGATGTACGTCCTGCCGAGCACGCCACCGCACCAGGTCCGCCACGGCGACCGGATAGCACAGCTCGTGATTAGTCGAGCATTCGATTTCCTATGGCAGGCGGAGGACCTAAGCGCCACCACCCGCGACACCGGCGGCCACGGCTCAACCGGCCGCTGACCAAGCCAGGGGGTCAGGCTCTCAGCCTGACCTGACCGACAACGGCGAAACCCGCCTCAACCCCGCCAGCACCGCCTTCGCCTGCGACGCCACCGGGCGCGACGCATCCACCATGATCAGCCGCCCGCCAACCACCTCCGAGGGCCTCTGGAACCGCCGCTTTTGTGCCACATACGTCTCCCACCGCGCGTCCGAAACGTCGCCCCCGGACGCCACCCGCCGTTCGATGCGGCGTCGCACCGTTTCGTCACCCGCCTCCAATTGCACACAGGCGAACTGCGCACCCATCTCCTTTGCCAACCGCCGCGCCTGCCCCCGCTGCCTCCGCCGCAGGAACGCCGCGTCCAGCACCACCGAGCGTCCCGCCTCTAACAGCGGCCGCGCGCGGTCCATCATCCCCGAGTACGTCCGCTCCGTCACATCCGGAGAGTATATCCCCCGGCGATACTCCTCATAGTGGTGCTCAGACGGCTCGATTCCCGCCAACTCCTTCCGTACCACATCGGACGAGATCACCTCGAAGCCCGTCCTCTCTGCCAGCGCCCGCGCCAGCGTAGACTTGCCGCTCCCCGGCAGTCCGCAGGTAATCACCAGCATCGCCGGCCGCAAGGACTCAGCATACCGGCAAGCCAGCTCAAAGTAGCGCCGGGAAGCCCTTGCCGCCCGGTTCCTCCGCCGCTCCGGCACCTCCGCCTCGTCCAGCAGGAACGCCTCCACCTTGCCCCGTACGCAGGCGCTGTAGCAGGCGTAGAAGTCCAGCACTTCACGGTGTTCGCTATCGGCCGCCACTTGCATGTACCGCTGGACGAACGCCCTCGCGAGGTCGGGCCGGCCGCGGTACTCCAGGTCCATCTCCAGGAAGCCGGTATCTCGCGCCACGTCAAGCAGGCTGATACGCCGGTTGAACTCGACACAGTCGAAGATGCATATTCCGTTCACGAAGCAGACGGCATCGGAACGCAGGTCGGCGTGCACGCTCTTGATCCGCATCTCGACGACCCGTCTCTGCAGGAGTGCAGCCTTCCTCTTGAAAAACGCCTCGCCGTACGCCCGCAGTATCCGGTCCTGCTCCCTCGTGATCGTGCGGCCTATGTAGGAAGTCCACTGGCCCACGTTCTCCCGCCAGTTGTAGCGGATCGCCCAGTCGCCGTAACGCGCGATGCGGGGACTCGTCTCGGCCTTCTCGTGGAAGGCCACCAGTTTGTCGGCGACCCTTTCCACCATCGAGGGCGTCACTTCCCCGCGGTCCATCAACCGGTTCATCATGCGTCCTTCCGGCAGCCTCCGCATGTGCACCGCGTACTCCACCGTCTCGCCCCCGCCGCCGATGCTGTGCCGTCCCCCGCTCTGCCGGATCGGCACCACGCCCAGGTAGGTGTCGGAGCAAAGCCGGGTGTTCAGCTTCACTTCCTTATGGCAGTAATAGCGGCGGCGTGACAGCGTGGAGAAGTTCAGGAACCCAAAGTTGACCGGCTTCTTGATTTTGTAGGCGTAGTCGCCCGCCAGGAGCACGTAGGAGATATGCGTCTGGATCAGCTCAACCTTGCCGGCCGGGTGAGGATAAGCCCTCGGGTCGAGCAGGTCTTGAATCACGGATCGCGAGTCGCTGTCGGACACGGACTATAGAGTAATCGGCCAGAGGGTCAGCCGGTCAAGCGGTGCCGCTCAGCGAGCGTTGGGCTACAATTGTTAGCACGCGGGCGCTTAGAGTCGGGGAAGGCGCCCCGCATTTTCTCAAGAGACAGGAGAATCGTGCCAGTCCAACGCGACTACTATTCCATCCTCCAGATCAACCCATCGGCGAACCAGGCAGCGATCGACGCGGCCTACGATCGCCTATCGCGCCTCTACGACCCGGAGACGAGCAAGAAGCACAAGGCCTCCGAGCGCCGCCAAGATCTCGACGAAGCCTACGACGTACTGAGCGACTCGAAGCAGCGCTCCGAGTACGACAAGCTCCGCTCCAGGGGGTTCCGGCCGGGCCAGACCCAGGGAGATGCTCCCCGCTCGCGCAACCGGTTCATCCGTGCCGGAAACACCCTCTGGCGTTGGCTGGACAGCCCCCTGGTCTTCGCTGGCGTTGCCGGCATCGGCGTCGTCGTGATCCTCGTCGCCATCGTCCTCATCTCCGTACTGGATGACGGCGGGCCCGGCGCCGCCGTGAGCCAGCCGTCCGGCAGCCCCACAGCCACGCCAAATCCCACGCCGACCTTGCCGGCCCAGGTGCCAACTGCGGCGCCCGACAAGCCCCCGGAAGTCACCGGGGAAGAGGTCGTTACCGCTACCGGCCTCCGCTATGTTGACCTGACCGTCGGCACCGGCGCTCTGCCCGCCAACGGCGACCGTGTCGCCGTCAACTACACTGGCTGGCTCGAAGCCGACGGGACCAAGTTCGATAGCTCGCTAGAGCGCGCCGAGGCTTTCGGGTTCACCCTCGGCGTTGGCGGCGTCATCAAGGGCTGGGACGAGGGGGTGCTGACGATGAGAGAGGGTGGTAAGCGGCGACTGATCATCCCCGGTGGCCTTGCCTACGGTGCGGCCGGACGCCCCCCGAATATCCCGCCGGACGCCACGCTGGTATTCGATATCGAGTTGATCACAGTCTTCCCGGCCGCCACCCCCACGCCGGCTCCAACCGAGCCGCCCACGGCCACTGGGTCGACGGAAGTAAGCCCAACCCCATGAACCCGGAGAAGGACTACTACACAGTACTTCAGGTGAGCCGTGGGGCTGACCAGGAGGTCATTGCCGCCGCCTACAAGAAGCTAGCCCAACAGTATCACCCCGACGTTTCCGATGCACCGGACGCTACTGCGGTGATGCGGGAGCTCATGGAGGCTTACGAGACCTTGAGCGACCCCCAACGACGGGCGGAATACGACGAGCGTTTGGATGCAGGCACAACGTCGGAGCCGCAGCCGGGGCCGCGCGAGGCCGACACGACGGCAGACTACTACGCCGTCCTCGGCTTAGCCCCAGGCGCTGACACGGCCGCCGTCGAGGCCGCCTATGATGCTCTATCCCTCGAGCTCCAGCCCAACGTCAACGAGCCGCCCTCAGATCCCCAGCGCCTGCGGGAGCTGGACGAGGCATTCGACGTGCTCGACCACCCGGCGCGACGAGCAGCGTACGATACCGCCCACGGCATAACTGCGATGGCGCCCTATGCGGATGCCGAAGCGGAGTCCGCCGTATCCGCCCCACCCCCCTCCCGCCGACGCGACCGGACCATGCCGATTGCCCTTGGCCTGCTCATCGCCGGGATCGCCGCCCTTGCCGTCGGCGGGTATGTCCTGGTCGGGGCGCTCTCAGACGACGATGACAGCGGCGGCGCAGCCACTAGAGGGGTCGAAGTGAACGACACGTCCGAAGGCACCGGCGCCGTCGCCGAAGGCGGGAAAATCGCCACCGTTCACTACACCGGCACCCTGGAAGACGGAACCGAGTTCGACAGCTCCGTCGGCGGCGCCCCGCTGGTATTCACCCTCGGCGGCGCGCAGCTGATCCCCGGCTTCGACCAGGGCGTCCTCGGGATGAAGGTTGGAGGTGAGCGGTCCATAACCATCCCGCCTGAACTGGGCTACGGCGAGACCGGTCAGGGGCCGATACCCCCGGACGCCACCATTGCATTCGTCGTGCGCCTCCTCGGCCTGAGCGATCCGTCCCCCGATTCGCCGCCGGAGGTAGAGGGCGACGAGATCGAGCTGGAGTCCGGCCTCAAGGCCATAGACATCGTCGACGGCGAGGGAGAGGAAGCGGCCACAGGCAGCAGAGTCTACGTCCATTACAGCGGCTGGCTGGAGGCCGACGGAACGCGCTTCGACTCCTCTCTGGTGCCACGGCAGAGCGGCGGCCTGGCTCAGGCCTTCAAGTTCACCATCGGCGAGGGCGGGGTCATCCGCGGCTGGGATGCCGGTGTGCCCGGCATGAAGGAGGGCGGCAAGCGGCGCCTAATCATTCCCGCCGCGCTCGGCTACGGCGTCGAGGGGTCGCCGCCCAGCATACCATCGAATGCGAACCTCATCTTCGATATCGAACTGCTGGAAGTGCAGGAATAGCGGGCCATGCCAACCACCAAAGCCAACGGAATCGAAATCTACTACGAGACCCACGGCGAGGGCCCGCCCCTCCTCCTCATCATGGGCCTAGGCGCCAACGCCACCGCCTGGTGGAAGCAGATTCCCGCCTTCGCCGAACACTACCGCGTCATCGCCTTCGATAACCGCGGCGCGGGGCGCAGCGAGAAACCCGCCGGGCCGTACAGCATCCCTCAGATGGCCGACGACGCCGACGCCCTCATGGACGCCCTCGGCGTCGCGTCCTCACACGTCTTCGGCATGTCGCTTGGCGGCATGATCGCCCAGGAGTACACCCTCCGCCACCCCAGGCGCGTTCACGCCCTCATCCTTGGCGGTACCACCCCCGGCGGCCCTAAGGCCGTGACGGCAGGGCCGCAGGTGGTCCAACACTTCGCCACGGTCGCCTCGCTGCCCATAGAGCAGGCGATTGAGCGCGGCCTGTCCCTCCTCTACAGCGACGCCTTCATCGGAGCGAACCGCGAATGGCTGCTCCCTCGCGCCCTGGAGCTGGCGCACCTGATGCCACCCCCGCACGCCCTCCAGGCTCAGCTCATCGCCGCCATGACCCACAACACCTACGACCGGCTGGCCGGGCTGGCAGCCCCGGCGCTTGTCCTTTCCGGCACGGACGACAAGATCGTCCCTCATCCCAACTCCGTGCTACTGTCGGAGGGCATCCCGGGCGCGCGCCTGGTCCAGTTCGAAGGCGCCGGCCACGGCTTTCTCGTGGAGCGCGCCGAGGCAGTGAACCGCTCCGTGCTGGACTTCCTGCGTGGCCACGATGGCGCGCACGCCGGCCCGAAGTGACCGGCGGCCACGACTCTGGAACCGGCCCGCCGCGACCCCCTATACTGGGCGCTGTCATGGCTCCCAGGCGGTTCACCCTTGAAGAGGCGGAGGCGCTGCTCCCCTACCTTGCGCCTGCCCTTTACCAGCTCCAGCGCGTTAAGCGCGAGCACGACGAGGCCCTCCAGCACCTCACCGCGCTGAGCCAGAAGACGAAGTCAAACGGTCACGGAATGGACGCCGGCCTGGCCCAGGCCCGGCAGACGGTGGACCGCACATCCGCCCTCATCAACGGCCTCGTAGAGAAGGTGCAGGGTATGGGCTGCGAACTGAAAGACATGGACACCGGCCTCATCGACTTCCGCGCCGAACGTGGCGGCCGCGAAGTCTACCTCTGCTGGAAGCTCGGCGAAGAACACATCGCCCACTGGCACGAACTTGACACCGGCTTCGCCGGCAGGCAGCCGCTAGAGACCCCGGAATGACCGAAATCAACCCCGGTCCGGCATCTGAGCTGGCGGACATCCTCCGCCGCCTCGAGTCCGCCAAAGCCGCCCTCATCGAAGCTATCGAGTCCTCCTCCGC
>Ga0209341_10005785_pt1 | contig 11097 bp, 15 predicted proteins | sample RifCSP13_2_FD_184020 | JGI IMG/M metagenome (GOLD analysis project Ga0209341, IMG submission 184020) | Soil microbial communities from Rifle, Colorado - Rifle CSP2_sed 13_2 (SPAdes) (version 2) | ecosystem: Environmental > Terrestrial > Deep subsurface > Rock core/Sediment | place: Rifle...
CAGGGAATCGTAGGAGAGGTCAGCCGGTCGCTCGTAGATGAGGCGTCCCGAAGATGTCGGCGTCACCAACGACTGCACGACCTCTGCGGTGAGGAGCGAATCACGGGCTTGTCGCCGCGCGGCAACCTGACTCGAACGGTCCGAGTCGCTCGCGGTGCACGCCATTGCGACGACTATGAGGAAGACTCCCCGAGTCACTGCGCCGCTCCTGAGTCGCGATCGTCGGAGTGGCCGCCCGCGACAATCCAGGCCTGGACGTCTGGCGCTCGCAGCGCGAGCTGCCACTGATCCCAGATGAAGAGTGCCATCGCACGCTGTGCACCGTCGGCCACTCCTTCAGCCAGGCAACGATTGAGCAGCCAGGCCTCGAACTCGTCAGGCGCGGGCTCGTCGCGCACCGCAGCTTCGAGAATCTCGCGCTGAATCGCGAGGCCAATGCTATCCGCATTGGTATTCCGCACGCGACGCTTCCGCCGCCCCTCACTGGCGTCGAGCGCTCCGAGCAGGCCCCGACAGAGCTCGGTGGGCGTCAGCGCCATTCCACAACCTCGACGCGTAGCTGCCAACCCGGCCGCGCGGGGCGGGCGTAGCCGCGATCCTGGGCGGCGAGATCGAATGTGACCGTCGACATGTCCTTCATCGCCAGCATGGTGAATGGCAGCGCGCCAAGCGTCGTAACGGATTTGAGATAGCCGCGACAGCTCGCGCACGTTTCGACGCGGATGTGCTGCTCCTCTCCCTCGCTCAGGAGCGATCCGAGTTTCTGGTGGTCCAGCTCATCGCAAAACGCGCAACGCAGGACCGGAAGCAGCCAGTTGCTCCCACAGCACCCACAGCGCATCCGGCGCTCGCGCTGAATGCCGCGCATCTCGACCATGGCGGGCCAGGCGCCGCACACGGGACAGTAGCCGCGCTGCCACGTCCGTGATGCTTCTGGGGTGACCGTGTGCGCCGCGTTCAGCAGCAACGGCAGTGCGCAGAGCTGCCCAAGCACGGCGGCCGTATCGGTCGACACTGACAGCTTACCGGCCAACCCCTCCACGTTGCTCAGGTCTCGCTCGACACCGGCGCGTATCAGCGCCAATGGATCGACCGCATCCAGCGCTACAATTCCGAGATTCTCGGCAAGACGTAGCGCGACCTCGGTTGCCCGTGCGACGTTCACCCGAAGCGTGGCGCCGTGGAGCAGGGGAGCCTCGGCCGGTCGCTGCTCGCGAACGTGAAGACACTCGGACCACGCGGGCTGCTGCGCTTCAGAGACGGCCAGCTCGACGAGATCGATCCACTTCCGCCAACCAGGATCTATCGCGGCGGCGGAAAGTCGGTCGTCAGTCCGGAGACCGGGAGTGGTCCTGGGCATTGAGTCTTTGGAAGAAGACAGGGTGTTCCGCTATACATGAGCGACCCGGCATGCAATTCAACGTTCGGCGTACGATTCCCGACATCAGCGCCTGCTCCGCCAGCTACGCGACGCGATTCCGGCGCCTGGCACATCGCGAGAAGAACCATAAGAGCCGGAGCAAAGCGTCTCATCGGAAGACCTGGGCTCCCGCCACGTGCACCTGGTCCGATCCCAACAGCACCACCACGCGCAGCACGAATCCGCCGAAGAGGACGAGCACCGATGCGGTGGCGACGTTGTGACTGGCGACATCGCGGCCCATGGTGAGCGGCTTCAGGATGCCGACGCCAATCACGCCGAGTACCAGGAGCACACCCCACACGTTGAGGAATGCCCGGGCGACTGCGCCGAGTGAGATAACGAAGAGAACGATGACAATGAGCTCGAGGATGAGCGCGATCCGATCGAACCGCCTGAGGCGCTCTTCTGTCGACGCAATCCTGACCCCCTGCGCATGCGCCACCAGCAACAGCGCAGCGACTGACGTCGAGATCCCCGACAGCAGGAAGAGCAAACCGAGCCACGTTGAATCGGCCCAGATCGGGCGGTTGGTCACTGAGAGGAGCACACCGGTGTAGCCGGCGAGAAAGAGTCCGCCCACGATGCCGCCGACGGCGCCGAAGACCGAGATCGGCACCCCGTCTATGAATCGCAGGGCTGACCACAAGAATCGCCCGTCCTCCCGTAGCGCGCGTAACGTCGCCAGGAAGGAGAAGAACCCGAAGACGAGAAGCCCCCACGCGCCGACCGACATGGGTGACCACCACTTGAACATCGGGCGTCCGGTATTGTTCTGGACCAACATGTGCCAGAAGCGCAGAGGGACGCCCAGGTCTACAATCAATAAGACACCACTCACCACACAGCCGACAAACGAGATGTAGACGCCGAGCCGGATGAAGTGTCGGTCCTCGGGCGCGCCGAAGAGCCGGAGCAGGGAAGCGACCAGCAGCGCGCCGCCGGAAATGCCGCCGACGAAGAAGTACAGAATGATCCACCACCGAAAATGTGGAGGCGAAGTGAAGAAGGTGTCCGAGGGCGGGAACTGAAGGCCAGAGGCCAGAGGCCAGAGGCCAGAGGACAAACCGGTCATTGTTCCTTCCTCGCAGCGACGGCAACCAGACGGCGCGCGCGCAGCGTCAGCGCACCGATCGTGGTCATCACCACCGCTCCTATCGACGCGAGCAGCGAGCCCTTCGCGAGGTTGCGGGTCGGCATCTTCGGCTCGCGCGGAAGTCCGTACACCTCCGGCTCGTCGACCAGGAGGAAGAACGAGTTCAGCCCGCCGAGCGGCCCGTTCGGATCGGCGCCGTAGAGCTGGGCGCGCGATTCACCCTGTGAATGCAGTTGCTCGACCCGGCGCTGCGCGCGCTGGCGTAGCTCGGCGATTGGCCCAAACTGGATGGAGTCTGTCGGACACGCCTTCGAGCAGGCGGGCTCGAGGCCGACGCTGGTCCGGTCGTAGCACAATGTGCACTTCTGTGCCGTTCCCGACACGTGGTTGATGTCGATGACGCCAAACGGACACGCCGCGATGCAGTCCCGACATCCGTTGCAGGTATCGGACTGAATCACAACGGTATCGAACTCGGTGCGGATGATCGCGCCGGTCGGGCACACCTCGAGACACGGCGCCTGCACGCAGTGCTTGCAGACATCGCTCATCATGAGCCAGCGCCCATTGTAGGGCTCAGGGAACTGCTCGATGAACTTGACGTGCCGCCACGTGGTGCCGTCCAGGCGCTGCGTGTTGTCGTAACTGAGACCGCTCATGTTTATGTGGGCTCCGCCGTCGCCTCGCGCCGGGAGTTGGTTCCACTCCTTGCACGCCACCTCACATGCCTTGCACCCGATGCAGACGGTGGTGTCGGTGAAGAACCCCATCGGCTCAGTAGTGGCCGTCGCCGTCTGCGTGACGACGGCGCGTGCCTCACCCAGGATCGGGAGCCGAGCGCCCACTATTCCTTCTCCACGTTGCACAGAAACGCCTTGCCTTCGTGGATCGAGACGTTGGGATCGCCGACCCAACTCGTCAGGTCGTTCACGACATCGCCGACGGCGAGACCCTGCCATCCCCAGTGCCACGGCATGCCCACGTGATGGATCTGTTTTCCCGCGATGGTCATCACGCCGATGCGATTGGTGACGAGCGCGCGGGCGCGGATGTGGTGCCGCGGAGATGTGATCGTGACGAAGTCGAGGTTCCGGATTCCGCGTTCCTGGGCGAGGTCCTGACCAATCTCGATGAACAGCTCCGGCATCAGTTCGGCGAGGTGCGGCAACCAGCGGCTCATCGCGCCTGAGAGGTAATGCTCGGTCAGCCGGTATGTGGTGATCACGCATGGATAGCGAGGGTCGCCCACGTCAGCGATCGCGTTGTAAGGCTTTCCGCGCGCCCACCATTTGAGCACCGGACTCGATTGCTGACGGTAGAGCAGGTTGCTGACCGGTGACTCGAGCGGCTCGTAATGCACGGGCATCGGACCGTCGACCAGCCCGGTGGGAACGAACAGCCATCCCCTGCCGTCGGCCTTCATGATGAAGGGGTCGGTGCCGGAGAGCGCATCGAGCCCGATCGCTCCGGGCTTCGGAGCCGCGTTAGGTGCCTTGGTCAGGCCGAAGTCGGGTGAGTCGTAACCTGTCCATTTGCCTGGGGCAGTCGCCCTGCCCGTGGCCGGATCCGGCGCGTTAGGTGCATCAGGATCCCACCAGATCCATCGTTTCCGTTCGCTCCATGGCCTGCCCGATAAATCGGCCGACGCGCGGTTGTAAAGCACCCTGCGGTTCGCCGGCCACGCCCATCCCCAGTTGAGGTGCGCGCCAGGCACTCCCGGAGCATCGGGGACGCGCTGGGCGGACAGGTTCCGGTCGGGCGCGGGGTAGACGCCGCAGTAGATCCAGGACGCGCAGGTGGTCGAACCATCGTCCTTGAGTTGCGCAAATCCCGTGAGATGCGTAGACGGCTCCGCCGTCTGATGTCCATTGATCTCGCGGAGGATCTTGAGTGCGTCGGGTTCCCCGGCCGTTTGCGGGGACGTCGGGGCCGAGTCCGGCTCATAGTCCCAGACGAGATTCCTGAAGCCGGCGTCGCGCGGATTGGTGCTGCTGGCGTATTTCGCCTTGAGGCGTAGCCCAAGCTGGTAGTAGAACCAGGAATCGGTGCGGCAGTCACCCGGCGGATCGGCGGCCTTCGAGTGCCACTGGAGCATTCGCTGCGTGTTCGTGTAGCTGCCTTCGTACTCGCCGATCTGCGTCGCGGGGAAGAAGAACACTTCGGTCTGAATGTCCGCCGAGTTCACGCTCCCGTCGACGATCTCCGGCGCGTTCTTCCAGTGCATGGCCGTCTCGGTCAGCCAGTTGTCCTTCACGACCAGCCAGTCGAGTTTCCGCATTGCCGCGCGCTGGGCGGTGCCATTCAGGGACGTCGCCGGGTTCTGCCCCACGCATAGCATTCCCTTGATCTTCCCTTCGGCCATCGCCGCCATGGTTGCGATGTGCGAATGGTCGCCCAGGATCTTCGGATGCCACTCGTAGCCCCAATCGTTGTCCAGTGTCGCGGCATCGCCGTACATGGACTTCAGGTACGACACCATGAACTTCGGCTGATTCGCCCAGTACCCGGTCGGCGTGGTCTCCGTGGCCAGGTAGTCACGCAGGCTCGCGTGGTTCTTGAGCGCCGACGGATGGTTCATGTAGCCGTGAATCGAGTGATAGAGCGTCGGCACATCGGTCGAGCCCTGGATGGCCGCGTGACCCCTGAGCGCCATGATGCCGCCGCCCGGCCGTCCCATGTTGCCTAACAGGAGCTGCAGGAGCGCGCAGCAGCTGATCATCTGCACGCCATCGGTGTGCTGGGTCCATGCCACCGCGTACGCGAAGCTCGTCGTCCGATCGGGGCCTGAGTTCGCGAGGACGGCGTCGGCGACCTGCAGGAACTTCTCGCGCGGGCAACCGGTCACCTGCTCCACGAGTTCGGGCGTGTACCGGGAGAAGTGACGCTTGACGAGCTGCAGCACGCATCGTGGATCCTGGAGCGTCGAATCCTGGCGCGGTCGGGCTTTGAGAAGCGACCGAACGACTGCATCCCAATTGGTCGGAGCGCCGCTGGTCGCTTCGCCCGAAGCAGCTACCTGCGTTCCCGTGCGCTCGTACTGCCAGCTCGCGGGATCATACGTGCCAACGAACGCGTTGTACGGCCAGTCCTCATTCTCGGCGTATTCCTTGAGGCCCGAGTACACGCCGTCGAGGTCTTCGGTATCTCGAAATTCGGGAGAGACGATTGTTGCCGCGTTCGTGTAATTGGTGACGAACGACCTGAAGAACGGTTCGGTGTTCCACCGCTCGCTGTTCAGGACGTGGTTGATCACGCCGCCCAGGAAGGCGATGTCACTCCCGGCGCGGATTGGCGCGTGGATGTCGCAATTCGCACTGGTGCGGGTGAACCGCGGATCTACGTGGACCAGCGTTGCACCGTTCAGTCGGGCCTTGAGGGGCCAGCGGAACGCCACCGGGTGACACTCCGCCATGTTCGAGCCCATGATGACGATGCAATCCGAGTGCTCCATGTTCCGCGGATACATCGTCGCCGCGCCGCGACCGAGCCGAGTCCCCAGACCGGGGACGCTGGAGCTGTGTCATATTCGCGCCTGGTTCTCTACCGCGACGATGCCGAAGCCGCGGCAGAACTTCTGGGCGACGTGGTTGAACTCGTTGTCGAGGGTCGCGCCACCTAACGCGAATATGGCGGGCGTCATGTTGACGACGCGGCCGTCCGGGAGCCGATCTATGAACGTCTCATCACGCGTCCTGCTTACCAGCTCGGCGACCCGATCGAGCGCTTCCTCGAGTTCCATCGGCTCCCAGTCGGTCGCGCCCGGTCTCCGGTGCAACACCCTGGTCGGGCGGTTGGGATTCTTGTGGAGCTGGAAGGTCGCCGCCCCCTTCGGACAGAGCGTGCCCTCGTTATGCGGACTGCGCGGATCACCCTCGATATTGATGATCTCGCCGCCCTTCACGTGAATGAGTGTGGCGCATCCCACCGAGCAGAACGGGCAAAGGCTCGGCACGGTGGTGCTGTCACGGATGCGGAGCACCTGCGCCTTCGCGCGCGCGGGGGCGAGGCTGAGCCCCAGGCCGACGATTCCGCCCAGCGCCGTACCGGCGCCGGCACCTCCCGCGTACCGCAGAAACTCACGGCGTGAGAGCTCCATTCCCGCTCCTCCCGGGTCAGGACCAACTCGTGGTGCAGCGATGCTAACGAAGAGACCGCGTCCCGCCGGTTCAGGGGAAGCCGGGGGGAGTTCAGCTCCATAAGCTAATCGCTGGAAATCCGAGTCGCGCAAGGCGTTGGCATAACCGGTGAACTCGGCAACTGCCGTTACTCGCGGATCACGCTAATCTCGCAAAGTCACGCGGATTGGTCGGAGGGGATAGAGAACACGAGATCGTATCCGCGATCATTCGCGGGATTCGCGCAATCCGCGTTCGGCATTTGCCGCAACTCGCTGATCGTACAGGGATTGCCATGGACGACGAGCGATTCCTTCCTAGTCGGATAGGCCGCTGGCTCGGCGCCGAGCACCTGTTCCGGTGTGCGTGCTCAAATCGGCCGACGAGGCGCCCGAATCTCCTGGTCGGCAATCGGAGTATTGTGCTCAATCCGGTCCCACCGAAGCGTATTCATCAGCGCCCCCGTCTTTGTCACGCGCTCCGTGAAGCGATGCGGCACCAGCAGGCCATCGACATCCCGCCAGTCCTCGTACGACGAAAGCGATTCCACTGCCGGACCTGCCGCGTGAATGGGCATCGCCTTTCGCATCGCCACGATGAGGAATGTTGACTGGTCGATGAAGTACTCCTTCTCCCATCCATCGGAAAGCCGCACGCGCAGGCGGTAGGTGTCCCGACCGAGCACGTGTTCGCGTCCAACCAGCGTGACACTGTGGCCCTTGGCCCGGTAGTCCACGAACGACTCGTCGAACTCAGCACCACGTCGCCCCGCATCCGCCGCGGCCCCGGTGTCACGCACGAACTTCCCGGTTCCCAGGTTGAGCTCCCAGGTGAATGCGTCGAAACCCTCGCTGTATTTGAAGCCCGGAGCGTCGACGTTCACGCGGCGCAGTGATGGACGACGCCAGACGATGTCCGTCGCGGCCTCCAACGTCCCCTCTGAGTATGAGCCGCGCATTCTGCGTGAGGTGACGCTCTTGAGCCGAGCGTAGCCGCCGATCGCCCGACAGTAGTTGGCAATCACGGAGTCGGCATCCATCACGGCTGGAGCGCTCACAACCCGTGCCGTTGTGTGCGAACAAGCGAGCTGCGTCAGCGTCAGTGCGACGACAGCATTGAGAACGGTACGCATCGAAAACCTTGCGCGATGGGAGAACGTCGGCCATGGGACACCCGCACCACGAGGAAGGTTCTGTGTGTCGCGAGAGCGATATCCAGTGCGGAGCGTCGTTCTGGCAGGCATTTCGTCGTCAGGGTGAGGGCTTGCTACTCAGAGTGTCTTTACAGGTCGGCTCAGGCGGTCTCGTCAGGCAGTTCCTTGTGAAAGAAGTGCGTCAAACGCCTGCGCCGATCGACCGAACCAGCTAGTGTTGTTCGTCGGCAATGAAGCGGCCAGCGAAGCACAGAGCGTCGCCAAGGCAGACCACTACGGTCGGCCATGCTGTAGTCGCCGTCGGAACTCAGTGTTTGGAGGGCGTATGACATTAGACAACATCAAGGCTGCAACGACGGGAATCGCCGAAACGATCGCCGGGGAGAACCCGAAACTCTTCCAGGAAGTCATCAAGCTGGTGGAGAGCATGCCGGGTGGAGTCTCTGGACTCGTGAAGCAGTTTCAGGACAAGGGCCTTGGGAATGTCGCCTCCTCGTTGACGGGCAAGGGAGCCACACAGACGATTTCGCGGGAGCAGATCGTCCAGGGCCTCGGCACGGACAAGGTCAACGCGCTTGCGACCGCGTCGGGACTCGACGTCAAGGTCGTGCGTGAGAGGCTCGTGGTGATTCTTCCGAAAGTCGTGCAGCAGCTCGCCCAGGCCGAGAAGGCCGTCGAAGTTGCCGTGACAGCGTAGCACGTAAGGGCTGCTGCCGACGCTCGCCTGGCAGCGCTGTAGTTCCGCCGTGGATGGGCACCATCGTTGCTCACCCACGGCTCACGGAGATCAAGGCGACGCCGACCCGGAGAAGACCATGGCTGGAAAGGGAAAAGCGACACCGAACGCAATGCGCACGGCGACTGAGGCCGAGATGACCGCGGCGGAGGAGGTGCGGACCGCGCGACAAGCCATCCGGACAGCGAAGGCCGCTGCAGCGCCGGCGAAAGTCGTCGTGAAGAAGACCGACATGGGCCGTCAAGCTGACCGCCGGAAGAACGCGTTCGGCATCGCGGCCAGCGCGTCGAAAGCGACGGCCGTATCGCACGCCATCATTTCGCGAGCGCGCGGGGGACGAAAGCGCTGACCGCAGTGCGGTTCCGCGGGCGCCTGGCAGATCACCATCACGGACCGCGGTCGCTGCCCTGACCCTAGTCTGACCTCAGCGCCTCGCTCGGATCGACACGCGTCGCTCACCATGCAGTCGCGGCAGATCGCGGACTCGCCGCGCCCCTGTGCGGCTGTCTCGTCGCGATGGTCGTCGCCGTGGGCTGCTGTCGACACTGACCGGAACACGTTGAGTTCGGCCGGCGCGGATGCGACCTGACGATAGCGATCGTCGCGCCTGATGTTGTAGTGGCGATAAGAAGGACACGCTTACGGCGTCACCCCCTCGCCTGCTGCACGATACCGGCGCCGCTTACGGTTCTCTGCCGGACCGATCAGACGACTTCTGTCGGTCTCGCACGACGTCGACCGTCGGACGGGCGCCTACGTGGCATCACCGAACGACGAGCGTCGCCTCCATCCCTGCGTGGAGATTGCAGTGAAACGAGAGGGTGCCCGCCGTCGGAAAGGTGAGCGACCGCGTACCGGCATCGAACGCGGCGATGTGGAACGCCGGCGTGCCGAAGTCGACGTCGTGGAGGATCCCGGCCGAGTTCGTGAACGCGACCGTTCCTCCGACGCGAATGGTCGTTGTGTCCGGCAGGAACTGCGTTGCCGTCATCGTCACGGTCGCCGAGGGAGGGGGAGCGGGCGGCCCGACTACGGTCCGCTCGTTCCCGCTCCCGCACGCCATGGCGACCAGCACGAATCCTGTCGCACCGATCCTCAGTCGCACGATCCCTCCTGCTCGACGCGCGTTAGGCGTGCTACTGCACCTTGACAATCTGTCCGCGGAGCTCCCCAGAAGGATACGTGGACGTGTGGAGGTTCACGTACGCGTTGCCGTTCCGCATCAGGACGAGTACTGAGTCCATTGTGATCCCGGAGGGAACTCCGGCGACGCCGTTGGCGAGCGTGGCCGTCCCCGTGAAGTTGAGCGGGGTGGTCCCTGCGGGCGGCTCATAGAAGTTGACGCGAATGCCGGCGTTGACGCCCACCGCCGCCGGACCGTGGATATGCGCGCGCGTCACGTTGGACGTGCCGTTGACGTCGAGCCGGAAGAGCAACTGGCCGCCGACGTAGGTAATGACGGCGGTGGCGGCCCCGGTGGAGACGACGGGCGGAGTAGCCACCTCGTTCGCGCCGCTGAGCGCCGCCGTGAACGTCTCGACGAGCGCTGTGCCCGCGGGACCTGCCGGTCCTTGCGGTCCCTGTGGACCCTGTAAACCCTGCGAACCATCCGGTCCGGCGGGTCCTGTATCGCCGGTACAACTCCACACAACTGCCGCTGACAGAACTGCAACGCTGATCGACATTCTGACGAGTGCTGGTCTCATAGCTGCCTCCTTCGTGGCGGGGTCGACGCACGGAGCAGGCGCACATTACCGTGGGTCACGAAAAGAGGCGCCGGTTTCACGGTGAAGGCACGAAAAGGCACGGCGAAGGGCTTGCGGGGACATCGTTCAGATCGCGCAATCCACGTTCCGGCAGTAGCCGAGACCGTGGATCAGTCGGCGATCGCGCTATGACGCGTCAGCGGCCGGTACTCGCGGATCACGCGAATCTCGCGAATCGACGCCGATTGCCCGGTTTGGCTCCAACATCCACGAGGCAGGGGGGCGTGTGGCGGCAGGGGCACCACGGACTCCTGTGCCAATGGCGAAACCAGAACCATCCAGGCGGCGAGGGCGGACTGGGCCATCTTCACTCCAATAGCAGGGTTGAGGCTCGAGGGTTGAGACTCGAGGGCAGGGGACAGGCGAGAGCCAACAGAGTTGACACCAGCTGACGAGTCGCGGTGCATTGTCAACCGGATCGACGAATCGCAGGGCGGCTGCCGCTTCGAATCGCGAAGCGTCCGTCCGGAGCGCTGCCGAAGGCCTAACGCGAAGCAACATCTCTCAGAACAGGGGACACAGAGGTCACTGAGGAGCGGAGAACATGATCCGGCGACAGGCATGCTGTTGGTGGACAGAGCCCTCTGTGGTCCTCGCTGTCCTCCGTCGTCAAATGGTGCTTGGTCTGATGGACACCTGGGCGCAACATCCATTTGCGACCTCAGGTTTTTGTCCGTAATTTCGGGGTCCACCGCAGCACCCCCCACGTCCCTGGAGTCCGATAATGCGCGCCATCGCTACACTGCTCGCCGTTGCCCTGCTCGCCGCCTGCGCCCCGAGAGAGGAGGCGCCGCCGTCGTCATCCGCCGGC
>Ga0209341_10005786_pt1 | contig 11093 bp, 18 predicted proteins | sample RifCSP13_2_FD_184020 | JGI IMG/M metagenome (GOLD analysis project Ga0209341, IMG submission 184020) | Soil microbial communities from Rifle, Colorado - Rifle CSP2_sed 13_2 (SPAdes) (version 2) | ecosystem: Environmental > Terrestrial > Deep subsurface > Rock core/Sediment | place: Rifle...
GCCTCCGGATCCTCGAGCGCCCGCTGGGGCGGCGCCACGAGGGACCGCGCGCGCTCGAGCTCCCGGCGCCTGTGGCGAACCGTCTCGAGCAGCTCCGCGGGGCACGGGAAGAATCGGCTCGACCTGATGAGCTGTCGTACCGCCGCCCGGATCTCCTCGATCGAACAGTCCGCGAGCGCGTCGAAGAACGCCTCCGCCAGGGCCTCGCTGGCCGGCCGTCCGAACACCTCAGCGAGGCGAGCGAGCTCGGCAGCGAAGGCGCGACGGTCCGCGGAGGTCACGAATCTTCCCGCTCGGCGAACCGCTCAAGCCCGCGGAGGTCGGTCCGGAAAGCTCCGGGCCGTGCTCCTGGCGCCACCTCGTCGGCCCAGCGGCCAGCGTTCAGCCACGTGCTCGGGTGGGGGACGAACCGCGGCTCGCGTGCCGCCAGCTCCCCGAGTTGTCGCTCGAGGCCTGCGAGAATCTCGGTGGGCCGGGCGCGCTTCACCGCCGACGTCCACGCGCGCCGGGCCGCGTCCCTGCCGATCTTCTTCGGGTACCGATCGTAGAACTCGTCGAAGCTGGGCTCAGGCTCACCCCCATTGGGGGGAAGGGGGGAGCTTCTACGGGACGGGTCGGGATGGGACGGGTCGGGGTTCGACAGTGTCGAAGCAGCATGCTTCACCACTCGCGAAGCAAGTTGCTTGCGCCGTTCTGCCGACTTCACGCCACCTTGGCGACCAGCGGCACTACGGAGCTTGCGTAGCCTGAGGACCTCGCGACGGCTCGGTTGGAAGTCGTGGAAGTCATGCACCGACCAGCCGCCATCGACGCGCTCCCACAAGCCGGCGCTCACGAGGACCTCGGCCAGGCGCTCGGCCTCCTCGATCGTGGTGCCGACGAACACGAGCGGCAAGTCGGCGCGCGGGATGACGCCATCAGTCAGGAGCCGGTTGCTGTGGCAGATGCCGGCGGCCCAGAAACCGAAGGCGGCGACGCCGGCGTGGTACAGCTTCGGATGAAGCGGGGCCCCGTCGTCGAGGCGGACCCAGGTCATGTCTCGCGTCCGAAGAGGACCGCGCGGATCCGCTCAATGTCGAGCGCGGTGTAGCGTCGATGACCACTGCGATCGCGGCGCGCCAGCGGAATTCTCCCGCGGCGCTCCAGTCGGATCAGAGTCGCTGCCGAGTAGCCGAGCGCGCGCGCCGCCGCGCCGATCCTCTTCGTTGCGTCATCGGTGATCGCCAACATAGCGCCACCACTTTACGGTCACTTTCTCCAAGAAATCGGCGCCGAGCGCCACCAATTAGCAGGGTTTTGGTGATGTGCCCGCGACGATGGGACGGCGCGCGGAGGCTACAGCCAGGGGGAGGCCAGATTTTCCCTTGACACGCCCTACGTCGGGATGCGACCCGGCCCGTTGACGCGAACGGGTGCTCCGAGATCAGGCTTCCCGTCGGGTCCCTCGATCCAGCGACGAAAGAACCAGCGGCCGCGACGCTGCACCCAGTCTCCCTGCTCGTTGGCGACGCTGTCCTCGTCGAAGTCATCCCGCGTCAGCGATTCGCCGCTCGCGCGTGCAAATGCGACGGCCAGCTCGAAGCGCTCGGCGCGTGCCTTCGGCAGCAGCTTCCTGCGCATCTCGCTCAGCGAGACCTTGTACGGTTCCCCCGCAAGGTACGCGGCTACTTCCGCGTCGGGGCGTCGATCCAGCGAGATGAGCGTCTCCCTCGATAGTCCGGGCGCCCAATCCTTGGCGAGCTGCTCGATCGAGGCGCCGCCAGAGCGCGCGTGGAGGATCTCTCGGTATCGTCGCCAGGCTTCTCGCGGAGACAGTGCCGGTCGTTTCCGGGGGCGCCCGCGTCTCGACTGCGGGAGCGGAAGGTCGGCGAAGAGGGCCGCCCGTTGGGCGAGGATCTCGCTGTAGGCGTCTGGTGTCGTCCCCCGGGTCTTGACGGCAAGGGCGCGACACGGGATTCTCACATCGTTGATCCAGGCGTCGGCGCGCTTGTTCGTCGAGCGAATTACCGCCTCTGCTCGGTCGCGCGTCACGCCCTGTCGTATCTCTTCCTCGAGCAGCGTCGCAACGAGGGCCCATTTCGCGCGGTCCTCGACGAGACGAAAGACGCTCTCGAGGTCTTCTGGAATGCTCTCGGTGACCCGCTTGACATCTTCCGGTGCGCACCAACTGGGCAGCGCGAGTCCCTGACCGTGCAGTCTTGCGCGACCTGCGCGTCGTGCCCGGCTGTTCCGCAGCGCCATCGGCTCCTCCCGTTCGGAGCTCCCCCGTGAGTTACTCGGCCCCCGGAGCGACGGGACGCCCATGTCCCCGCGCTGGCCGGCGCGGGTGAGGGGGCCGAGTGCTGCTAGAATACTGAGCCGTGGGCGATCAAGTCCATCCCGCTGATGTGGTCCGCGGGCGTGAGTTGGTCCGCTCCCCCTTCCTCGACGTGTCCTCCGGTGATCCCCTGCTCCTCGTGCCCGCGGCGCCGCGCGTGGTTTTCATCCTGCTCGCCCACGGCGAGGATCCCGCGGCGGTCGGGCTCCGCCTGCTTCCCGGTCCTCCGAAGGGCGCTGCGGCCCGGGCCCTCGCGGTGGCCGCGCGCGTTGCGAGGACGACGAAGGTCGCGCTCGACCGTGGGCATCGCGCGGCGACGTTGCAGCACCTGTTGCGGAACTCGACGGCGCGGTGGGTGCTCATCCTCGCGGCCTCCGGCAGCTTCCCCGACATGACCGAGCTCGCGCGGGTGTTGGGTCTCCATCGGAGCACCCTGTACCGGCGCCTCGACGCCGCGCGTGCGATCCTGCAACGGACCCAGGCGTGAAGGTGTGCTGCCCCTACTGCGGCGGCGCGCTGACCACCGAGCCGGCGCGGTATCGCTGCGTGGGCTGCGGCCAACAGGGTGAGAGGCCCCGGGCGAGCCGCTCGGACCGCATCCGGCAACGCGCGCTCGATCAAGCCTTCGTACGCCCGGGCTCGATTCTGGACATCGTGATGGGGATGCTCGTGGCACTCGAGGACGCCGCTGCTCGGCGCTAACATCTCCGCAGCGACAAGGGATCATCCCCGAAGGGGCCTCATGCCTACGCTCTCCCGTCTCGGCGTCACGCGTCGGGACGTCGAGAGCGATTCGCTCGGGGGTCTGTCCCTGGGGCAGGATTCGCGTGCTGGCACGTGGGCCAGGTTTCCCCAGTGAAGCTGCACGACGTCAACGACGACGGTCTTGCGAACCCTCATGGGCTCCTCTCGGCCGCGAGCGCGTTCGCCCACTCGATCAGGGCGGCCCGTGAGGCGCTCTCTTGGTCTGGCGTGTCGGCCGCGTAGTGGGCGAGCCCAGCCGCCCGGCCTGTCGCGGGGTGGTGGATGATCAGGCGGATCGTCGCACGGTCGCCGACTCGCTCGACGACCCACTCAGGGTCTTTCCAGTAGCGAAGTGTCGGCTCAGGCATCGGAGTCGGGAAGTCAGTCGTCCCTAGAGAGCACAATGAGTCCGGCGTCGCCGCCCGCCCCGGCGCTGCGCTCAGCGGCTTGGCCGGACTGGCTCGACATACTCGGCCTCCCCCGTGATTCGATGGACGCGAATCAAACCGCTCCCGACGCGGCTTGGATAGTAGATCCACAACGTCGGCCAGACGAGGAGCCCGAAGAGCACGAGACCTATGGCGACAGCCGTGATGGTGAACCGACGAAGGGTCACAGAAGGAAGGATGAATCGACGGACGAGAACCGTGAGGAGGCCGAACGCCACGCTGCCGAAGTAGACGGCGATGAATCCACCGGCTACGTCGTCCGAGGTCGGTCGGGGCTCCGGAGTCAACGGCACGTACACAAGTCGAGGCAGACTTCCCCGCAGAGGCGGCCGCTGGGACTCGAGCTGGGACTCGAGCATCGCGTTGCGCCACTCGACGAGCTCCTTCTCGTATGCCCTTCCAAGCGATAGCAGGTAGATGGTCACACCGAGGGCGAGAGGCACAAAGGCGATGAGCGCGGCGACGAGGAACGTACGCGCGGCTGGCGTCAGGCCGCGTCGTCTCTTCGGAGAAGACGTCACGCCATCACCGCCTCTCCTCACATGAGCCTACCGCCATCGCGGTGTCTCTTGTGTGGTGCGGCGCGTCAGAAGTCAAAATCTGAATCGGGCAGATGGAGAGCCCCCTCTCCCCCGAAACCGGGTGGGGGAACCACCCCCTCCCCCCGGGGGTGTGCCCCTTCGACGTGGCGAGGCGATGTCCGTTCCCCGTCGCCGGGTGATGAGCGCCGAGGGAAACGGTCGGCGCTCACGATCACCGCTGCGGGGGATCAGTGAACTCGATGATGTCGGCGCTGAGGGTCAGCGTGTCGCGGCAGACCAGCAGCAAGAAGAGCGTCTGCCGGTCCTCGGTGAGATTGGCGAGCCCCGTGGCCTTGCCTTGCACGTCCGAGCCCTCGTAGAGCCTCGCCTTCGCGGCTGCGTGCTGCGGCGATCCCAGCGGGATGAAGCACAAGAGCGACCAGGCCGTATCTTCCCCGACCGCGTTGGCCTTCAGAACGCGGTAGTTCGCTCGGGCCAGAGCTACGCTCGTCCCTCCCGCTTGTTCCAGTTTTCCCCTCGATGCGCACCCGGCGAGGAGCGCGACAGCGACCATGATCGTGATGGCGCTCATTCTGAGCCTCCTCCCGCTGAGCCTCCTCCCGTTGTTACCCGCGCGCCCCCTTGCGCTTCTTCTGCATCGCCTCCCAGCCCTTCCTCGCGATCGCCTGACGCCGCTTCGCCGACAGGGCTCGTGCCCTGGCCTTCCCGCCGAGGCTCCCGAGGATCTGCGCCGCGCTCCGCTTCGTCGCCTTTACCATGACACCAACCCTATGTCGTGGAACCTCTTACCGTCAAGCGGCAATTGATCAGTGGTAGATGACGACGCTTCTCCTTGACAGGACTACACGCTTAGCGGTAAGCATACTCCCGTGACACGACCCATCAACCGCCTACGGAGGCCACCATGCCGACCCAGACCGATGCCACCTTCGCCGATGCGGACGTTCTCGACCTCATCACCGCCCAGCACCTGATCACGGCGCAGGAGCCCGACAGCGAAGCTTGGGAAGCGAGCGACGACGAGCGCCTCGCCGAGTGGGCCGGGCTGTGCCTCAAGCTCGGCGCCGAGCGTGACCCGGCCAGGCGTGCGGAGGTTCGAGGCGAGCTTGGGCGCCTCGCCCAGCGGATCCTGGGAAACGACGCGCCCGCCCGTCCCGTCCTGCGGAGGGTCAAGTGACCGCCCTCGGCTACGTGCGGCGCTCGAAGGAATCCGGCGAGCGGACCGTCTCCCTCGAAGATCAGCGGGTGCGGATCGCCGACTACTGCCGCGCTCAGGGCTGGCGCGTGGCCGAAGTCGTGGCCGACGACGGCGTGAGCGGTGGTCGGCGGGAGCGACTCGAGCGCCTGGCCGAGCGGGTGCGGGCAACCGGCGCCCGGGCGATCGTGGTCTACCACCTCGACCGCTTCGCCCGGGATCTGGCCGGCACGCTCGACTACCTCCGGCGGTTCTCACGCCGCGGCGTCGAGCTCCACGTGGTCGGCCGCGGCCGCGTCGAGGCCGACACCGCCTCCGGCTTCATCGTGACGGCCGTCGAGGGTCTAGCGGCCGAGCACTACCGGCGCGTGATCTCCGAGAAGACGCGCGACGCCCTGGCGCGACTCCGGGCGAAGGGCCGGCGCTTCTCGCGGTGGGCGCCCTACGGGCATCGGTTCGGCCCAGGTGGCCGCCTGCTGGCGGTCCCGAGGGAACAGGCGGCGCTCCGGGAGATCGTCCGGCTCCGGGCCACGGGGCTCTCGCTCAGGGCGATCTCGCGGGCCCTGGCTGCCCGGGGGACCAGGGCTCGCAACGGACGGCCCTTCGCGGCCCGCACGCTCTCCCGCCTTGTGACCAACAGCACGGTTGGTCACACCCGCGCCGCCTGCGCCGGGAGTCGCTGAGGGAGGCCCGTCCGGGGCCGAACGACGGGGAGGTCCACCAGGAGCGGCGCCCACGCGACGGGGGCCAGCATGTTCTCGAACGGGGTGAGCGCTTCACCATCGCACTCGAGGTCGAGCCTGACGTAGAGCCGTGGCTCGCAGACCTCGGAGGCCTCGTAGACGGATCGTGCCGCCGGCGCGCCCGAACGCCTGCTCGACGCAGAGCTCCATCCACGGCGACGGCATCCGCTGGATGGCCACCGCACCCGGAGGCCGCCCCAGCTCGTCGGTGAACACGCCTTCTCGCATCCGGACCCTGTAGGCCCTCGAGGACGAAGAGGCGCGAACGGAGCAGAAGATCGTCGGCGGCGGGCGGAGTGACGGGACGGCGAGAGCGCGACTTCCCGGTGTCACCCACGTTGCCCTCCTCGACGGCGATCTATCGCACGCTCGGGGCTGTCGGTGGCTTCGGGGTGGTGTGGCGACTACATGAGGGGGGTACGGGGCAAAGTGCGCCGCCGGGTGTCATCATGGCGGTAACCGCGGCGATCGTCAAGGTTTACGCGCTGCGCGCCCGGCGCCTCCTTGACCACCGGCGGCTACTCTCGCCCCGCGGGTGGCCGCACCCGCAGGAGTCCGGACCGCCCGGCGCCGCAGCCCGGCTTGTCGCCGGCGCCACCGTCTCGGCCCGAAGGTCGCGCGGTTGGCGGCGGGATCGGCCGACCCCGCACCCTGTGGTGCGCCTTACTACATCAGCGCTTGATCGGTGCAATGCCCGGCGGCATCTGTCCACCGGGACCGATGACGATCTCTTGGGTTTGCACCAGTCGAAGGAACGCCGCGCCGCGAGAGTTTTCGACGATGCGGAATGCGCCTGTGCCGCCGAATGTGAGGAGCAACGCGTAGTAGACGGTCATCACCGCCTCGTGCAGCGGCTTCTCCTCGTTGAGAATCTTGGCTGGCACGCCTTGCTTTTGAAGCTCGTGAACGCCGATGCGCGCACCGTGAGACTTGAACTTGTTATGATCTCCGAGGTACTCGACCACTTTCTTGGCCGCCGCTTCGGACGCCGCCGCCGCTTCCGGTGTGGCGTCCTGCGGCTTGAACATCCCGGTCTTCAACCACTCGATGACGTAGCGCTTCGATAGGTCGATGGCGTTCAGACACTGCTGGTAGAGCGCCGGCCCGTACTGCTGGAGAATCGGAATCCACGCAGCCAGCTTCTTCGGGTCCTTGCCGATGATGTCTTGCGCCTTCTCGAACTGGTCGATGATCGCCTGCGCGGGAGCGTTTACCGACGTGTTATCGGCCTTCACGAGTCGGAACTGCGGGTCGATCGGTCCGAGTCCGGCGTTGTGCTCCATCAGCAAATGGTGTCCCGACAACGCGATCATCGTCGCGGCGCTCTTGGCCACACTGGGGATGATGAAGCGGATGTCCTCGAACTTCGACCTGAGGATCTGAACGATGGAATCCGCCGCGTCTGGCAACCCGCCCGGGCTGTAGATGATGACGTCGGCGGCCTTGTCGTCGAGGCCCTCGGTGACCTCGATCATGGCGTCGCGATCGGTTAAGTCGATCTCGACGTCGCCTCGGCAGGCTGCGACCTTGTCTTTGTTCAGGAAGTCAGTCGCGTAGATGACGAGAGGTCGGCCGGTGAGCTTCTCGACGGCCGCGTACTTCTCACGCCTAAAGCCGTCGTGATCTCTAAGGCCGTTCTGGAGCTTTGGGCGCTTCTCGAACTCGATCCTGACAGCGTTCCACGACGCCATTCGCTACTGTGACTCGTGAGTGGAGGCGCCTGTATAGATCGCGGCCGGATAAAGGGCGCTGAGAGCGCGTTCGTATTCCGCTGAGGCGATCCCGAAGACCTCCAGCGCCTCCATCAACTCGTGGTTCTCGGCGGCGAACTGCGCAAGCATCTCGTCGGTCGCCCACATCGTCTGTTCCACGCTCATCACCTCCTCGCGGTCATGATCGGCTCGTCTCCGAGCGGACTTGACCGCGTTCCCTACCGGAGCAAGATCCGGGCCCAACAGCCGGCCACCAGTGTAGTGCAAGTGGCCGTTACATCTATGTTTCACAGACGACCTCGGCCGGCCGGTCCGCTCACCGTTTGCCCAGTTCTGCACACCACCTGGCAAATCTGGCACCGGCGCCCAGCCGCCCCAAAGCGGAGTGAGCCTACCTCGGGCGTGTCGGCTCCGCAAGACCAAGTGTCCATGTCGCCGCCTGCCCGACGTCCGGCGGAACGTCTGTCACCGCCGGTGGCGCCTCGCCGACGTCATGCGACTCGGGGGGGGGAGGCGCGGGCGTGGGCGCGGCGACGTCCACCTCGACGCGGACGAGGGCGGCCTCGACGATCGCGGCCACTTCGCAGGGATGAGGGCGACGCGCTCGAAGGTCTCTCCGGAGGAGGGGCGGCCGGCCGGCGCGTACGTGGGGATCGGCCCCAGGGCGAGATCCAGCCGCACGCCGGTGGTCCTGGCGGTGACTCGTCACGATCGTCGTGCTCAGGGGGTTGCAGCCGCCGCGGCGGGAGTAGAGACACCGCGCGAGCCTCGTCACGCAGAGTGCGACGGGTCAGCGACCGTAGAGACGGTAGACGAGGCTCATGGCGTACCTCATGGCGTCGCGCTGGGCTCGGAAGGCCCCGATCCACCCTGTCACGGTCCTCAGCAGCCTCTCCGGCACGTAGACGCGCCGACGGCGCCCGGTCGCGCTCTCGCGGAAGCGGAGGTAGAGGTACGGGCCGTGGCGGTCGCCCTTCGCGCAGCGACACCGGCTCTTGCCGCACCGGACGCGCCGTCGCTCCAGGTGTACCGCCACCGCGACGTCGAGCTCGCCATCAGCCAGCCACGCGACCCTCTGCCGGAGAGGCGGACGGACGGGCGCGCTCACCCGCGGAACGCGACCTCGTCGTCAGGATCCCGGCCGTTGAACACGACCTCGTCGTCAGGATCGTGGGCAGGAGCCCGCGGGGGAGCCTTAGAGGGCCTGGCCTTGCCCTCGCCGGGCCTGGGCGGAGTCACGGCCGCATCCCATCGGCTCGCGTCGGGCTGGAACCTGAGTCCCTCGGGCGACGGCCGGAGGATGTCCCACCGGACCAGCTCTCTCGCCGTCCGCTTCGCGTTCGCGTAGTGAACGCGGAGCACGCCGGCGACGCGGCGGGCGCTGATCGGCTGCCGCGCGAGCACCAGGGCGATGACGCGCCACTCGAGGCCCGAGAGACGGACCTTGTAGGCGAGGGCATCGAGCCACGCCCCGGGGATCGTGAGCGCCTCCTGTTCATTCCGAGGTGGCGGAGGCTCGCGGCGCGCGGGCTGTCCACCGGAGCGCGGCTTGGCATTGGCGCCACTCACGGCCTTGGAGTCCCCCTCCTACGTGTACGGCACGTCGGGCGACGACTGCTCGGCCTTCACCTCGAACGGCACGTGTTCCTGGTGCTGCTCGAAGAACGCGGACGCCCCCGGCTTCATGCCGACGGTGCGGGCCCAGACCTGGGCGGCCGGGAGGTCCGGACGCGCGGCCCGCAGCGCCGCGTAGTCGCGGAGCGCGGCGCCAGGCTCGGGCGGGAGCTGGGCGACGATCGCTCTGTCGAGGAGCTGCGGCACCGCCTTGAACATCGAGTGCGCGCCCGCCCTCGGGTACTTCGCCATCTCGCCCTGCACCGCGAGCCAGTCTGCGGGCTTCCCGGACTCGAGGGCCTTCAGGAACGGCGACTTCACCGCCTCCAGCATCTTCCGCGTGTCCTCGCCGACGCGGGACTGCTCGGTGACGGCGCGCCAGTCGGAGAACGCCTGGCGGACGTGCTCGGGGTTGCCCAGTGTGACGGCGACGTCCACCATCCCGAGCTGGAAGTCCTCCGGCGAGAGCTTCTCGGCCTTCCCGACGAGGTTGTGCATCTTGCCGCGCGCCTGCTCGGCACGGTCGGCTGCGGCTGCGGCCTCGGTCTTGGCGCCGGCAGGCTGCGTGATGGCCGCTACCTCTCCCAGTAGGTCTCTTCGGGCCGCGTGAAGGCCGCGCGCTCGCCCGCGCGCTGCTCCTCGAACGCCGCGCGGTCGTAGAGGGGCGTGGTGGCGCCCGGCGTGCCCGGCTTCGGGGCGCGCCCCTGGTTCGCGCCGAACAGCAGGGCGGCGCCCTTCAGGATGCCGCCCCCGAGTCCCGCGTAGCCGCCGGCGAGGCTGGCCTGTCGCTGGTACTCGAGGTTCGACAGCTCGCTCGGGTAGAGGCTCGCCGAGGCCGCGGTCATCGTGGCGAGGTCCTGCGGCATCCCGCGCAGGATCCCTATGGTGAGGGCCCGGTTCCGCTCCTCGTTCGAGATCCGACCCTGGGCGATGGCCTCGGCCGCGGTCATCTCGCCGCGGCGGATGGCGCTCTCGGTGATCCGGCGCCCCTCGCGGCCCTTCTCCAGTGCCGTGGCGCCGCCAGACGCCATGCGGAAGTCGGGGCCGAGCGCCCGCGCGAGGTACTCCTCCCGGCGCGCCTCGTCCTCGTTGAGCGCGCGCGTGGCGGCCGGGTCCAGGTCAAGCCGGCCCTCGAGCCCGGCGAGCACCTTCTCCTCGGCCGCCGCCTTGATCTTCTCCGCGCGAGCCTCGGCGGTCGTCGGCGCCCGCTTCTTGAGCCCGCGGATCGACCCGGACGGGCTGTAGTCCGCCTCGAGCCCCATCTGCTCGAGCAGGAACGGCTGGAGCATCTTCTGGAGCGCGAACTGCTCGTCGGCGCGGCTCGTCTGAATCTCCATCTCGCGGCGCTGGAGGGTCGTGAGCTTGCCGCTCGGCGCCGAGGCCACGCCGTAGGCTTGCAGGCCGACGCCGACGGCGGCGACGGCGGCGGCGGCGTAGTAGTGGCGCCCCCTCTCGCCCGTATGCAGCGCACCCCCGACGTGCCGGTGGCCTCTGGCCCTATCCACGACGATCATCGTTCGCTCCTTCCTCGTGACCGCGACTGTCACCGTCCCTGTCACCAATCGTCTGCAACCGGCCGCAAGTGACCGCCACATAGCGCACAGGTACGGCAACGCCGAGAGGGTCGAAGTGACCGACAGGCTTGGTGAACGGCTGACGTGCGCGGGAGGATTTGAAGTCCGGGAGGCCCACCGGGTTCCTAGACGCTTCCGTGGCTCTAACTACGCTCCGGAAAAGCTCTCTGAGTGTACCATCACCGCTCCCTGCGGGGTCCGCC
>Ga0209341_10005799_pt1 | contig 11084 bp, 15 predicted proteins | sample RifCSP13_2_FD_184020 | JGI IMG/M metagenome (GOLD analysis project Ga0209341, IMG submission 184020) | Soil microbial communities from Rifle, Colorado - Rifle CSP2_sed 13_2 (SPAdes) (version 2) | ecosystem: Environmental > Terrestrial > Deep subsurface > Rock core/Sediment | place: Rifle...
TTAGCGTAGAGCGCCTCTGCTAGGATGAAGTATGCTGGTATCAGCAGTACCATTAGAGGGAAAATGCCACCAAACCAGAGGCCCCACCCGAAAGGAAGCCCCCCTCCCAACACGACAGGCGGAAGAACTGTTGCAAGGACTAGAATGAAAACGGCGACCCCGACGACTACGGAATCGATTACATACGCGATTACCCGCCTGGCCCAGTGGTCTTGTGCAGTTTTCTCGCTTGTTAGAAACTCAAATCCAGTTTTTCCCTCTAGGGTCGCGGCGGGCTTGATGGGGGTTCCGCATTTCTGGCAGAAGGAAGTGTCTTCCCGTACCTCTGTGCCGCACTTCCAACAAAAGACCATTACTCAATCCTCACTCCAAGCTATCTAGTATCCTCTTTCCTACATGGCGGGGGGATTATTAAGTAAGGCGCGTTTGTTTGACCGAAGCCTTTTCAGCCCGCAGTCCCCCAGAGTGCACCAGTAGCAGGGCTTGGAAGACTGCATCTTCTGCAAGATCGTCAAAGGACAAGAACAGTCCACCATAGTGTATGAGGACGAGCACTCTCTCGCCTTCCTGGACATTCACCCCTTGAACCTGGGACACACCCTGATAATACCCAAGAAGCACTATCCGGGCATGGGCGAGATGCCCTTGGACGAGGTGGGCCGGCTGTTCGTATCAGTGGCGAAGGTGATGCAGGGAGTCCGGAGAGCCACCAAGGCCAATGGGATGAACATCGGACAGTCCAACGGGCGCGCCGCTTCTCAGGAAGTATTCCATATGCACGTTCACATTATTCCCAGGTTTGACAATGATTCTCAGGGAGGACTCACGTTTCCCGAGCGGAAGAGCATGGGGCCGGCTGACCGGGAAGCCATCGGGAAAAGGATCAGAGAGGCTGTCGAGACGAGAGGCTAGTGCTTGTCTCTTCCCTTGTAGTTTGCTCGGTACCATTTGCACCTGTCGTTGAGCGGGCAGACCGGACACTTGGGCCCGATTGGCTTGCAGACTAGCTGTCCGAACTTGACGAAGACATCGTTGAGGTCCAGCCAGTCCCGTTTGTCCACGATCCGGGTGAGCTCCGTCTCCGTTTCCTCAGGAGTCTTGGTGCTAACTACCCCGATCCTGTTGAATATCCGGTGAACATGGGTGTCGACTGGAATGGCTGGTTGTCTGAACCCATAGACGAGGACACAGTTGGCGGTCTTCCGCCCGACCGAGGGAAGCTTCAACAGCTCATCCATATTGTCTGGAACTTTCCCATTGTACTGGCTGAGGATGATTCGTGCGATTTCCCGGATCTTCCGGGCCTTCGTCCTGTAGAACCCCACCGGCTTAATCAGGCGCGTGACGGTTCTCAGGTTAGCCTGCGAAAGGCTGTTGGCGTCGGGGTACCGTGTGAAGAGACGCGAGGACGCGAGAGCGGTGACCCGGTCCTTCGTTCGCTGCGACAACACAGTGGCTACTAGGACCCTAAACGGATCTCCGTCAGTGGAATCACTAATCTCTTGGAGAGCTGTCGGATCGTCTTTCCGGGCCCGGTCCACTGCTAGAGACGCGTCGCTGATTATCCTGTGAACCGATTGTGGAGAATGCAGACTCGTGACGGCTATCACTCATTTTCCCAGTTTGCGAACCATCGCTAGGTTGCCCTGGTCGTCGCATCTGTCGTCGATCGGGGTCTCGAGTATCATTGGGATGTCGCGTATGCCCGTGTGGCGGAGAAATGCTCTGAAGCCTTTTTCTCCAATGTATCCCATTCCGATGTGTTCGTGCCGGTCCAGGCCGGAGCCTAGGCCTCCCTTCGAGTCGTTGATGTGGACCACTTTCAGGTTCTCGAAACCGATAGTGTCGTTGAACCGGGTGAGGGTCTGCTCGACACCTTTTTCCGTGTGAAGGTCTAAGCCTGCCGCGTAGCAGTGGCAGGTGTCGAGGCATACGCCGACGTGGCGTTTGTTCTTGACGCCGCTCATTATCTCTTTGATGTCTTGGAAGCTGGAGCCCATGCTGTTCCTCTGCCCGGCCATGTTCTCCAGCAGAATCTTCATGTCTCCCCGAGCCTTCCTTAGAGCGAGGTTCAAGGCGTCGCTTATTCGCTGGAGGCCGATTTCCCTGCCGAGGCCTAGGTGGCTGCCGAGATGCGTTACGATGTAGGGTACTCCGAGTGTGATGCAACGCTCGACTTCTGAAACGAGGGTTGCGACGGATTTTTCGTAGACTTCCTGTTCGGGACATGAAAGGTTGGGAAGGTAGGGCATGTGGTCGACCGGCGGACCAATCTTGGCCTGTCGGAGCTTTGTCTTGAAGCTCTTGACTTCTTCCGGTTCGAGGGCGGTGTACTTCCATCCTCTCGGGTTGCGGGTGAACATCTGGAACGTGTCGTACCCGGACGCGTCTGCCCGGTCGACGGCCTGGTCTATGGAACCGGATATGGAAACGTGGAAGCCGACCTTCACAGCGCGAACCGGCTCGGCGAGTGATAGCTTGCGCTATATTTCAATTGGGAATGGAGCGTTGCCGGGTCTGGTGGCTATGCTTCTATGAGGGTCTCAGTCGCCCGAACCCCGGGCAGCGCGTTGACCTTCGCAGCTAGCTTGATGAGCGTGTTCCGGTCCTGCGCCCGAGCTAGCACGGCCATATCGTAGCGTCCGAAGACGAAGAATGCTTCTTTGACCTCCTTGAACTTCTTCACGGCTTCACGCGTGGCCGTGTGCTTGCCCACCGTCAACCTGACAAGCACGCACGCGTTTGTCATGCTTGTCTCAGAACCCTACTAGTGTTTCGGTGGCTTTGACGCCGTTGGTCCCACCTACTTTGACGGCTAGTTGTCCGACGTGTTCGAGGCTCGTATCCTCGGTCTCGACTACTCCGTCCCAGCGTCCGAGGGTGGGATAGGCCCGTTTGACTCCTTTGAGCCGTTTGAGGCGTTTGGGTACTGCTCTTGCTTCGCCTGGCTTGGTCGTGACCAGAATTATGGCCTTGACCAATATTCTTCTGGGCGAGACAGAGTTTCCACTACGTATTTAACGTAAAGGGAGAGTCTTGATTGCCGTGTCTACAGGGTCATTCTTCGGGCCGCCGTAGCAGTGGGCTCTTGAGGCGGTGGCTTTCGAAGAAAATCTTGCGCTCGTAGACGCCCATGAACTTGTAGAGAGCAGCGATCACTCCGAGCCCGAGGAAGAAGAAAACGTGCCTGGCGTTCTCTCCCAGGGAGCTGATGAGCGAGTTCTGCCACTCCGGTGGTGCTTCAATAGTCCAGAACAGTATGACGAACATTGTTGCTGGCAGCAGTAGCCTGAAAGTCTTCACTAGCCAAATTTCCGTCTTGAGACTAACCATTTCACTGTCAGTAAACGCCCGGAATACGAGGGAGAATTTAATGGGACTTTTGTACCGCATTGACGCTGGGACGAGGGGGCAGAGCCTGATAGTCCGAGGCCAGATGGGCTGCGCTTGTCAGTGATTGTTGAAATCGCACATGATTCAGCATTAGAAATGGACTAGTTGATGTAGTAATTGGACCTCCGTTTCTGGGAAATTCCGATTTTTACCTAAAAACCGCAGAAGCAGAGGGGGATACCGCTACCATGAGAAGCTGACCGTTATCAGAATGGCCTTTGTATTAGTAGCTGGATCTCTAGCGTCGAAAGGATGCGTTGAGCTCTTGCTTGCTCTCGTGGTAGGGTCTTCTTTGGTAACCCAGTTCCCGATTAGGACCGCGTTACGGTTTCTACCTAGAAACCAGAAGAGCCTCGGGTCTGGTGGTAAAAACCTACATATTGGCGCGGGTCCCCGGGCCTCGGGCGTGGCCGCCGTAGCGTAGAGGGGCAACCAAAGCCTCGCGTAGCTTGGTAGCGTACAGGCCTGAAAGGCGCCCTTCGCCTTGACCAGTGGAGCCTGCGGGGCGAGTTCAAATCTCGCCGGCGGCCCTCCAATCAATTATCGGCGGCAGTCCTCGTCCGAGCCTTGACTCTAGACGTCCACTGATTTCTCTCGTCGCCTGTAGAATCTCTCTTCCCCCTAATCTCGGAAACCCGAGGTTGTGTCTCATTTGAGAGACGGGGAAAATCAGATCGGACGGATGAATCGGCTCTGAAGTGTCAAGCTTCGAGGATCGACCACAGAATACTGAGGCGATCGACGATGCTGGTTCGGGGCGAGCTCTCTCTCATCATCTCACCCGTGAAAGCTTAACCTCGATTGTAAATCGCGGTCGGTTTGTGGGCCGGTAGTTCAGCCTGGTATGCTGGCTTTGGCCAGGCCGAAGAACGTCCGGTTTGCAAGACGTTCTGGTCCAGTAGACCGGAAGGTCGCGGGTTCAAATCCCGCCCGGTCCACCAAGTTTCAGTTCGATCTACGATTTGGAGACGGAAGGTTATTAGAAGTTCAGACTTCACAGGGTCAGGGTAGGTAGAGATTGCTTCTCGGGCGACACATGCTCTCCACCATCTGGCTCTACGCAAAGGACCCGGCTCTAACCGCGAGATTCTACCGTGACCAACTGGGTCTTCCCCAGCTCAGCTCAGAAGACGACGAACACTTTGACGCGGGAGGCGTCCGGCTTTCCGTCCACCCTCAGAAAGAAGGCGAACCTCCCACAGGTAGCGACTGCTTCCTCGTCTTTCTAGTAGAGGATAATATTGAACGAACGTATGATGAGCTCAAGCGTCGTGGCGTAAACTTCGTGGGCCCGTCCAGGACGAACCGTTCGGGCGCATAGGGAGTTCAGGGACCCTGACAACAAGCCACTCTACATCTGGGAGCCGCCCAAGCGTGGATCGCCAAAGTTTCCCGGCGTTGCGAGCTTGGTGGAGCACTACGAGCGGGTGCGAAACCGCCTACGCATCTCCGAGATTCAACACTCCACAATCTAGCTACCAGTAGGACCCTTTGCCTCATCCGTGGCTTTTTGTTCCTCTTCTGTATGCTTCTCCTCAGCCGGAATCTGCTTCTCCTCCTTCTTCTGAACCGGCACCATTCCGATTATGACGGTTGACGGGGTTGGTTGAGTTGGCGGAGCAGGCGGGTATGTAGTAGCAGTAGGCTGGACTCCGGTGGGAGCTGGTGTCTCCTCCAACTTAGGGACAGGCACAGATTCGATGGGCATATGGGTGCCAGCGAGGTCGGCCTTCAACTGGGCTACCATGGGATGGAGGTCTATTGGAGGACTGACGACTGTTTGCATGGGGGTTGGGGTCAGAGTCTCGACCTCCATTGTCAATGTTTCAACTATCTCTGGTTCAGCCTTCTTGGCGTTCTTACCTCTCGAAATTGCAGTCGTGACGGCCCCCAGTAGCACTATTGCAGCTAGGACCGCGAACGCCCAGCCGGCCGTCTGAATCATATTGGTGACATAGATGCGAAGGTACAAGTTGTTGAGGTATTCTTGGTAGACCCAGAAGGAAAGAAACCCTATGACAAGGGTCTGCGCTAGAATTATGAACCTTGCTGGGCGAGAGAAGCCCTTCCAGAAACCCGTTCTAGCATCAATACTGTAAACCGTGTGAACTACTCTCCCGCATCTATGACTGAAGAAATGTAGCATTCCATGTTAAGCAGAATGAAACCCGAAACAGGAGGCCAAAGTACCGAATGAGGCACCCTCCTATCACCTATTCGCGGTCTTAGTGGCAGGGCAAGAAAAAACTGGTTTGCGAGGCGTTTTTCCGCGCCCCCGGTAGACCCGAAGTCCCAAGTTAACTCTGCGATGACTCATCTGGATTGGCGTAGCCTGTCCTGGAGGTTGTGGTGGATGGAGGGTTTTCTTAGCATCATGAAAGCAATGAGTGAAACTCCGGCTGCTATTGCTGCACCTACAATGATGTAGGCGATCGTGCTGACGTAGGCAGGGGCCGGTATGCCATAGGTGAAGTAATTGCCGTTATTGTTGTTGACGGCCATGTTTTCCGCGTTGTCGAAGGCGATGACATAGTATGTGACGTTGGCACTGGACGGGGGTATTTGCGCTGTCGCGGTTTCGCTTGTTGCATTGTAAGCCGCTGCCAATGTGATGTTGACTGCCTGCCAGTTATCATTACTGTACACTATGGAGACGTTCTTGACGCCGGTGGCCTGGCCGCCAAGGTCTCTAACTACGACCGAGACTGTCACCGCGTCCGAGGAGCTGGGTGAAGCTGGTTGTATCGAAGGTTGGCTAATGGTGGGTGGTGTACCATCGGCCGGAGGTGCGCGAACCAGTACGACTGGTGCAACGACAATCATGAAAGCCACTAGGAGTACGAGTATGTTCCCTTTCTTCGGCAATTCTCGTCCCCATAGGCTTGAACCCGGCCCTGATTTGGTCAGTGTTACCTTCATCCGGGGCCTTGAGTAGCTCGATCCGTGACTTGGAGAGAAATCTCAGTCCCTTATCTGCCCACCTGATTCGGCCGCGAACGCGAAAGTTGTACTTGAAAACCGTCTACGAGTTTCCAGAGGTTCAGGGCCGGATGACTCAGTTTGTGCAAGCGCCGCTGGGCAGCTGACGGCCGAATTGTTATATTGTGCAGGTCTTCGTCCCTCTGCGTTTTGCGTGCCCGTTTCATCTCTCTGGAGGGAATAGACCAGTCGGGGAAGAAGACCCAGACCCGTCTCCTTGTGAGGAGGCTTAGGAGAACGGGCCGCAAGGTTGCAACTATGAGTTTTCCCGTCTACGGGTCGCCTTCTGGGCAGCAGATTCGGGCCTTCCTGGAGGGGCGGCGAAACTATTCCTTCGAAGCCGTCCACATGTTGTACTCTCTGAATCGCTGGGAGAACCTGGAACAGATCACAGAGAAGCTGGAACGTTCCGACTTTCTAGTTGCCGACCGGTATTCTGCTTCCAACCTGGCCTACGGATTGGCCAGAGGCTTAAGCCTCGACTGGCTGGTCGGGCTTGATAAGGGGCTTCCTGTCCCGGACACGGTCATAGTACTGGACGTTCGCGTCCCGGTATCGTTCGACCGCAAAGCGTTGGACCGTGACCTTCACGAAAGAAACCGAAGGTTCCTGCTAGGGGTCCGAAGGGCCTACCTCAAACTTGCCAAGAGGTACGACTGGCACCTCGTCGACGGGACAGGACCCGCCGAGAAAGTCCACCAAGCAGTCTGGGAAGCCGTCAGAGCTTGACTGTGGTCTGGGCGAAAACAGCCCGAAAACACGCCTAATTTGCTCAAAAACCCCTTAGAAACCGCAACTTCCTTCGTGAAAACCGTTCGGGAGGGGGAAGGGGGTCGTCATCTCAAAGAGGACTTTTCAAGTGTTGGAAGACCCATTCTATTCGTGGACCCATTCTTCTTCCGTGACACCTTCATTCTTGTTCGCGAATCGTGCAAGGCCGAACAGGAGGCTTGACAAACGGTTCAGATACCGGAGGGCCTCCGGGTTGATCGACTCAGCTCTGGCCAGTGCGGCCACGCGCCTTTCCGCCCTACGGCAAACAGCCCTTGTGACATGAAGCCCTGCGCCGACAATACTGCCTGTTGGCAGAACGAATCTTCGCAGTGGCTTCAGCTCCCCATGAATCTCTTCCAAAACCTTCTCTAGTTTCGAGACGTGGTGCTTCTCTATTCTCGGAATCTTTGCGCTAACAAGCTCCGCCGCCAAGTCTCCGCCCAGGACAAACAGGTCACGCTGGACAGTTCTGAGAATATCATCTACGCGGGGGTCCTTCCCCCAAGCTCTTACTAGTCCAACGTGCGAGTTGAGTTCGTCAACCGCCCCGTATGCTTCTACCCGGGGATTCTCTTTTCCAACACGGGACCCGCCGTAGAGGCTTGTTTCTCCCTTGTCGCCCGTACCTGTGTAGCCCTTCAGCAAGCCTCACCTTGTGAAGAGGTCCAGTAGAGCCTGTTTCTTATAATGGCCGAGAAGCTTGTCGGCACGTAGCCACTCAACGGCCGGGATTCTCAGGTTCCTCCAGACCTGTGACAGTGCCTGCTCCAGGCTACCCATCTTGAAGGCGGGTGCCGAGAGCGCGCGTCTTGCCAGTTCCCGGAACCTCCAGACTCCCAATGGGACCCAGTCTTGGTAGACCTCCAAGAACGCTATCGCCCCCGCCTGCCTTCTCTCTCGGTCCAGATACTCGAGCACCGGAAGCTTCGCGGCGTGGTATGCGCCTGCAAGGTTTGCCGGGTAGTTTGTTCGGCCCTTGTTCAGCTCATAGTCCATGTAGACCTGTGGTCGTGGGCCAGTCAGCCAGCCCTCTAAGGCCTCGTACATCCAGCTGGTGGGCAGAAGGAGAATCTGCACATTGTTCCCGAGAGCCTTTGCTCCGAAGACTTGAAACTCCCCCACCGGCGAGTAGTCTCCAATTCTAGAACGAATGCCCTTCGCGAGGATGTCGTCGACGGCTGTGATGCTCCACTCAGTCGGGACAAGGCGTCTGTTCCTGCGAACACCTAACAGCCCCGTCGAGAATATTCGGGTTATCTGCTGCTGCGAAACCCCGTTCTTGTACAGTAAGTAGGCTCCGCTCTCAGCCCCAAGGTCAGAGTCTCCGACTACCCTCTCTATTGGCCGTGGAACTGAAGGGTTGCTGGCAAGGCTGAGTTTCTCTATGACTCCCGAGGGCCCGTGCGGGGCGCTGCGAGGTAGAAGGTTAATTCTGATATGCGGTTTCTTCTTGAGGAGCAGCTCAGTGTCCGTCGGCTTTTCCGACATGACCATCTCTTGGACCAAGGATAGGGTTCTGTCAGGGTTCTTGGCACTCTCTACCCTCAGTAGGGTCTTGCCCCTGACCAGTGAAAACCTATACCGGATCAGCTGGTCCATCGGCTTGTCAAGCCAGAGGTCTGGAGAATCAAGGATCGACGGGTCGGACTCAACCACCGCTGGGACCAATGGTCCCGCCAGAACGTGGGGATAGCCGAAGCTTCCAAGAAAAACACCCGGCGGCGAGGGGCCGAAGAAACTTGTCTTGGAAACTGCCTTCTCCAAATCAACCAGTTTCTTGGCCCGGAGAAAGACCGGGCAACGGGACGGGGTGCGTATGCAGACAAGCCTGTTTCCATTGCATACCTCACAGGCGACCTCCTTGCGTTGCTCTGTCCTCGAAGGCCTGTAGAGAGTCGCCTGCAGCCCAGTCACCTTCAGCCGACATAGTGCAGGGGTAAGGAAAAGGATTTCAAGACGCGGGCCCGCTAGCTACTAGCGGTCCCCAGGCCAATTCCCAGTGTTTTGCGGCCGGACCACGGACACCGCCCATGATCAAGGAAGCAGAGCTCTACCAGCCACTCGCCAACCAGAGGGTCCGCTGTACCGCCTGCGCTAGATACTGCAACATACCAGAGGGAAGAATCGGCTTCTGCGGGGTAAGACAGAACATAGACGGAAAACTAAACCTCCTCGTCTATGGAAAGGTCATAACCGGCCACGTAGACCCCATCGAAAAGAAACCTGTCACACACTACATGCCGGGCTCCAAAATATTCTCAATAGCAACCACTGGATGCTCTTGGGCCTGCCAGTACTGCCAGAACTATGATATTAGCCAGAGGCGCAAGCCAGAAGGTACAGATCTCGCCCCTGCTGAAATTGCCGTCATGGCCATGAGCCGTGGTTGTCAGGGGCTGGCTTACACTTACAATCAGCCGACAATTTTCATCGAGTTCGCTCGGGACGTAGGACTGGCGGCCCACAAGGGTGGGCTGATCAACATCTTCGTCTCCAACGGATATGATACTCCCGAGTCCGTGGGAATGATGAGTGATTTCTTGGACTGTATCACTGTGGACTTCAAGGGAAACAACGAAACGGGCTTTCTCCGAAAGTGGGTGCTCGTTCCCGATGGAGAGCCTATCCTTCAGACACTAATCGACATCAGGGACAAGACCAAGATCCACACCGAAATAACTGACCTTGTCATTCCAGAAGTAGGCGACAATCTCGAGCAAGCCAGGAAATTGAGCCGCTGGCTCTACGATAATCTAGGGCCAGATGTTCCACTGCACTTTCTACGGTTCCATCCAGACTACAAGATGATGCACTTACCCAACACGCCGGTGAGGACTCTTGAGGAACACTGCAAGGTGGCTCGAGAGGAGGGGCTGAGATACGTGTACGTTGGAAACGTGCCAGGGCATCCTTGGGAACATACTTACTGTCCAGAATGCAAGACTATTGCAGTGGCGCGTTATGGCTTCGACATTATCGGGTGGAACCTTGATGAGGAGAATAGGTGCAAGAACTGTGGCTATCAATTGCCCATAGTTGGCCAGCTGAGTTCTGCCATCAACGAAGATAGATTCTTGCCCGTGATAAACTAAGCCGGTTTTTTCTTCTAGGCCTTCAGAGCGTCCAACACTTCTTTTGGATGAGCGTCAGGCTTTACAGGGTCGAAGACGCGTTGAATGTTTCCCTTCTCGTCGATGAGAAACGTCACCCTGCGAGCCGTCTTCCGCTCCGCGTTGTAAACGCCGTACGCCTCCGCAATCTTGGCATCAACATCTGCAACAAGCGCAAATGGAAGTTTGAACTTCCCCGTGAACCTTCGATGAGACTCCGCGTCATCCATGCTGACGCCCAGAACTTCTGCGCCCAGCTCCCGTATCGTGTCGTAATGGTCTCTTAGCCCGCACGCTTCCACCGTACACCCCGGCGTGTCATCCTTGGGGTAGAAGTAGAGAATCACCCGTCTTCCCCGATAGTTGCTGAGGCGCACGGCATCTCCTGACGTTATGGGAGCCTCGAAGTCTGGTGCGGGCCTTCCAGGCTGAAGGGTAGCTGCTTGCATGGTTCTAGGGCCGTGAATGCTTCTCTGATTTATGCGCATCGTCCGGCCCTTGGTGGGGAGAGATGAGTGAGGGCGGATTTTCCCTCTCCTCTCCTGTTCTTCTCTTCCGGGTGCGTAGTCTGACACATGTGTCGTAGGAATGACGCGGCTCGAAGGCGGGACGACTACTGGGTCTGGATTGAGAGGGTTCTGAGACGAATCTGTTAGTCCTCTCACAGGTGTGACCCTGTCCCACTTCAAGCGATGCTCTATTCTTTATTTCCCAAAAACAAAACACTAGCTTAAAATAAGCAACCCCGTGAAGAGAATTCGTTCTTAGAGACAGTCGACGAGAGAAGAGCCAGAGTTCGGGCCTGGATTGTAAGATGTGTGAGTGAAT
>Ga0209341_10005800_pt1 | contig 11083 bp, 7 predicted proteins | sample RifCSP13_2_FD_184020 | JGI IMG/M metagenome (GOLD analysis project Ga0209341, IMG submission 184020) | Soil microbial communities from Rifle, Colorado - Rifle CSP2_sed 13_2 (SPAdes) (version 2) | ecosystem: Environmental > Terrestrial > Deep subsurface > Rock core/Sediment | place: Rifle...
TTAGTTTTTTTGCACACAGTGAGATCATGTTACCAATCTTCTCTTTTGATTCCATGAAATCCTTTACAGTTTGCACCTTTGACAAGATTTCAAGTATTTCATAAAAGAGCTTTTTGATAAATGGTGGCGTGTGTGATTTTTTTCCTGTCAGTCCCTTGACATCTACTTTTCCATCATTTTTAACACCCAGATAGTTTTTCTTTCTTGTACTAAGTACGACATATCGATATTCTTTATCAAGATCTAAATCTACGCCAAACTCTTTTTTTGCCCAATCAATTACAATTTGGATTTGTTCTTTTGTTGGTCCTTTTAAAAATATGGAATCTGTGTTATGTAACAAAACATTACCTAACCCTCCACAAAAATGATGGTTTTTTGTTTCCAAATCATATACGTATCCGTTTATATCAAATGTTTCAATTTTTTTGATAACATTTAATTGTTTTATTCGTGCGTCTTTTGAGTCTTTGATTATTCGTAGTCTACAAACGTTTAGCTTATCTTTTCTTATTTGCAACGAGTATTCTAATCCAAGCTGTTCAAGTATTGTTATGACGCCTGCCATTACTGTTTTGTGTATTTGATCAAGTATTGTCAATCCATTTACGTCTGTATGCCCGTCACCATCTAGAATTCCATTAATGAATGCCTTTTTTGTTGCAACATTTGCATTTAGTATCGTTTGCGGAATACATTTTTCCTCACCTCGATAACAAAAAGATCTAAAATAATCTACGAATAATTTATGATTGCCTTTAGGTACAAGTGCGTATGTAGATGAGCTTTTACGTATGTCTGTCATGGTTGTATCTAGAGCCAAGTGTTCCTGAATAATTTTCTGTGCTTTTTGTAATAGTTTTTTGTCTTGATTTACGATTCTCCATGAATGTTTTTTATTTTTTTCATAAACATATACACCACACGTACCTTCGGCAATAAAAAATCCAAACAACCATCCCAAATCGGGATTTACATTAACACTGGATTCTGCTTTGAATGGAACTAGACTAATTTTGTCTCCTATCTTTAGATCTGAAGGTTTTACTTCCTTTCCATCTATAACTAAACTATGGTCATTTGTACATTCTACGAATCCTTTTCTAGTAAGAATTCTATAGCCTCTTTTCTTTATCTTGTGTCTGTAGATGTATTTTATCTTGGTAAATCCATTTTCTGTTAATACATCTACATCTCCAAATTTATCATATCTTAAACCAGTTACAGTTTTTGGCATCAATGATTCTATTGGTACTATGTCTATGGCTTCATTTTTTCTGCGAATTATAATTGGTGTGTCTGGAAGTACACTGTCTCCATACAAAACGTCGATTCCACCAGCTTTGCATTTTTCTATTGTTTCTAAAATTGTATATCTGCCAACAGCAGTTGTTGCTTCTGCCACAGGTAAACAATAAAGGGGAAAGATTTCAGCGCCCATTACACCATAGCTTGCATTTAGTATGACTTTGAGTGCTTGGCTAACTACAGTGTAAAGTTGCCTTTGGTCTTCGCTTAGAGCCTGATTCTTTGAGAGGTTTTTGTAATAATTTACTCTCAGGTCCCTCAATGAACCAATCAAGAGTGCTGTAAGGCCATTTTTTAGAGTACACACCCAGTGGCTAGTCTCAGGGATTGTATTTTTCTTACATATCTCATGTGGACATCGAACTGTCTCATATGAAAGGTTTCGTACTTTTATAATACTAGGATACAGACTTGCAAAGTCCATTACTACAACATTAAAATGAATTCCTTCTTGTGGCTCTATCACTAACCCTCCACGATATTTTTTGTCTTTAATTATGGCATCAGTAGTTACTGCAGTTGACTTTAGATCAAGTTCATCTCTTCGCGGTATCAATGCGTTGTGTTTTCTGTGTTCAAAATAAAACAAACTTCGAATCCATTGTGACACACCCATTCTTGATATGTCATCGATTGGCATTCTTCCAATGCGCGTAATTACAACAAGCAGATCCATTAACAGATCGTTGTTAAAGCTTGTCAGATTGTATGTAAGTTTTGCATCGTTGTAGCAATAATTTGCAAGCTCATACAAAGAGAGATCATCAAGCTCGCCGTCATAATCTAATTTGGATTCGTTTAGTAATCCTTCAGATACGCTGTTTAAAGAAAAATCAGTATACTTGTGACTAAATGCGTAAATTTGGAAAGAGCGATTTGAAAAAGTTCTATACAAATCAAGATGGACCCCATGCTTTAGTGTTGCAGAGTCTCGCATCATGATAAGCGGAATTTCTTTTGATTCAATGCCTAGTCTTTCAGCTCTGTTGTATACATATGGCATGTCAAATTCATCTCCGTTGTATGTAATTACAAAGGGATAGTCTGTCAGTAGTTTTAATCCGTCTTTTATCATCTGTTTTTCTTGGTCTTCTTCATAAAATGTAACTTTGATATCTGGTGCAATCTCGTTTGTGCCTATCTCTTTGTCTTTTTTCTTTAAAACAAAGACTTGTTTTAGGCCATCGCTTCCTGCAAATCCCATGGCAGTTATTTTCTTGTCTGCTACTTTTGGGTCAGGGATTCTGCCTACTTCTGATTCTACCTCAATGTCAAAACTTATTCTTTTGATCTTTGGAATTGGTTGGTTTAAGAGGTGTGCCCACTCAGAAATATGGTTTTGAAATTCTTTAGAGTCAATGATTCCTTTGTTTGTCACTTTGTCCCACAGCAGGCCTTTTAGAGCAAGCTGTACTTCGTCTGGAATATCATAACTAAATGATTCCAGCTTGCCATCTACTATTTTGTAGTATTTACCAACAATGAGTAAACGATCATAGAGATAATTTTCATAATATTTGATATCTGATTCCCAAGTTTCTATTATATTTCGTATGCTCTTGTCAGTCTGTGTTCCTCCAATAGCAAGCGGATCTGCAACAACAATTTTTGTCACGTGAATAGTTCTGTCTTTTAGCAAGTCTTGTTTTTCTGTTTTTTCTAGTCTCAAGACATCTTTTCTTTCTGATAAGAATTTCAATTCTTCTGGATCAAGTTTAGAGTAGCAGTACGGCTTGTGACCTGTGTTGTCTGTCCACAAAAGAATTTTTTGTGAAACGGGTTCGTAGAACTTTAGAACTGCCGCTTTTTTCTGGCTGTCATATGTTGCAGAAACAAGTAACGCAGGAGGCATTGATGTGGTTACTTCGTCAACTGCGCCCAAGATGTTTTGTTGCATAAATCCACCTTATTTTGGAATCAAAGTTGCTTTTGGATCCTCAAGTAAAACACGTATCCAACGTTGAATTATTTTTTTGTCTAGAACAACTACTTCAAGCCCAGCCTCTTTTAGTAAATCAAAATCTGTCTCAGGGTATGACCCAAGACAAACAATGCGTTTTATTCCTATAGTAATTGCCATCTTGCTGCATTCAAGACAGGTTACAAAAGTGGTGTAAAGCGTTGTGTCTTTTGTACCAGAGCCCACGCCCAAAATAGCACAGTGCATTATTGCATTTGCCTCAGCATGGTTACAAATACACCTATCAAGCCCCTCTCCTGAGGCAATCTTTCCTTCTGCCCTCAAAAGGCATCTTTTGCATCCTCCCTCAAAGCAATTTTTCACCCCAGGTGGAGTGCCGTTATAGCCAGTAGCAATCTGTCTATGATCACGAACTATTACAGCACCTACTTGTCTTGTGATGCAATTGGAACGAAGCTTAGCCAACTCTGCTTGTAACATAAAGTATTCATCCCATGTGGGGCGCTCAAACGTCATACACCACACAAGTGATATTTGGTTCAATATAAGATTTGAAAGAAACTTTTTACTTGTCTAAATGAAGATTGTTGCGTGGTTTCTCAATACATAGAACACAAGTTGATCAAAAAAGATTCTATCGAATACAGGGAATACCAAATAAATTTAGCAAATCAAGCAATAAGAGAAAACTGCCTAGTGGTTCTTCCAACAGGTCTTGGCAAAACTACTGTGGCATTGCAAGTAATTGCCGATTTTTTGTCAAAAAGAGAAGGTGGAGTTTTATTTCTTGCTCCAACCAGAGTTTTGGCACACCAACATTATGAGTTTTTAAAAAATAATCTAAAAATTGACGATGTTGTTCTGATAACAGGAGAAGATCTTCTAGTCAAGAGAAAGAAACTTTGGATAAACAGTGTCATTTGTGCCACCCCAGAAATTACAAAAAATGATCTTGACAGACAAATAGTATCCCCAGATCAATTTAGTTTGTTAATAATTGATGAAGCTCACAGAACCATTGGGGATTATGCATATTCAGGCATATCTGAGCGATTTAGAAATACAAATGTAAGAATAGTTGGAATGACTGCCACACTTCCAAGCGAGAAGGACAAGGCAACTGAAATACTACAAACTTTAAGAATTTCAAGCATTGCGCAAAGAACAGAAGAGAGTCCGGATGTAAAACCATACGTACAACAGACTGAGACACAATGGATTACAGTTGAGCTCCCCCCTGAGATGAAAGAGGTTCAATCATATCTAAAGGCTGCCTTGGATTCAAGATATCAAGAACTAAAAAGGCTAGGTCTTAATCTCTCAGAGAACAAATCACTCTCACAGCTTTTGCGAGTACGTGAGTTTGTCATAAGACAAAACAGACGTGCTGCCAAACCGCTTTTTACTGCGATAAGAATTACACACGCACTAAATGTTTTTGAATCGCACGGGGTTACATCGTTTTTACGATTCTGCCAACGTACCCAGGAAAAAAAAGGTGTCGGAATAAGAGATCTTTTCGAGAATGACCTAAACTTTGCCAAGGCAGTAAGACTAGCAAAAGCAGCTCAGGCAAAAGGAATTGAACATTCTAAAATTTTAAAATTAAAAGAAATTTTAGGACCAATTTCTGGAAAGGCACTTGTCTTTACAAGTTACAGAGACTCTGTTGAAATAATTTACCAAAAACTTATCGAGATGGGAATTGCTGCAGGATTTTTAATTGGTAAAGCCGGAGAGACAGGTTTGAAACAAAAAAAACAGATAGAAACAGTGCAAAAATTTCGTGATGGAGTGTACAAAGTTTTAATTGCAACACGCGTTGGCGAAGAGGGATTAGATATTTCCGAGGTCAACCTTGTTGTATTTTTTGACAATGTTCCAAGTTCGATTAGATATATTCAAAGAAAAGGTCGTACCGGGCGCAAGTCTTTGGGAAGATTGGTAGTTTTAATTGCAAAAGACACCTCAGATGAAACATATTATTGGATTGGAAAGCGAAAAGTCACTGCAGCAAAGAACATGGGGGAAAAAATGTCCAAAATCTTGGAAAGACAGTCCGGAGACAAGACTGGACTAGATGCGTATTTTTAGATTACTTGAAGATGTTCTCTCTAATAGCAGGCACCATCTTGTAGACAAGATTCTTTATTCTCATGAGATCCTCAGACGATGGAACCTCTAGCCTAAATGTGGCAACCGCTGCAGTAGCCATGCCAAGCCCCATCCCCATCACAAGGCCGTAGACAAATTCATTTTTATCGACTACTTTGAGAATGTCTTTACTTGCTTCTACTTCGTATAGGTGTGCTGGAATAGCTTGTATTGCACCTTCAATCGTTCTTTTGACAAGCTCTTCTAATGTTTGATTTTCATCCATGCAAGGTGTGATGTAACCATGATAATAAATCTACAATCTTATGATATGGTTTGTCACAATTTTTAAATTAAAATCCAATGTGCGCTAAAACAATCTTTGTGTTTTTTCTGTAATTAGTTTAAACTTTGATTATTCCCTTTTCAACCAGATACTGGATTCCTTTTACAAAGTCTTGATCTGTTATCAGTCCATCTGCCCACCATAAGGCATTTTTCTTAACCCAGTCTGGAACATTTATCTTTGCTACATCAGAGGCAGTTGGTGGAAGATTAGGAATCTTCATGATTCCTTCTTTTATCATGTACTCTATTCCCTTTGTAAAGTCGGACTCACCAATGGAACCATCAGCAAACCATCTAGCATTGTTTTTAATCCAACCAGGAATCAGGGTAGTTTCTCCTTTAACACTAACAGACGAAGATTTGAGTACAATCGTTTCAGTATCGACCCCAGCAGTTGAATTTACGTTAAATCCTATCACCAAAACATCAGTAAGAAGAATTTTTGATTGACATTCATCATCATTGCACATAGTAAGCGTTCCTTCTTTGATGTGTTTTCCAGTAGCTACTGCTTCAAAAAGCTTTGGAGATGATTTGTCGAATTGTTTGATTAGGGTCCACTTTGGATTATCGGTTTGGGCTGTAGGATTTGGAATACCTGCGATAAAATCAAAATCACTTTCATTGTACTGGACAGAGTACAACTGAATCCATCCGCTTTCTCCTTTTACTATTCCTTCACCTTCAATTCCATCCAATTTTAAATAATAATCTGCCTGTGCAGAAAATGAATTTGGTACAAAGTTTTGACCAAAGAAAAACAAAACTGTAATTGAAAATAAGATTATTTTCTTCATTTAATCATCTACTGATTACCATTTATTAAACAATAAGATTGTTTTTAGGAAGAGCTTATTAATGCCTGTAAATAATGATTTTTGTTGTCAAAGATCTGGTTGATACCCCTTGTATTTACAATTCTACTTGTATCTAGTATTGGAAATGCATTTGCCGCCTCTGATTATTTTTTAAAAATTGACGGAGTCGAAGGAGAGTCGACTGATGACAAACACAGAGGTCAAATTGAGATCCAGTCGTGGTCTTGGGGAGTCTCAAATGCTGGTTCCATAGCTAGTGGAGGAGGAGGCGGTGCTGGTAAGGCATCATTCTCTGATTTTCATTTTACAATGCCTGTTAGCAAAGCCTCACCAAAATTAATGCAAGCGGCGGCAACAGGTGAACACATAAAATCCGTAGAGTTGACTTTACGCAAGGCTGGCGGCACACAAATGGATTACTATAAAGTTCATTTGCAAGACTGTCTTGTATCTTCATACCAAAGCTCTGGAAGTTCTGGCGGTGATTTACCAATGGAAGAGATCTCTTTTAATTATCAACAAATAAGCTTCGAATATGTTCCAGAAAAGCCAGATGGAACAGCAGATGCAGCGATAAAGGCAAGCTGGAACCTTGCAACAAATACAAGATAACGCCAAACACTGTTTCTTAGTCTTGTAATATAGAAACAATAAATACAATTTTTAAATACGCAGCAATTTCAACACAAACAAGATGCAAAAGTGGAAAAAAGTGGTAAGCTATTCTGTTTTTATATTTTTGATAGCATATGTTCCTTGGAATGCAATTGCCCAGTCAGAGGGAATTACTGCGTCTACCAATAGTCTAACGTATAAACCAGGAGAAAAGGTGACCATAACAGGCACCGTGAAAAATGTAATCAGTGGAGACCCAGTTACGATTCTTATTCGTAGTCCGATTCAAAATGTGTATGCCGTAGGACAGGTAGAGATACACAGCAATATCTTTGTCCATGATTTTGTAATAAGCGAGAGCTCAAAACCTGGCACATATACAATTGATATAAAACATGGAGACCAGTCTGCCAGACTACAATTCACATTGACTTCAGGTTTGGTACAAAATATTCCAGTTGAAACAAGCTCCATCAAGGTGAGGGGGGATGTGATAGGTTTGATAAAATATACAAACGCGCAGGTTTCACTAGAAGAAAACAGTATAACAATACAACTTGATATCGAGTCATTAATAGACCCAATCCCACAAGAATTTGAGATTCCAAAAGAAGTAATCGATGCTATGCAATCACTAGTTGTAGAAGTGGATGGAAAGACTCTAAATTGTTCTGAAACCGAGACAAGCAAGTCCAGAATCCTTAATTGTTTTATCCCTGCCAAGGCAGAAGAGTTGAAGATTATTGGAACTTCGGTAATTCCAGAGTTTGGCTCAGTTGTATTTTTTGTATTGATTTTATCAATGGTTAGTTTGATCATATATACAAAGACAAGAACAGCCCAGCGTTTTTATTAGCAAATTTTTCAAGAACTTGTCATGATAGTTTACATCTTGGCAACCTGTGTTCCAGGCAATGAAAAAGATGTGATATCAAAAATAAAAGCACTTCCAAATGTAACAGAAGTCAATGGCGTAATGGGAAGATATGACGTATTTATCAAAGTCTCGGCAGAGACTCCACTTGTTGTTGATTCTACCATATCTAAAGTAAGAAGCATTCCGCACGTCACCAGTACTTTTACAATGTCTGCCATATATGGTCAGGGCGGAACAATAGATGATGAAAAATAAATTAGAAAATTAATTCTTTTCTGGGTTATTAAGTACCTTATGATATTTTCTTTGCTACATGCAACGCCTTTGAATGCTCTTTTTGTTTTAGATCATTCATTGATTTAACATCACTTCTGTCCGCCTTGCCCACATTCTTTGGATACTTGAATACCTTGTCTACTTTGAATATCTTTTCTGGTTCATAGAATATCTTGTATGAATCCCTTGCGTCTACAAGCTCTCGAGCCTTGGCATCTTCTGCTGCTACTTTATCATTAAAGCCGTCATCGTATCGGTCTGATTTTCCAATGTATTTGCCATAGTATACAGACTCGTCAATTACATGCGTTTGCATTATTTCCAGATTACCAAAGGAATCATATGATATCATGTTTCCATCAGAGTCTATCACAAACTGGTTCCATTCTGGGTTCTTGTAGTATGGAATCTCTGATAACATGGTAGATTCTTCTACAGATTCTACTGATTCACCCTGAATCTCCATTGCACCAAATATTATAGTGTTGATGTTGTTTCTGTACTCGTCTTCTCCGTTGATTACAATATCAGTTATAGGCATTGACTTTTGTGGAGTGAAGACAAATGTTAGTATCATTTCTGACTCTGTGTATGTTCGGTGTACTTTGACATCACCAAAGAATCCAAATGGATCTGATACTGTTAGTCCCTCGCCTTCAATATACATGAAATATGTATCGCTTTTCTGGGTCTCATAGTAATCAAAGAACATGTTTACCACGACTCGCTTGATTGCTGCAATTCCGTTATTGTCATATACGCTAATTTGGAATCGTTGTTCTTCTCCTGTGTTCATTACCTGGGTTGGAATATCGTTAGAGTATGATGCCAGTCTTCCACCAAATCCTTCAGTTGGTGTTCCACTTTGTACTGAGGAGAAGTTGATTCCTTCAACAGATGGTGGTGTAATATCCCATGATAGTCCGCTGTTTACGTATGGTTTTGTTGTTATTGTTACCTCATTTGACACTGCACTTGGTTCACCACAGTAGACTCCCTTTACTTGATAGGTGTACTCTGTATCTCCTAAAAGACCAGTGTCTGAGAATGTTCTATCGCCAAGATCTGTTATACTACCAATAAATTCACCATCTCTGAAGACATCATATCTTTCTAGTGAGCATTCAGAATCAGTGTCTGGTGCTGCGGTCCACTGTAAATTGATTATAGTCTGGGATGCTGCAGTTCCAGAGAGAAGGAATGCGTCAGATATTCTGCTAAGTGTTGCAGCAGCCGTGTTTCCGTTGCCTGCTGCGTCTAATGCCGCATCTGCTGGAACATCTATTGATACAAGACCGTTAGAGAGTGGTGTTACATCAAATGTGTAAACGCTTGGTCCACCTGCAAGAGCACTTGCAACTCCGTTAGTTACTATAATATCTCCTAATTGGAAGTCTGTGACATCTTCACTAAATGTTGCTGTAACTGGAATTGGTGAAATGTTTGTAGGATCTGTAGCATCTGTTGATAGAATTAGTCCTGGAGCTGTTCCATCATATGTTCTGTCAAGTGAATCTGCTGTGCTTCCGTTTCCTGCTGCATCAGTTGCTGCATCTACTGGAACATCTATTGATACAAGACCGTTGGATGGTGTTATACTAAATGTGTAAACGCTTGGTCCGCCTGCAAGAGAACTTGCTGCACCGTTTGTTACTATAATGTCTCCTAGTTCAAAGCCTGTGACATCTTCACTAAATGTTGCAGTCACTGTAAATGGTGAAACGTTTGCTGGATCTGGGACAGCTGTTGATAGAGTTAGTACTGGAGCTGTACCATCATATGTTATGCCAAGTGTTGCAGCAGATGTGTTACCGTTTCCTACTCCATCTGTTGCCACATCTGCTGGGACATCTATTGATACAAGACCATCAGATGTTGGTGTTACATCAAATGTGTAAACACTTGGTCCACCTGCAAGAGAACTTGGTACACCATTTGTTACTATAATATCACCTAATGCAAAGTCTGTGACATCTTTGCTAAATGTTGCTGTAACTGTAAATGGTGAAACGTTTGTTGGATCGGAGACAGTTGTTGATAAGACAAGTGTTGGTTTTACGGAATCATATGTTCTGTCAAGTGAATCTGCTGTGTTTCCGTTTCCTGCTGCGTCTAATGCCACATCTGCTGGAACATCTATCGATACAAGACCGTTAGATGATGGGATTACACTAAATGTGTATACACTTGGTCCGCCTGCAAGAGAAGTTGCTACACCGTTTGTTACTATAATATCACCTAGTGCAAAGCCTGAGACAGACTCGCTAAATGTTGCAGTCACTGTAAATGGTGAAACATTTGTTGGATCTGTGACAGCTGTTGATAAAGTGAGTACTGGATCTGTGCCATCATATGTTATGCCAAGTGTTGCAGCAGCTGTGTTACCATTTCCTACTCCATCTGTTGCTACATCAGCTGGAACATCAATTGATACTAAACCGTCAGATGTTGGTGTTACACTAAATGTGTATACACTTGGTCCACCTGCAAGAGAAGTTGCTACACCATTTGTTACTATAATATCACCTAATGCAAAGTCTGTGACATCTTTGCTAAATGTTGCAGTCACTGTAAATGGTGAAACGTTTGTTGGGTCTGAGATAGCTGTACTTAGAATAACAGTTGGTTCTACCGAGTCGTATGTTCTGCTAAGTGTTGCAGCAGCTGTGTTTCCGTTTCCTGCTGCATCAGTTGCTACTCCTGCTGCTACGTTAATTGATACTAGTCCTTGAGCTGTTGGTGTTATACTAAATGTGTAAACACTTGGTCCACCTGCAAGAGCACTTGCAACTCCGTTTGTTACTATAATGTCTCCTAGTTCAAAGC
>Ga0209341_10005801_pt1 | contig 11082 bp, 7 predicted proteins | sample RifCSP13_2_FD_184020 | JGI IMG/M metagenome (GOLD analysis project Ga0209341, IMG submission 184020) | Soil microbial communities from Rifle, Colorado - Rifle CSP2_sed 13_2 (SPAdes) (version 2) | ecosystem: Environmental > Terrestrial > Deep subsurface > Rock core/Sediment | place: Rifle...
CGCACGACACGCCCGACAGTGTCCGTGAAAACCTGCGGTTCCTCATGGACGAGCTGCAGGTGGAGCAGGCTTCGTTCTTTATGCTCGGTCCCATCCCCGGCTCGCGCGATCACCAGCGCATGGTGGCCGAGGGCCAGCCGCTCGACCCGGACTTCAATCGCTACGACTCTTTCCACCCGGCCATGCCGCACCCGCGCATGAGCGCAGGGGACTGGTTCGCGCTCTATCGCGAGTGCTGGCGCACCTTTTACAGCTTCGAGAACATGCGCGCCATCCTGAGCCGCGTGTCGCCGGAGAAATACTGGGGCGTGTTCCGCAACTTCATCTGGAGCAAGAACTCCGCCGAGATCGAAGGCGAGCATCCCATGATCACCGGCTTCTGGCGAATCAAGGATCGGCTCTCCCGGCGACCCGACTTCCCCGTTCCCGGCGCGTGGGAACACTTCGTCGGGCAGGTGCGCGAGAAGGCGCGGCAGCTGCGGCAGTGGGCGGCGCTGCTGCTGGAGATGGAAGAATTGTGGCTGCAAACCCGCCCCCCGACGCGGCTGGAAACCAGCCTGTTGAACGATCTTCAACAGCTCTGGGAGCGGCACACGGAGTGGGCCAAATCGTTCCGCCTGCCTGATCCCTCCGCCATGCGCACCCTGAGCGTAGTGGAAGGGCTCCGGGCGGGCCGCTCCGCCGTGAATGCGGCGGAACTCCGGCGCGCCCTGCACGATTGGACGCACGCGACGCTCCCGGCGTTCTTCCAGCGCCGCCGTGAAATGCTGGAGCATTCTCTCTCGCACCTGCCACCGCTGCCGCGCGTTTCTCTCGAGCGAAGCGCGTCGCTTCCCTATCTCTGGGGTACAGCCCCGGCAGAAGTGCGCGAGCTGGTCCTGCGCGTCGAGGCGCACGCCCGGACTCTGCAGATCTCGCGCCAGCCGCTGGACTGGTTCTGGCTACGCGTGTGGCACGACCTGCGCGCTGGGAAATTCTGGCGCGTGCGCCCCTGGCAGGTGGTGATCAGTTTTGTGTGCGATTGTTGTCTGACGGCCCGCTTTGCCTGGACCTTGTTGACCGCGCCTGATCTTCAGAAGAGCGCGCCGTAGCCGATGCCCAGACTGTACGTGTCTCTCACTGTGAACGGCGAGCCGCGCGAGTTGCTGATTGACCCGCGCCGGACGCTGCTCGACGTTTTGCGAAATGACCTCGAACTGCGCGGCGCGCATCGGGGCTGCGACTCCGGCGACTGCGGCGCGTGCACCGTGCTGGTCAACGGCCTGTCCGTGACCTCCTGCCTGGTGCTCGCCGCCGACTGCGAGGGCGCGGAAGTGCTGACTGTCGAGGGCGTGTCGGCAGACGGCCAACTGCACCCTGTCCAGAAGGCGCTCGTCGAAAAGGGCGGTATCCAGTGCGGCTTCTGCACGCCGGGGATCGTGATGGCTGTGATTGCCCTGCTTGAGAACAACCGGCATCTCACGGAAGCGGACGTGCGGTTAGGGCTGGCGGGTAATCTGTGCCGGTGCACAGGGTATAAGAAAATCGTCGAAGCGGTGCTGTCCGTGGCCGAAGGAGCGCAATAGATGGGCAACGTCATCGGCCAGCGCCTCCCCAAGCTCGACGCGCCTGACAAGGCTACCGGGCGCACGGTGTACGGCCACGACGTGCGCCTGCCGGGGATGCTGCACGGGCGCATCCTGTATTCGCGCTATCCGCACGCGCGTATTCTGCGCGTGGACGCTTCCCGCGCGACGAAACTACCCGGCGTGAAAGCCATCGTCACCGCCGCCGATAACCCGAAGACTAAATTCGGCTATGGCAAAGACAATACGCCGCTCAAGGGTGAGGTGGTCCGCAGCCTGCGCGATGAAGTGGCCGCTGTTGCGGCGACGGATGCCGGCATCGCCGAAGAGGCGCTGAGCCTGATCGAGGTGGAGTACGAACCGCTCCCCGCCGTGTTCGACGCAGCAGACGCGTTAAAGCCCGACGCGCCGCTCATTCACCCGGAGCGGGGAAGCAATCTGTTCCAGCGTTACAACTACTTTCACGGCGATCTGGCCGCGGGCGAGCGCGAGAGCGAGGTCGTCGTCGAGGCCGATTACGAGCTGCCCTACGTCGCCCACGCGGCGATGGAAACGAGCGTCGTCGTCGCCTCTTTCGACCATCGCGGCCATCTCACGCTCTACAGCACGACTCAAATCCCGTTCCTGCTTCAGCGCGACCTCGCGGAGGCGCTCGGCCTCGAGGGCAGCGATATCCGCATCATCCAGGCGGCGATTGGCGGCGCGTTCGGGCGGGGGCTGGATATTTACCCCTTCGAGCCGATCGCCGCGCTGCTGGCGCGCAAGGCCGGGAAGCCGGTGCGGATAGCGTTCTCGCGGTACGAGGAATTTCTGGCTGCGCCGGTGCGCCAACCGGCCAAAGTCCACATTCGGGCCGGGGTCAGGCGGGATGGGCTGATCACCTTCCGCGACGTGTACGCCTTGCTGGACATCGGCGCGTACGTGTCGTGGGGAACCGTCACCCCGCTGGTGATGATGGAGACGACCGCCTCGCTCTACCGCGTGCCGCACGTCCGCTTTGCCGCCGATTGCGTGTACACCAACAACCCGATCACGGGCGCGGTGCGCGGCTATGGCAACCCCCAATCCACATTTTTTGTCGAGACGACGATGGACCGCCTGGCCGAGGCCCTGCGCCTCGATCCGGTCGAGTTCCGCGTCCTCAACGCCAACCGCCCGAACGAGGAAACACCGCAAGGGCTGAAGGTCACTTCGTGTGGGCTGAAGGAGTGCCTGGAGGCTGTGGCGGCCAGGGCGGATGTGGAAAGTGGGAAGTCGGAAGTAGGAGGTCAGATGTCTGAAGGCGAGAGGCTCACTTCTCACTTCCCGCTTCCCGCGTCTCACCTTCGCAGAGGCATCGGCTTTGCCTCTACGCTGAATGTAGGCGGCGGGGCGCGCATTTACCGTAGCGACGGCTGCGGCGCGATGGTGAAAGTGGACGATTTCGGCCACGTCTCGCTGATCACGGGCAGCACGGAAATCGGGCAAGGGTCGGAGACGGTGCTGGCGCAGATCGTCGCGGAGGTGCTGGGCATCCAAGTCGAGGATGTCAACGTCTTCAACAGCGACACCGACGTGAAGCCCTGGGATGTGGGCGTGCACGCCAGCCGGACGACGTTCATTGCCGGGAACGCGGCGCACCTCGCGGCGCTCGACGCGCGGCGGCAGCTTTTTGAGACGGCGGCGGAGATGTTGAAGGTGAACCCGGAAGATTTGATTGCGCATGACGGTAAGGTAATGGTCGCTGCACAAGGTCAAGGGAGCAGGGGAGCGGGGGAGCAGGGGAGCGGAGGCGGACGCCATCCGCCATCCGCTAACGACCGTCCGCTATCTGTTGAGTTGGGCAGGGTAGTACGGGCGCGGCACTTCCGCGAGGGTGGGCAGGTCATCCTTGGCGAGGGGTGGTATGACCCGCCGACCAAACTGGTGGACAAGGATACCTACAAGGGCAATATCTCCGCGACCTACGGCTTCGGCGCACAGATGGCCGAGGTGGAAGTGGACACCGAGACGGGCAAGGTGCGCGTGCTGCGCCTGGTATGCGCCAACGACGTGGGGCGCGCGATCAACCCGATGGCTGTGGAGGGGCAGATCGAGGGCGGCGCGCAGATGGGCCTGGGTTACGCGCTGACCGAGGAGGTGATTGTGAAGGAGGGGCGCGTTCTTAACCCGGATTTCCTCGATTACCGTCTGTTCACGACGGCCGATATGCCGGAGCTCGAGACGATCGTCATCGAAACCGACGACCCGCAGGGGCCATTTGGCGCGAAAGGAGTGGGCGAGATGGGCGGCACGCCTACCGCGGCGGCCATCGCCAACGCCATCTACGATGCGGTCGGCGTGCGTTTGACGACTGTGCCGATGACGCCGGAGCGCGTGTTGAAGGCGCTGGATGAGAAGCATTCGCAACTCACACTGCCCGAGGCGCATAGAGATGATCAGGATGCATCATGAATTGCACATCGGACATTAGGAGAGGCTGATGACCCAACTTCAATTCAATCCCCATCTGCTGAAGGTCCCGCTCTACATCGCCGGAAAGTCCATTGAGGAGGTGCAGGAGGAGCTTGGCCTCGACGAGATCGTCAAGCTAGGCTCGAACGAGAATCCACTGGGACCTTCGCCGCTGGCAGTGGCGGCGGCCCAGGATATGCTGACCGAGGCGCATCGCTACCCGAACTATTGGGAGAAGGTCCTGCGCCGCAAGCTTGCGCCGACGATTGACCCGGCTTTTACCGAGCATCACATCCTCACGGGCAACGGCGGCTGCGACGTGCTGCGCATCGTGACGCAGGCCTTCATGGGCGAAGGCGGCGAGGCGATCACCGCCGAGGCTACGTTCCCGATGTTTTCGATCTTGACGACCATGTTCGGCGGGCAAACCATCGAGACGCCGCTGACGTCGGACTATGGCCTTGACCTGCCGGCCATCTTGCGGGCGGTCACGCCCAGGACGCGCCTGATCTTCCTCTGCACGCCCAACAACCCCACCGGCGCCATCCTCCGGCGGCGCGAGGCGGATGAGTTTATAGCTCAAGTCCCCGATCATGTCGTCGTAGTGTTTGACGAATCATACGGCGATTTCGTCGCCGATCCTGATCACGTGAACAGCATCGCGTATATCAAGCAGGGCAAGAACGTCGTCACGGTACGCAGTTTCTCCAAGAAGTCAGGGCTGGCGAATTTCCGCGTGGGCTACGCCATCGGGCGGCCGGAGATCATCGAATACCTCCACCACGCCCAGATGCCGTTCAATACCGGGTCCATTTCCCTCGTGGCCGCCGCGGCGAGCCTGGACGACCACGACTATCAGCGCCGGAGTGCACACCTGGTGCAAGAGGAGCGGAACTACCTCTATGCCGCGTTCGACGATCTGGATTTGTGCTATCTGCGCAGCGAGGCCAATTTTGTCCTCGTCGTCAACCCGCCGATTGACGCGAAGACATTGGTGGAGGCGGTCCTGCGCAAAGGCGTCATCATCCGCTGGGCCGGGAGCATGGGGCTGCCCAATGCCTTCCGGGTGACGGTAGGCACGCACGAACAGAATGAGCAATGCGTGGCTGCGCTGCGCACAGTACTTGAGGAGGTCAAGGCCATAGCCTGACGCAAGTCAGCGGATCACGGAGGCGATGAGATGGGTGCTTTTTCTCGGCGCAACTTTCTGAAACTTTCCGGGGCCGCGGCCCTCAGCCTGGCGGCCTCCCAACTGGAGCTGCGGCTGCTCGACCCGATCAATGTGGGCAACCCCCTGGCGGCGTATCCCGACCGTGATTGGGAGAAGGTCTACCGCGACCAATATCGCTACGACTCGTCGTTCACCTACATCTGCTCGCCGAACGACACGCACGCCTGCCGCCTGCGCGCCTTCGTCCGCAACGGGATCATCCTCCGTTCCGAGACGAACTACGACGTAGCCAGGTACAGCGACCTATACGGCAACACGGCCACAGCGCACTGGCACCCGCGCGGCTGCAAAAAGGGGCAGACCTTCCACCGCCGCATGTACGGCCCGCACCGCCTCAAGGGGCCGCTCATGCGGAAAGGCTGGAAGGAATGGGCCGACGACGGCTTCCCGCTCCTCACGCCGGAGAACCAGTCCAAGTACAAATTCGACGCGCGGGGCAGCGACGAGCTCATGCCTGTCGCGTGGGAAACCGCCTACGATTACATCGCGCGGGGCATGATCGCCATCGCCGAACGCTACTCCACCGAGGAGGGTTGGACCTTGCTGCGCGCGCAGGGCTACCCCGAGGAAATGATCGAGGCGATGGACGGGGCTGGGACGCGCACCTTCAAATGCCGCGGCGGCATGGGCCTGCTCGGCGTGATCGGCAAATACGGCATGTACCGCTTCTCCAACACGCTGGCGTTGCTGGATGAGCATGTGCGGGGCGTAGGCCACGAGGCGGTCAAAGGCGGACGCTTATGGTCCAACTACACCTGGCACGGCGATCAGGCGCCTGGCCACCCGTTCACCACCGGCCTCCAGGCCTCCGACGAAGACCTCAACGACCTGCGCAACTCGCGCCTGCATATCCAGTGCGGCAAGAACCTGGTCGAGAATAAGATGCCGGAGTCGCACTTCTTCATCGAGGCGATGGAGCGCGGCGCGAAGATCGTCACGATCACGCCCGAATACTCGCCGCCCGCGACGAAGTCCGACTACTGGATCCCGATCCGCCCGGCGACCGACGCTGCGCTGTTCCTCGGCATCACGCGCTGGTTGATGGACAACAACAAATACGACGAGGCCTTCGTCAAGCGCTTCACCGATTTCCCGCTCCTCGTCCGGGCGGATACCCTCAAACGCCTGAGCGCCGCCGACGTGTTTCCCAATTACCAATTGCAGCTCCCCGCCGACGGCCCCTCCTTCAGGCTTCAGGGTCTCACACAAGCGCAGTACGAGAAGCTTGGCGATTATGTGGTGTGGGATACCAAGACCAATGCCCTTGTCGCTATCACCCGCGACGACGTGGGCGATGCGATGGCGAAGAAGGGCATTGATCCCATGCTGGATTGGTCGGGCGAACTCACCTTGGCGGACGGAACGCGCGTCGAGGCGCTGACCCTCTGGGCGATGTACAAAGAGCACCTGGAGGATTACGACCTCGACACGGTGGCTGACATCACCCACGCGCCTAAAGATCTGATCGTGCGGCTGGCAGGGGACATCGCCGCGATGAGTCCGGCCGCCATCCACATCGGCGAGGGCATCAACCACTGGTTCCACGCCACGCTCGCCAACCGCGCGCAGTTCCTGCCGCTCATGCTCACGGGTAACATCGGCAGACCCGGCGCGGGATGTTATACCTGGGCCGGCAACTACAAGGCCGCGCTCTTCCAGGGTTCGCCGGAAGTCGGCCCCGGCTTCAAGGGCTGGGTGGGCGAGGACCCCTTCGCGCCGAACCTCGACGAGAACGCGCACGGCAAAGACATCGTGGCGCACGCTTACACGAAGGACGAAGAGCCGGCCTACTGGAACCACTCCGAGCGCCCGCTGATCGTGGACACGCCGAAGTATGGCCGCAAGGTGTTCACGGGCCAGACCCACATGCCCACACCCACGAAGGTCCAGTATTTCACCAACGTGAACCTGCTCAACAACGCCAAGCATCACTACGAGATGATCAAGAACGTCAACCCGAACGTGGAATTGATCATCGCGCAGGACATCGAGATGAACGCGACGGTCGAGTACGCCGACTTCGCGCTGGCGGCCAACTCGTGGGCTGAGTTCCAGACATACGAGATCACGGCCTCCTGCTCCAACCCCTTCCTGCAAATCTGGAAGGGCGGCGTTCCGCCGCTGTACGACACGCGCGACGATGTGCGCATCCTCGCGGAATTGGCGGCGGCCATTGGCGATAAGCTCGGCGACGCGCGCTTCCGCGACTACTGGAAGTTCGCGCTGGAAGGCAAGCCGGAAGTCTACATTCAGCGCCTGCTCGACTCGTCGCTCACCACGAGCGGCTACAAGTTCGAAGACATCATGGCCGGGAAGTACGGCGAGCCGGGCGCGGCTCTTATGCTCTTCCGCACCTACCCGCGCATTCCGTTCTGGGAGCAGGTGAACGACTCGATCCCGTTCTACACCGACTGCGGGCGGCTGGCCTCGTACTGCGACATCCCCGAAGCCATCGAGTACGGCGAGAACATCATCAGCCATCGCGAAAGCCCGGAGGCCACGCCCTACCTGCCCAACGTCATCGTCACCGCCAGCCGCTTCGTCCAGCCCGACGACTACGGCATCCCGCCCGATGAAATGCACTGGGACAAACGCACGGTGCGGAATATCAAGATGAGTTGGGATGAAGTGAAGGGGACGAACAATCCGCTGTGGCAAGACGGCTTCCAGTTCTACTGCCTCACGCCGAAGAGCCGCCACCGCGTCCACTCCTCGTGGAGCACGGTGGACTGGACGATCATCCTCGATTCCAACTTCGGCGACCCGTACCGGATAGACAAACGCCTCCCCGGCCCCGGCGACCATCAACTGCACATGAACCCGCAGGCCGCCAAAGACCTGGGCATCGAGGACGGCGATTACGTGTACGTGGACGCCAACCCCGCCGACCGCCCGTACATCGGCTGGAAGCCGGACGACCCGTTCTACAAAGTGGCGCGGTTGATGTTGCGCGTGAAGTACAACCCGGCCTACCCCTATCACGTTATCATGCTCAAGCACGGGCCGTTCATGGCGACTGAGAAATCGGTGAAGGCGCACGAGACGCGCCCCGACGGCCTGGCGAAGTCCGAAGGCACGGGCTACATGGCGAACCTGCGCTATGGCTCGCAGCAGTCGGTCACGCGCGACTGGTCCATGCCCATGCACCAGACTGATACACTCTTCCACAAGCAGAAGACCGGCATGCAGTTCATCTTCGGCGGCGAGGCCGACAACCACGCGCTCAACACCGTGCCAAAAGAAACCCTGGTGAAGGTGACGAAGGCCGAAGATGGGGGGCTGGGGGGCAAGGGTGCATGGGAGCCGGTGAGCACGGGCTTCACGCCCGGACACGAGGGCGACTTTATGCAGAAGTATCTTGAGGGCGGGACAGTAGAAGTGAAAGACTGAGACGCGCATTGGATATTCCGTATTGCGTAGACGGAATACGCAATACGGAATACAGTCGAGGAAGATTGACATGGCTTACGACGAACTTGAATCTGACGACCCGATGGAACTGACCGGCATGGTCCTGCCCGGCGAGCCGGGGCAACTGGAGGCGATGGCCGAGTGTTTCGTTGAGGAGTACGTGCGGATGGGCTGGGACGAGCGGCGGCTGATGACGCTGTTCGCCAACCCGACCTTCCTTGCCACGCACCGCATCTACCGGCAGAAGGGCGAAGAGTATGTGCGGGAATTGATTCGGAAAATGCGCGAGAAGTGGCAAATCATCCCCAGCCTCAAATTCCAAACTCCAAACCCCGAAGTTCCGGAGGGTTGCCCTTTGACGTTTGATCTTTGAAGATTGGTTTTTTCACTGGAGGTCAGCCATGCCTGAAGTCTACAACTGGCACCTGGGCCGCAAGATGGTCTACGTCTTCGACGAGGCGCACCCGCAAAAGCAGTTCGTCGCCGTCTTCAACATCAACCGCTGCATCGGCTGCCAGACGTGCACCGGCACGTGCAAAGCCACCTGGACGTTCTCCAAAGGCCAGGAGGCTATGTGGTGGAACAACGTCGAGACTAAGCCCTACGGCGGCTACCCTCAGCACTGGGACATCAAGATCCTACAACTGCTGGACGAGGCGCATCAGGCGCAGGGCAAGAAAGCCGAGTGGGACGCCGCGCAGACAGGCGACGCCGCGCCCTATGGCGTGTACAACGGCCTGACGATCACCGAGGCCGCCGGCAGCGACCAGGAGGCCATTGGCTATCTCCCGCCCGACGCCGAGTGGCGCGCGCCCCTCTTCTACGAGGACACCTCCACCGCCTACAAAGGCGACAAACTCGGCATCAGCACTGAAGGCGCGACTTTGCCGGAGCACCAGACATGGTTCTTCTACCTCCAGCGCATCTGCAACCACTGCACCTACCCGGCCTGCGCCGCCGCCTGCCCGCGCAAAGCGATCTACAAGCGGCCGGAGGATGGCATCGTGCTGATTGACCAGGCCCGCTGCCGGGGCTACCGCAAATGCGTGGAGCAGTGCCCGTACAAGAAGTCCATGTATCGCGGCACGACGCGCACGAGCGAGAAATGCGTGGCCTGTTACCCCCGCGTGGAGGGGAAGGACCCTCTCAGCGATGGCGTGCCGATGGAGACGCGCTGCATGGCGGTGTGCCCCGGCAAGATCCGCCTCAACGGGCTGGTGGACATTGCCCAGGACGGCAGTTGGGTGGAGAACCCGAAGCACCCCATGTATTACCTCATCAAGATTGAGAAGGTCGCGCTGCCGCTCTATCCGCAGTTCGGCACCGAGCCGAACATCTACTATATCCCGCCGCGCTGGGCGCCGCGCGCGTACCTGCGGCAGATGTTTGGCCCCGGCGTGGACGACGCCATCGCCCGTTACGCCGCGCCCTCGCGTGAGCTGCTCGCCGTGCTGCAACTCTTCCGCACGACTCAGCGGATGATCTTCCGCTATGAAGTTGAAGAAGGCCCACTCGTGCTGGAGACCGAAGTCAACGGCCAGCCGTGGAAGATGTACAACGACACCGCCGTCGGCTTCGACGCCCAAGACCGCGAAGTAGCGCGGCTGAGCGTGGTTGAGCCGATTCACGAACGACCGGCGGAGCGATTGAACTCAATCTGACGAGTTTGTGTAGCGCGTATTGCAGAGAGACGCCGATGAACGACATCAACACCCCCATCCGCCGCGCGCAGGTGTATCGCTTCCTCGCCGACGCGTTCCTGTACCCAGGCCAGGAGAACTGGATAGAAGACACGCCCCTCGTTGCCGGGATTCTGCGCGAGTTGGCCCCATCCGCCCTTGAAGTTTGGGGTTTGGAAATTGGGGTTTGGGATTTACCTGCCTTGCAGGCAGAACACCGCCGCTCCTTCGGCCTGGTCGGCTCGCTGTGCTACGAAACCGAGTTCGGCCTCCCGCACGAATTCCGGCAGAGCCAGGAGCTGGCGGACATCGCCGGGTTTTATCGCGCCTTTGGCTTCAACGTCGGCGGCAGCGTGCATGAGCGGCCCGATCACCTCGCCGTCGAAATCGAGTTCATGCACGTCCTCGCGCTCAAAGAAGCCTATGCTATCCACAGCGGGATCGCCGAGCACGCCGAAGTCTGCGCCGATGCGCAGCGTAAATTCCTGCAGGATCACCTCGGGCGCTGGGTTGAGCCGTTCGCCCAGTCGCTGGCGCGCTCGGCGGGCGAGGGTGTGTATGTATCCCTGGCGCGTTTCGCCGCCGCGTTTGTGCTATCCGAGGCGGCGCGGCTCGGCGTGACGCTTGAGCCAGACCTATGGGCGGGAGCCAGGCCCACGCCGCCTCCCCTGGAACCATCGTGCGATGACTGTCCGATTGTCGCAGAGCAGGAATGAAGGCCTGCGACGCACCACGGAGTGATCCCATGAGCAAACGTCATCTC
>Ga0209341_10005805_pt1 | contig 11074 bp, 14 predicted proteins | sample RifCSP13_2_FD_184020 | JGI IMG/M metagenome (GOLD analysis project Ga0209341, IMG submission 184020) | Soil microbial communities from Rifle, Colorado - Rifle CSP2_sed 13_2 (SPAdes) (version 2) | ecosystem: Environmental > Terrestrial > Deep subsurface > Rock core/Sediment | place: Rifle...
CGCCTCGCCGATCTGCTCGACATGGCGGGCGTCCGGTCCGGCGCGAGCCAGGTGGTCGGGCGCTCGGTCGATGGCTGGACCTCCGGCTTCCCCACCGCGTGGCTCGCCGAACCTGGACGCGAGGCCCTGGTCGCGCTGGCCATGAACGGAGAGCCGCTGCCCACCGCGCACGGGTACCCGGCGCGCCTGATCGTGCCGGGGCTGTACGGTTATGTCTCGGCCACCAAGTGGCTGGCCGAGATCCAGCTCACGACCTGGGATGCGTTCGACGCGTACTGGATTCCGCTGGGTTGGTCGAAGGAGGGGCCGATCCTGACCCAGGCCCGGATCGACCTGCCCAGGCCAAACTCGAGCGTGGGATCGGGCGCGACCGTGATCGCCGGCGTGGCCTGGGCGCCCGACCGTGGCGTCTCCGGGGTCGAGGTCCAGGTGGACGACGGGGCGTGGGTCGCGGCCGAGCTGTCGACGCCGATCTCCGACGCGACGTGGGTCCAGTGGCGCACGGATTGGACCGCTGCTACCGGCGAGCACACCCTTCGGGTGCGAGCGACCGACGGGACGGGCGAGACGCAGACGTCGACGGAGTCACGTCCCGCTCCAAACGGAGCCCGGGGCTACCACACCATCCGGGTGTCGGTCGCCTGACCTTCAGGCGTCAGGGCCGGTGGGAGAGTCCCTCGGCTGCAGCATCGGCGGCGTCGGATGCTCCGTCGCTCGCCTCCGACGAGACCTGCTGACCCCAGCCGGTGGCGATCGAGCTGACCCACGCGCCATGGGTCTCCCATCCCTCGGGCGTCTCACCCTGGGCGGCCTCGGAGACCTCTTCGCCGTGACCTGAGCCGAATCCGGTCAAGAACCCACCCGACTCGGTGGCGGTTGGAACGTCGCGGCCGGAGGCATCCCGCGCCGTATCGAGTCCCGACTGGGCGTCGGATGGCGGCTCGTGGGCGACGACCAGGCCGGTGGACAGGGCGACGGCCGTGACGGCCGCCAGGAATGCGCGCTTGCGTGGCATGGCCGCATGGTAGCGCATCGACGCAGGAGGAGGTCAATGCGGCGCCCGACGGCTTGACGCGCAGGGCACAATCGGGGATGTGCCCGCCCGCAACCCATTGCTCATCGTCAACCCGATCGCCGGCAACGGGCGCGCGCATGGGCTCGCGCCACGCATCGAGGCCTGGCTCGGCGAACGGAGCCTGACCGCCAGGCTGATGGAGACCCGCGAGCGCGGGCATGCCGAGCGCCTCGCGGCGGCGGCCGGCGACCTGGGGCATGACCGGGTGGTGGTGGTCGGCGGCGACGGCACAATCCAGGAGGTGGTCAACGGACTCCTGGCCGACGGGCGGACGCACGAGCAGGGCCTGCCCTCGATGGGCCTCGTTCCGGCCGGCACCGGCAACGACCTGGTCCGCGACCTGGCCCTGCCACTCGATCCGTTCGCCGCGCTGGCCATCGCGCTGGGCGAGCAGTCGAGGGCCATCGACGTGGCGCGTGCCGAAGGTGAGGACGGCCGGCGCCGGTTCTTCGCGGTGGCCGGTGGAGTGGGCTTCGACGGCAAGGTCGCGCACGTCATGTTCGGACATCGCTATCCGTGGCAGCGCGGCCGGTCGGGGTACATGCTGTCGACCATCGTGGAGCTGCTGCGCTGGACGAACCGCCGCGTCCGACTCACCCTCGAGACGCCAGACGGCGAGGTCGTGCGCGAGCACACCTCGCTGCTGGTGGCGTTCGCCAACGGCCCGTACTACGGGGGCGGGATGCAGATCTGTCCCGGGGCGGACGTCGCCGACGGGCTCATCGACATCTGCGTGGCCGGCGACCTGTCCCGGATGGAAGCGTTCCGGCTCCTCCCGGGCATCTACCGCGGGGCGCACGTCGGGCATCCCAAGGTCGAGTTCATGCGGGCCCGATCGTTGCGCATCGACGGGGACGCGGGCACCCTGGTCCATCTCGACGGAGAGCCGTTCGGCGCGTTGCCGGTGACAGTCCACCTGCAGCCGGGGGCCTTGCACGTCACCACCGCCGACGGAGTGCGACCCGCCGATGACTGACCCGCAGCCCGGCATGCGAGTGCTCGGCGCGGGCGGCCGGGCCATCGGGCGAGTGGACGCCGTCTTCGCCGACTACCTCCTGGTCCGCAGTGGCTGGCTGCTGCCGGTGGACCTGTACCTGCCGCGCACCGAGGTCGCCTCCGACGGCGACACGCTGCGGGTCGATGTCTCGCGCCGGGCCGCGTACGAGCGCTGGCACCGTCCGCTGAAGCAAGCTCCACACCCCTGACCGCACGCGTGACCGCGCCCAGCGACTGGCTCGCGCGAGGATCCGGGCAGCCCGATCCACCGGGCCATCATCTGGGTCATCGTCGACGAGGCGGGTCGGATCCTGGTGCGCACCTACCTGGGACCGACCACCCGCTGGTATCGCGAGGTAGCCGCCCACCCGGAGTGCGTCGTGGAGCTCGACGGCGATCGGCTCAGCGTGCGGGCCGTGCCGGCACCTGACCCGGGTCGGATCGCGGCGGCCAGCGCCGGCTACCTGGCCAAGTACGTGGGCCATCGGGCCGCGGCAGCGATGGTGGCCGAGGGCAACCTGCCGACCACCCTGGAGCTGGTGCCCCGCTGATCGGGCTTCCGGGTTGGGGTACCCTAGCGCCGTGAGCGACAGCCCGAGCCCGGTCGATCCGCGCGCCGAGGCGTTCTACGCGCACGTCGGCAGCGGCGGCAAGGTCGAGGCCGACCACTGGATGCCCGACGACTACCGCGCGGCGATCCTCAAGTTCGTCGAGATGCACGCCAACAGCGAGCTGATGGGCGTCCTGCCCGAGCGCGAGTGGATCCTGCGCGCGCCGACCCTGCAGCGAAAGCTGAGCCTCACCAGCAAGGTTCAGGACGAGGCCGGTCACGCTCAACTGCTGTACCGGGTGGCGGAAGACCTGGGCAAGAGCCGCGAACAGATGCTGCAGGATCTGCTGGCCGGCAAGACCAAATTCCACAACGTCTTCCACTACCCGACCCGCAGCTGGGGTGACGTGGGGATCATCGCCTGGCTGGTCGACGCTGCCGCCATCGTCAGCCAGCAGGCCCTGCGCGACTGCTCGTACGCACCCTACGCACGCACCATGAAGAAGATCTGCTGGGAGGAATCGGTCCACATCATGCATGGCCGAGACGTGGTGCTGACCCTGATGAACGGGACCGAACGCCAGCGCGCGCTGGTCCAGGACGCGCTCGACCGATGGTGGGGACCGCTGATGCAGATGCACGGCCCGCCCACGGACCCGGCGCGCGACCGCGACCTGATCTGGAGGATCAAATCCAAGGGCAACGAGCAGCTCCGCCAGGAGTTCCTGTCGATCTACGTGCCGCGCATCACCGAGCTGGGGCTCCGGATCCCCGACCCCGGGCTGCGCTACGACGAGGCTGCCGAGCGCTGGATCTACACCGAGCCGGACTGGGACGAACTGCGCTGGGTGGTGTCCGGTCACGGGCCGATGTCACAGCAGCGCCTCGAGTTCCGGCGCCTCCATCGCGCGGAGACGCAGTGGGTGCGCGACGCAGTCCTCGGTCCGGTTGGGGCCGCCGCCTGAGGCGGCACGACGCCGATGGCTGACCACGGGCTTCCGCTCGATCGCGTGTGGGAGGTCTTTCGCCAGGAGGCCCAGGGTGACCCGATGGTCCACGGCGGCAGCGTTCGCGCCCCCGATGCCGAGCTCGCAACCCACTATGCGCGGGAGTTCTTCGGCCGGCGCCAGGAGAGCGAGCGGCTGTGGGTCATTCCCCGGGATGCGATCCTGGAGCTGGACGATCCCGACCTGCTCAAGCCGCCGTTCGACCGCTCGTTCAAACGACCGGGCGGATACGTGCTGAAGCACAAGCTCGAGGCGGCGCGCGGGCGGGCCGGCACACCGCCGGCCCGCGGGTCGGACGAGGGCGTGGAGTGACCGTCGCGCCCGCCCGCTCCCTGGGGCCGACTGAATCGGCGGCCCTGGCCGAGCTGCTGCTGACCCTCGCCGACGACGAGTTCATCCTGGGCTTCTGGGACAGCGAATGGACCGGCATCGCCCCGATCCTGGAAGAGGACGTGGCTATGAGCAGCATCAGCCAGGATGAGATCGGGCATGCCCGGGCCTGGTACGAGCTGCTCGCTCAGCTCACCGCGGACGACGCGGACCGGATCGCGTTCGGCCGCGCCCCCGACGAATACCGCCACGCGGCCCTGTTGAACCACGCGCGCGGGGACTGGGCCCACACCGTGGCGCGCCGGCTGCTGTACGAGACCGCCGACGCGGTGCGCCTCGAGTCGCTCACCGGCTCCAGCTACGCGCCGGTGGCCGAGCTGGCGGCCAAGATGCGCCGCGAGGAGACCTATCACCTCCTGCACTGGAACGCCTGGCTGCGGCAGCTAACCGCGGCCGGCGGCGAGGCTCGCGATCGGCTGGTGGCCGCGCTCGCGCTGCGCTGGTCGGACGCCCAGTCGATCTTTGCGCCCCTTGCCGGCGAAGGAATCCTGCGGGCTGGGGGCATCCTGCCCGAGGCGATGGCCGCGCTCCAGAAGCGCTGGCACGAGCGACTTGGCCAGTGGCTGTCCGCGGCCGGCCTGTCGCTGCCCGGCCCGGCGACCGACCCCCCCCAGCCCAGCACCGCGGGCCGGACCGGCCGCACGCCCGATTTCGCGTGGCTTCATTCCGAGTTCACGCTGGTCGCCCGCTCAGAAGAGGGAGCGACATGGTGACCTCACCCTCGGCGCCGGTGGTTGACCCGCGCCTGGCGACGATCTGGTCCGCGCTCGGCGAGGTGCCCGACCCGGAGATCCCGGCCATCAGCGTGGTGGACCTGGGGGTGATCGGTGACGCTCGCTTCGAGCCGATCGAGGCCGGCGAGCGACTGGTGGTCGACCTGATGCCGACCTTCGTGGGTTGCCCCGCGACCGAGGTCATGCGCGACCAGGTCGGGGAGCGACTGCGGACGCTGCAGATCGCCGACGAGGTGGAGGTCAGGGTCAGCTTCAGCCCGCCGTGGACCTCGGATCGCATCACGCCCGCCGGCCGCGAGGCGCTGCGGGGCAGTGGCTTTGCCCCACCATCCGGCGTCGCGCTGTCCTTCGCTCCAGGCGACCTGCTGACCATGCTGCCGTCGGCCATCTGTCCGTATTGCGGATCGCGCAACACGACCCTGGAGAATCCGTTCGGCCCGACCCTGTGCCGGTCGATCCACCACTGCGCCGATTGCCGGCAGCCGTTCGAGGCCTTCAAGCCGGTCTGAGCCGCGGCATGCGCTACTCTTCGCCGCATGGCGATTGAGCACGACGAGGTCCTCTCCGCAGCTGCCGAACTGCTCGACGCCGGCGCCCACGACCGCCTCGACACGATGCGCCATTCGGCCGCGCACATCATGGCCGCGGCCGTGCTGGAGCTGTTCCCCGACGCCAAGCTGGGGATCGGGCCGGCCATCCGGGATGGCTTCTACTACGACTTCGACCTGCCTAGGGCGCTGACCCCGGCCGACCTGGCCGCGGTCGAGGAGGGGATGCGCAACCAGGTGCGCGCCGACCAGGCCTTCGAGCGTGACGAGCTGGGCCGCGAGGCAGCCCTCGAAGCGCTGGGCGCAGCCGGGCAGGCCTACAAGGTCGAGATCATCCGGGACCTGCCGCCCGATCAGTCGGCCACGCTCAGCTTCTATCGCCACGGCTCGTTCAGCGACCTGTGCCGCGGGCCGCACGTCGAGACCACCGGCCGGCTCGGCCCGTTCAAGCTGCTCAACTCCGCGGCAGCCTATTGGCGGGGCGACGAGAAGCGCCCGATGCTGCAACGGATCTACGGGACCGCCTGGGAGACGCAGGACCAGCTCGACACCTACCTGTGGCGCCTCGAGGAGGCGAAGAAGCGCGACCACCGCAGGCTGGGTCGCGAGCTGGATCTGTTCTCCTTCCACCCCGAGTCGCCGGCAGCGCCGTTCTGGCATCCCCACGGGATGGCGTTGTGGCGTGAGCTGGAGACCTGGTCGCGCCTGGTCCGCGACGAGGGCGGCTTCGTCGAGGTCCGCACCCCGGCGGTCGTCCGCAAGGAGCTGTGGGAGACCTCCGGCCACTGGGCCCTCTACAGGGAGAACATGTTCGTACTGCCCGACGGCGACCACACCGCCGGGCTCAAGCCGATGAACTGCCCCGAGTCGATGCTCATCTTCAAGACGCAGCTGCGCTCGTACCGGGACCTCCCGATGCGACTGGCTGACTACTCGTGGCTCTTCCGCAACGAGCGCACCGGCACGCTGGCGGGGATGTTCCGTGTCCGACAGCTGACCCAGGACGACAGCCACGTCATCTGCCGCGAGGACCAGATCGTGGACGAGGTCAACCTGGCGCTGTCGCTCGTGCAGCGCACCTACCTGCCCTTCGGCTTCACGCCCCGCTTCAAGCTGGCCACCCGACCGGAGAAGCGGCTCGGCACCGACGAGTTCTGGGAGATGGCCGAGGGCAAGTTGCGCGACGCCCTCAACAACGCCGGCATCGAGTACCAGCTCGACCCGGGCGGCGGCGCCTTCTACGCGCCCAAGATCGACATCTTCATCGACGATGCCATCGGTCGGGAGTGGCAGATGGCCACCATCCAGCTCGACTACCAGCTGCCGCAGCGCTTCGAGATGGAGTACCGCACTGCCGATGGGGGCACCGCCCGGCCAGCGGTCGTCCACTACGCGATTTACGGCAGCTTCGAGCGATTCATTGGCGTCATCGTCGAGCACTACGCCGGCGCGTTCCCGGCCTGGCTGGCACCGGTTCAGGCGGTCGTGATCCCCATCGCCGACCGGCACGTGGGGTACGCCGGCGAGGTGCGTGCCGCACTGCGTGCCGCCGGCCTGCGGGCGGAAGTCGACGATCGGACCGAGCGGATGCAGGCCAAGGTCCGCGATGCGCAGGAGCGCAAGGTGCCGGTCATGCTGGTGGTCGGCGACCGGGACGAGGCGGCGCGCGCGGTCAGCCCCCGACTGCGCACCGGCGAGGCGCTCCAGGGAGTCCCGCTCGACGACTTCGTGACCGAGCTGGCGGGTCGCGTCGCCCGGCGCGAGCTGTGGCCCTACGCGGCGGAGTGACCGACCGCTGAGGAAGATGCGCGGCGTGGGGCAGCTGGCGCTGGCCTCGACCGATCCGGGCCGGGTGGGGGAGTTCTACCAGTCCGCCTTCGGCTTTCGGCTGCGGGCCGCGGACGAGGGCGGGGTGGACCTGGAGCTGGGAGGATTCGAGCTCAGCTTCCGGCGCGGAGAGCGTGCGGCGCGCGACGGGATCCAGGTCGGGTTTCGGGTCGATACCGCCGCTGAGGTCGATGCCTGGGCTCAGGAGCTGACCCTGCGCGGCTTCGCGCTGGTGGCGCCTCCCTCGGGTGACCGCTGGGAAGGCCGTCGCTCGTTCCGGGTCGCCGACCCCGATGGCCGCCAGGTGGCTGTCTTCTACGACTACCCCGGCTAGTCGAATTGCATCCGTCGTCTCGTTGACCCGTTCTCGGGCATCGGTGTATAGTCGGCCGGCGATACCACACGTCTGGATTGGGCCACGCGTCCGCTTGGACGGTGGCTCGTTTGTTGAAGGAGAGCCGAGGCCATAAGCAGGGAGCTGCGCGTCAACGACATGATCCGTATCCGCGAGGTGCGGGTGGTCGACGACGAGGGCCAACAGCTGGGCGTGATGCCCACCTTCCGTGCTCTGGCGCTGGCGCAGGAGAAGGGTCTCGACCTGGTGGAGGTCGCCCCCACGGCGGTCCCCCCGGTGTGCCGGATCCTCGACTACGGGCAGTACAAGTACGAGGTCCAGAAGCGAGAACGCGAGGCCAAGCGCAAGCAGAAGTCTCAGACCTTCAAGGAGATCCGACTCAAGGTCAAGATCGACGTCAATGACCTGCGCACCAAGGTGCGCCGGGCCGGGGAGTTCCTCGACGAGGGCGACCGGGTGAAGGTCACGGTCCAGTTCCGCGGTCGTGAGATGACCCACGCGAACCTGGGGCGCGACCTGCTCGAGCGGGCAGCGGCGTTGCTGGTCGAGCACGGCACGATCGAGCGGACGCCGCTCCTCGAGGGCCGCAACCTGTTCATCGTCATGGCCCCGTTCGAAAAACGGGTCGAAAAGAAGACCGAGCGACCCGAGAGCGACGAGGCGCCGCAGCCCGCTGAGCAGCCATCGACCGACGGTCAGACCATCGGCGAGGTGCTGACGGCCAAGGGCCAGGCCCCCGTCGTCGAGGTCACACGCGAACCCGAAGCCACGCAGCAGGACACTCCAGATGCCAAAGATCAAGACGCATAAGGGCGCGGCCAAGCGCTACAAGAAGACCGGCTCCGGCAAGTGGGTGCGCCCCAAGGCGGGGAGCGGCCATCATCTCCAGATCAAGTCCAGCCGCCGCACGCGGCGCTATGCCGGCAAGACCGAGGCCGCTCCGGCACACAGTCGGCAGCTGGCCCGCCTGCTGCCGCACGCGTAGGAACGCATGGCCAGAGTCAAGCGCGGCGTCGCCGCCCACAAGCGCCATAAGAAGCTCCTCGCCCAGGCGGTTGGCCGGCGCGGGACGCGATCGAAGCTGATCCGGCCGGCCCGCGAGGCGCTCTTCCACGCGCTGGTCTACGCCTACCGCGACCGCAAGGCGCGCAAGCGCGACATGCGACGGCTGTGGATCGGGCGGATCAACGCCGCGTCGCGCCAGAACGGGATGCCGTACGGGCACTTCATCGCCGGCCTGAAGGCGGCGGGCATTGAGGTGGACCGCAAGGTGCTGGCCGACCTCGCGATCCGCGACCAGGTCGCATTCAGCAAGATGGTGGAGGCGGCAAAAGCCGGATCCTCGTTTATCCCATAGCCGGCGTCCAACGACGCCGGCGCCCATCGGCCCTGTCCCGAACGCGGGACGGGGTCGTTCCTTTTCACCGATGATCTGCAATGACCGATGACCGACCACTCACTCGCCGCCCAGATCGAGCAGGTGCGCCGCTCCGCCGGCGCGCGACTGGCCGTCGCCGACAGCGTCGCCGCCCTCGAGGAGCTGCGCCTGGCCCTGCTCGGCCGGGGTGGTGAGCTGACCGCACTGCTGCGCGGCATGGCGGGCCTGCCCGACGCCGACCGCCCGGTCATCGGTGAGCTCGCCAACCAGGTGCGTCGCGAGATCGAGGCCACGCTCTCCACGCGGCTCGCTGCGCTGCGCACGGTTGAGCTCGATGCCCAGCTGGCCGGCGAGGCGATCGACATGAGCGCGCCGGGGCGTCCGCTGCGGATCGGCCACCTGCACCCGACCATGACCGCGGAACGGGACCTGCGCGAGATCTTCCACGCGTTCGGCTTCGAGGTGTTCGAGGGTCCGGAGATCGAGACCGAGGCCATGAACTTCGAGGCGCTGAACATGCCGCCCGACCATCCGGCGCGCGACCTGTGGGACACCCTGTACGTGGCCGAGCCGGGCAGCGTCGAGGGCGGAGCGCCCCGCCCGGCGGTCGACGGGACGATCCTGCGAACCCACACCAGCCCGGCCCAGATCCGCGCCATGCACGCGCTGCAACCGCCGATCCGGGTCATCGTGCCGGGGCGCTGCTTCCGCTACGAGGCGGTCGACGCCAGCCACAACTTCGAGTTCTTCCAGGTCGAGGGCCTGGTGGTCGATGAGACGACCAGCCTGGCCGACCTGAAGGGGATGCTCGAAGAGTTCGCCCGCGCGCTGTACGGCGCCGATACCCGGACCCGGTTCCGGCCCGGCTACTACCCGTTCACCGAGCCGTCGGTCGCGTTCGATGTCGCCTGCCTGGTGTGCGGCGGGCCGGGCTGCCCGGCCTGCGGGCGGAGCGGCTGGATGACGATTCTGGGCGCCGGCATGGTTCACCCCGTGGTCCTGCGTGCCGGCGGCATCGACCCGGATCGGTACCAGGGCTATGCGTTCGGGATGGGCCTGGATCGGATGGCGATCCTGCGCCACGGGATCCCCGACCTGCGCCTGCTGATGGGCGCCGATCTGCGCTTCCTGACCCAGTTCAGCGGAGGGCGCTAGACCGATGCGGGTGCCGCTCTCCTGGTTGCGCGACTACGTCGACCTCGACCCCGACCCCGAGTCCCTGGCCGCTCGCCTCACCGAGCGGGGGATGGAGGTCAAGTCGATCGAGCGCACCGGCGGCGAGTGGGCCGGCGTGGTGGTCGGGCGGCTGCTGAGTGTCGAGCGCCACCCCAACGCCGACAAGCTGTGGGTGACCCGGGTGGACGTCGGTGGCGAGGCGCCGCTGCAGGTGGTGTGCGGGGCCAACAACATCGCGCCCGGACAGCTCGTGCCGGTGGCGACCGTCGGCACGGTCCTGCCCGGTGAGCGGACGATCGGCCGGACCACCATCCGGGGGGTGGAGTCGCAGGGGATGCTCTGCTCTCCCGACGAGCTGCGCAGCGGCGACGACGCCGACGGGATCCAGATCCTCGGCACCGGCGAGGAGTTCCCACTCGGCATTCCCGTGGCCGAGGCGATCGGCGAGGTGATCCTCGACGTGGACGTCAAGCCGAACCGTGGCGACGCGCTCTCGATGGTCGGCCTCGCGCGCGAGATCGCGGCGTTCAGCGGCGCCACGCTGCGGCTCCCCGCGGTCAGCCTGGTGGAGGCCGCCGAGCTGGTCGCCGCCGATCAGGTGACGGTCAGCATCGAGCAGCTGGCCGACTGCCCGCGCTTCACGGCTCGCCTGTTCGACGCCGTGCACAACGCGGAGTCGCCGCGCTGGATGCAGCGGCGCCTGCTGGCCGCCGGGATGCGGCCGATCAGCGCCGTCGTGGACATCACCAACTACGTGATGCACGAGCTCGGCCAGCCGATGCACGCGTATGACGCGAACCGCGTGCCCGACGGCCGGATGGTGGTCCGCCGCGGGCAGGCCGGCGAGCGGCTGACCACCATCGATCACGTGGAACGGACCCTTGACGATGGGATGCTGGTCATCGCCGACGCCGGGCGCGCCATCGGGCTGGCCGGGATCATGGGCGGCGCCGATACCGAGGTCACGGCCGCGACCACCCGGGTCATCCTCGAGTCGGCCGTGTTCCACGGACCGCTGATCCGGAACACCGCCCGCCG
>Ga0209341_10005806_pt1 | contig 11074 bp, 9 predicted proteins | sample RifCSP13_2_FD_184020 | JGI IMG/M metagenome (GOLD analysis project Ga0209341, IMG submission 184020) | Soil microbial communities from Rifle, Colorado - Rifle CSP2_sed 13_2 (SPAdes) (version 2) | ecosystem: Environmental > Terrestrial > Deep subsurface > Rock core/Sediment | place: Rifle...
CGGGTCGCGACGTTGGAGCAGCTCCTCGGCGTCGCCGACGTCGTGTCCGTCCACGTGCCGCTGAGCGACGCCACGCGGAGCATGTTCGGAGCGGACCAGTTCCGCCAGATGAGGCCGGGCGCCGTGTTCGTCAACACCGCGCGCGGTGGTCTCGTCGACGGCGACGCCCTCCTCGAGGCGCTCGATGAGGGGCGGCTGTTCGGGGCCGGGCTGGACGTCACCGATCCCGAGCCGCTGCCGGCCGATCATCCTCTCCTCCATCGAGACGATGTCGTGGTCACCCCGCACGTCGCGTCCGGCACCGTCGAGGGGAGGCTGCGCATCTTCCGGGCCGCGTTCGAGCAGGTCATCGAGGTGTTGGCGGGTCGCCGACCCCCTCACCTGGTCAATCCCGAGGTCTGGGACGCCCGGACCTGGCCGGTCTCGTCGGGGGGGCCCTTGTGACGACGTCGATCGGGATCGGTGTGATCGGGTTCGGCTGGATGGGCCAGGCCCACTCGCGCGCCTATCGCGACATCCCGTTGTACTTCCCCGACAGCGGGCTGCGACCTCGGCTGGTCGCCGTCGCCGACACGGTGCCCGCCCGGGTAGAGCTGGCAACGGAGAACTTCGGTTTCACCTCGGGAACGCTCGACTGGCGCGAGCTCATCGCCCGCGACGATATCGACGTCATCGACATCACCGCCCCGAACGCCCTCCACCGGGAGCTCGCCGAGGCCGCGGCGGCGGCCGGCAAGCACATCTCGTGCGAGAAGCCGGTCGGCATCGAGCCTGGCGACACGGCGGTCATGGAGCGGGCGGCCCGTGACGCGGGGGTGATCACCGGCTGTGGCTACAACTACCGCTGGGCGCCCCTCGTCCAGTACACCCGTCAGCTCATCGGGGATGGGCGGCTCGGCGAGCTGACCCACTATCGCGGTCGATTCTTCTCGATGTACGGGCGTGATCGGCTGGGCCTCCTGTCGTGGCGCTATCTCCAGGAGGAGGCCGGCTACGGGGTGTTGAGCGATCTCATGTCCCACGCGATCGACATGGCCCAATACCTCGGCGGACCGATCGCCCGCGTCGTGGCGACCAAGGAGATCTTCGTCAAGGAACGTCCGCTCCCCGTGGCGGGCGGTCCCACCCACTACGCTCGAGGAAAGGCCGGCGACCCGACCGGCCAGGTCACCAACGAGGACTACGTCGGCGCCCTGGTCGAGTTCGAGAACGGCGCGCGAGGCACGCTCGAGGCCGACCGATCGATCTTCGGTCCGCAGAGCTCGATGGCGTTCGAGTTGAACGGCTCGAAGGGCGCCGCATCGTGGGACCACGAGAAGCTCAACCAGCTCCAGCTGTACCTGCCCGACGAGCAGCCGACCGACGGCTTCCTCGAGGTGCTGGCCGGCGACGCCTTCCGAAACCAGGGCAACATCGTGCCGGGGGCGGGCAACTCGCTCGGCTACGAGGATCTGAAGCTGATCGAGGCGTTCGAGTTCCTGAGCTCGGTCGCGGCGGGACGGCCTCACAGCCCGGGCTTCGGCGACGCGCTGGCCAATGCGTCGGTGGCGGCGGCGATGGCCCGCTCCTGGTCGTCCCGGCGCTGGGAAGACGTCGTCAGCCTGCGGATCGACTGAGGGACAGGGATGCTGAGCAACACCACCAAGGCGAAGCTGGCCGCCGGGCAGCCGGTCTACGGCTGCTTCTTCCGGTACGCCGAGCCGTCGCTGGCCGAGTACGTCGCGATGCTCGGCTGGGACTTCCTGGTCTTCGACGGCGAGCACGGGATGCTCCAGCCGGGCGACGTCGAGGATCTCTGCCGCGCCCTCGAGCTGCGAGGGGTGACGCCGATCGCCCGGGTGACGACGAACCAGCCGCACATCATCCTGCGGTTCCTAGACAGCGGGGTCCACGGCGTCCACGTCCCGTGGGTCAATACGCCGGCGGCCGTCGAACAGGCTGTTCGCTCCGTCAAGTACGCCCCGCGCGGCGAGCGGGGGCTGGCCGGGACCCGCGCATCCGAGTGGGGCCTCGGCGAGCCGCTCGACGCGTATGTCGAGCGAGCCAACCGGGAGACCCTGGTGGTGGTCCACATCGAGACCCGCGACGCGGTCGATTCGATCGAGGAGTACATCGCGATCGACGGGGTCGACGTCCTGTTCCTCGGCCCGACGGACCTGTCGCAGTCGATGGGACATCCGGGCAAGCCGGGTCACCCGGACGTGGTGGCGGCCATGGAACGGGTCGCCGAGGTCGTCGTGCCGTCCGACAAGGTGCTCGGCATCTACGCCGGGACCGCCGCGATGACCGAGGAATGGCGCGACCGGGGCGCGCGATACTTCACCACCGGCGTAGAGATGTTCCTGCGGGACGGCATGACAGCCCACCTGGATCGAGTGCGAGGGTGACGACGATGAAGACGATCCGACTGACCACGGCCCAGGCCCTCGTCCGGTGGCTCCTGGCGCAGCGCACGGTGGTCGACGGCGACGAGGTCTCGATGTTCGCCGGCGTGTTCGCGATCTTCGGGCACGGCAACGTCACCAGCCTCGGCGAGGCGCTTGCCTCGGTCCAGGACGAACTGCCGACGTGGCGCGGTCACAACGAGCAATCGATGGCCCTGGCCGCCGTCGCCTACGCCAAGGCGATGCGGGGCCGGCGGATCATGATCGCGACGACATCGATCGGTCCGGGCTCGACGAACCTGGTGACGGCCGCGGCGGCCGCCCACGCCAACCGGCTGCCGGTCCTGCTCCTGTCGGGCGACACGTTCCAGCACCGGATCGTCGACCCGGTGCTCCAGCAGGTCGAGCATTTCGGCGACCCCACGATCACGGTCGCCGACACCTTCAAGCCCGTCGTTCGCTACTGGGACCGGATCACCCGGCCCGAGCAGATCGTCCGCTCCCTTCCCCAGGCACTGGCGGTCATGCTCGATCCGGCGACCCGCGGGCCCGCCTTCTTCGCCCTGCCCCAGGACATCGGGGCCGAGGCGTACGACTTCCCGGTGCGGTTCTTCGAGCCGCGCCTCCACCACATCCGTCGGCCTGGCCCGGATCCGCGAGACATCGCGGCTGCGGCCGACCTGCTGAGACGCGCTCACCGGCCGCTGATCATCGCCGGTGGCGGCGTCCATTACTCGGGCGCCGTCGACGCCGTCCGCGCCTTCGCCGAGAAGCATGCGATCCCGGTCGTCGAGACGGTCGCCGGCAAGGCGACGTTGACGCACGATCATCCCAACTACGCCGGCCCGATCGGCGTGACCGGCTCTGCGGCGGCCAACGCCATGGCCGAGAAGACCGATGTCGTCCTGGCCGTGGGGACGCGGCTGCAGGACTTCACGACCGGTTCGTGGGCGTTGTTCGCCGATCCGGACCTCCGGATCGTGTCGGTCAACACGGCCAGCTGGGACGCCCACAAGCAGCACGCCCAGCCCGTCATCGGCGACGCCAAGGTCTCCATCGAGGCGCTCGACGCCGCGCTCGGAGAGTGGGTCGCCCCGCCCGACTGGCTTGCCTTCTCCCAGGCGCAGATCGGCGACTGGCACGGCTACCTCGACTCGTGGAAGGGACGCCTCCACGACGGGCCTCCGGCGTACGCCGAGGTGATCGCGGTCATCAACGACCTCGTCACACCCGACGACTACTGCCTCTCCGCCGCCGGCGGGCTACCTGGCGAGCTAACGATGGGCTGGCGATCGAAGGGGGTCGGGACCTTCGATTCGGAATACGGCTACTCGACGATGGGCTACGAGATCGCCGGCGCCTGGGGGGCGAGGCTCGCTCGTCCGCGCGGCGAGGTGATCGCCTGGGTCGGCGACGGCTCCTACCTGATGATGAACTCCGACATCTACTCGACCGTGATGACCGGCAACAAGGTGATCTTCATCGTCTGCGACAACGGCGGCTTCGCGGTCATCAACCGGCTGCAGGTCAACAGCGGCGGCATCGAGTTCAACAACCAGCTGGCGACCACCCGCCACGAGCGGTATCTGCAGGTCGACTTCGCGAAGCATGCCGAGTCAATGGGGGCCATCGCCGAGCGGGTCGATGGGACCGAGGATCTGCCGGCCGCGTTCGCCCGGGCCAAGGCCGCCGATCGGAGCTACGTGATCGTCGTCCCGATCGATCCCTACGCCTGGACGCAGGGGGGCGCCTGGTGGGAAGTCGGCATCCCCGAGGTCAGCGACCGCGAACAGGTACGCGCGGCTCGCGAGCGCTGGGAGGCCGACAAGAAGCGCCAGCGCGTCGGCGTCTGAAACGTGGCCGATCTCGATGGGAGGGTCGCGATCGTCACCCCCGGGGCGTCGTACCTTGGCGGCGCCATCGGGGAGGCGCTCATCGCCGCGGGGGCCCGTGTCGTGCTCGGTGACCTGGATGCGAAACACGGCGCCGAGATCGCTGCCGGTCTCGGCGAGGGCGCCGTCTTCGTTCCGACCGACGTCGCCAGCGACGCCGACCTCGATCGCCTCATCTCAACGGCGATCGAGCGGTTCGGCCGACTTGACATCGTCGTCAGCGGCGCCGCCGTGTTCGAGGAGGACGGCCTGGCGACCTCACGCGAGCAGTGGAACCGGGTGCTCGACGTGAACGTGGTCTCCGGAGCCATGCTGACCACCAAGGCGGCCGCCCACATGCAGCGCGGCGGGGCCATCGTCTACATCGCCTCGATCAGCGGCAGCCAGGCTCAGCCGACCCGCGTCGTCTACAACACCAGCAAGGCGGCCCTGCTGATGCTGGTCAAGACGGCGGCTGTGCAGCTGGCACCGGCAGGCATCAGGGTCAACGCGGTCTCGCCGGGCTGGATGTGGAGCCGCAACATCGAGCGCCGTTACGGCTCACGGGAGCGGGCGGACGCGCTAGCCGCCGAGTTCCAGGTCCTCGGGCGGATGGCAGATCCCGAGGAGGTCGCCCAGGCGGTGCTGTTCCTCACCTCGGACCGCGCCTCTTTCGTGACCGGCGCCGAGCTACTGGTCGACGGCGGCTACTCGGCGATGGGCCCCGAGGCCCTCGGCCAGGCGTTCGAGAAGGTCCCCACGATCCTCTAGCGTTACCTGGCCCCTGGTGTCCTGGTTCGGAAGTGGCTGGGCGCTTGCGGACCGCCTTGGCGAGGATCTCGTCGGCGGTCTTGACCCCGATCCTTCCCGGCGGTACCCTGCATGAAATCGATTTCGGACCAGCGCGGGCGGCAGCGAGATGGGCAACGCGAAAGCTCGAACGACGATCATCGATGTGGCGGCGGAGGCCGGGGTGCACCCCTCCACGGTCTCACGCGTCCTCACTGGCCACGCCGGGTCGACGATCCGACCTGCGACGCGCCAGCGCGTCCTCGCGGCAACCCACCGCCTCGGCTACCGGCCCTCGGCCGTCGCCCGCAGCCTCCGCCTGCAGCGGACGCTGACGCTCGGGATGCTGGTCCCGGACATCACGAACCCGTTCTTCTCGTCGATCATCAAGGGAGCCGAGGACGCGGCTCGCCAGCGGGCCTACAACCTCATCCTCTGCAACTCGGAGGACGACCCGCAACGCGAGGCGACCTATCTGCGCGTGCTCCGCGACCGCCAAGTCGACGGTCTGCTGATCGCGTCCTCGCAGATGGCCGACAACACGATCGCCGAGTTGCGCTGGGAGGGCTTCCCGTTCGTCCTCCTCAATCGTGCGACCCAGAGCGCCGAGGACCTCGCTGTCGTGGTCAACAACCACGCCGCGGCCGTCGAGGTGGTTGCCCATCTCGCCGCCCTCGGCCACCGCAGGGTCGGCCACATTGCCGGGCCCCAGAACACGACGACGGGCGTCGACCGGCGCGAGGGGTATCGGGCTGGGGTCCTCGCGTACGACTTGGCCGACGAGCCCGAGCTCGTGGTCGAGGCCAACGCATTCTCGGAGGAGGCCGGCCACCGGGCGCTCGGGATCATGCTCGCCGGGCCCGCCCGGCCGACGGCGGTCTTCGCCGCCAACGACCTTATTGCCATCGGCATGCTCCAGCGACTCCGCCAGATCGGCTCTCACGTCCCGGACGACCTCTCGATCGTCGGCTTCAACGACATCCCGCTCGCCGGCCTGCTCGAGCCCGCGTTGACGACGGTTCGCGTACCCCAGCTGGAGATGGGCGCCGCCGGCGCGCATCTGCTCATCGACCGCCTGGAGGGTCGACCGATCGGCGACGTCCGCCTGACCCTACCTACTCAATTCGTCGTCCGCGCGTCCTCGGCCGCGCCGGGCCGCACCGCGAGGCAGTCCCCCATGACCACCGGAGTCCAGCCGTGACACGTATCGTCGACCTGACCCAGCCCTGGGGCGATCGGATGCCCACATGGCCCGAGTTCGCCTCCACCGAGGTCACCGACATCACGACACATCACCGGGACCGCAAGAGCACGATGCTCGTGAAGACCAACATGCACACCGGCACGCACATCGACGCGCCGAGCCACTACTGCGAGACCGGTCGAGACCTCGGCCGCATCGAGCTGAGCGAGCTCTACGGGACGGGCTTGGTCATAGACCTCCGGCCGATCACCAAGCCCTGGAGCTATTACAGCCTCGCCGACATCGAGGCCCAAATCCCGGCGGGGGAGTCGATTCGGGAGGGCGACATCGTCGTGCTCTACACGGGCTGGGACAGGTACGGCTGGACCAACGCGACGCGCGACGACGTGACCTACTTCGACCGCCATCCCGGCCCGCAGCCCGAGGTCATCGATTTCCTCATCGGCAAGCAGATCAAGTGGATCGGCGCGGATCTCGCATCGATCGACCACTCCCTGTACACCCGCGTTCGCCGCATGCGACCCGATCTCGTCACCGAGTACGAGACGATGACCGGCCGGCCGATCGAGCAGACGCTGCCCGAGAAGGACTTCGAGTACGTCCACCTCGCGACCGCGCGGAACGACATCTCGATGCTGGAGAACCTCGGCGGAGAACTCGTGGAGATCGCCGGCAAACGCGTGGACATGGGCGCCTTCCCGTGGCGCTGGCGGGGAGGCGAGGGCTGCATCTGCCGCGTCGCCGCATTCGTGGAGGAGTAGACATAGACGGGCTCGACTTCACCGCGCGCACGCGTTGGAGATCCCCGCACGCGCCGGGCCGTCCGGTCGCCGACACGATTGTCGACGAGCGCGATGCCGCCGACTTGGCGTCGGGCACGATTGACGTGGCCAATCTCACCACGCGCCACTTCCCCTCGACCAGTTCGACAACGCACGGGCGACGTTCACCGAGCGCCGGGACGGCGCGATCCGGGTGATGCTGACCCTGTGAGGAGGAGCTAATGAACATCGACAGGGCGACCGCGCTCGACCTCTACCGGGTGATGCGGAGAATCCGCCGCTTCGAACAGCGCTCGTCGACGCTCTTCGGCGAGAACAAGATCTGGGGCACGCTCCACAGCTACGCCGGCGAGGAGGCGATCGCGGCGGGTGTCTGCGCCCACCTCCGCGATGACGACTGGATTACCTCGACCCATCGTGGTCACGGCCACTGCATCGCCAAGGGGGCCGACCTCGGCAAGATGTACGCCGAGCTCCTCGGGCGCGAGACTGGCTACTGCCGCGGCCGCGGCGGCTCGATGCACATCGCCGACACGTCGAAGGGCAATCTCGGGGCGAACGGGATCGTCGGCGGCGGCATCCCGATCGCGACCGGCGCGGCCCTGACCGCACGGCAGCTCGGCTCCGACCAGGTCGCCGTCTCGTTCTTCGGCGACGGGGCCGCCAACGAGGGTACGTTCCACGAGTCGCTCAACCTCGCGGCGATCTGGAAGCTGCCGGTCATCTTCGTCTGCGAGAACAATCAGTACGCGGAGAGTCTCCCGGTAGGCAAGGCCTTCGCAACCGACGACATCGCTTCGCGGGCGATCGGCTACGGGATGCCCGGGGTCAACGTCGACGCCCGGGACGTCCGGCTCGTCTACGCGGTCGCCGGCGAGGCGATCGCGATGGCCCGGGCGGGAGGCGGCCCGATCCTCATCGTCGCCGAGGCCTACCGGCACGAGGGCCACTACTTCGGCGATCCCCAGCACTACCGGACGAAGGAGGAGATCGAGGTTTGGCGAACGACGTTCGACCCGATCATCAACGCCCGGGCCTGGCTGACCTCGGACGGCCTGGCGACCGAAGCGGAGATCGACGCCGTCGACCGCGAGGTGGACGAAGAGACAGAGGCCGCGATCGCCTGGGCCGAGACCGGCCCGATCGCCTCGCCGATCACGCCGAACGAGATCTATGCCAGCTACTGAGACGGCCCCTGCCGGGGCTCCAGGCGCGACGAGCGAGCAGTTCTACGCCGAGGCGCTCCGCGACGCCCTCCGCCTCGAGATGCGGCGCGACCCGCGGATCCTGGTCATGGGCGAGGATATCGCCGAGCATGGCGGCGCGTTCCAGGTGACCGCCGGGTTGCTCGCGGAGTTCGGGCCCGACCGCATCCGCCAGACGCCGATCAGCGAGATCGGGATCGTCGGCGCGGGCGTCGGGGCCGCGCTCAGCGGCCTCCGGCCGGTCGTCGAGCTCATGTACATCGACTTCTCCGGTCTCGCGATCGACCAGATCGTGAACCAGGCCGCGCAGAACCGGTTCATGTTCGGGGGACAGGCGCGCGTGCCGCTCGTCGTGCGCACCCAGGGAGGCTCGGGCCGAGGAAACGCAGCGCAGCACTCGAAGTCGCTCGAGGCGTGGTTCACGCATGTCGCTGGTCTGAAGGTCGTGATGCCGGCCACGCCAGCCGACGCGAAGGGACTCCTCACCGCAGCGATCCGCGACGATGACCCGGTCATCTTCATCGAGCACAAGCTCCTCTACCGCACGAAGGGGCTGGTTCCAGAAGGCGAGCATGTCGTCCCGCTCGGGAAAGCCGACGTGAAACGCCAAGGGAGCGATCTCACCATCGTGACCTGGTCGCGCGAGGTGCTGTTCTCGCTCGAGGCCGCGGCCATGCTGGCCGCCGATGGGGTGGACGCGGAGGTAATCGACCTGCGCTCGCTCGTGCCGCTCGATCGGGAGGCGATCCTCACGAGCGTGCGCAAGACGCGGCGGCTGCTCGTCGTCCACGAGGCCATCAAGCGCGGCGGCTATGGCGGCGAGATCGCCGCGCTCGTCGCCGAGGAGGCCTTCGACGATCTCGACGCCCCGCCGCGCCGCCTTGCCGGCGTCGAGACGCCGATCCCGTACGCGGCCCACCTCGAGCGCGGCGTCATTCCGCAGGTCGAGGACATCGTCCGCGTCGCGAAGGAGCTCGTCGGGTGGGCGTGACATCGGTCATCCTGCCGAAGCTCGGCCTGACCATGGACGAGGGCAAGCTCGTGGCCTGGCTAAAGAAGGAAGGCGAACGCATCGAGGCCGGCGAGATCCTGTTCGAGGTCGAGACGGACAAGGCCACGATGGAGGTGGAAACGCCGGTCGCCGGGTACGTTCGCAAGCTGCTCGCCGCCGCCGGGGAGACCGTTCCAGTTGCGCAGGTCATTGCGCTCATCTCGGCCACCGCCGACGAGCCGGTGGCCCTCCCGCCGGCGGAGATCGCGCCGGAGCGACTGGCCGCCGTCGAGGCGCCGGTGCCTCCTCCGGTCGCGTCCCGCCCCGGGAACGAGCGGATCGTCGCGAGTCCTGCGGCCCGTAAGCGGGCTAAGGTGCTCGGCGTGGACCTGGCCCGAGTGCGTCCGGTCATGGGCGCCCGGATCTCGGTCGAGGACGTCGAGGCCGTCCATGCCGCGGAGAGCTCGAGGGTCGCACCCAGCGCCGAGCCTGTTGCTCCCGGCACCGTCGCCGTCCGCGCCCCGCTGTCGCGGATCCGCCGGGCGATCGTCGAGCGCATGACCCAGTCGTTCCGCGACGTCCCCCAGTTCTCCGTCTCCTGCGACGTCGACATGACCGCCGCGAACGCGGCCCGGACCGCCGCCGGGGTGTCCTACGCCGACGTGCTGATCTGGGCAGCGGCGCGTACGCTGCGCGACCATCCGGGGCTCGCGATGCGCTACGACCCAGAGGGGCTGGTTCCGGCGGACGGCATCCACCTCGGCATCGCGGTCGCGCTCGACGACGGGTTGCTCGTGCCGGTTCTTCGTGACGCCGATAGGAAGGATATCGCCGTAATCTCCCGCGAACGTGCGACGCTCCAGGATGGTGCTCGCGCCGGGAAGCTCCCGGTGGATGCGCTCGTCGGCGCGGTTTTCACGATCTCCAACCTCGGCCAGCACGGCGTCGATCGGTTCACCGCGATCGTGAACCCGCCCGAGGCAGCGATCCTCGCGGTCGGTCGCGTCCGCGACCTGGTCGTGGCACGCGACAGCGCAGTGGTCGTCGCCCCGGTCGTGACGCTGACGCTATCGGTCGATCACCGGGTGGCCGACGGCGCACAGGCAGCGGCCTTCCTCGCCGATCTCGCGGGCCGGCTCGCGAACGGCATACCGTGAACGCGTCCCGCACTGATTTGATGGAGCCCACGAGCCAAGCAGGCTGAGTCGAGGGACACGTTCGGTGGACCGGCGACACGGCTACGAGATCCTTCACTCGAAGGAGCGCGCCCGTGGCGATCGTCGCTCGATTCCCGATCCCTATCCCAAGATACGGTCCGCGACCGACCGGAATCGTTCGGCCTGGCTCCGCGCGACGTGCGCGCCGTCGCGCATCCGAAGGCCGAACGGCGCGAGGTTCGGGTCGAGGACGCCGATCGAGAAACTCATCGAACGGTCGAGCAGCCGGTCGGTGGCCGGGAGCATCCCCGCGCGGTAGTCTGGCGCAGACGGATCGGTGCACGAACAGTCGAACGGGCAGCCGCGCCCTGTGACCGTCCGACTGGTCAGCACATGCTCCATGTGCGTGTAGACGTGCCAGCCGCTCGTCGACAACGTGTTCGAGCCGAGCTCGGCGGTAACCTCGCTGGCCGTGGCCGCGTCGGGGAAGATGACGACCAGGTGCGTCGCGAGGTCGCCGTCCGGGTCGGGCAGCGTCCGGAACTCGATGCCCCGCACCTCGCCGATGATGTCGTGGACGAGGTCGCGGTTCGCGCGTAGGTGGTCCCGGATCTGGTCGAGGCGGCGGACTTGGGCGAGGAGCACCGCGCCCTCGAGCTCGGTCATCCGGAAGTTCAGGCCGAGGAAAGGC
>Ga0209341_10005809_pt1 | contig 11071 bp, 5 predicted proteins | sample RifCSP13_2_FD_184020 | JGI IMG/M metagenome (GOLD analysis project Ga0209341, IMG submission 184020) | Soil microbial communities from Rifle, Colorado - Rifle CSP2_sed 13_2 (SPAdes) (version 2) | ecosystem: Environmental > Terrestrial > Deep subsurface > Rock core/Sediment | place: Rifle...
CGGCCCGAATGGCGGTGGCATGGGTACTCCCGCGGGAACAGATCCGGCTCGCGAAATCGGAATGGGTTCAGCCCCCGTCGTGGTCCCGCCCACCATACGCCCCCGGTCGGCATTCAAGGGTCGGCTAGATAAGGGTTACCATGCACCGTGCCTCAGCGGTGCGCGAAGTAGGCGGTGATCCCGTTGCCAAGTGCGTCGACTCGCACGAATCCGAACCTCTCGAGCTGAACGACATCTCCGACTTTGGCGGCGTTGAGGTTCGCTTCCGCGAGGCCCTCCGCCACACCCCCGTCCGGCATGAGAACGCGTGTCGGAATCCCGTCGCTGACCCACTGGATCTTCGGGACGTCCTTCACCTCGCGGCTCGTGAACGTCGATCGGGTGTCGAGGACGACGTTGCAGAAGTCCTTCAGTCGGATCTCCTGCCGCGTGAACGCGTAGTAGTCCACGCTCGAGACGTACACCGTCGGTGAGACGGGCAGCGTCCGGGTCCCTCGATCGGGGAAGTCTGGATGGACGGGGGCGTGGACCTCCCGAATTGGCGGCAGTTCCTCGATCGTGATCTTCACGGGGTCGGGGACGAAGAAGTACCGGTTCGCGTTCGGGTCGATCACCTTTCGATTCTCGGCGTAGAGGTTGTCCGCGCTGACCTCGACATCCGTGAGGGACGTGCCGAACGACAGGATGAACGTCCGGAGCGCCTCGGGCCGGATGCCGCGGCGCCGGAGGGACTGGATCGACCACGTCCGCGGGTCGTCCACGCCCGTGAGCCGCCCTTCGCGGATGTCCCGCGCGAGCTTGCTCTTGCTCAGGTCCATCTCCTTGAAGAAGAGGAACCCGTAGTGGAGGAACTCCGGGCGCTGCTGGACGCCGAGGTGGTCCCAGATCGCCCGTTCCATCTCGTCCTCCATCACGAGGTCCTTGCCACGGAGCACGTGCGTGATCCCGAGGAGATGGTCGTCGACGGCCCATGAGAACTCGAGGAGAGGCCACACGGTGTACCGGGATCCTACGCGCGGGTGCTCGCGCTCCGAGATGCGGAACAGGACGCGGTCACGGAACGCGGGGTTCGGATGACGCACGTCCGTCTTGATCCGGACGACCGCCTCGCCCTCGTGGAACTCCCCCTTCAGCATCCGCCGCCAAAGTTCCAGGTTCTCCTCCGGCGTCCGGCCGCGGTGCGCGCATGCGACACCCTTCTCACGGTTCGCGCGCAGGTCCTGGGGGGAGCACTGGCACACGTACGCGCCTCCGCGCGCGAGGAGCAGGTCGCCCGTCTGGTAGAAGGCCGGCATCCGGTCGCTCTTGTAGATCTCCTCGTGGACCTCGACCCCGAGCCAATCCATGCCGTCCCGGATCAGGTCATACGCCTCCGGCATGAGGGGCTTCTCTTCGCTGCCGATCGTGTCGTCGTATGCAAGGATGAACTTCCCGTTGTAGCGACGGACGTATTGGTCGTTCAGGAAGATCGCGCGCGCGTGCCCCAGGTGCAAGGGCCCGCTCGGATAGGGGGCGAACCGCATGACGACGGGACCGCGCACGTTCGGGAGCTCCGGCAGTTCATGCGCCTTCGATTCCCGCTTCCGTGCGAGGAGGTCCGGGGCGGTCCGCTCGAGTTCCTCGCGCTGTTCCTGGAAGGAGAGGCGGTTCACCTCGGCGACGACCTCGTCGACGGCGGGGCCGAGCTCTTTTGCCCTCGGCCGAAGGGCGGCGTCCTCCGCGAGCAGGCGTCCGAGGACCGCCTTCGCGCTCGCCTTCCCGTCGTGCGTCACCGCGTTGTGAAGCGCGTACGTGCGCGCGAGGTCGCGGACCACGGGCGTTCAAGCGGAGGTCCGTATTTAATCGTGGCGCCTAGCTCTCCATGTAGACGCGCGTCATCGTCACGGGAGAGAGCGGCTTGTCGTTCGCGTCCGTCGGGACGCTGCCGATCGCGGTGACGACCTCATGTCCGCCGACGACGCGTCCGAAGACCACGTAGGCCGGTGCGGTATCGAGGTTCGCGTTGTCCTTGAGGTTGATGAAGAACTGGCTCGTCGCGTCGTCCGGGTTGCTCCGCGCCATCGCGATCGTGTGAAGGAGGTTCTTCAATCCGGTGTCCTCCCAGGCCACGGTCGTCCCGCTCCCTCCCGTGCCGTCTCCGTTGGGATCTCCGCCCTGGATGACGAAGTCGGCGATGACGCGATGGAAGATGAGGCCATCGTAGAATCCGGAGCGGACGAGGGTGATGAAGTTGCCCGCGGTGCGCGGTGCCTTCGTCGTGTCCAGTTCGATCCGCATCGTTCCGAAGTTCGTCTCCAAGACCGCGATGGGCGGAGTGTTCGTCGTGGGACCACCACCATTCGTGGGAATGCGACCGAGGACGTAGTAGCCCGTCGCGAACAGGACAACCCCGATCACCGCCAAGGCGGCCATCGCCTTCCACGGGAATTTCACGGTCGGCTCCGGGGCGAGGGGCGCTACGCCCTTCGCCTTCCTTCCGCCGTCCCCGTGGACGGTGTTGAGGTGGCGGCGGAGCTTCTCCTTCGTCACGTGGGCGCCGCACTTCGGGCAGTCCGTGAAGGTTCCCTTAGTCACGGTCGGTTCGATTAGCGCCTGAGGGGAAAAGGTTTCGCCCGCACAAAGGGGCGTACCAACATCGGTTTCTACCGCCAACCCGTTGGGTTCCCTGGAAGGATATGCGGGCGATCGTCGCGGTGGCGGTCGTGCTCCTCTTGTCAGCGGGCGTCCTCGTTCCCGCCCGCTCTGGAAGCGGGGCGGAGGACTCTGCGCTCGTGCTCATCGTCGGGGGCCAGGACGAGATGAAGACTCGCAACCCGCTGCCGGCGATCGCGAACGATGTGTGGACTACGGACGTCCTGTTCCGAGTGTACGGGAGCGTCCTCCTGACCGATCCCTCGGAAGAACGCCCGATGGCGTGGATTGCGAAAGGGGTCGACTTCGACGAGGACGGCACGTTCGAGGCGTCGGAGTACAACGTGTGGGCGGAGCGCCCGGGTGCGACCGATCCGCTCGAGATCGTTGTCTACTACGACTTCAACGGCGTGCGATGGCACGACGGGGTGCAGATGACCGCGTGGGATCTCCTGTTTTCCTATCACATTCACGCGATGAGCCCGGCGTTCGGCGGGGGACTCAACTCGGATCTCCGAGTCCTTTCCTGCGGCGGCTCGCAGTCGTCCTATGAGGCAGCCGGCCGGTGCCTAAACGTTTTCCCGTACGATGCGGACCCCTCCGAAGCGGGACTGCAGACGCAATGGGAAGAGCAGACCCGAGGCGACCCCGTGCTCAGGGCTGCACTCACCTTCCGCCTGAACGAGCCGTACATCAACTTCTTTGAGAGCACGCTCGCGCCTCCAATGCTCCCGACACACATCTGGTCCCGCACAGGAGGCGGCCGGCACGCCGTGGACTTCGGCTGCGCCGTGTGGATCCCGCAGGCGGAGGCGACCGCGAGGGGCGTCCCCGAGTGTGGGAACGCGGACCCCATCACCCATGGGAAGGGCATCGCATCCACGGAGACCGTGACGGGGAGCCACCCCTACCACTACCCCTCGGCAGAAGGTTGGGCACCGACAGACGCGGACGTCATCGGTCACGGTCCGTTCACGCTCGAACGCTGGGTCCCGGGCATCGAAGCCTCGGTCGTCCGCTACGACGACTTCTACACCGGTGTCGACGCGACGACCGGCGGGGTCTTTGATGTGCGCCTCGCGTCAATCCTCAAGAAGCCGACAATCGAGGGCATCCGGTACAAGGTGTACAAGACTACCCAGCTTGGCGTGTTCGCGCTGCAGTCAGGCGAAATCGATTTTTACCATTGGAACGTGGGTCCAGAGTTCGTGCCCGACCTCGTGAAGATCCCGGAGATCGCCGTGGAGTCGAACGCAGAGATGCGGTTCTTCACCTTGGTCTACAACATGCGCAACGCCCCGTGGGGCTACGCGGGGGAACCGGCCATGGACATCGGCCTCCCCATCCGAAAGGCGTTCGCTCACGTAGTCGACAAGAGGTCCATCGTACAGAACATGCTCCAGAATTTCGGAGTCCCCGCATACGGCTTCATAAGCCCGTCGAACACTTTCTGGTATAACGACAACATCCCGAAGCCGGAATTCGACCTCGCACAGGCGAACGCGATCCTGGACGACGCGGCCCAACCTGGCGGTCTGTACGACACGCCAGGCCTGAGCCTCGACCCGCCCGGTGCGTGCTCGAAGGACACCCCCGGTGGGTGCCGCACGCTGCCAGGAATCGGGAACGCATTCTTCGAGATCCTGACGCCCCAGGCGGACTACGACCCAGTGCGCCATGCCGCGAGTCTGTCGATGGCGAGCGAGATGCGCCATATCGGCGTCAACGCCGTGTCGAGACCGACGGCGTTCGGCGAGATTGTGAACCGTATCAGCGCCCACGACTTCGACCTCTTCCTCTTGAGCTTTGTTCGTGTGACGGACCCGGACGCCCTGTTTCAATTCTTCCACAGCTCGAACGCTGCCGCTGGCCAGAACTACGCGGGGGTATCGGACCCGGCCCTCGACGCATGTCTCGAGGCGCAACGGAGAGAGATGGATCGGAACCGAAGGCGAGACATCGTCTTCCGCTGCCAGGAAATCCTCTCGGACCTTCGACCGGTGGAGCCCCTCTATCTTCGAACGAACATCGAGGGTTACCGCCAGGACCGGTTCGTCAACTGGACCGTCCTCGGCGGCACGATCTGGAACGACTGGTCCCTCCTCGGCATCCGGCCTCCGATTCCCTCCACGGAGCGGCTGTACGTGCAGGTGACGCTCCCTTCGGCGATGTTCGCAGACGCCTCCGAGGATCTGATCGCGTCGGTCTTCGACCCTCGGGGTCTCGCCGTCCCCGGCGCGCGGGTGACGCTCTCGGTGGACTCGGGGACGCTGACCTTGGGCGGCAGTTCGGGCCTGTCGGTCGAGTCGACGACGAACGCGAACGGCCAAGTGTCCGCGACGTTCACCGCCCCCCTCGTGAGCGACGCGACGATGGTGCTCCTCACCGCCTCGGCGAGCCACCCGGATTTCCACGATTCGTTCTTGCTGACCAACGTCGTCTGGGTCTTCCCCCCCGGCGAACGGTTCCTCTCGCTGCGGATCGAGCTACCCCTCGGCGACATCGTCAGCCCGGGGAACGCCCTTCCCCTGAGCATCGAGGTGCGGGATCAGGATCGCGTGCTGGTTCCCGACGGGGTTCTGAACATCACGAGCACGAACGAGAGCCTCCTCCGACCGAGCCGGACGAACGGGTCGGCGGCCGAGCTCGCGTCCATCACCGTCGAGGCTTCGGAGTCGATCTCTGGGGTGGAGACGGCGGCGGTGACGGTGACGGCATCGATGCCCGACTACCGCGGTGCGGAGGCGAACGTCGGCATTCACATCCTTCCGACGTCCCGGACGTACCGATGCGCGACGGGAGAGATCGTCCGGGACCCCTCGGACTGCCCCCCCGCCGAACGGTTGCAGGACGCGTCCCTCGTCGTCCTGGCGGTGGGCGTGGTTGTTGCCGCCACGGCCACGGCAGCCCTCGTCGTCTTGGGTCGACGCCGTTGAGGGGCGAATCGCTTATACCGATTCTCCCATCGCGCCGCAGGCGATGCGATGGCGGTACGGGAGTGGCTGGAGCGATTCCGTGACGAGGTCGTCTCGATCGAAGCCTCCACGAGCCGCGAACTAGAGGTCACCCGCCATCTGCTCTCGAACCCCAAATCTCCCGTTCACTTCCGAGACATCGGAGGGCACGAGGCTGTCGGGGGTTTGTGGTCGACCCGGGATCGCATCGCCCGCGCGATGAACATCCCCCGAGAACAGCTCACCGCCAAAGTCGGGGAGGCGATCCGCCATCCCGAGGACTTCCGGATTGTCGATCGTGCGCCGTTCCTCGCGAACGAGAGCACCGACTTCGACCTCCGCGCCCTCCCCATCCCGAAGTTCTACCCGAAGGATGCGGGCCGCTACATCACCGCCGGGGTGTGGGTCGCGGAGTGGGAGGGCAAGAGGAACCTCAGCTTCCACCGAATCCTGCTCGTCGATGCGAGGCGCGGGGTCGCGCGGATTGTCCCCCGTCACTTGCTCAGCATGCACCGCGAAGCGCGTGAGGCCGGGCAGGAGCTCAAGGTCGCTGTGTGCATCGGCCTCGATCCTTGGCTCCTGATCGGCGGGGGGACGAGCGTCGAGTACGGCGCGGACGAGACGCGGATCGCGTCCTCCCTCAAACGTCGCGCGCTGGAGCAATCCGTGGAGTGCATTCAACTGAAGAACGGGCTGACGGTCCCCGTGGACGCGGAGTACGTCTTCGAAGGGCGCCTCACGGGGGAGACGCATGAGGAGGGTCCGTTCGTCGATGCGGTCCTCACGTACGACCGGGTGCGCCAGGAGCCCGTCGTGGAGTTCGACCGCATGTACCATCGGGACAACCCGATCTTCCACCTCATCCTCGGCGGCAGCGACGAGCACTTCAACTTCATGGGGATGCCGCGCGAGCCGATCATCGCGGAGGGAGTCTCCAAGGTCGTGCCCCACGTCGCCGGCGTGAGGCTCACGGAGGGGGGCTGCGCCTGGCTCCACGCGGTCGTCGCGATCCGGAAGCACTCCGAGGGAGATGGGAAGAACGCGATCATGGCCGCGTTCGCGTCCCACACGAGCCTGAAGCACGTGACGATCGTGGACGAGGACGTGAATATCTGGGACGACCGGGAGGTCGAGTGGGCGGTCGCGACGCGGTTCCAGGCGGACCGCGGGCTCGTCGTCCTCCACGGGGTGCGAGGGTCGTCGATCGACCCGAGCGCGGGCGAGACCACCGCCAAGATGGGGATGGACGCAACGCGGCCGCTGAGCGCGAAGCCCGAGATGTTCCTCAAGGCGAAGTTGGCATGAAGGGCCACAGCAATCAGCTTAAGCTGCCTACAAACGGGCGTACCAATCCCGCCAAATGCCCGCAGGACCATGCGGCGCCGGAGGGACGATGGAAACGGACGGATCGTCCAGAGCGAGCCTGACTCGGCACGTGCGACGACGACGCACCGGATTCGCCCGGTCTGCGCTCCCTGTCATCTCCCTCGCACTCGTCGTCGCTTCCTCGGTCCCGCTCACTGTGCCATCCGCAGCGGCAGCAGAGGACCTCGTCCTCCGCGTGGGCGTCACGGACGAGATGACGACGCGGAACTTGCTCCCCCCGATTGCGTTTGCGTACGCGAACGACGTGAGGACGACCGACATCCTCCTCCGGATTTACGACAGGCCGATCAAGACGGACCCAGAAGGCGTCCTCATTCCGTACATCGCGAAAGGCGTGGACTTCGACGAGGACGGCGTGTTCGAAGTAACCGAATATGGTGTGTTCGGGGAGCGGGACGGCGCGGCCTCGCCCCTCGAGGTCGTCGTCTATTACGACTTCAACGGGGTTCGATGGCACGACGGCACCCAGATGACGGCATGGGACCTCCTGTTCTCCTACCACCTCAACGCGATGAACGCACGGTTCAACGTGGACCTCCGCGTCCTGTACTGCTCCGCACAGTGGGCGTACGATTCGTGCGGCCGTCAACTGGGAGCCCAGGTCTTCCTAAACCGCAGCTGGGAAGGCGAGGGGATGATGGCAGGGGATGCGGACCTTCGGGCCGCTGTGCTGTTCCGTCTCCGCGAACCCTTCGCCCTCTTCTACGAGAGCACCCTCGCGCCGATCCTCTTCCCGCTTCACATCTGGCAACGCACGGGCGGCGGCCGTCACTCGGATTTTGGTTGCGCCGTCTGGCTCTCGCCGACGGAGGCGGGCCGGCGTGGCGTCCCGGAATGCGGGAACACCGACTCCGCGAAATGGGGACGAGGCATCGACGTCACGGAATCGGTCCCCGGCAGCAGGCCGTACAACTACGCCGCGGCGGAGTCGTGGAACCCCCGGGATGAGGACGTGATCGGCTCGGGTCCGTTCTCGTCCCTCACATGGCTTCCGGGCGCGGGCGTCACCGTGCGGAGGTACGACGGCTACTACGTGGGCGGGTCCTACGACCCGCGAATTGCCACCTACCTTCATCTCCCGAGGATTTCGGAAATTCGATTCGAGGTTTACAAGACGACGATGCAAGGCATCTTTGCCCTTCGATCCGGCGAGATCGACTTCTACCGTCACAACGTCGGCCCGTACTGGTTCCCCGAGATCATCCCTGATCCGAACATCGCAGTCAAGTCGAACGCCGAGCCCGGGTTCTTCTACATGATGTACAACTTCCGGCGAGAGCCGTGGGGCTACCTCGCCGGTAACACTTCGAACGACGGTGGCTACTGGTTTCGCCAGGCGGTGTCCCATCTGGTCGACAAGAAGTCGATCGTGCAGAACCTGCTCCAGAACTTTGGCGTCGCAGGCCATGGCGTCGTGAGCCCCGCGAACGCCTTCTGGTACAACGACAGCATCCCGAAACCGTCATACGACCTAGCGGCAGCTCGTGCGATCCTCGACGATTCGACGAAAGGAGGTTCCGAAGGCGTTGGGGCCGACCCTACGCCGACAGACCCCGACGACTGCACAAAGGACGCGCCTCAGAACTGCCGAACGCTGCGGCTCATCGGGAACGTCCCCTTCGAGATTCTCGTTCCCATTGCTGATTACGACCCGGTGCGTGCCGCTGCAGGAGCGATGATCGCCGACGCGATGCGGCGAGTTGGCATCAACGCGAAAACCGGGTCCTACCTGCCGTACTCCCCGTTCTGCCAGCGGGACTTCGACCTGGTCGTCCTTGGTTGGCGAATCGGCGGGACAGACCCCGACTATCTGTTCAGTTTCTTTCACAGTTCCAACTGGCCTTGCGGCCAGAATTATGCGGGTGTCCACGATGCGACCCTGGATGCCGTCCTCGAGACCTCCCGCCGCGAGATGAACCGGACCGCCCGCCGCGAGCTCATCCATGAGGCGCAAGGACTCCTCGCGGACATTCGCCCCTACGAAGTCCTCTACTACCGGACGAACATCGAGCTCTACCGCCAAGACCGGTTCGTGAACTGGTCCGTCGTTGCAGGGACGATTTGGAACGAGTGGTCCCTCTTCGGGATCCGTCCGCCAGGGTCGGTTGGGCTGCGACTCGGACTCGCGGTGCCGACGTCCGTACGGGCCGGGGGTTCGGAGGATGTCTCGCTTACCGTCCGGAGTCTCGCAGGAGACCCCATCGAAGGCGCGACGCTCGACGTTCGAGTCGAGGCTCCGCAGGGTGAGGATCCGGGCGTGCTGCGCAACGACGCCCTTGAAGGTCCCAGCGTATCGGTGAGGACGGACGCAGGCGGTCGAGCCCGCGTGACCTACACTGCGCCCACGTTTTACGAGGGCACCCGGCCTGTAGTGCTTCACGCGTTGGCGGAGCATCCGGCTTTCGAGCAGCCCGCTACGGAGGACACGATTGTCACTGTGATGGGGCTCGACAGGCGCTTCATAGATCTGCGGATCGAGCTGCCGGCTGGTGACATCGCAACGCCGGCTGCGCCCTTCCCGATCCGATTTGCGGTTCGGGACGAGGAAGCGCGCTCGATTCCTGATGCGACCGTTGCGGTCAGTTCTGTTCCGGTGGCGGAAATCTCCCATTCGAATGGGACCGCGGTGGACATGGCGACCATCATCGTGACTTTCCCATCGAACGGCACGTACCGGATCACGGCTACGGCCTCAGGGGTAGGCTACGAGGATGCGCTGGCATTCGCCGACGTGTGGGTCGCGGATTCGATGGCGCCGCCGCCCATCGTGCCGCCGGTCGGGTGGCCCGATTCCACGGCGGCGGTCCTCGCCTCTGTAGGCTTTGCCGCCCTCGCGACCACGAGTGCCCTCGTCCTGTGGCGGCGTATCCGGCGGCGGGGGCCTGAGCGGGGCCGGTCCGCGGAAGGAAGGGCGAGACCACCCCCAAAATAGGAATCGACCCGACGTGGATGCTGAACGCGAAGCCGAGAGGTTCCTCAAGGCCCAACCATGACACAAACGGGCATACCAATCAGCCTAAGTAGCCCACAAACGCCCGCACCAATCTCTCCTAGAGAGACGTTGAGATTCCGCGGCTCGAGGGACGATGGGCGCGGCGGCTCCTGCGCGCGGGAACCCGTGGTTGTCCAGGCGGAACGCTCGAGGTCTCGTCCCTCTCGTCCTTGTGATCTCTCTCGTCTCGACGTTCCCCGTCTCCCTGCCCGACGCCGCAGCGACGAGTCATCTGGTCCTGCGCGTTGGCGGTCAGGATGAGATGAAGACTCGCAACCCGCTGCCCGCGATCGCGAACGACGTCTGGACCGCGGACGTCCTATTCCGGGTGTACGAGAGCGTTCTCCTCCGCCATCCGACAGAAGACCGGCCGATGGCATGGATCGCGAAGGGCGTCGACTTCGACGAGGACGGAATCTTCGAGCCCGCGACCGAATACGATGCGTGGGAGGAGCGCGCCACTGCCACGACGCCCCTCCAGATTACGGTGTACTACGACTTCAACGGCGTCCGCTGGCACGACGGGACGCAGATGACCCTGTGGGACCTGTTCTTCTCATACCACGTGAACGCCATGAATTCGCTGTTCAACACGGACCTGCGCGTCCTATTCCCCGATCCTATAGGGTACGAGGCAGGCAACCGCCAATTAACGATTGCCCTCGCTCCGAAGAGCTGGTCCGGGGAAGGTCAGCTGCCCGGCGACGCAACCCTTCGCGTGGCCATCCGGTTCACCCTGAGTCAGCGGTTCGCGTTGTTCTACGAGTCGACCCTCGCACCGGTCATGATGCCGATGCACGTCTGGTCCCGGACCGGCGGGGCCCGGCACACGGACTTCGGCTGCGCGATCTGGATTCCGCCCGCAGAGGCGACCGCGAGGGGCATCCTGGAGTGCGGAAACCCGGACCCCGCAAGGCACGGCATGGGGATCGCCACCACAGAGACAGTGATGGGTAGCACACCGTACCATTACTCGTCCGCGGAAGCCTGGTCGCTCACCGACGGGGACGTGATCGGCCATGGGCCCTTCGAGTTCGACCGATGGGTGCTCGGTGTCCAGGCCAATCTCGTCCGAAACGAGGACTTCTACACCGGCGGCGGGCCGGGG
>Ga0209341_10005810_pt1 | contig 11071 bp, 8 predicted proteins | sample RifCSP13_2_FD_184020 | JGI IMG/M metagenome (GOLD analysis project Ga0209341, IMG submission 184020) | Soil microbial communities from Rifle, Colorado - Rifle CSP2_sed 13_2 (SPAdes) (version 2) | ecosystem: Environmental > Terrestrial > Deep subsurface > Rock core/Sediment | place: Rifle...
CCTCTGCTTCTCCTCGATGGCCGAGTTCGACGAGATGCTGCTGAAGGAGCAGCAGTCCCTCGACGAGAAGCAGAGGCGCGACCCGCTGCCGGAGCGGGGACAAGGGACGGGCGGGACGGGCACGGCCGAAGGCGACGGGGAAGGCTCCGAGGGGAGCGGCCAGGGAAGCGACAAGGGCGGCGAGAAGGGCGGCAACAAGGGTAAGAGCGGCTCGGGAACCGGCTCTTCTGACCGCGGTACCGCGGAGAAGCAGGCCGACGCCGAGGCGGCGGCGGGCGAAAAGGGCAAGGGTGCGCCCGCCACCGGGACCGAGACATCGGACACCGGAACCGGTGGCTCCCACGCCGGCCGCGCGGACGGGGGCACGCCCGTCACTGCGCCCGTCGAGGGCGGCAGCACGGGTGGAACCGATGCCACTCCGGTGCCGGCCGACGTCGGCGACGGCAAGAACGACGACGTCGTCGCGCGACAGCTCCGCGAGGCGGCGATGAAGGAGAAGGACCCGGGCGTCCGGGAGAAGCTCTGGCAGGAGTACCGCGACTACAAGAAGGGCACTGGCAAGGACTGAGGAGCAGGCCATGAAGCGCAGGGGCGGCCGACTCGCACTCGCCTTCATGCTGATGGCGGGGCAGGCCCTGGCGGGCGACAGGAAGGACGGGCTCGTCGTCGCGCAGGGCGAGGTGCCCGAAGTACGCCTCGTCGACGTGGCGATCGACCTCTTCTCGCCGGGCGTGAGCGACACGCCAGCATCGCCAATGCTCCAGCAGGGCATTCGGACGGCGGTACGCAAGTCGGAGGCCCGCTACGTCCCGATCCACCTGCGCAACACGCTGCAGTCGACCGGGCAGTGGGGCGCAGTGCGGGTGGTGCCTGGCGGCGCGAGCTGGGCGGAGCTGCTGGTGACCGGCAGGATCGAGAAGTCCAACGGCAAGGACCTCGAGATCGAGCTATTGGCGCGCGACGCCGCGGGCCGCGTCTGGCTCGAGCGAACGTACAAGCAGCGCGCCGACATCTCGGCCTACGCGAAGGACCGGCCGCTCGACGGGCGCGACCCGTTCCAGGCGCTATACAACCGCATCGCCAACGACCTTTTGCGCGAGCGCGACCGGCGCAAGCCCAAGGAGCTCGAGGCGGCGCGCCGGGTGGCGGCACTGCGCTTCGCGGCCGAGATGTCGGCCGACCCCTACGCGAGCTACCTGGCGACCGACCGCAAGGGCCGCTCGAGCGTCGTCCGGCTGCCGGCGGCAGACGATCCGATGATCCTGCGCATCAGCGCGATCCGCGAGCGCGACCACATGTTCGTCGACACGCTCAACGAGTTCTACAACGACTTCTACGCCCGCATGGACCGGCCCTACGACGACTGGCGCGCGTACAGCTACGAGGAGCAGAAGGCGCTCGACTCGGTCAACCGCAACTCACTGCTGATGAAGATCCTGGGCGGGGTCGCGGTGCTCGGCGGGATCCTGATGGACCCGCGCGAGGGCGACTACGGGACCAAGGACGTCCTGATCCTCGGCGGCATCGCGGCGATCAACGCGGGATTCGAGAAGGGCAAGGACGCCGGGATCCACAAGGCCGCGCTCAGCGAGCTCGCGGACTCGTTCGAGGGCGAGCTCACGCCGCTGCTGGTGGACGTCGACGGCAAGGTGGTGCAGCTCACGGGCTCGGCCGAGGTCCAGTTCAACAAGTGGCGCGAGCTGCTGCACCAGATCGCCGGGACCGACGCCCCGCTGCCGACCGACATCAACGTGGTCCCGATGGCTCCGGGCGAGGTCGTGCAGCCCTGAGCTCCCCTGTCGCGCGATGAACGGCCCCGAGCCCGGGCTCGAGATCTCGCCAGGCCTCACCCTGCTCCGCCGCCTCGGCCGCGGCGGGATGGGAGAGGCTTGGCTCGCCCGCGACGCCGAGCGCGGCATCGACGTGGTCGCGAAGCTGCTGCCGGCGGACGCGTCGCAGGAGCGCCTCGCTCTCCTGCGCCGCGAGGCGCGGCTCGTGCGCAAGCTCGATCACCCGCGCATCGTGCCGGTGTACGGCTTCCATACCGGCGAGCGCTACTGCGCCGTGAGCCTGCGCCACATGCCCGGGGGAGACGCGGGTGCGCGGCGGGGGGCGGGCCCGGCCGAGATCGTCCGCCTGGGTCGTGACGTGGCCGACGCGCTCGCCTATCTCCACGATCTCGGCGTGGTGCACCGCGACGTGAAGGTGTCGAACGTGCTGCTCGACGAAGCGGGCCGCGCGCACCTCGCGGACTTCGGCATCGCCTCGGTGGCCCACGCGGACGAGGACGAAATCCTCGTCCGCGGAGGCGGCTCGCGGGCGAGCATGAGCCCGCAGCAGCGCGCGGGCGAGGAGCCGCTGCCATCGGACGACCTCTACGCGCTCGGGGTGCTGCTCTTCGAGCTGCTGTCGGGGCGGACGCCCGAGATCGACCACGGCCCAGGGAGAGGCTCCGCGCCGGCTCTCCCGGAAGAGCTGAAGCTCCCGGCTCGGCTGCGCGGGCTCGTCGGGTCTCTGCTCGCGCCGTCGCCCGAGGCGCGTCCCCGCTCGGCCACCGCGGTCCGCGACGAGCTCGATGCGATCTCGGCGGAGCTCACGCGCGCGGCGGCCGTCCGGGACCGGCAGGCGGTGCGGCTCCAGCCTCCACCCCGCCTGGGCGAGCCCGTGCTCGTGCCGGCGCGCCCCGAGCCCCGCTCTGCAGGCCACCTGCAGCTCGCGCTCGTGGGCGGACTGGTGGTGCTCGCGATCGGCGCGGTCGTCTGGCTCCCGCGTTGGGCCGAGGCGCCGGCGGCCCTGCCCACGGCCTCGCCTACGCCGGCGCCGTCGCCCGTGACGGCGTCCCTCGCCGAAGCGCCTCGCGTCGACGCGCCTCGCGCCGAGGCTGCGCCGCCCGTGGTGGAGATCGATGAGCCGCCGCGGCCGGTCATGCCTCCGCGCGGCGCAGCCGTCCGTCCGAAGGAGGATGAGGCCCCGGCGGCGGCCCCCGAGAGCGCGCCCGCGCCGGAGCCCGAGCCGACCCCCGACCTTCAGGCTCAAGCACGCATGCTCGCCGGCCATCGCGAGCAGGGCGCCCTGCTGGAGTCGCGCGAGGACTGGCGCGGCGCGCTGGCGCAGTACACGGCCGCCCTCGCCATCGATCCGCACCTGACGTTCGCGCTCGAGGGCCGGGAGCGCACCGAGAAACGGGCGGCTCTCACCGAGGCCCTCGAGCTCCACCTGAAGCGTCCCGACCGGCTCTCGGCTCCGGCCGTGGCGCGCGAGGTGGAGGGCCTGCTGGAACGCGCCCGCGGCGCCGAGCCTGCGGGGCCCACGCTGCATGCGCGCATCGTGGCGCTCGAGGCGGCCCTGACGTTGGCCCGGACGCCGGTCGCGGTGGTGATCGAGTCGGACGGCTTCACCGAGCTCGTGCTCAGCCGCGTGGGCCGGCTCGGAACGCTCACGCGCCGCAGCCTGGAGCTCGTCCCGGGCAACTACACGCTCACCGGCTCGCGCCGCGGCTATCGCGACGTGCGGCGCCAGTTCAACCTCACGCCCGGCGCGCGCGCCCCGAGCGTGTCGCTGCGCTGCGAAAAGACCCTATGACGCGCCTGCGCATCCTCGACCAGGGACGCGAGCGCAGCCTCGGTCCCGCCGACTTTCCCGTGCCGGTCGGAGGGCCGGGCTCGCCCGTTCCGATCGCGGCCGCGGCGGGTCCGCTCGCATGGCTCGGCCTCGAGGACGGCCTCGTCTTCGTGCAGCCGACACCCGGAGCGAGCGTCGCCTGCAACGGCACCCGGCTCGCGGCCTCGCACTGGCTGCGCGACGCCGACGTGCTGCGGCTCGCGGGGACCGAGATCCACGTCCGCCTGCAGGGCGAGGTCATGGACCTGCGCGTCGTCAAGACCGGCGAGTCGAACCCCACGGAGCCGCCCGTGGTGCTCGTGCCGCCCCCGAAAGGCGAAGGCCTCCGGGCCGCACCCGAGGACCGCACGATCACGCCGATTCCGTACGCGAAGCGCCAGCTCGCCCCGGCTCCGGCGCCGCCGCGCCGCGTGCCTAGGCAGATGGTGGTCTTCGCCGTGCTGCTGGTGCTCGTCGGCGCCGCGCTGCTGCTGCTCTCGCGCGTGGCGCTCGTCGAGGTACACGTGGATCCCGCGCCGGACCAGGTCGCCCTGCGCGGCGACTGGCCGACGCTGCACCTCGGTTCCCGCTTCGTCGCGTTCACGGGCCGCTACACGCTCGATGCGGAGAAGGCCGGCTACCGGCGTCTCGAGGCGCCGGTCGAGCTGGAGCGGGGGGCGGTGCTGCGCTACGCACTTCGGCCGCTGCCGGGACGGCTGGCGGTCGAGACGCCGGGACTCGGCGGCGCCCAGGTGGAGGTCGACGGGGCCCTGCGGGGCACGACGCCGCTCGCCGCCTTCGAGGTCGAGCCGGGCGAGCGCGCGCTGTGCGTGCGCGCTCCTGGCTACGAAGCGCACCGCACGACGGTCGTGGTGGAGGGGCGCGGGACCCTGCAGTCCCTGGCCGTGACGCTCGTGCCGCTCCCGACTCCGCCGCCCGGCCCGCCGCCCCCGCCGCGGCCGGGGATCCTGGTGCTGTCGAGCGACCCCGCGGGGGCGCGCGTCAGCCTCGACGGAGGTGCCCAGGGTGCGACTCCGCTCGAGCTGCGCCTCGAGGCCGGCCGTCCGCACTCCCTGCGCCTCGGCAAGCCCGGCCATGCGGACGCCGAGCTTTCGCTCACGCTGCGCGCGGGCGAGCGGCGTGAGGTGAGCGTGCGCCTCGTGCCGCAAGTCGGCGAGGTGAAGATCGCTGCGCGGCCGCCCGACGCCGAGCTGTTCGTGGACGGCGAGCCCCGCGGCAAGGCCGACCAGACGCTGCTGCTCCTCGCCGTGACGCACGAGATCGAGATCCGGCGCGAGGGCTTCCTGAGCGCGCGGCAGACGGTGACGCCGCGGCCCGGCTTTACCCAGACGTTGAGCATCGCGCTCAAGAGCCAGCAGCAGCTGCGCGAGGAGCGGATGCCGCGTGTGGCCCAAAGCCCGCAGGGGCACGAGCTCCACCTCTTCGAGGCGGTCCGGATCCAGATGGGCGCGCCGCGGCGCGAGCCGGGGCGGCGCGCGAACGAGCCGCTGCGCGACGTCGAGCTGGTGCGCCCCTTCTACGTGGCGACGCGCGAGGTCTCGAACGCCCAGTTCCGGCGCTTCGAGGCGCAGTACGCCTCGGGCTTCGTCGGCGACCAGAGCCTCGACCTCGACACCCAGCCGGTGGTGCGGGTGACTTGGCAGCAGGCGGCCGGCTACTGCAACTGGCTGAGCGACCGTGAGCGCCTGCCGCGCGCCTACGTCGAGCGCGACGGCCGGTTCGCCGCCGCGGTCCCGCTCACGACCGGCTACCGCCTGCCGACCGAGGCCGAGTGGGAGCGGGTGGCGCGCTACCCGACGCCGCAGGGTCCGCTCAAGTACCCCTGGGGAAACGCGCTGCCGGTGCCGCCGGGCGCCGGCAACTACGCGGACGAGAGCGCCCGCTCCCTGGTGAGGCAGGTGATCGAAGGCTACGACGACGGCCACAAGGTGAGCGCGCCTGTGGACAGCTTCGCGCCGAACGCGCTCGGCTTCTTCCACCTGGGCGACAACGTGGCCGAGTGGGCGCACGACTTCTACGCGCTCACCCCCAGCGTCCTGGGCCAGCTCGTGCGCGACCCGGTGGGCCCGGCCGGGGGCGAGTACCATGTGATCCGCGGCGCGAGCTTCCTGCACGGTTCCGTCACGGAGCTGCGGCTCAGCTTCCGCGACTACGGCAGGGACCCGCGGCCGGACGTCGGGTTTCGCGTCGCGCGCTACGCACAATGAGCGAGGAGGGACGATGCGAGGTCTCACCCGGACGCTGCTGCTGGCGCTGACCGCGGCCAGCGCATTCGCCGCCACCGGCGATCCGCAGCCGCCGCAGGCGCCCGCGGCCCCGGCGCCCGCGGCGACACCGACGCCGGCCGCGACGCCGCGTCCGGTGCCCACGCCCGCGGCGGACATCCAGGACTTCGTGCCCTCGGAGAAGGTGAGCGCGGACGACGCCGTGGCCTTCCCGACCGACATCTGAGGTGCGCATGCGCAAGCTGCACGTCGACGATCTCGTGTACCAGGTGGCGACGCTGGTGTTCTCATTCCTGATCGTGCACGTGCCGTACACGCTCGAGGTCAGGCCCCGGGCGCGGGCCGTGCTCGAGGCGCAGGCGCGCGAGATGCAGGCGAACCCGCTGTACGTCCAGGAGCGCTCCTGGTGGGTGATCATCAAGGACCCCGAGCAGGAGTGGGAGTTCATCCTGTGCCTGTGGGCGCTCTTCATCATGGGCGCCAAGTGGCGCACCAGCACCCGCGAGCGGGGGCTGCTCGAGAGCGACCCGGTCCCGGTGGCGCCGGGGGCGCGCATCCTGCCGGAGGACGCGCGCGAGTACGCGCGCCAGGTCCAGGCGCTGCCCGAGCCGCAAAGACGCCTGCTGCTGCCACGCGCCGCGCTCGCCGCGCTCAACCGATTCCGCGCCACGCGCAGCATCCAGGACGCCTCGACCACCGCGCGCGAGGTGTGCGCGGCCGAGTCCGACCGGCTGGACTCGGAGCTGGCGATGATCCGCTACATCGCCTGGGCGATCCCATCGATCGGGTTCATCGGCACGGTGCGCGGCATCGGCGACGCGCTCACGCAGGCGCACCGCGCGGTGCAAGGCGACATCTCGGGCGTGACCGAGGCGCTCGGGGTTGCCTTCAACTCCACCTTCGTCGCGCTGCTGCTGAGCCTCGGCCTGATGTTCGTGCTGCACCAGCTCCAGCTCAAGCAGGAGCGCCAGGTGCTCGACACCGAGAGCTACGTGGACGAGCACCTGCTCGGGAACCTGCAGGTCTGAGGGGGGAGCGTGGCGCACGCGCTTGGGCTCGAAGCCGGCGACGCGGGGCTCGTCGGAGTGGCCGAGGGCGGCGCCGTGTTCGGGCCGAGCCCGGCAGTCGCCATCGTGGAGGCAGAGCGCCTGCGCTTTGGGGCGGAAGCGCTCGCCGGCTGCCGGCTGCTGCCGAGGCAGGTCGCCAGCGACTTCTGGGCGCGCCTCGACGGCGAGCCGCTCGGGCCGCTCTTCCCCGTGGCGCTTCGCTCGGCCGACCTCGTTCACGGACACCTCGAGACCCTGTGGGCGACGGCTGGCGCGCGTACGAGCGAGGTACTGCTCGCGGTGGGCGGCGGCTACGACGAGCGGCAGCTGGGTGTGCTCGTCGGGATCACGCAGGCGCTCGGGATCCCCGTGAGCGGCGTCGTGGACAGCGCGGTCGCGGCCGCCTCGGCGGGCTTCGCGGGCGAGCGCCTGCTGCATGTCGAGCTGGGGCAACGCCGCGCCGTGGTGACCGAGATCCGCCAGGCGGAGAACCTCGTGCGCGAGCGCGTGGCCTCGATCGATCGCTGGGGAGCGGACGAGGTCGTGGACGCGGAAGTGCACGGCGCGGCGGAAGCGTTCGTCAAGCAGGCGCGCTTCGACCCGTTGCACGACGCGACGACCGAGCAAGCGCTCTTCGACCGCCTGCCGGGCTGGCTCGCGGCACTCGAGCGCGCGGACTCGCTCGCCGTCGCGCTCCCTGTCGCCGGCCGGCAGGTGGAGACCGAGCTGACGCGCCCACAGGTCGAAGCCTGGACCGCCCGCTTCGCCGAGGAGTTGCAGCAGCAGGTGAGCGTGCTCAAGCACACCGGCGAGCCCACGAGCGTCCTCGTCTCGGCGCGCGCCGCCCGCCTGCCCGGGTTCGTGGCCCGCCTGCGCGCGGTGCGCGGCGTTGAGGTGGCGCTCCTGGGAGTCCACGCGGCTGCCGCCGGGGCGCTCCGCGCGAAGGACCGGGTCCGGTCCGCGCCCGGCGCTCTGCGCCGCGTCACGCGGCTGCCGCGGCCCGAAGCCCCCGAGGCCTCGTCCTTCGGGGCGGCCGTGCTGCTCCCGCCGCCGCCAAGGGCCGCGCCGGCAGCGAGCGGCCGCAGGCCCACCCACCTGCTGCTCGACAACGTGGCGCACGCGATCACGGCGGAGCCGCTCGTGGTCGGCACGGCGCCAGCCGCGGGCGCGCGGCGGCTGCCGCTCGGCGGCGAGACGGCCGGCGTCTCGCGCTCGCACTGCCGTATCTTCGAGTCCGCGGGGCAGGCGGTGGTCGAGGACCTGAGCAGCTGGGGCACGTTCGTGAACGGCGAGCGCGTGGCGGGCCGCGCCGTGCTCGCGGCCGGCGACCGCGTCCGCGTCGGCAGCCCCGGCATCGAGCTCGTGCTGATCGCCTCGGGGGAGGCCTAACGCCGTGGCCCGCCGCCGCGAGACGAACATCTTCAGCCTCTCGCTGCTCGACTGCATCTGCTGCGGCTTCGGGGCGCTGATCCTGTTCCACATGATCGTGGCGTCGCGCTCGGGCCGGCTGCAGCGAGACAACGCCGAGGTGCTGCAGGCGGAGGTCGACAAGCGCCAGCTGGAGGTGCTCGACGGGCAGGAGCGGCTCGTCGAGATCCGCAACAGCTTCCGCCAGATCGAGGAGCAGCAGGCCGAGGCGCAGGGGCTCTCCACGCGCATCCTGGAGACGCTGCGGCAGATCCGGGAGGAGCTCGCGATCTACGAGGCCCAGACCGTGGCGGCGCGCGCGCACGTGAACAAGCTGAAGGCCGACGTCAAGGCTCTCGAGGAAGGCGCCAAGCGGCTCTCGGGCGGCAGCAAGAGCCAGGAGGTGCCGGGCCGCAACGTGCGCTCGATCGCCGGCGACGGCGACCGCCAATACCTGAGTGGGCTCAAGGTGGGCGGCAAGCGCATCTTCCTGCTCGTCGACGCCTCGGCCAGCATGCTGGCCGAGGACATCGTGAACGCCGTCCGGCGCAAGCTGTTCCCGCCCGAGACGCGCCTGCGCGCGCGCAAGTGGCGCCAGGCGGTGAAGGCCGTGGACTGGCTCGCGGCGCAGATGCCGCGCGAGGCGCAGTTCCAGATCTACGTCTTCAACTCGCGGGCGCGACCCCTGCTGGCCGGGACGGACGGCGTGTGGCTCGAGGCCAAGGACGGCGCGATGCTCGACAAGGCGATTGCGGCGCTGCGGCAGACGGCGCCTGAGGGCGGCACCAGCCTGCACCAGGCCTTCGCCTCCGCCAAGGCGATGAACCCGCCGGCCGACAACATCATCCTGATCACCGACGGCCTGCCGACCCAGGGCGCGACCGTGCCCGCGCGAAAGGCCGTGTCGGGCCGCGAGCGCCTGCGCCACTTCGACGACGCGCTCGACGAGCTGCCGCGGGCCGTGCCGGTCAACATCGTGCTGTTCCCGATGGAGGGCGATCCGATGGCGATGAGCGCCTTCTGGAAGCTCGCGATCGCGTCGCGCGGCTCGCTGATGACCCCTTCGAGCGCCTGGCCATGAAAAGGCGCGAGCGGCGGCCGACCGAGGTCTTCAGCCTCTCGTTCCTCGACTGCATCTGCTGCGGCTTCGGAGCGATCATCCTGCTCTTCGTCCTCAACAAGATGGGCGAGCCGGCCGCCCTCGAGCAGGCGCGCCGGGATCTCTCGGGCCTGCTGGCGCAGCTCGAAGAGGAGCTGCACGACATCCGCGGAGAGACGACCGTTCTCAACCGCGATCTTCGCGGGCGCGAGCGGCAGGTCTCGGAGGAGAAGCTGAAGGTGGCGCGACTCCAGGGTGACCTGTCGCGGCTGCAGGGGCAGTACCAGGCGAGCCGGGAGCTCTCGTCGGTGCAGGACATCATCGCGGGCCGCTTGCTGGCCGCGCAGCAGGAGCTCAGCGAGGAGATGAAGCGGCTGCAGCAGCAGCGCGAGGCTGCCTACACCCGGCCGAGCGACGCCCCCATCGGCGGGATCCCGGTCGACAGCGAGTACATCATCTTCATCGTCGACACCTCGGGCAGCATGCAGCGCTTCGCCTGGCCGCTGCTGCGCCACAAGATGGACGAGGTGCTCGACGCCTACCCGAAGGTGAAGGGGCTCCAGATCATGAACGACGAGGGCGGCTACATGTTCTCGAGCTATGCCGGCAAATGGATCCCCGACACGCCCGCGCGGCGCAATGCGATCCGCGAGCGGCTGCGGAGCTGGAACGCCCTCAGCAACTCGTCCCCGGTCGAGGGCATCGAGGCCGCGATCAAGGTGTTCTGGTCGCCGGACCGCAAGATCAGCCTCTACGTGATGGGTGACGAGTTCACGGGCGACTCGATCGACCGGGTGCTGGTGGAGGTCGACCGCTTGAACCGCAAGGACGCGCGCGGCGAGCGCAAGGTGCGGATCCACGCGATCGGCTTCCCGACGGTGATCGACCAGTCGGCGTTCCCCGAGACGACGGGCATCCGCTTCGCGACGCTGATGCGCCTGCTGTGCGAGCGCAACGGCGGCGCCTTCGTCGCGCTCAACAGCCTGGCGCCCTGACCCGAGTCCCGATATGCTCCGGCGCATGCGCCTTTCCATGCCCGTTGCCATCCTAATCGCTTGTGCAGGGGCGGCCGCCGAGCAGCCCCCCGCGGCACTCCCGGACGCGGTAACGCCGCGGCAGCTCACGCGGCTCTTCAACGGGAAGGACCTGACGGGCTGGACCGCCGACGTTCCCGCGCGCGACACCGACCCCAGCCTGAAGGCGAGCTTCGTGGTGCGCGACGGCCTGCTGGTGAGCCTCGGCGAGCCCCGCGGACACCTCCTGACGGACGCCGCCTTCCGCGACTACCGGCTCGAGGTCGAGTACCGCTTTCCCGGCAAGGGCGGCAACTGCGGCGTGCTGGTCCACGCTTCCCGCCCCCGGGCCCTCTACAAGATGTTCCCCCAGTCGATCGAGGTTCAGATGCAGAGCGGCGACGCGGGAGACTTCTGGTGCATCCAGGAGAACATCGAGGTGCCGGAGATGGAGACGCGCCGGCCGCGCAAGCCTGGCGAGAAGTGGGGCGGGGCGGAGGGCGACGCCCGCCGCATCCTGAACCTCACCGACGGCTCGGAGAAGCCGCTCGGCGAGTGGAACACCCTCGTCGTCGAGGCGCGCGACCGCTCGCTCAAGGTCTGGGTGAACGGCGACCTCCTGAACTCGGGCTCGAACGCGACCGCCGACCGCGGGCGGAT
>Ga0209341_10005812_pt1 | contig 11068 bp, 12 predicted proteins | sample RifCSP13_2_FD_184020 | JGI IMG/M metagenome (GOLD analysis project Ga0209341, IMG submission 184020) | Soil microbial communities from Rifle, Colorado - Rifle CSP2_sed 13_2 (SPAdes) (version 2) | ecosystem: Environmental > Terrestrial > Deep subsurface > Rock core/Sediment | place: Rifle...
AAATATTCTGACCGCGCCGCACAGCGATTCTGGCAGGAATCCTGGCAAAACCAGCAGAAACGCGCCGGGAATACTTGCCAATTTCGAGGCCGAAAACAGTCCCCAGGGAAATCGGTGTGACAGATCATGAGCCACGCGCAGCGGCCATACGCCAAATGGCGTATACCCTCACCCGCCACTCGGCGCTAGATGGTCGGTGTTGTTCTCAGTACACTGAAAAAAGGTGGCTACCATGAATGCTCGCGAACGGCCTTCCGGCCAGTCCCCTCGGGAGAGCGTCTTGTTTGACTTCGACGGCGCGACGGTTGCCCAGGCCGCAACGGCTACCCTCACCCGGCGCGGCTTTTCCGTCGTCCGCAGTTTTGACCTGCGCGCGGCGCTGGCCGTGCACTCCGATTGCGAGTGTCCCTATCATGGCACCGCCCAGTGCACGTGCCAGTTCGTCGTGCTCCTGGTCTATGGCGACCCTACGACGGGCTCAGGGCAGGATGCCGCCCAGCCAGTCGTTCTCACCGTGCACTGCCGCGATAACCGGACGCAGGCCCAGGTCGTCCACGACGCCAACATGATCCCCGATCCGCGCCTGGCCGAGCAGGTGATGGCCGCCCTGGTGGAGACCGCGCTGACCGTGCATGCGCAAGCCGTTCTGCCCCCCGTGGCGGAAGTGACGACCGATGCCCATCCGCAGGCATGAGGCGCTCACGTTCAAGGCTGATCTCGTGCGCCGCCTGCGTTGCACTGAAGGCCACCTGCACGGCATCGCGGTAATGATCGAGCGCGGAGAGGACTGGGAGAGCGTCGTCCGCCAACTCGTGGCTGTGCGGGGTGCATTGCGTGAGGTCAACCGATTAATGCTCAAGCAACATCTCAATATTTGTCTGCAGCAACTCTTACTCAGCACAGAGGGTGATGCCTCTGCGCGTGGAAAATACCTGGTTGAGATTGTGGCCCTCTATCAATCGCTCGGCGTTTCTGCGCCGCTCAAGGGAAAGGAACGTTCATGACTGCCAACGCTAAATCACTCAACCTGCCCGTGCAAGGCATGACCTGCGCCTCGTGCGTATCTCACGTCGAAGGCGCGCTCAAGGCACTCCCCGGAGTCTCCGATGTCGTCGTCAACCTGGCGACGAACAAAGCCTGCCTGACTTACGATCCGGCCCGCGTCACGCTCGCAGATATGACCCGCGCCGTGGACGACGTAGGCTATACCGTTCCCACCGCCCAACTTACGCTGGACGTGCGGGGCATGACGTGTGCTTCGTGCGTCTCGCACGTCGAAGAGGGGCTCAAAGAACTTGACGGCGTGACCAGCGCGGTCGTCAATCTCGGCCTGGGCACAGCGCGCGTGACCTATATCCCTGGCGTGGTGACGGTCAGCCAGATGAAACGGGCCGTGCGCGATGTCGGTTACGAGGCGCAGGAGCGCAGCGAGGGCGCCGACGCGCTCGACCGCGAGCGGCAGGCGCGCGAAGAGGAAATCAAACGACAGGCACGCAATCTGGTCATCGCCGGAACCATCGGGCTGATCGTCATGATCGGGACATTCTACGACATGCTCGGCCCGTTCAAGGCATTCGTGCCGGTGGGGTTGTCGTACAAGTGGGTCATCGGCCTGCTCACCACGCCCATCGTCTTCGGCCCTGGCAGGCAGTTCTTCACCAACTCCTGGCGCGGCCTCCGGCACGGCGTCACCGACATGAACCTGCTGTACGCCACCGGCATCGGCGCGGCCTATGGCATCGCCGTGATCAATACGCTGTTCCCAAAGGCGGGCTTCGGCGGCGAGGGCGCAACCTTCTTCGAGAGCGCGGCCTTGTTGACGGCGTTCATTATTCTGGGGCGCTGGCTGGAGGCGCTCACGCGAGGGCGCACCTCGGAAGCCATCCGCAAGCTGATGAAACTCCAGCCCAAGATCGCGCGCCTTATCCGGGATGGCGGAGAAGAAGAAATCCCTGCCGACGAAGTGGAGATGGGAGATTTGATCTTGGTGCGCCCCGGCGAGAGCATCCCGGTGGATGGCATCGTCAAGGACGGCTATTCGGCGGTGGACGAGTCCATGCTCACGGGCGAGAGCCTGCCGGTCGAGAAGAAAGCCGGCGACAACGTCATCGGCGGGACGCTGAACAAGACGGGCGCGTTCAAGTTCACCGCCACGCGCGTCGGCAAGGACACGGCGCTCGCGCAGATCATCAAACTCGTCGAAGACGCGCAGGCGAGCAAAGCGCCCATCCAGAAGTTGGCCGACTGGGTGGCCGGGCACTTCATCCTCGGGGTGCACATGCTGGCCGTGGTCGTCTTCCTCTTCTGGTTCTTCTTTGGCTACCGATTGTTCTTCGACCCCAATTCCAGCTTCATCCTGTCGCCGTACAAGTTAGGCGAGATCGGCGTGTTCGGGTTCTCGCTGCTGCTCTCGGTGACGGTGCTGGTCATCTCCTGCCCGTGCGCGGTGGGGCTGGCGACGCCGAGCGCGATGATGGCCGGGACGGGCAAGGCGGCTGAACATGGGGTGCTGTTCAAAGGCGCGGAAGCCATCGAGAACGCGAGCAAGTTGCAGACGATCGTGTTCGACAAGACGGGGACGTTGACGAAGGGTGAACCATCGGTCACGGATACCGTGGTCAGCGGGCAATGGGCGTGGATGGTGGACGATCAAACGACGCGCCATCCCCCACTCGCCGACCAATTACTGCGTCTTGCCGCGATCACAGAGAAAAACAGCGAGCACCCATTAGGTGAGGCGATTGTGCGCGGGGCCGAAACGCACACCGTAGGGACGCTGGCTGAACCTGAGGCGTTCAACTCGATCCCCGGCCACGGCGTGGAGGCCCGGGTGGAAGGCCATGTCGTCTTGCTCGGCAACCGGAAGTTGATGCGCGAACGCGGCGTGGATTTTAGTGGGCTGATGTCTCAGGCTGAGCGACTTGAAGGCGATGGTAAGACCGTGATGTTCGTGGCTGTGGACGGGCAGTCCGCCGGGCTAATCGCGGTGGCGGATACGCTCAAAGAGTACTCCGTCGAAGCCATCCAGCGGCTGCACAAACTGGGGCTGGAGGTCGCCATGATCACGGGCGACAACCGCCGCACAGCGCAGGCCATCGCCCGGCAGGTGGGAATTGATCGGGTTCTCGCCGAAGTGCTGCCGCAGGATAAGGCCGACGAAGTGAAGAAACTGCAAGCGCTTGGCCAGAAGGTGGCGATGGTCGGCGACGGGGTGAACGATGCGCCCGCGCTGGCGCAGGCGGACGTGGGCATGGCGATTGGGTCGGGTACAGATGTCGCCAAAGAGACTGGCGACGTCATCCTGATCAAGGACGACATCCGCGACGTGGTCGTGGCGCTCGAAGTCGCCAAAGCGACCATGCGCAAGGTGAAACAGAACCTATTCTGGGCCTTCGTCTACAACACGCTCGGCATCCCGGTCGGCGCGGGGCTGTTCTACCCCTTCATCGCGCTCATCATCAGCCCGGAACTCGCGGGATTGTTGATGGCCATCAGTTCGGTGACGGTCACGCTCAACACGCTTTTGCTCAAACGCTTCAAGCCCTCCATCCGGCGTGAGGACAGGCCGCAGCGTGGCGCAGGCGAGCGGCAATCACAACTAGCCCCGGCGACCGCTGGCGGCTAGACATCGCAGGGAGGTGATATACATTCGCTAACGCTCGCTGGAAACTCGCTCGATACCACACCTTATATCTATGTGAGGACGAAAGGAAAACAACGTGATTAGGAAATTGATCATCCCGCTGTTCGTAACCCTGATCGCTTCCCTCCTCTTCCCTGGCGTTCAAGCGGCATACGCCCATGAGGAGCATATCCATGCCCATGCGGCCATAGACATCAAACCCGGGAGCGACCCCAACGCCGTCAACATCAAGAATAGAGGCTTGATCCCGGTGGCCCTGCTGGGCAGCGCCATCTTCGAAGTCGAGAACGTGGATGTGAGCAGCGTGCAGTTTGGATCGATGTGTCCGCACATGCACGACGAGGTTAGGGTTGCTCACCCCCTGGGCTACGCCTTCGAGGATGTCAATAGCGACGGGTACGTAGATCTGCTCTTCCAATTTGACACTCAATCCGTGGGCCTGCAACCAGGTGATACAGAAGCCCATCTGCACGGCGCGCTTACTGACGGCTCCCACTTCTGCGGTCACGACACAGTCAAGGTGATTGGCTAATGCCAGCTGGCCCCAATCCCCTGTCTCGCCTACCGCCCCGATTGTCTGTCGAGGGAGAAATGGTTATGGAACACGAACAAGCAGAGAAAGAAGTCGCACGTAAGAGCGCCTTGATCTACCTGCCCATTTCCATCGGCGCGGCGCTGCTGTTCTTGCTGGCGGCCAGCCTGTTTGGGAATTATCCGCTTGTGGCGAAGATCGGCGGGACAGTGTGGGTTGGACTGCTCAGCCTGATCGTCTCCATGCCCATCGTGACATCGCGTGTGAAGCGGCAGACAAAGCACTGAGTTGGCACCCAAGACGCAATCCGCTGCGTCCGGCAGAAAGGAAGGCCGAATGCTCAAGTGGCTTGGCTTTCACTTTGACGAGATGGCGCTGGCGCTGGTTGTGTGGCTATGCAGCCTGCCGCTGGTCGCGCTCGTCGTCATCCCGCTCTTCGGGCTGAAGGTGGCCGGGATCGTTGCCTTGGCCCTGTTCTTCTTTGCTATGGCGCTTTGCTGGGGCATCTGCGGGTGGAAGGTGTTTAACGGTCAGGCCCATTGACTATGACCATCGCGAGCAATCCATTGCTTCAAAATCATCCGCACGCGCAACTCGACGGCGAGCGACAAACGGTCACCCGTTTGATCCGGGCGGTGGCCGGGGCCGGAGTCCGGGCCGACCCAATTGCCATCGTCAACTTTTACGTGGCGCTCAAGTCCAGGCCGCTGGCTATCCTGGCCGGCCCGGCGCAGAGTGGAAAGATTGCGCTGGTGCAAAGCCTCGCACAAGTGCTGACCGGCGGTGACCTACTTCGGTGCCAGATGATGGTCGGTCACGCGTGGTGGGCCGGGGCGAGCCGCGAGGTCGCCCTGTTCACCGAGGCTCAGACGCGCTTCAACACCGACAAAATCCTCGCGCTCATCGAAGAAGCCTGGAAGCCGGAGAATGCGAACCGGGTGTTCCTGGCGTGCCTGACGCGGATCAGCCCGGCCGAGTTGATGGGCTTCTTCTCCGAGGTCGCCTTTCAACTCCGGCATGGGCAGATCATGCGCCTGCCCACCGCTCACTTGAGCGAACCGATCCCATACCCGCCCAACCTGTTCCTGGTCGGGACGATGGACACGCCTCGCCTCGACGAGTCAGATGAGGACCTGCTTTCGATGACGACCATCATTCAATGGGCGGGGAGTGAAGTGAAGGTGGCTCGGCCCTCTTCCCACATGGAAGCCACCGCCAACGGCGAAAGCGAGTTTCTCCGTTGCCTTGTCCGCGACGAGCGCGTAGCCCGGCTGAAGCTCCAGCACGTCCTGGGAAAGCGATTACCGGGCGTCTGGCCCCTCATTCAGATTGAAACCATTTTGCGGCGGTATGTTGTTGACTTGCCGCCCTCCGTGCCGGGCGAAGCGATGATCTACCTCGCCAATGCATGGACAAGGAGCGGTGCGGGACTGTTTGACCCATCCTCGACGACCAACCTTGAGATTGCGCTGGACCTGAGCATCGCACAGTCCGTCCTACCCCACGCTCAGGCGGCTATCCAACAGTCTCCGGCGCTGCGCGAAGAACTGCGTGCGGTGCTGAACGGAAAGTTCCCGCGGTCGGCGGCAATCCTTCAAAGCCTGGGCTGAGTTTCAGAAAGGAGAAGTTTATGGGCATCGGTACGCTGGTCTTAATTGGCATCGGGATCGTCGTCGTCCTGGTGGCTGTGATCGTCCTCGACCTGCTCTTCGCGGGCGGGGCGATGACGACACTTGCGCCTGCGCTTGCGCGCAGCGCAAGTGCAGGTGTGGGCACCATGCACGGCATGGCCATGATGGTGAGCAACCCTATCGGGCAGGGCATCTTGCTCGTGCTGCTGGCCATCCTGGGCGTGCTCGCCGCAGGCGCCGTATTCTTTCGCTGAAAGGAGGTGAAACGCAATGGCCAAAGACCCCGTGTGCGGCATGGACGTGGATGAGAAGAAAGCCGCCGGCAAGTCGGAATACCAGGGGCAGACGTATTACTTCTGCTCGCCCGGTTGTAAGAAATCGTTCGACAAAGAACCGGAAAAGTATGTCGGCAAGGCGCAACACGAACACGGCGGCCATCACTAGGCCGTCATTCTGGAGAGGGGCAGCCCGTAGGGGCGGACACGCTTGTCCGCCCGTACCAGCCGCCCCTCTATTCCCGGTGTGAAAGGATTTTGGTTACATGATCACGATCAGCATTAATCCCATCATCTTCAGCATCGGCCATTTCATAGTGCGCTGGTACAGCCTGATCGTCATCTCCGCTATCGGTATAGGCGTTTGGCTGGCGGCGCGCGAGGCCGGGCGCAAGGGCTTCAAGAAAGACGAGATTTACGACGGCGCGTTGTGGGTCGTCGTTGGCGGCCTGATCGGGGCGCGCCTTTTCCACGTGCTGGATCACTGGCCGCACGAATACGCCACGAACCCGGTGCGGGCCTTGTACATCTGGGAGGGCGGGCTGGCGATCTGGGGCGGTGTGCTCGGTGGATTGATTGCGGTGGCCATCCTGGCACAACGGCGGGACTGGCGGCTCCCGCGCCTGCTTGACGCTGTTGCTCCCGGTCTCGTGCTGGCGCAGGCGGTCGGGCGCGTAGCCTGCATCATCACCGGCGACGCGATGGGCAAGCCCACCACCGGCCCGTTTGGCTTTGCTTACACTAGCCCAAATGCGATGGCGCCGCAATTGGGCGTGTACTACACCCCGATGCCCGTGTACGAGATCATCGTCAACCTGGGTATCTTTGCCGTGCTCTGGCGTTTGCGCAAGCGAAACTGGCCCGATGGCTTGCTGTTCCTCGTCTATCTCACGCTCTACGGCGTCGAGCGATTCGCGCTCGGCTTTACCAGTTCCTATCAAGTCGTTGCCTTTGGGCTGACGCAGTCGCAAATCATCGCGCTCATTACGCTGGTTGTTGCCTTGCCCTTGATCGCCCGTCTGCGGGCGCAACGTCCTACCGTGAGCCTCACCCGCCCGGGCGGGTGAAGGAAGGCTCGTTTGCATCCCCCGCTACTTTGCGGTATCCGGGGTCTGGTTTTTGGCGGCGCGTAGCCCGCATTGAGTGCATGCAAGCTTGGGTGCATCGTAAATGTGCTCATGCTTTTCAAGGCAGAGGCGTTGCTGTTACCGGAATAGAGGCAGGTGGCGCATTGGATGGCTGAAACACTCCTGTTCGATCGGTCATAATTCCAGAAACGACGCTTTCGGGTGTATTTCTGCTTTACTTAGTGGATTTTGTCGTTATAATGGAAACCGATGGGTTGATGTTGCCTGTCCAATGGAGAAGGCTTATGTCAGTTTCAGCACGTGAGTTATGGACCGTGATCCACGGTATGGCCTTCGGGGCGCTGTTCCTGTTGGCTTTCGCGGGTGGCCTCGCTGGACTCTACAGCCTGCGGCCAGAGTGGGTGACGGTCGCGGGCCTTGGGGAGCGCCTGACGCGGCTCAAATTTGGCCTATGGGCGATGGCGGCCATCGCCTGGGGCACGGTGCTCACCGGAACCTACATCGTTTATCCCTGGTACCGGGCCGGCGATCCCACCAGCCCACGCTCCATCTTACTGGCCGACCCCGCCACTGCCGAATGGCACCGGTTTGGCATGGAGTGGAAGGAGCACGTCGGCTGGATCGCCCCCATCGCGGCGACCGTGGTCGCTTACGCGGTCAGCGTGTACGGCTCTCGGTTGGCGCACGAGCCCAAGATCCGCCGGGCGTTGATCTGGTTCTTCGTGGCCTCCTTCGTTGCGGCGGGCATTGCCGGGATGTTCGGCGCATTCATCAACAAGGTCGCACCGGTGCGCTGAGCGGAGGGAATACGATGGCCACACCCACGCAATCGATGAGTGAGGAAAGACCGCTTCCCAACGGCGCCGTGGCGGCGGCCCTGCTGGCCGGCGGTATCGGCGCCTTCGCAGTCGGGCTCATGACCGTGCTGGCGGAAGCGTCCGAGGCGATCGCCAATCTGCTGCGGTTCTCGGGACCGGTCGGGCCGTTGTCGGGCAAGACCACCGTCGCCGTCGTGATCTGGCTGATAGCCTGGGGCATCCTGGGTGTCCTGTGGCGGGGCAAGAATGTGGACTTTGGTCGGGTCTCGACCGCGGCCTTCATGCTGCTGGCCCTCGGCCTGTTGGGCACCTTCCCGCCCTTCTTCGTGCTCTTCGCCGCCGAGTAAACGGCCCTGATCATCCAATCACTCTGCCCTCTGCGGCCGTGAGCCGGGGAGGGCTTTTTGGTTGTCAGGCCAGGTAGGCGATCGACACTATTGTTGGCCTCTGGCCGGGCATCCAATAGGGAGCATCTGCCCCTATGAAGATAGGGCAGATGCCTCTAACGCTCATGCTTCCGTTCTGGCTTATACCAAAATCCCGCGAAGTGGGCATAGGCCATTTTGCTCATTCGTAAATAGGCGAAATCGCGCTATTCAAATCCTCGTTGCCGCATACACTGTAACCATGCCGCCTCGGTCGGCATCATGATCCTTGTGGAGAAAGGCATATCCTATGTTCGTCAAAGACCCCGTGTGCGGAATGGAGATAGAAGCCCAAGCGGCCTTCGCCACCCGCCAATACAAAGGCCAGACGTTTTACTTCTGCTCCGCCAACTGCGTGAGCAAGTTTGATGCTGCCCCGGAACAATATGCTCTCGCCGTGCCCTCGGCGACGACCGGCATCGCCGACGGCGCGAGTGGCCCGGTGCGGCTGGAACTGCCCGTGAGCGGCCTCAGCCGTTCCGGCGGCCCGGCGCTGGCCCAGGCCCTGCAAGCTGTGCCCGGCGTGCGTAAAGCCAATGTCAACGTCTGGCGGGGCCGCGCCACCATCGAATACGACCCGGCCCGCGCCAACGCCACCGACTTCGTGGATGCGGTGCGCGCCGCCGGCTTCAGCACCGACGGCCAGTCCCTGCGCCTGAAGGTCAGCGGCCTGTACTGCGCCGAGTGCGTGCTCAAGATCGAAGACGCGCTCAAGGCCACCCCCGGCGTGCTCGGCGCGACGATGAACGCGGCGACGAATGAAGTGAAGGTGGAATACTCGCCCGTCATCGGCGACCTGAGTTTGCTGGCCCAAGCCGTCGAGTCCGCCGGGCCGTACAAGGCCACGCGCGCCGCCGAAGCGACCGAACCCGAAATGGATAAAGAAGCGCAGGAGACAGAGAAAGAATACCGCTCGCTCATGCGTAAGTGGTGGTTCGCCGCCGCCGTAGGTGTGCCTACGATGATCCTGTCCTACCCGTGGATCTTCCCCGGCCTGCGCGATTGGTTCCCACGCGGCAGCCCGCAGCTCATGTACATCTGGTATGCGATGGGCGTCGCCAGCCTGGCCGTGCTCGTCTACTCCGGCAGCCAGTTCTTCACGGGGATGTGGGAAGGGTTGAAACACCGCTCGGCCAACATGCACACCCTCATCGCCGTCGGAACAGGCGTGGCGTGGATTTACTCGACCATCGCCATGCTCTTCCCGCAGCTCTTCCCCTCGGAAGAATTCACCGATGTGTATTACGACGTGACCGTCGTGGTCACGGCCCTGGTCGTGCTCGGACTGGCGATGGAGATCAAGGCCAAAGGCCGCACGTCCGAGGCCATCAAGAAACTCATTGGCCTGCAAGCCAAGACTGCGCGCGTGGTGCGCGACGGGAAGGAAGTGGACATCCCCGTTGAAGAGGTGCTGGTCAACGACATCGTCGTCGTCCGCCCCGGCGAGAAAATTCCGGTGGACGGTGAGGTGATCGAAGGCCAGTCGGCGGTGGACGAGTCCATGATCACGGGTGAGTCCCTGCCGGTCTCCAAGAAGGTTGGCGACGAGGTCATCGGTGCGACGATCAACAAGACCGGCGCGTTCAAGTTCCGCGCCACCAAAGTCGGCAAGGACACCGCGCTGGCGAACATCATCCGGCTAGTGCAGGACGCGCAGGGGAGCAAGGTGCCCATCCAGCGCATCGTGGATCAGGTGTCGGCGTACTTCACGCCGTCGGTGATGATCCTCGCCATCGTCGGCTTCGTGGTCTGGTACGTCTTCGGCCCCAGTCCGGCCTTGACCTACGCGCTCATCGTGGCCGTGACGACCCTCATCATCGCCTGCCCGTGCGCGCTCGGCATGGCGACGCCCATGAGCCTGACGACCGGCATCGGCCTCGGCGCGCAGAACGGCATCCTCATCCGCTCCGGCGACGCGCTGCAAGCCGCCGAGAAACTGAACGCGATCATCCTCGACAAGACCGGCACAATCACGATTGGCAAGCCCTCGCTTACCGATATTGTGATTGCTGATTTGAACCAATCAACAATCAGCAATCAACAATCAGAAATCCTCCGCCTTACGGCTTCAGTCGAGAAATCCAGTGAGCACCCGCTGGCACTGGCGATTGTCGAAGGTGCGCAGGCGCGCGGCTTGAAGTTGAGCGATGTGCAGACCTTTGACGCCATCCCCGGCCACGGTGTCTCCGCCACCGTGGAAGGTCGCCGTATCCTGATTGGCAACCTGAAACTGATGAACCGCGAAGGCATTGCGCTTGGCGACTTGGAAGAGAAATCCAAGGCCCTGGCCGACGACGGCAAGACGCCAATGTATGTGGCCCTCGATGGAAAGGCGGCAGGCATCATCGCCGTGGCCGACACGGTCAAAGAAGACTCGAAGGCTGCCATCGCCGCGCTGAAGAAGATGGGGCTGGAAGTCGTGATGATCACGGGCGACAACGAGCGCACGGCCAAAGCCATCGCCCGGCACGCCGGTTTTCAGGCGGGTGTGGATCGCGTGCTGGCCGAGGTGCTGCCGCAGGACAAAGCCTTCAACGTGCAGAAGTTGCAACTGGAAGGCAAGAAGGTGGCGATGGTCGGCGACGGCATCAACGACGCCCCGGCGCTGGCGCAGGCCGACATCGGCATGGCCATCGGCACCGGTACAGACGTGGCA
>Ga0209341_10005816_pt1 | contig 11066 bp, 9 predicted proteins | sample RifCSP13_2_FD_184020 | JGI IMG/M metagenome (GOLD analysis project Ga0209341, IMG submission 184020) | Soil microbial communities from Rifle, Colorado - Rifle CSP2_sed 13_2 (SPAdes) (version 2) | ecosystem: Environmental > Terrestrial > Deep subsurface > Rock core/Sediment | place: Rifle...
CACGTTGCCGTTGTCCTCGGGGCGCACGGCGCGGCCCTCGTAACGCTCGACGCCGCCGCGCTCCGCCACCCATGCGTCACGCACGCGAGCCAACCCCGCCGCAACGTCGATCACCGCATTCGGGTCAGTGTAAGGGCCGGACGGGTCATAGACGCGGAACGGCGGCTCGCCGCTCCCTGCACCGAGCACAATCTCGCGGAAGGGCACGCGGATGTCGTCGTGGCCCTCGGGCGAGGAATAGACCTTGGCCGAGGCCGGCAGCGGCCCCGTCGACACCGTGGGAACGCTGAGCTCGGACGTGGGCGTCGCTTTGTTCATGATGAGGTCCTCACCCCAACGGTCCGAGCCAAAAGCCCATGGCCGCGAGATAGGTGCCAAGCGCGAGGGCGGCGAGACCCGCCGCCGTCATGGCGTTGGCGTTCGCCGTGACCTTCGCGACCCAGCTCATTGCCTGCGTCGGCAGAACCGTGCGCACGACGCCCTTCAGAACTGCGGCCCAGCCGAGAAGCGTGATGACGATCGGCCATCCGCTCCAGACGTTGTGGAGGAGCACGATCAGGCCGCCAGCGATGAGTGCGATTATTCCGGTCAGATAGAACAGCGCCGGACTTGCCGCGACCTCCTTGGCCACGGCGCGGAAATGGTCCTGGTTGAGGAGCATGCCGACCGCGATGACGAGGTAGATCGGCCCGATGAGCTTGGCGAGGTAGATCGAGGTTTCCATGGCGGTATCCTTGAGTGGTCGAAACGGCCGCGGGGCGGGCAGGTCTCAGCTTTCGCCCCAGTAGCCCTTGAAGGTAAGGAAAGCACCGAGAGCAAGCTGGATGACGGCGGCCACCGTAATTAAACCGCTGCCCACGAACGAGGCGGCTATTGCGGCGGCCTGATCCGGGATCATCATGCGGGCGATGCCGCCGACCACCGCGAGCCAGCCGAAGATCGTGATTATGACGCGCCAGCCCGGCTCCCAAATGTTGTGCGCCCGCACGACTGCGAGCCCCGCAACCAGCGCCATAATTCCAGCGACGAAAACCAGCCCGTAGTTGGACTCGAGCTGGGAGGCCATGGCCGGAAAGAGGCTCGGATTGAGCAGCATCGAGAGGCCCATGATGGCGAGCAGCGGACCCATGAGGCCGGCAATGTATTTCGAATTGGACATGTGCGTTCCTCGTGCCCAGGGGCGCTGCGCAATCCGGGTCGCTGGAGGGAAGGAATAATAGCGTGTCCGTCCCTTCGCCGGCATGACCCGGATCAGGTTCGAAGGGTGCTCCATCAGCCTCAGATGGATCTCAGCCGGATGCCTCCGGCGCCCCTCGGAACGGGCGGAGTTTGGGATGGATGCCCGGGTGATGCAAGGCCCTCGTGCATGGCCGTGCCGAGGCCGCGGGAGTTTGGTACGTGCCGGCCGCGGGGCGTTCAGCGGCCCTCGCGCCACCAGGCGAACGCCAAGAGAGCGAGCAGGGCGGCCAGCGCCAAGAGCCCGGAGAACATGGGCGTGAGCTTGACCCCGCGCGTGACGAAGGCCTCGCGGTCCTTGAGGCCCATCCAGCCCGAGCCGGCCAGCACCTTGGCGTTGGTGAGCATGGAGACCCGCGGCAGCGCCACGGACATCGTCTCGCCGCCGGTGCCGGCGTCTGCCGCGCGCGTCCAGAAGGCCCCGCCGCCCGAGGCCTCGACGATGGGCTTGAGCTTCTCCTCCGTCGCCGTCACCTCGCTCATCTCGCGCGGGTCCTCGACGCCGGCGTGGGCAACCGCCGTCAGTGGTCCGGTCGTCGACGGAGTCTCGGCCTTGTAGAGGCCGGGCAGCTTGACGTCGATCGAGGTTCGCCACAGGCCGGGCTGCGCGGACTCGAGCGTGAGCTCGGTCTTCTCGCCGCCGGGGCCCGAGAGCGTGACCGGGCCAACGCTCGCCTCCATCGACCGGCGCTCGAGCGTGAGCTTGAGACCGCGCGCCGTGGCGAGGAGCCGCTCCTCCTCGAGGTCGGGCTCCTTCATCAGCCAGTGCGACAGGCGGCGCAGAAGGTCGGTATGCGGCCCGCCGCCCTCGAAGCCTCGAGCCCACAGCCAGGCCTGGTCGGAGGTCAGAAGCGCTACCCGTCCCTTGCCCTTGCGGTCGAGCACGAGCAGGGGGCGAGCCTCCGCGCCCTGCATCAGCGTGCGGCCGCGGTCGGGGCGCACCTCGACCTGCCGGAACCACCGGCCCCAAGTTGGGGTGGCGTTTGGGTCCGCCGCGTTGGCGCCGGGCAGCCCCTGCGTCACAGGATGCTTTGCGCCGTCGGCCGTGATCTTGGCCTTGAACGGCTCCTCGAGCACGCGCCCCGTGGGCGCGGCGGGCAGCACGGGCGAGAGCGGGGTCCGGTACAGGCTCGTGTTGCCCGCATAATCGTCCCCGGCCGCGACCAGCACGGCGCCGCCGTGACCTTCCACGTAGCGCGAGATGTTGTCGTAATAAATGAGCTGCAGGATGCCGCGGTGCTCGTAGCGGTCGAAGATGATCAGATCGAAGTCCTTGATCTTGTCCGAGAACAGCTCCTTGGTTGGAAACGCGATCAGAGACAGCTGATTGATGGGCGTTCCGTCCTGCTTCTCGGGCGGCCTCAGGATGGTGAAGTGGACGAGGTCGACCGCGGCATCGGACTTCAAGAGGTTGCGCCACGTGCGCTCGCCCGCGTGCGGCTCCCCCGAGACGAGCAGCACGCGCAGGTTCTCGCGCACGCCCTCCGCCGCGATGACGACGCGGTTGTTGGCTGGCGTGAGCTCGCCGGGGGCGGTGTCGAGCTCGGCCTCGAGGATGTTCTGGCCCGAGTGCGGAAACGGCATCTCGATACTGACCGGCAGGCCGATTTGGGCGCGCCGTAGCTCGTCGGGCCGGCCTTCGCGGCGAATCCTGAGGCTCACGATATCGCCGGCCTGGCCTTTCGTGCCGGTTTCGCGGACGGCGAGCACGATGGGGCGCGATTGGCCGACGAGACCGTAACGCGGTGCCGTCAACAGCTCGATGCGGCGGTCGAACTCGCTCGGGCGTCCGGTCAGAAGCGCATGCACCGGCGCATCGAAGCCGAGCGCGGCCGCGGTCTTCGGGACGTCGTGCACTTGGCCGTCGGTGATCAGGACCACGCCTGCGAGCCGGTCCGGAGGGGTGTCGGTCAGCGCCTTGTTGAGCTCGGCGAACAGCTGCGTGCCCTGGCCCGTGGTCTCGCCGCTCCTGGCCGCCGTCACCCACTTCACCTGCAAGTTGGGGATCTTGGAGAGCCTCGCCTCGAGATCGGCTCTGATGGCGCGCGTCTGCTCGGGGCGCCGCTCGAGCGCCTGGCTCGTGCTCTCGTCGATGACGACGATGGCGATGTTGGCGAGGCTTTCGCGCTCCTCCTCCCTGAGCGTCGGGTTGGCAAGGGCCGCCAGCAGCGCGGCCACCGCGAGGGCTCTCGCCGCCGCGCCGCGGCTGCGCCGCAACGCGAGCATCGCCACCAGGACCAGGGCGACAAGACCCGCGCCCCAGAACAACGGTCCGGGCAGCATCGGGGCGAAGTCGATCGACCAGCTCATGCGGCGCCCCTCATTGACCGAGGCGCTCGAGGAGCGCGGGGACGTGCACCTGATCGGCCTTGTAGTTGCCGGTCAGCGCGTGCATCACGATGTTGATGCCGGAGCGAAACGCCATCTCGCGCTGGTTCTCGCCGCCGATGACCGGGTACATCGGCCGGCCGGTGCTGTCGAGCGCCCAAGCGGAGGCAAAGTCGTTGGCCGTGATCAGGATCGAGGTCACGCCGTCGGCGCGCCGCGCCTTGCGGGCATCCTCGCCGGCGTCGTCTTGAGCCTCGACCCACAGTTGTCCGCCGTTCCAGCGCCCGGGAAACGAGCGCAGGAGGTAGAACGACTTGGTGAGAACATGGTCCTCGGGCACCGGCTCAAGCCGCGGCAGGTCGAGCCGCCCGAGCAGGCGCTGCAGGGCCGGGCCGCTGCGGCCCGAAACCGGCAGGTCTGCGGGCAGCCCGGCGCCGTAGTCGCGCGTGTCGAAGATGAGCATGCCGCCCTGCTTCATATAGGCGTCGATCTTGGCCAGCGTCGGCTCGGGCAGCGGCTTGGCGTTCTCGAGCACCGGCCAGTAGAGCACCGGATAAAAGGCGATCTCGTCGTTGATGATGTCGACGCCGATGGGCTCCCCCGGCTCGACCGCGGTGCGGATGGCCAGCACCTTGGAAAGCCCAGACAGCCCGAGGTTGCTCGCCTGGTCGGTCGCCGCGTCCCCGCTCAGCACGTACCCGAGCGTGACGTTTCCGGTTGCCTTCTGCGCAATGGCGTCGGCGATCTCTCGAGAGCCGGCGTCTTGCCGGGCCGGAGCCTCGGCCCGCGAGGGCGGCGGCATCGCACCGAGCGCGGCGAGTGCGGCGAGCGCGACGGCGGCAGCGGCACGCCCCCTCGGTCGCAAGGCTTTGCTCCCGAGGCCGCCCATCTGCAGGATGAGCACGGCCGCGATGTCGACAAAGACGAGGGCGAGGACGAGGGCCAAGAGCGACGGCTTGAGAGGTACCGCCGATTGGCTCTCGTAAGCGCGCCGCTCCGCGCCGCGCGGCAGCGGCGGCAGCGGCGCGAGCGTGCTCTTCGCAGTGAGGACGTTGACGGAGCGCGGGCTGCCTGCCGGACCGTAGTAGCCCGGAGGATGCTCGAGGCTCGGCGCGATGTCGGCAATGTTCGGCGACGGAATGGCCTCGGCTGTCGGCGGCGGCGGGCGCAGGACCCCGAAGCCGTCGAGCGTCTGGATCGGGGCCAGAGCCTCAGCCGTGTCGGCGGCGTCGCTCTCGCTCGCGCTCTCGGCCGCGCCGCCGCCCGCTAGGCCGCCGAGGGCCGTGATCCGGCGCAGCATCTCGACGAACAGGCCCGAGATCGGAAGGTTCGACCAGTCGCGGTTCGCCGTGACGTGGAACAGCACGATCTGGCCCGCGCCGCGCTTGGCTGCGGTGACGAGGGGGGTTCCGTCCTGAAGCCGGGCCCAAACTTTCACCTCCGGCGTCAGCTGAGCGGGATCGGCGAGCACCTGGCGGCTGATAGTGACGTCGGCGGGCGCCGCGAGGCCGGCGAAGAGGCTCGCCTCCTCGAATTGGGCTAAGGGCTGCGGCGTCGACCACGAGAGTGCGCCGCCGAGCGTGCGTCCGCCGGCGCGGAGCGCGACCGGGAGCAGATCGTCGCCGCCCTTCTCGAGGCGCGGACCGGCGAAGCGAACGAGCACGCCGCCCTTTTTCACCCAAGCATCGACGCGCTCCTTGACCGCGCCCGAGAGCGTGCCGATGTCGGCGAGGATCAGCACCGTGGCGTTCTCTCTCAGGATGGCGTCGACGCCCTCGGCCAGGTTCTGACTGTGCGGCCGCACGATCTCGGCGAACGGCTGGACCGCCTTCTCGATATAGTAGAGCGGCGCCAGCAACGGCTGGGCCTGCTCCTGGCTTTCGCCGGAGATGAGGCCGACGCGCTGCCACTGCGAGCGCGCATCGAGCAGGCTGACTGCGCCGGCCGATGGCTCGGCCGCGATCTCGACTCGCGTCACCTGGTTCCTGAGCTCGAGCGGCAGCTCGAACGCGACGTCCTTCGACATCTCGCCGCCACCGAGCCGGAACGGGGCTTCGCCGAGCCGCTGACCGCGCGCGGAAAAGGCATGCACCGCGCCCTCGCGCACGGGCCCATCCGAGCGCAGCACGGTCGCGCCGAGCTTTCCGTTGGGCCCGACGCCGGCAACGAGGCCGAGAGCCTCGCGGCCTGCCGGGTCGGCGATCAGCGCAAACGTGCCGCCTTGGGCCAGGACGGCGAGGCCGTCGGCGAAGGCGCCCGCTTCGCCGTTGTGATCGATGCCATCCGCGAGCCAAACGATGCTCGGCTCGCCCTTGGCGCCGTCGCGCAGCGCCGCCTCGAGAGCTTTGCGCGCACCCGGCCGGTCGGGTGCGAACGGCTGCGGCGAAAGGGCGGCCGCGGTCGCCCGCGCTTCACTCGGCGCCTCGAGGCGAACCGTCCGCGCCTTGGCGGCGCTCGCCGTCTCGAGGAGAACCACCGGCCGGCTCTGGGCCTCGGCCTCGGCGATCAGCCGCTCGGACATCTGGATCCGCTCCGCCCACCGCGGCGCCGCCGCCCAGCCGTTGTCGATGGCGATGACGACCGGGCCCGAGCCCTTGAGCCCTTGCTCGCGCGACGGGTTGAGCACCGGCTCGGCGAGCGCGAAAATGACGAGCGCCGCCGCCATGAGCCGGATCAGCAGAAGCCACCAGGGGGTCTTGGCCGGCGTCGTCTCCCGGTTCTCGAGGCCGATCAGGATGCGCGTCGGCGGGAATTCGATCCGCTTCGGCCGCGGCGGTATGGTCCGCAACAGCCAATAGATGACGGGGAGCGTGGCGAGGGCCGCCAGCAGCCACGGGTTCAAGAAGGCGAGGGCGCTGAAGCTCATGAGCCTCCCCCCTCCGATTGCGCCGCCGGCTCAGGCGCCTGCCAGCGATAGCCCCCTTCTCCCCCTTCGAGGCGCATGATGAGCTTCAACAGTGGCTCCGACGCCGGCCGGTCCGTGTGGTGGAGAAGGAGCGACCAGCCGAATCGCGTGGCGAGGGCCGAAAGCGCGGACCGGTGGGCCTCGAGCTTCGCCCGGTACTCGCCTCTCAAGCTCTCGGCCCGGTCGGCGATCCAGCTTTCGCCACCTTCGCTGGCGAAGAACTCGGTGCGCCCTTGGTACGGCAGCGTCTCTTCCGCGGGATCGAGCACTTGCACCAGATGGCCGAGGGCGCCTGCCGCGGCGAGCGCCTCGACGTGCTCGCGGATCGTCTCGACGGGGTCGAGGAAATCGCTGAACAGGATCACGCCCGCAAACCGGTCGATGCGGGCCTTGGGCGGCTGGCTCGACGTGAGGGACGGGGACGTCCAATGCGCCGCGACCGCCTCCGCGATGCGAGTCGTGGCTTTCCGGCTTGCCGTCGGCTGGGCGACGCCGAGGACGCCGATGCGCTCGCCGCTGCGCACCAGAAGCTCGGCGGTCGCCAGCATCAGAACCACCGTGCGGTCGCGCTTCGTCACCGGCGCCAGGTGGCTCTTGAACTCCATCGACGGGGACAGGTCCGGCCACAGCCAGAGGGTGTGGGCGGCCTCCCATTCACGCTCGCGCACATAAAGATGGTCCGAGCTCGCCGAGCGGCGCCAATCGATGAGCTGCGCCGCGTCCTGGGCCTCGAGCTGGCGGAACTGCCAGAACGTTTCCCCCGGGCCGGCGCGCCGGCGGCCATGGATGCCGTGGGCGACGGTGGAGGCGATGCGGCGGGCGTCGAGCAAGAGATCGGGCAGGCGATGGGCGAGCGCATGGGCGTCGCGCTCGAGGGACAGCATCGTCTCGCGGTGTTGCCGCGTCTTGAGCTGCCCGCCGGCCATGGCCATACTGGATCACTCCACCGCCTGAGCGAGGCGGGAGATGAGGGCGCTCAGGTCCTGGCCTTCGGCGCGCGCGGCGAACGACAGCGCCATGCGATGCTTCAGTGTTGGCTCGGCGAGCGCGATGACGTCGTCGACCGAGGGCGCGAGCCGGCCGTCGATCAGCGCCTTGGCGCGCACGGCGAGCATGAGCGCTTGGCTCGCGCGGGGTCCGGGTCCCCAGGCGACGAAGCGGTCGATCTCCGGGTCGGCGCCGGTGCCGGGCCTGGCGGAGCGCACGAGCCTCAGAATTGTCTCGACGACCTTGTCGGGAACGGGGATCTGCCGCACCAGGCGCTGGATCGACATCAGCTCTTGAGCCGTCAGCACGGCCTCGACCTTGCGCTCGTCGACGCCCGTCGTCGCGTACAGCATGCGCCGCTCGGCGCCGAGATCCGGATAGGACACATCGATCTGGAGCAGGAAGCGGTCGAGCTGCGCCTCGGGCAGCGGGTAGGTGCCCTCCTGCTCGAGCGGGTTCTGCGTCGCCAGCACGTGGAACGGCGCCGGCACGTCGTGACGGATCCCCGCCACCGTCACGTGATGCTCCTGCATGGCCTGAAGCAAGGCCGACTGCGTCTTCGGAGACGCGCGGTTGATCTCGTCCGCCATCAAGAGCTGCGTGAAGATCGGACCCTTGATGAAGCGGAACGCGGGCTCCTTGAGCGACCGCTCATGATCGAGCACCTCGGAGCCGATGATGTCGAAAGGCATGAGGTCGGGGGTGAACTGAATGCGCCGTGCCTCGAGCCCCAAGACCTGCCCCAACGCCTCGACGAGCAGGGTCTTTGCGAGGCCCGGCACCCCGATCAGCAGCGCGTGACCGCCGGACAGGATCGTGACGAGCGTGCGCTCGATGACGACATCCTGGCCGAAGATGACGGCTGCGGCCGCTTTGTGCGCGCGCTGGATGCGCTCGCCCGCGGCCTCGAGACGGGGAACGATGTTCTCGTCGGTCTGGATTATTGTGCTCATATGCGGACTATAGCCCTGTTCTCGGTCCTGGGAACTGTGCGCTGCCGATGTTGGTCTCATTATGAAAACAATTCTGTTCGGCCGCGAGGCCGAGCTCGGTCAAGTTAACACTACGTAAGGCGCCGCGGGGCAGATGTTCTCACAAAGGCTTGCGCGAGAGAGCAAGGAGTCAGCCGTGACGGGCAGCGAGCACAGCCGGACTGGAGGGCTCGAGCAGCCCCTCGAGCACGCCTCGGGGCGCCCATCGAGCGCTGGGATCCGCCCTGCCGCGGCGACATCGGGCTCCGCATCCGCTCGGACGGGGTCTGGCTCTGTCGGGAGAGCCCGATCGTGCGCCCGGCGCTGCTCCGGCTGTTTGCGAGCACGCTGAGGCGCGACAAAATGCGCTCCCGCGCAACCAGGTGGCGCGCGGGATCGCTTTCGGCCGTCCGTGTTTCGCCTGCTCAGTGATGGGCGGAAACGGCCTGCAGCACCTCGCCCGAAAGCTCCTGCTCGCAGGAGTTCGAGATGTCGCCCAAGCTCAAGATGCCGACCATGCGCTTGTTCTTGTCGATGACGGGCAGGCGGCGCACCTGCTTCAGCTCCATGGTGCGCGTCGCCTCGTCGATGTCCTCATCGGCATTGCAGAACACAATGCCCTTGGTCATCACGTCGCGGGCGGTGAGCCGGCTCAGGTCACGACCGTTAACGAGCCCGCGGCAGACGATGTCGCGGTCGGTGACCATGCCGACGAGGCGGTCGTTCTCGCCGATGGGGATGGCGCCGATATCGTGCTCGCGCATGAGCCGCGCCAGCTCATAGATCGGCGTCGACGGCGAGACCCACTCGACGCCCGTGTGCATAGCCTCTTTGACTTTCATGGAGGACCTCCTTCAGAAGAGAAAAGAACGTCCACCCCCGGTGGGAGCTCGGATATCGCCCCCGTCCGGGACAAGAATAGCATTCTTCAAGGGAAGTGCGAAGCGCGGCGCGCCGGGGCCGGCCGGGTCATTGGCCCGCTGCCGCCTCCTGGGGGTCCGCCGGCGGCGGGTGCTCGGCAGGCTTTGCGCTCGTCGCCGTCGCGGCGCCGGAAGGAGCCTTTGGCGGGTCTTTCTGGGCCTGGGCCTGGGAACCGTAAGTCTTGGGGCATCGCTTGTGGACGAACTTGTTGATCGACTTGATCAAGCTCTTGTGGAAGATGCCGAGGGTGTCCTCGAGGCTGGCGGCGGTCCAGATCGTGCCTTTGATGTCGACCGGCCCATCGATCTCCTTGAGATTGATCCACACCTTTTCGGCCTTGCCGTCCTTGAACACGAGCTTGGGCTGGGCCTTGGCGGTGACGGGCTTCACCTCGTCGCCGCGCTCCACCTCGCATTTGACCGTGAGGGGCGGCGAGGTGATGGTGTGCGCGGGCCTGGTCAGCGCGGCGATCACGTCGGCCCTGCTCAAGCTCAGGCTGACCTTGCAGCGGGCATCGCCGAAGCCCCAGGCGACGCCCTTGTTCTCACCCTTCTTGATGCTGTTTCTGGCCCAGGTCTTGGACATCTTGCACGTGAGGTCGTCGCCCGAAGGCGCCTTGTCGAGGATCAGGGTGCACACCTCTTTCTCGCACGCCTTCAAGGCCGCCATCTCGCCCGGAGGCTCGTCGAGCGCCACCGCTTCGAGGCTCAGCGCCACAAGGCCCGCCGCGGCGATGGCCATTGCCGCCATCGGTCGACCATCGTGGAGCATCGCCTCGTCTCCCCCGTGATTTGTGCCGCGCGGTCCGGCCGCCGGCGCCCGTCGGCCGCGGAGCCACTCGTCGATCGGTGTGCGCGACGCTTTGTGCTCCTGGCATCCCATTGGGCCAGCAATGAGGCCGGGCGCGATGAGGGTGGCCTATGGCTGGCGTTGATCATGTCCCGGCACGGCGAAGGTCTGCGGCGCCGCGTCGCCCGTTCCAGGTGCTTGAAGCTGCCGGGGGCTTGCGATACCTGTGAGGCTTCGCAGCACCGGGTCAGGGGAGAGATTGGCGATGAGCATCGACACGTCCGGCGGCCATGCGGCCATGGACTACGCGGAGCACATGCGGACCTACCACGCGTTCTTGAAGGGGACCCGCTACTTAATCGTGTTCCTCGTGCTGCTCTTGGCTGGCATGGCCTACTTCCTCGTCTAGGAATAGCTGCGGCCCTGGCTGGGTCCCGGCTTGGCGCGGATCGAACCGCCCTTGCGGCTTTGTTTGCGGCTCGTAAGGTGAAACTGTGCGCTCGGGGCTCGACCCGGCAAGAGCGATAATCGGACGATTAATGGTCACGATAGCTGTTACGGCCGAAGGGCCAGGGGAGCCGCGCGTTGCCGTTTCGCCGGAGACCGTGAGGAAGCTCTCGGGTCTCGGCTGCAAGGTCAAGATTCAATCCGGAGCCGGCCTCGGCTCCCATTTTTCCGACGAGGCTCTCAAATCGCAGGGGGCCGAGATCACCCCCGCCGCCGCGGAGGCGCTTGCCGGGGCCGACATCCTCTTGAAAGTGCGCCGCCCGAGCCTCGCCGAGCTCAAATCCCTGAAGCCCGGCGCGATCGCCGCGGCCATGATCGATCCCTTTGGCGACCGGGCCGGCCTCGAGGCCGCCGCCGCATCAGGCATATCGCTGTTTTCGATGGAGCTCATGCCGCGTATCTCGCGCGCGCAGTCGATGGAC
>Ga0209341_10005817_pt1 | contig 11066 bp, 12 predicted proteins | sample RifCSP13_2_FD_184020 | JGI IMG/M metagenome (GOLD analysis project Ga0209341, IMG submission 184020) | Soil microbial communities from Rifle, Colorado - Rifle CSP2_sed 13_2 (SPAdes) (version 2) | ecosystem: Environmental > Terrestrial > Deep subsurface > Rock core/Sediment | place: Rifle...
TCGAGTCGGTGCTCACCTACGAGGGGACTCACGAGGTGCATACGCTCGTCGTCGGCGAGGCCCTCACCGGCGAGAACGCGTTCCGGTAGCCGCTTCTAGAGGCTTGATGTGGAATTAGCGGCCGTCATAGGCGACGAGGCTGCGGGGTGGGCGTCCGATGAGGGCGTTGAGGAGCATCCCCAGGGTCAGCGCGAGCAGCCGTTGCGCGATCCGTTGGATGAGGCCAGAAGGGGTCTTGGCGAGGTGCTGTTCGAGCCGCATCTGGCATTTGAGGTTGGCGATCGTCGACTCGACGACGAGCCGCATGCCAGCAAGACCCCGCTCCCGCTCGGCGTTGTCGGGGGTGCGTACTCGCTCGGGGACCCCCTGCAGCCTGAGCGTCTCCGCGTACTCGCGGCCCCAGAGGCCCTTGTCCGCGATCAGGGTCGCGCCCGCCTGACCTGTGGTCAGCTCACGCACGGGCTCGTATTCCTTCTCCCCCGCGGCAACGAGCGTGTAGCCGATCGGGAGGCCCTTGCGGTCGGTCAGCAGCACGAGCCGGACTCCCCACACGTACTGGCTCTTCGAGGGGCAGTAGCCGTAGCTGGCCATCCCGGCGAACTCGCTTCGCTGCTGGCATCCAGCGTAGTTGGCGACCCCGACCAGCGTGCCGTCGGCCAACCTCAGCCTGCCCGTCGCGAGCAGCGCGGAGAGCCGCTGCTGGACCCAGACGAGCTTCGGCGTCAAAGCCCGCAGACGCCGGTTGTACTGCGACTGAGAGGGAGGGTGGGGGAAGAAGCCGGGCAGGAGTTTGCCGACGACCCCGAGGAACTGGCGGTCGGAGCAGATCCCGGTCGCCGCCTGCGCGACAGCGAGCGCGACGAGCTCTTCGTCCGTCACCTGGGGCGGCCTCCCCTGGCGAGGAGTGCAGAGCTCGCAGGCGAAGACGTAGGCTGCGATCACGAGGGTTTCCAGGTCGTCGGTCATATCGAGCCTCCATCTCGAATGACACTGTCTGGAAGCCCTCTTTCTCTGCCGGAAGCCCGGTGCCTGTCGTGAACATGACTTTCACATCAAGCCTCTAGTCCTCGCCGTCCCAGTAGTCGAGCAGTGGCCCCGGCCGGCTGAGCAGGATCCGTTCGCCGGCGACGCTCCGGGCGCCGAGCTTTCCGCTGTCCCGATACTCGACGATGTCGGGTGCCAGGAGCGTCGACAGCATGAGGACCCGAATCGGCGACTCCGTGCGATTGCTGACCTGGTGGTACCCCTCCTTCCCTCGCCGGAAGCACACGACGTCGCCCTCCTGCAGGTCCTGCTCGCCGTCTGCCGTGCGGAGCGTGGGCTGCCCGCGTACGACGACGAGCCACTCCTCGTTCGCGTGGTGCGTGTGGTACGGCCACAGCCGGTCGCCCGGTTCCAGCTCGTACAGGCTCCCGCCGATCAGCTCCGCGTTCAGTCGCGCTCCCACCCACGCGTCCTTGCTTCGCCAACCGGGCCGGTCCTCGACGCGATCCCACTCGTCGCCGTGAAGGTTGAAGACGTCCACGAGCGAGAGACTAGGCGCTAAGGCCGCCGAGGGCGAGGTCGATCGCCGTCCGCTCCGCGAGCGCAACAGCGTCGTCTCCGTCGGGGAGCTGCCCGAGCACCCAGCCGGTGAGCACCTCCTCGAGCCCCCCGTAGACGATCCAGCTCGCGAGCCGTGCGTCGACGTCACGACGGAACGTGCCGTCGGCCTGGCCCTGCTCCACGACCCGCTGGACGATCGCGAACGCCTCCCGGACCTCCTCCACCTGATTCTGGAGCTGCGGGCTGCGGGCGACCTCCCGCACCATCACCGTGACGAGGGCGGGATCGTTGCGCCAGGTGCGCAGCAGGATCTTCGCAATGCCCTCGAGCTTCTCTGGCGCCGGCTCATCTGCGGCTTCGACGGCACGGAAGCGCCCGATGAGCTCGCCCCAGTTCTCGACGAAGATCGTGCGCAGGACGTCGTCCTTCGACGCGAAGTAGTGGTAGAGCAGGCCGTGCGCGACGCCGGCATCCTCTGCGATGTCGCCGACGCGCGATCGGTGGTAGCCATGCTCGGCGAACACCCGGATCGCAGCGTCGAGGATGAGCTTTCGCTTGTCCTTCAGGGCGATTGAACGGTCAGTCAACCGCCTGAGGATAGAGGTAGGCTCCGCCGGGGTGCAACCGCTCGCCGGCACTCTCGTCGTCGATCTGACGCGCTACCTCCCGGGTGCGTACGCGAGCAGGGAGCTTCTCCGGCTCGGTGCCCGCGTCGTCCGCGTCGAGCCGCCGGGGGGTGACCCGATGCGGCGGACGGCGCCCGCCTGGGATACGGCGCTACGGGGCGGCACGGAGTCGGTCGCGTGCGATCTGAAGGCCGACGCGGCGTTCGCCCGCGCGCTCTGTTCCCGGGCCGACGTCGTCCTCGAAGGCTTTCGTCCGGGGGTGGCCGCCCGGCTGGGGGTGGGACCGGACGACGTTCCACGCTCAACCGTCTACTGCTCGATCACGGGGTTCGGCCTCGACGGGCCGCACGCCGCGCGGGCAGGACACGACGTGAACTACCTCGGCTGGGCCGGTGTGCTCGAGGACACGGCACCGGGATGGCCGCCCGTCCAGATCGCGGATCTCGCGGCGGGAGCGCTGGGGGCCGTGACGCACGTGCTGGCTGCTCTGCTGGAGCGCGAGCGGACCGGGCGTGGTACGCACGTCGTCATCTCGATGACCCACCGCGCGCACGATCTCGTCGCACACCGTGTCGGCGGCGATCCAGTCCCGCGGTTGCTCACCGGCGGGCTCGCCTGCTACCGGATCTACGCGACCGCTGACGAGCGTTTCCTCACGGTCGGCGCGCTCGAGCCGAAGTTCTTTTCGAGACTCTGCGAGCTCGTCGGACGCCACGAGCTCGCGGAGCATCAGTACGCGGAAGACCAGGACGCGCTTGCCGCCGAGCTCGCGGCGATCTTCGCGGAGAAGGCGCTCGCGGACTGGCTCACGCTCTTCGACGGCGAGGACGTGTGCGTCGGACCCGTCCGGACGCTCGCAGAAGCATCCGCGGAGTTCGGCCCGGCGTCTCGACAAGCCGTCCCTCTCGGGGCGCACACCGACGCGTGGCGCCGCGAGCTGGGCCTGTAGGGACGAGGCATGCCTCACCCGGGCTGGGCATGCCCGGCCCCTACGACATGGCGAGGCCGAGCGCCGCGGGAAGTGCGAAGAGCGTGTCGATCCTGTCGGGCGCGTCCGGCCAGAAGCCGTCGCGGTCGAGCAGGATCGCCCGCATCCCGAGCGCTCGGGCGCCCTCGATGTCGTCCTCGTAGGAGTCCCCGACCATCGCAGCCTCGCCGGGAGGGACGTCGAGCGCTCGAAGCGCAGCCACGAAGATCGACGGGTGAGGCTTGATCCGCCCGTGTGACTTCGAGCCCACGATCGCGTCCACCTCGAGGTCGTGATGCGCGACGAACTCCTCCAGGTCACGCTGGCCGTTCGAGACGAGCCCGATGAGGAGGCCGTGCCGGCGCACCTCGTCGAGTGCCGGGAGCGCGTCCTCGTAGAGGGTGAAGTTCTCGTGACGCTCCCACTCGCGGACCATGTCCACCGCGCACTCGCGAGCGCCGTCCGGGTCGCCGCCCATGCCGAGCACGATCTGCTCGGTGAACGCGATCCACACCTCTTCGTCGTGAACGAGCGCCCGCTCGCCCTGCAACTTCTCGATCGCGGTCGCGCGGGCCTCTGCATAAAGGCCGGGATCGAGGTCGAGACCGTGCCGCTCTCCGACCTTCCGGTAGCCCTCGGGGCCGAGCTCAGGGCCTGGACGAAAGAGCGTGAAGTCGACGTCGAAGAGTACGGCCCGGAGCACTCGACGAGGATAGCGTCGGCCTCGTCCGTAGCTGCCCGCACCGCCGACCCGTGAACTCGCCGATGCATGAGCAAGCTTCTGGCGCCACGTTCGGGGTCGCGATGGGAGTCGTCCCACACGTCACCCACACGGCGGACGTGGACAAGAACCGTCGGCTCTGGCGCCGGTGGGTCGTCGCCGTCACGCTCGGCGAGCTCGTCGGGTTCTCCGTGCCGTCGATCGCCGGGGGCATCGCCTGGGCGCTCCGTGCGGCTCCGGGGGTGCTCTATGCGACGCTCGTCTGTGCCGGAGCAGGCGAAGGGGCGGTGCTGGCGACGGCGCAGTGGATCGTCCTGCGCGACGAGCTTCCGAGGCTGCCGGCTCGCTCGTGGATCGGAGTGACCGCGGCAGCAGCGGCATTCGCGTGGGGCCTCGGGATGCTTCCGAGCACCCTCGGCGACCGTCTCGGGGCCGTGCCCTTCGTGCTCCTCGCTCCGGCGCTCGGAGCAGGAGGAATCGCACTCCTCCTTTCGATCGGCACGGTGCAATCGCTCGTCCTCCGCAGCCACGTCCGGAGAGCGTGGCAGTGGATTCCCGCGAACGCCCTCGCCTGGTGCGCGGGCCTCGTCGTCGCGGTCTCGTTCATGTCCGTGCTCCTCACAGAGGACACTACGCTTGCCCAAGGCATCGCGGTCGGCGCCGCGGCCGGCGTGCTGATGGGCGCCGCGGTCGCTGCCGTGACAGGCTGGTTCCTCGTCCGCATCCTGGAGTCGAGATGACGCTGCAGAGCCTCGGAAACCCGTTCGTGCGCGTGATCCTGCGCTCTCCGCTCCACGGCCTCCTCAGCGGGTCGCTCCTCCTCGTGACATACACGGGCCGGAGGAGCGGGCGCATGTTCACGATCCCGGTCCTGTACGTGGAGGACGGGGCGGATCTCCTCGTCTACGTCGGCCGATCGGCTGAGAAAGTGTGGTGGCGCAATCTCCGCGAGGGCGCCCCTGTTCACGTCCGCCTCCGCGGCCGAGAGCTCGCCGGAACGGCGACTGCCGCCGTCGGCGACGCGGGGCTCCGCGAGCTCTACCTCGCCCGCTTCCCGCGCGCGGCGAAGTCACTCGCGACCGACGCCGCGCCCGTCTTCGTCCGCCTCACGGACCTGAAGCACGCCCACGGCAGCTGAGGACGTCGTGCAGTGCACACGCGTGGGCGGCCGAAGGCGGGCTTGGCCCGCCGGGAGGCTACGCACGGCACGAGCCGTGCCGAACGAAGAGGAAGGGGGGCAGGCGGGGGGAAACATCGTGTCCCCCCGCCACCAGTCGGGGTGCCCAGATTTGAACTGGGGACCTCTCCGACCCGAACGGAGCGCGCTACCAGGCTGCGCCACACCCCGAGCGCGGAAAGGGTAGCGGCTCCGCGCGCGCAGAGGCCGTTGCGCACCCCGTCGACCCCGGAGTATGCTCAGAGGGTGACGGAAGCTTTCGAGAGGCGGGACGCTTGAGCCGCCCGAGAAGCGAATGATCCCGAGCCCGACCGTGCGCTCCACGCCGGCGGGCTTTTTTCGTGTCCGAAGGAGGACGACCCGATGGCCAACCACCTGACGCCCGACGAGCTCGCCAAGGAGATGGGGATCGACCGCGAGGAGGTCATCCGCATCTGTATCGAGGAAGGCGTGCCGATCTACCAAGGGAAGGTCGACAAGACGCTCTTCCAGGCGACGCTCGAAGCCGTCGGGACGGCGGGCTCGGCCTCGCGACCGTAGGGGCGAGGCTCGCCTCGCCCAGGCCGGGCAAGCCCGGCCCTACGAGCGGGCGCGGGTTCGCGCTTTGCTCTTCGCGCGCGCCGGCTTCTCGTCACCGGAGCGTTGCTTCGCGGCCGCGACGCTCGCCTTGAGCGCCTCCATCAGGTCGATGACCGGTGCCTCTGCCACCGGCTCGGGGACGGCGAGCTCCTCGCCGCGCAGCTTCGCCTCGAGGAGGGCCCGAAGGTCGCGCCGATATTCGCTATGCAGCTCGGCGGGCTCGAAGTCGCCGGCGAGGCTCTCGATCACCTGCCGGGCGAGCTCGAGCTCCGCGTCCTTCACGTCAGCCCCGGCAACCGCCTCCGAGATCTCGGCCTGCGAGTAGACGTCCTCGACGACGAAGAGCGTCTCGAGTGCAAGCGCGTCGTCCTTCGTGCGGACGAGACAGAGGCTCTCCCTCCCCGCGCGCACGAAGCGGCCGAGCGCGGCCGTGCCGGTCTGGCGCATCGCCTCGAGCAGGAGGACGTAGGGGCGCCGCTGTGCGGCTCCCGTGGCCGGGACGAGGAAGTAGGTGCGGTCGAAGTAGATCGGGTCGACCGATTCCTCCGGCACGAAGCGGGTGATCTCGATCGAACGCGAGTCGTCGTGGCGCTCGATCGCCTCGAGGTCGGCGTCCTCCACGATCAAGAACTGGCCCTTCGTCACCTCGAACCCGCGCACGATCTCGTCCTGCGAGACCTCGCGGTCGTGCGTCGGGCACCAGCGCTTCTGCTTGATCGGGGTCGCGCACTCGCGGTGCAGGAGCCGGAAGGAGACGTCGGACTGGCGCGCGGCAGGCTTCGTCGCCGGGGCAAGGCCGACGGGGATCGAGACGAGCCCGAAGCTCAGGGAACCGTTCCAGGTGGTGCGCATGGACTAGACGAAACTCTAGAGGGACCAGGCGTCTTCGTCGTCGGGCCTGGAACCCCTTGTTCAGAGCCCCTTTAAGAGTGAGCATCCATGTCGTGACCCGGATGATCACACTGAAAGGAGCTCTCAGTAAGCTCAGAGCACGTGACCGAGACCGCACGGGCCGAATCGCAGACGCGCGCGCCTGCCGGGGGGCGGACGATCGTGCGCCTCTGGCGCGACGCGATCGACGCGGACCGGACCCGGCCGGCGTACCTCGTCGAGGACGAAGGGTCGTGGCGCGAGGTGTCGTGGCAGGAAGCGAACGAGGGCGTCCGCGACTACGCGAACGGGCTCCTCGCGCGCGGCGTGCGCAAGGGCGACACGTTCGCGATCCTCGCGCGGAACAGCCTGGAGTGGGTGCTGCTGGACTTCGCGCTCGCACACGTCGGGGCGGTCGTCATCCCGATCTACGCGAATAGCTCCGCGAAGGACGCCGGCTACCTCCTCGAGCACTCGGAAGCGGTCGGGATCGTCTGCGAGGACGCCGAGCAGCTTGCGAAGGTCGAGTCGGTCGCCGAGGAGCTGGCCACCCTCGAGCACGTGGTCACGTACCACGATCTCGCTGGTCTCGCCGGCCACGGTCGCGACTTCGCGGCAACGAATCCCACGGCGCTCGAGGACGCCTCCGCCTCGATCGAGGAGAACGACCTCTTCACGATCATCTACACGTCGGGCACGACCGGGCCGCCGAAGGGCTGCATGATCAGCCACCGCAACTACTTCGCGATGGCGAGCGTGGTCGACGCGATGGAGAGCTACATGGCTGACGACGACGTGATGCTTCTGTACCTCCCGCTCGCGCACAACTTCGGCCGGCTCATGCACCTCGAGGGCGCGCACGTCGGCTTCACGATCGCGCTCCTCGCCGATCCGCTGCGGGTGGGCGAGGCGCTGCTCCAGGTACGGCCGACGGTGCTGCCGAGCGTGCCTCGCGTGTACGAGAAGATCCACAGCGCGGTCGTGGCCCGGTTCGACCAGGCGACGGGTGTGCGCCGGAAGCTGATCGACTGGGCGCTTCCCCTCGGACGCGAGGTGAGCCGGCTCGAGAGCGAGGCAAGGCCGATCCCGCGCGGGCTCGCGGCTCGGCACCGCCTGGCGGACCGCCTCGTCTTCGGCAAGGTGCGCTCGCGGCTCGGCGGACGCTTGCGAATCCCGATCTCCGGAGGTGCGCCGCTCGCGAAGGAGATCGCGGACTTCTTCGACGCGATCGGCCTCCGCATCATCGAGGGGTACGGACTCACTGAGTGCACGACGGCCTGCAGCTCCAACCGGGTGGACTGCTACCGCTTCGGTACCGTCGGCCCGCCGCTACCCGGATTCGAGATCGCGCTCGCGGACGACGGCGAGATCCTCGTCCGCTCGGAGACGGTGTTCCAGGGGTACTTCAAGGACCCCGACGCGACCGCGGCCGTGTTCACACCGGACGGCTGGCTGAAGACGGGAGACATCGGCGAGCTCGACGAGGACGGCTTCCTCACGATCACCGACCGCAAGAAGGACATCATCGTGACCGCGGGCGGGAAGAACGTCGCGCCGCAGAACATCGAGAACGACCTGAAGACGTCGAAGTACGTCTCGCAGGCGCTCGTGGTCGGCGACCGCCGGCCCTACATCACCGCGCTCATCACGCTCGACCCCGAGGAGCTGGGCCGCTGGGCGGCCGAAAGTGGGATCAATGGCGATCTCTCCTCGCTGGCACGCGACGAGCGCGTTCACGAGCTCGTCCAGCGAATCGTGGACGACGTGAATCGTGAGCGCTCACGTTACGAGCAGGTCAAGCGGTTCGCCGTTCTCCCGCGCGACTTCACGATGGACGAGGGAGAGATGACGCCGACGCTGAAGCTCAGGCGCCGCGCCTGCATCGAGCACTTCCAGGCCGAGATCGAGGCGCTCTACACCGAGCTGTACGAACGGCCGGATCCGCGGCAGACCGAGGACGTCGGCGGCTAGCCGCGAGCTGCTGAGGCACTCCTCTGGCGTGTCTGGGACGCCGCTGGCCAGGGAGGCGAGGCCGAGGGCCGCAGGGCAGTACCTGACGTACAACCAAGGCCCGCGGCCGACGCATCCCGCCGCCAGCGGCGTCAGCGGAGCCCGGAGGCGGGCTCAGTCCGCCGGGAGGGCTACGCGGCCAGGCGCGTCAGAGGCGGCGGCCGCCGACCCAAGTGGCTGAGTACCAGGACTCGTAGATGCTCGAGATCTTGACCACGTCGCCCGTGTGCGGCGCGTGCACGAACTGCCCGCCGCCGATGTAGATGCCGGCGTGGCCCAGGCCGTCGAAGAAGACGAGATCGCCGGCCGCGAGCTGGTCGCGTGAGACGGGCGTTCCGTACGCGAACTGAGAGGCCGCATGGTGGGGGAGGTAGACCCCGACCTGGGCGAACACGTACATGATGAAGCCGGAGCAGTCGAAGCCGGTCGACGGACTGGATCCCCCCCACGAATACGGGATGCCGAGGTACTGGAGCGCGATCGGGACGACGCTGGCATACCGAGGCGCGGGGAGGTTCGGGTCGTACGCGCCGTCGACGAGAACATCGTCGTACGTCGCGTCCGCAACCGCAGCATTCGCCTGCTCCACGGCCGCGAGCTGTTGTGCTTGGAGCCGGGCCCTGGCCTCGGCCGCAAGCGCTGCCTGGCGCCGCTGCTCCGCCGCCCGGATCCGCGCGATCTCGTCCTTGACCGACGCGAGCAGGCGGTTCTGCTCGGCGATCTGCGCCTCGATCGAGCGCTTCTGCGCCGCCTGCTCGGCCACGATCTGCGCCTGCTTCTCCCGCGCCTCACGGAGGCGGACGCGCCGCGTCTCGACTTCTTTCCGGTACCGCTTCACGGTGCCGAGCACACTCGCGTCCTGGTCGCTGACGCGCTGGACCGCGTCCAGGCGGGTGATGATGTCGTCGAGGCTCGTCGATCCGAGGAGCACCTCGAGCGTCGAGTCGCCGTTCCCGTTCACGTAGAGGTCGCGGAGGCGCTGCGCGATGGCCTGCTGAGCAAAGACGAGGCTCTTCTTCGCGGCAACGAGATGGCGCCCGTTCGAGCGGAGGTCGGCGTCGAGCTTCTTCAGCTCGAGGTTCGCGTAGTTCCAGTCCTCGATCGTCCTCTCCAGGTTCGAGTTGAGCTGCTGGACCTCGGCAAGAATGGCCTGCGCCTGCGCGCGCTTGTCCTGGACGGAAGGATCGGCCGACGCCGGACCAACGGCAAGCAGGAGCCCCACGGCGAGCGCCGCGAGAAGCACGACGATCGGCGCCCATCCGGTTGTCGAGCCCCCCAGACGAGCCTGACTTCGACCCCGGACAGGCCCGCCGGTGGCGGTCTTGCCCGTCACAAGTCGGGGACCCTACCACCCTGGACGGATAGCCGCAACCCGCAACAGAGCCAAAATCCGTGCAAAGAGGCGCTTTCACCGGCGTTACAAGCCGACCTGTGTTAGGGTCCTCCCTTCGTGCGCAGGGGAACACGGAGGTGGGGACCGCTCTTCGCTACGGTCCTGTGTGGGATGTTCGCGGCCGGCGTGGTTCCGGCCAGCGGCGTCGGCGGGCCGGCAAGAGGCGAGCGGCACGTACCGGCTGAAGGTCGACGCCGTCGCGTACCACCTGCCGGGAAATACCGCACTCGGCGTCCCGGTGCGGAAGGGAATCGTCGCGGTCGATCCGAAGCTCATCCCCCTCGGCACGCGACTGCACGTGCCAGGGTATGGCCCCGGCCTCGCAGCGGATGTCGGGACGGCGATCAAGGGCCGCATCATCGACCTCTGGATGCCGAGCACGGCGGCTGCCCGGAAGTGGGGGCGCCGGACCGTGACGATCACCGTCTACCGATAGAGCTCACTTCGGAATGATCGCCCGTCGCGAGGCGGATGATGGGCGGCGCGAGGCAAGGACGCAGGGAGCGCCCATATCCAAGTAGATATGGGTGCGACTGAGGACGCAGCCTCGGGCCGCTCAGCGCCGCATCGCGGCATGGCCGCTCATTTCGAAGGGAGCTCTTCAGGGCAGTCTCGCGGTCTTCGACCGCAAGACTGCCTAAGGTTCCACGATGCACTGGAAGCGGGCCGCGGCGCTCGTCGCGTGCGTCCTCGCCCTGGGCGCCGGATCCCCTTCGGCGCACGGAAGGTCACCGGAACTCGCTACGGCACTCGGCCGCGCACTCGCGGCGCCCGACGTCGACCCGAACAGGACCGCAGCCCTCGCGGTCGACCTCGAGACCGGCGCGGTCGTCTTCCGGAGCAACGCGGGGCTCTCCCTCGCGCCGGCGTCGGCCGAGAAGCTCGCCGTCGCCTTTGCCGCGCTGCGTCTGCTCGGCCCCGGCTACCGGTTCCGCACCGAGGTGGCCGGGGCGGGTGAGCTCGACGGACGGATCTGGCGGGGCGACCTCTACCTCGTCGGGTTCGGCGACCCCTCGCTCGCTCGGGCCGACCTCGACGCGCTCGCGCGCCAAGTCGCCTCGTGGGGTATCCGACGCATCACCGGCCGCGTGCTCGCCGACGAGCATCACTTCGACGCGAGCCGCACCCCGCCGGGGTGGAAGCCGTCGTTCCTCGGCGTCGAGTCGCCACCGCTCTCG
>Ga0209341_10005820_pt1 | contig 11062 bp, 12 predicted proteins | sample RifCSP13_2_FD_184020 | JGI IMG/M metagenome (GOLD analysis project Ga0209341, IMG submission 184020) | Soil microbial communities from Rifle, Colorado - Rifle CSP2_sed 13_2 (SPAdes) (version 2) | ecosystem: Environmental > Terrestrial > Deep subsurface > Rock core/Sediment | place: Rifle...
AAACATCATGGAAGACCACCTGATTCTTTTCAACAGCCCTCTTGTCAAACACATCTCTTGGGATATATTTGAGGGCTAAATCAATACCCTTTTTCTTTGCCTCTTCCTGAATATTCGGGAAAAGCCCCATTTCAAATTCAAAGGCAAGGACATCAACCTTTGAAATCTTATTTGCAAGGCACTCTTTGACTACCTCATCCACAAAAAGACGGGTTACAGGAAGGTTAATCGGTCCAACAGATACAAGCCGAGCCGATTTCTTGCCGTGAAAGGTTTTAAACCCCTCAACCCCTTCAGCCCGATACGCGCGCAGGATGAGTTCTAAGAACGATTTCTCTTTTAGCGCAATCTGTTTTTGCTTTTCTTTCTCGCGCAGACTCAGGTTGACCCCGATATAATGCTGTCTTTCGTATTTGCCAAGATTAAGAATCTCAAAAGCCCTGTAATTTTTGCCTTCCTTCTTTAGTTCCCTCTGAACCTGTATCATACGCTTGCGAGTAGTATGAATAGCAAATTTGCCGAGGTCTGAGCCAATCCATTTGCGTCCAAGTTTTTCTGCAACAGACAAGGTTGTGCCTGAACCGCAGAAAAAGTCGGCTATCAAATCGCTTTCATTTGAAGATGCTTTAGTAATTCGTTCAAGGAGAGATTCTGGTTTTTGGGTAGGATAACCTAACGATTCTATGGCTTGCGAATTTATAGGGTAGACATCAGTCCAAATATCTTCAACTGGCGAGCCTTGCGATTCATCTAAATATCTTTTCACTCTCGGTTTCCCAGATTCAGTAAAAATAATTAATCCCTTTGCCATACCTTCATCTATTCTTTCTTGAGACCAAATCCAATGCTTTCCTGTGGGAGGTGTCAATATTTTATCGCCAAATCTTTTTGGCTCGCCTTGTCCTTTTTGAGTAAAGTCAGCTAATTGATATTTTCTTCCAGTACTTGGTTCAACATTGTTGTAGTGAATATCTAATCTTTCCTGTTCGTGTTTTGCGTATGGTTTATTGAAAATGTAATCTTGGTTTTTTGAATAAGCAAAGATTGAGTCGTGAACATTTCCAAATGACCTTGCTTGCCCTTTTGATGCTCTAACTTTTTGCCATGCAATTTCATTTATAAAATTATCTTTCCCAAATATTTCATCTAACACCAACCGCATCAAACTATTCACCCTCCAATCACAATGCACATAAATACTGCCATCATCTGCCAATAAATCCCGCATTAATGAAAGCCGCTCATAAATCATTGCAATAAAACTATCAGCGCCCTTGCCCCATGTGTCCCTATATGCAAGTTCCTCCAAAACCCCCGGTTGTTTTGTGAACTGCTCATCGCCTATTTTCAATATCCATTGAAAAGTCAGCGCCCACATCAAAAGGCGGGTCTATGTAAATCAGTTTGAGCCCGCCCTGCGCCTCTATCTCTTCACGAAGCACCCCGTTCTTCAAAGTTGAGAGTATGAGTTTGTTGTCGCCCCATATAAGTTTATTTGTCCAGCCTTTAACCTGCCGTCCTCTATTATCAAAACCCTCAAAGGTAAGCTGATTTTTTGTATCATTCTCCGCCCTCGGTTCGTCCACCTGCTCAATAACCTGAAAAGGCAATACAACATTAGTAACCTCGTTTGTCTTGCCGTTCCAGACAAGCTCAACCTCTCTCTTATCGCCGAACAGGAGAAAGCGATACATATCAGGAAGCGGCTTGCCTTCCTCCAAATATCTCGTTATGTCCCGGATTTCATTATCAGTTAGTTTCATAGTTTTACTGCTTAAAAGTTCCTTGTAATTTAGATTAGCATCTTACTCTTCTAATGTTGACACATCCCCCGCCTCCACTCTTAACACCTTTCCTTTAAAACAAGGCGCATAATCTTTCAAGAATGCTTAAAAGATAACACATTTTACTGCAACAAAACAATCCTGTACATCTTTGTATTTTACAGCGTCTTTCTCGCCCCGTATAACACAAGCAGCGTCCCAAAGCCATAATTCTAATGATTTTTCATTAACAGGCATAGGCTTATCCCTTTTTCCCGTAGTTCACCATTCCCGGTAATAACTAATTTTTAATAGACTAATCTTATTCCAGAGAATTTTCAAGGAATTTAACCGTAAAGGAAGGATTCTTTGCGCGCTCCTTTAGAGTAGACTTGAGATAAGGTATATTCATGTTATCATTAGATAAAAAGTGTTCTAGCAAAAAATACTTGAATTCCCTTGAATGCTTTAAAATTACAAGTAAAATAATAAAATATTTAAACAATTGGAGGTTTTTTTAACGCATGCTTGATATAAATTTTATCAGGAACAACCCTGACAAGGTCAAACAGGCTATCGCACTGAAACATGAAAATGCGGCCAGTATTGATCAAATTTTGGAGGTCGATATCCAGCGCAGGTCTATGATTCATGCCTGCGAACAATTGAAGAGTAAACGCAACGAGAAGTCAAAAGAGGTCAGCGAACTTAAGAAAAAAGGACAGGATGCCTCTAAGATCATCGAGGAAACAAAAAAGATCGGTGATGATATAAAATCCTTCGAGGAAAAACTGAAGGAACTGGATACTCAAATCACCAATCTGATGCTCCGCATTCCCAATATCCCCGCCGCAGACGTGCCTATTGGGAAGGACGAGAAAGACAATGTAATTGTCAAGGCATGGGGACAACGGAAGACGTTTGATTTTACCCCGCTGCCGCACTGGGAACTGGGGAGTATCTTAAACATCCTTGACATGGAGCGGGCGTCCAAGATATCTGGTTCTGGCTTTATCTTGCTGAAAGGTCTCGGCGCAAAACTCGAACGTGCCCTGTTTTCTTTTATGCTGGACGTTCATACCAGAGATCACGGTTATACAGAAGTATTTCCGCCGTTCCTAGTCAACCGTACATCCATGACCGGCACGGGGCAATTACCGAAATTGGAAGAGGATATGTACCGTACTGCCGTAGACGACCTCTTCCTCGTTCCCACGGCGGAAGTCCCTGTTACCAATATGCACCGTGATGAGATACTTTCCTATAAAGACCTCCCCATTTACTATACTGCCTATACTCCGTGTTTCCGCCGCGAGGCTGGTTCTTACGGCAAAGATACGAGGGGCATTATACGGGTTCATCAATTCAATAAAGTAGAGCTAGTTAAGCTTGTAAGACCGGAGACATCGTATAATGAATTGGAATCGTTGCTCAGTAATGCAGAAAGGATACTCCAACTCCTGGGACTTGAATACAGGGTGGCAAAACTTTCTACAGGAGATATGAGCTTTGCAGCGGCAAAATGCTATGATATTGAAGTCTGGGCACCCGGAGTGAATAAGTTTCTGGAGGTTTCGTCCTGCAGCAATTTTGAAGACTTTCAGGCAAGACGCATTAATATTCGTTTTCGGGACGAAGAAGGCAAACTGCGATTTGTCCACACATTAAACGGCTCTGGTTTAGCCTTACCCAGGACGGTTATTGCACTTCTTGAGACCTATCAGCAAAAGGACGGATCCATCGTAATTCCAGATATCCTTCAGCCTTATATGGGCGGAATTAAGGTTATTGCCAAGTAGAGACTGGTTTACAACCTGTCTCTACAACAACAAATCAGTGGAGGTGTAAATGGAAGATTATAGAAATTGTATAACAGTTAATCCTAAAATACATTTTGGCAAACCATACATAATAGGTACAAGAATAACCGTTGATAATGTACTTGAATTGGTCAAGGAAGGAATCCCTTTCGATGAAATCATCAAAAATTACTACCCGGATTTAAAACGAGAAGACATCAAGGCATGTATCCAGTATGTGCTTGATTTGATCAGAAAAGAAGAAATCTGTGTAGAAACAAGCGAATGAAGCTGTTAATTGACCATGATGTATACAAAATAACTATAGATTTCTTAAAGCAACACGGACATGATATTGTAACTGCCAAAGAACTTGGTCTTCACACGGCTTCAGATGAAGAATTATTAGAAAAGGCTAAAACTTCTGACAGATTACTCATCACGCGCGACAAAGACTTTGGCATGTTGGTTTTTCTTAAGAAGGAACTTTGCTCCGGCGTCATTTGCTTAAAAGTTACCCCATCAACGATACGTGATGTTCATGATGAATTGCTTAAGATTTTAGAAAAATATACAGAAAATGATTTAAAGGACAGTTTTTGCGTAATTGAACCTTATCGATATCGCATACGTCGTATTGATAAATAATCTTTGGTACGCTCGAACCACGCATTCGGTAGATTATGAGAGTTTCGTTAAGCTTTCAGAAGCGATGAATAAACCTTTTGAATACGCATTGAAGATATGTTCTTCATTTTAAGGAATAACTCTTCCCGAACATTTCCAAGCCAAACCACTTCCCTTCAGAACCAATCAATAATCTGCCTTTACCGGTAATAAGCAAGAATATTATCAGCAAAGGAAACAGGATTGGAAGTGCAATAACAAGGATGGATAACGTCACGAAGACGACGGGGACTGATGTGACTAATACGACCGCCAGGAGCGGGAAAATAAGCATGCATATAATAACGAGGATGCCAAAGGCAAATACCAGTATGGGTGGTAAAATAGCGATTGAGAAAATACCCCAGAATCCCTTACGAAACACACCGGAAACCTTCTTTCCATACATGATCACCCCACCGCGCAAATCTTCCTGAGCTGCCTGAGAAGCTTCAAGCTCAGACGGTTTTTCGGAAACGGGTTCTTCCTGTTTGGGTTCTTCATTTGTGGGAGGTATTTCTGTTGCTGTTGCAGAAGAAACATCGGTCTCCGATATTTCGGCTGTCTCCTCTTTCTGAGTAATATCCTCAGATTCCGGTGTCTTTTTTTTTCTTTTCCAAAGCGCCATAGCGAAGTTTTTAACCTCTGATATTATATATCCTCACATAAACTTGCAATGGCTTGTGCAGCAATTGCTTCACCACGACCAATGGCGTCTACACCTTCCATCGTTGTCGCCTTGATGTTGACCCGGCTCGCATCCACACCGAGCCATTCTGCAATATTTTTCTTCATATCCATTTTTTTTGAACCGATTTTGGGTTTTTCGGCAAGGATTGTTACGTCCACATTATTGACCTTGCAGCGCCTTTCTTTCACAAGATCCGCGACCTTTAAAAGGAGGGTCTTACTTGAGACGCCTTTCCACCTCTGATCGGTATCAGGGAAATGTTCTCCAATATCACCAAGGGCTGCTGCTCCCAGTATTGCATCGCATACGGCATGGAGCACTACATCGGCGTCCGAATGGCCAAGCAGTCCTAGATGATAATCGAATTCGACCCCTCCCAGCACAAGTTTGCGGCCTTCGACAAGTCTATGAATATCGTACCCAATCCCAAAGAGCATAGCACTTTACTTTTTACCAGCAGTTCCTTGTTCTAATACCGATAGTCTGTCTTGTGCCTTCTTGCGTGACTTTGCATCAGGGCCGTACAGGGATGCCTGCCGATAAATTGTCTTGGCCTTCTCATAATCTGTCAGCATTTTATCATACATTTCGGCGGCTCTCAACAGTGCAGGTTGCTTAATATAAGGATTTAATTGATAGCTTTTTATATAATACTTTGCGGCGCTTTCGTAGTCATGGAAGTAGATGCCGGCGTAAATCTCTGCAATATTGAATGCCGCATCGCCAACTTTATCACTGTCCGGATACGTAGCCATAAGCTTTTCCAGGCGCTTAATGGCTGTAATACGGTTCTCTTTACTGAAAGACTTTTTGTACATTATGGCGTCTTTAAATAAGGTGTTGGCGTCTTCGATATCCCGTAATGTTACTCCGGTTCGCACATTTCCCAGTCCCTCGTCGGTATACAGCGGCTGCGGTACTTTGTCCAGGGCATCGAGTTCCCTGCGTGTCTTCTGGAGCCGGAGTTGGTTCCCTGTGTCCTGGTAATATTGTCTTAATTCGTCAAGTGCATCCCGGTAGTTTTTCCTTGAAACGGTTACGGCATGAATCAACTGATCTTCTTTGGTCTTTAATTCATCGACAGACAATTTTGCCTTGCATACCACACAATATTTTTCGTTTTCATCAATCTGGTCAAAACAATTCAAACAATAATTTGCTGCAAATGCTGCGTATGAAACAAACATCAAACAAACCGACACAAAAAACATTTTTGCTATTTTCATGCTTTTCTCCTTAGCTTAAACCGCTTTTCCGCATAAGGCTCTTCACATTTTCCAGTAACGAGTTAACTTCCGATACCTGCCGCACCATTTCTTCCCTTTCTGTCCAGCGAAGGTCGCGATATGATGAGATATTATTACTGATATCCTCGATTACGCGATCAATGGCCTTGTCAATCTCGAATTTCATAAACTCGACAAATCGTTCACATAATGCATCAGTCCTCTTCACGAATTCATTACGGAAACTCTTCCGCTTTTGTGGGAAGATGGCAAGCCCAACGGCTGCCAGCGCCACGGAAATTCCTATAATAGCGGGAGGAGGTACAATAAACGAGAACATCATAGTAGCACCCACCCCAATACCAACCGCAAACGCCTCTGTTATCAGAAAACTGATAAATCCGCCCTGCACCGAGCTATTGAGCCTCTCCGACTCCCGTTCGATATCCAGTTCTCTGAACTCTTTGGAACGTGACTTTAAAGCAACCTCAATCTCATGCTTTCGGTCATCATAGTGCCGCTCTGCGTGCCCATCAAGAATAGACCCTATCCTGCGATCATATCCCACTTCTTTCTCAATGTGATCCCGCGCCAAATCCCACAACGAACGGTTGTTTCTTGCCACATAATCCACCACATCATCGATAATTCTATCCATGTCAGTTTGTGGATTTAAAAGTCCGTATACTTCCCTTTTGAATCGCTCATCAATCTTTTCCCTCCCTATCTTGGAGAGGATTACAGACTTCATTGTGACATATGAATTCAGGAAATTATCTAATTTTTCTTTTAATCGTGAGAATACGAGCTTGATTTCGTCTTTATATTTTAATGTATACTCACGCATGTCCTGCTTTTTATTCTTCAGACGCGTCTCGAACCGTTCAATACTTTTGATGTCTGTATTGCACTTGCCGACCTTCTCGTTGAGATTCTGCTGGAGCTCGGAAAACACATTGTGTAAATATTTTAAAGGGCTGACAAGTTTAAAGTCGATCTTTGTGTCAATATCCAGTTTATCAAATATAAAGGACTCGACCTCTGCAATTTTACTCTTTGCAAGGAGCGATTCGTTTGCTTCGGCCTTCCCCTTGTAAGCTTCCTTTGCAGATACCGACAAGATTTTAGGTTCAAAGCCCAACAATCGGTAACAATTCTTTTCCAAAAAGATTATAATCTCATTAAGCTCTTCAGGAGTCTTCAAGTCTATCTTATTTAGGATAAACAGCACCTTCCGACCCCATTTACCCTTCAAAAATTGCAGGAACTGTCGTTCACTTTCGGTAAATGGATGGTCTGCAGAGGTTACAAAGAGGACGAGTTCCGCCCTGTGGACAAAGCTTTCAGTGAGCGCCGCATGTTCTATGATAATCGAATTTGTGCCTGGCGTGTCAACCAAAGTAACGTCTTTCAATGCCTCCATGGGATAGGTCGCCTGACACAGGTGATCACCCACCTCCTTGACTTCAACCTTATCACCATGCGTCAGTAACGTAATTCGATTGGTTGTAGGGGTAGGACCTTCCTGTAAAATATGCTCACCGCACATGGCATTAATGAAACTGGACTTGCCTGAATTGTATTCACCTGCCACCAGCAGATAAAAGGGTTCTTCCAGCTGGGTGCGCATCTCCACCGCTTTTTTCTCCATATCCGAGGCGCCGATTCGCTCAAAAAACTTTTTGGAGTTGTCGAGGAGATTCACGACCTCAGGATAAATATCCCTGTGTTTTGCCTTTGTTGTTATATTTAACATGATTTAAACTGTCTTAACAGTCCACTAAAACGTTCAAGTTTAGGAATTTCAAATCATCCAACAAATAGACGCTTCACTCCGTTCGGCATGACAGTTTAAGTGTCTGTGTTCAGTCTCAGGTGTAATTGTTGGTTCTTGTAATCAATAACAAAAATTACAGACACCGTTCACAGGCACTTGTCACTGGAAAATGTCATTCTGAGCGAAGCGAAGAATGTAATATAAGTTCTGATGTTAACAGTTTTTGGAATGCAAGTCAAATTTTCTTTTTTAAACGCTAAAGGCAACGGCCTCGATCTCCACACCGACGTCCCTGGGTAGCCTTGCCGCCTGAATTGCAGCCCTGGCAGGAGGTTTATTGGAGAAGAATTCTTTATAAACGTCATTAATCTCCGTGTAATCATTCAGGTCTTTCATAAAGACAGTCGTCTTAACAACATTGTCTAAAGACGAACCGGCTGCCTCCATGATATGTTTAAGATTTTCCAGCGCCTGTCTTGTTTGAAGCTTTATATCTCCCCTTAAGATTTCTCCCGTTGCGGGTACTATGGGGATTTGTCCTGATACGAACACAAGGTTACCTACCTTGATTGCCTGAGAATACGGCCCAATCGCCGCAGGGGCATTCTTCGTTGAAATGACTGATTTTTCCATACTGACCTCCAATTCAAAAAATTAAAGTATAATTTATATTTTGCACCATAATAACAAAATTACCTATAGACTTTCAACTTACGATTGAACTGATTTACAAATTCATTTTTATTGATTGTCATGTTCTTTTTTGTTTCAATTATTCAGTGTAACTCCGTGAGACTCTGTGGTAAACTCTGAGGAAATTTCATGGACAACTTATGCGCAATATACGGCTTCTGATAGAATATGACGGTACAAACTATGCGGGCTGGCAATGGCAGAAGAACGATAAAACCGTCCAGGAAACCCTCTCAAAGGCGATAGTGCAGGTCGTTCAAGAACCGATTAAGATTTACGGCGCCGGTCGTACCGATGCGGGCGTCCATGCCGTCGGACAGGTTGCCAATTTCCATACCCATTCGAATATTCAATCCGAGCGTTTACTTCTTGCGATAAATTTTTATCTCCCCCACGATATCACGATAAAAGATGCTGCAGACGTGCCAGAATCTTTTCATGCCCAGTATTGCGCCGTGTCTAAGGTTTATCACTATACACTCTTCAATGACTGGATAAGAACCTCTCTCAACCGCAATTTTTGTTATGTGTGCGGCTTTCAGTTGGACATGGATAAAATGACCAATGCTGCTCAATACCTCATAGGCGCTCACGATTTCACCTCCTTTACCACGAAGGCGCTTCAGGAAAAGAACCGGATACGTACCGTAAAAAAGCTGGCGATTAAGAAAGAAGGAAAGTATATCTATTTTACCGTTGAGGCGGATGGATTTCTGTACAATATGGTGAGAAGCATTGTAGGCACACTGATAGAAGTGGGGAGGGGGAAAATAGCAGTGGAGAATGTGAAGGTCATCCTAGAAGCTAGAAATAGGAATTTGGCTGGTCCCACAGCACCTGCCAAAGGATTATGTCTCATGGAAGTCAAATACAAATCTTTAATTCATTGACACAACTTTTAAAAACCGTTATATTCATAAAAAAATAAATAAGCCTTGAGTACTATGTGATTAGAAAATGCGTAACTTCGCATTAGCATTCATGTCTTATTTAATAACCGAAGAGAAGGCTTATCTATTTTTTTATTCGGAAAGGTTTTTTCTATGATCTCGATTGAGGATTTTTTGAAGGTAGACCTGCGAGTAGCAGAGGTAAAGCATGCCGAGACTCATCCCAATGCGGACAAATTGCTCATATTGAAGATCGATGCGGGAGACGGTTTAGAAAATAGACAGATTGTTGCAGGGATTAGAAATCATTATAAACCAGAAGACCTGATTGGGAAAAAGATTGTTATTGTAAACAACCTGGCGCCAGCAATCTTGCGCGGTGTTGAAAGCCAGGGGATGCTGCTGGCAGCAAAGGATGGAGATCAATTAACAATCATAACAACGGAAAAAGATATAAAACCAGGTGCAAAGATACAATAGTAAACAAAATACAATAGTAAATTAGGTCTGTTTTATTTAAAGTGCAGAAAATGGCAATCTAACCATGCTGCAGGAGTTATACATAACCAATTTTGTATTGATTGATAAGGTCACGATAAAGCTCTGTGAACGGTTGAATGTATTTAGCGGGGCAACGGGTGTAGGGAAATCGCTGGTAATCGGCGCACTTAACTTCATCCTCGGTGGACGCATGACCTCTGATGTTGTGCGGAGTGGTAAAGATGAGGCCACGGTAATTGGTAAATTTTATGTCAAGGACAAGCGCCTTCTCAAGCAAATTATAAAGGTATCTGATAACCTGGCGATTGAGGATGAGCTGTTAATCCAAAGGAGCATAGACACAAGTGGACGGAGTAGATGCCGTATAAATGACGTCCCTATAACGGTAACCACGCTCAAAGAAATCGGAGAGATGCTGGTTAATATTCACGGTCAACACGAACATGAAGCGTTATTACATGGAATCAATCAACTATATATCCTTGACGATTTTGGCGGAATATCTCCATTACGGGAAGGTTTTTCCGAGATTTTCAGGCAGGTTACAGAAAAAACAAGGCTGCGGGACGAACTGAGGAACAACCAAAACGAGCGAAGACAAAAGATAGATTTGTATGCCTTCCAGATTGATGAGATTGACAAGGCACAACTCAAGGTGGGTGAACTGGAAGAACTCGAAAAAGAAAGGAATATCTTAAGTAACGCAGAAAAGATATACAGTACCATCACCTCCTGTTATACGCAACTCTACGAATCTTCCGAGTCCGTTCTTGAAAGATTAAAGTCCGTTGTAAAAGAATTGCAATCGGTTGCTAAACTCGACGAAGCCTTGCAAAAGATATTTGACGTCTGCAGCCAATCGCATTATCAAATAGAGGATGCAGCCTTTTCCTTAGGAAAATATAGAGACGGATTCAATTATGACCCTCAGAGGTTGGAATACATCGAAGAACGTTTAAACACGATTCGAAAGTTAAAGGCAAAATATGGAAATACGGTAGAGGAAATTTTGGCGTATCGTGACGAAACGGCATTAAAACTGAAGCAGCTTACGGG
>Ga0209341_10005821_pt1 | contig 11060 bp, 12 predicted proteins | sample RifCSP13_2_FD_184020 | JGI IMG/M metagenome (GOLD analysis project Ga0209341, IMG submission 184020) | Soil microbial communities from Rifle, Colorado - Rifle CSP2_sed 13_2 (SPAdes) (version 2) | ecosystem: Environmental > Terrestrial > Deep subsurface > Rock core/Sediment | place: Rifle...
CCGCCGGGACAATTGATACAACCGGCAGTGTGGACACTTTCCAAGACACTTCTGGCACGGTTACTCAAGGGGATATTGATGCGATTGTAGCCGGGGTTTGGGATGAGCTTTTGTCTTCCCACACCAGTGTGGGATCGGCCGGGAAAACTCTGCGCGATGCCAAGGTTAAAGCTACTCTCGCTTCCATTAAGGGATAATCTTCTTTTCTTAAATTAATTTCTAGATTTTGGAAACAATAAAGTAGCGGTTGAAAAGAACCGTGGTTTCGAAAATTAGAAAGAGGGGAAGGGTGAGAAGCGCCAAAGACAAAACATCGGTCGGGGGAAGAACTGCGGCCACCAGGAGTAATCCGAAATAGATAAAAGGTCGCCGTGCCACAACCGCATCCAGGGTGACTACTTTCATTTTAAGAAGCGCAGTGATGACCAACGGGAACTCAAACATCACTCCCAAAAGGGAGGAGGTAATAATAATTTGGCTTAAGAAAGTCGAGATATCCAAAAGGTTCGTGACGTCGAGCTTAAGGGTATTGGCATAAAAAAGGTTGATTACATATTTCATCACGGCCACCCCGTAGGAAAAGCCCAGGGCAAAAAGAAAGAAAGCTAAAGGTATCAGGGTAATTAAGAAACGGTATTCCTTCTTCTGCAGACCCGGCTTTAAGAAACTAATCACTTGATAAATCACAACGGGAAGAACGCCGAGAACTCCTACCACCAAGGCCGAGCTTAAGGCCAAATTGATGAACTGGAATTGGGAGGTAAAGGCAAAGTTAACTCCTTCAATCCGGAAAATCTTCAAAGCGAAAATAACGATCTGTTCGTAGTAGAGGGCTCCTAGAAGAGCAAAGGCAATAAAGGACCCCAAGATAAAAATAAGCCTTCTTCGGATATCGTGAAGAAAGGGGAGATATTCCTGCCACAAGGCCGTAAGACCACCTTCGCTTGGAAGCGGGGGATTTTTTTGCGGTTCCATTAAATAAAATACCGCTTAAAACTACTCCTTGGAATAGCTTTTTTTAAATTGGGTTACGCTGTCCGCGACCCCCTTTATGAATTCGGGGAGCTTGCGGGAACCAAAGAACACCACAAGCATGCTGGACAGGAGAACTAACTCGGTTAGGCTAACATTAGCCACGCTCTTCACCCCCCTCCGGATTTGATTTTGCGGACGTAATCATTTTGTGATCTAATTCTTGACCCGTTTCTTTTTTATCCTGGCTTTCTAGGGGGCGGTCGGAGAGCGGCTTCTCAAGTTCTTTCGCGGCTTCCTCGTAATCTTTGCTCATCCTTCGAAAATCTTTGGTGGCTTCCCCGATATCTTGGGCGATTTCGGTGGTTCTTTTCTTGCCAAATAACACCACTAAAACCGTAATGATTAAAATTAATTCTCCCGTGCCGATTCCTCCAAGCATTCTAAGGAAAGGATACCAAAACCCACTGTGTTAAGATATTTTTGAGGTTTTGGTGGGAGTGTCCCACCATTTTAATTGTTAGACTAAAAATATGGCCATTACAGAATTCAGTGCTGCAATCAACCAACTAGCCGCCGAGCGCGGGGTTGCCCCTGAGGCTATCATTGCGGGCGTTAAAAACGCCATGATTGCCGCTTACCGCAAGGATTATGGGGAAAAAGAAGGCACGATTGCGCTCAAGGAAGGGGAGGAAGCGCCCGAGGAAAACTTTGAAGTTAACTTGAATATGGAAACGGGCGAGGCTCGCATTTTAAAGGAAGGGGAAGATGTTACCCCTCCTGGTTTTGGCCGCATTGCCGCCCAAGCCGCCAAGCAGGTAATCCTCCAAACCATCCGCGAGGAAGAAAAACAGGCAATTAGAAGCGAATTTACCGAGAAATCCGGTAGCATTGTGTCCGGTTTTGTTTTTCGGGTCGACAAGGGCGTGGTTTATGTGGATTTGGGAAGAACCCAGGGGGTGATGCTTCCCGGGGAGCAGCTTCCGGGAGAGCAGTATAAGACCGGAGCCCGCGTTAAGGCCTTGGTGAAGGAAGTTAAAGAAGGCCTGCGGGGACCGGAGATCATTTTATCCCGTACAGATCCCAATTTTGTGAAGGAGCTGTTTGCTTTAGAGGTTCCCGAGATCTCAGCCGGAGTGGTGGAGATCAAAACCGTCGCCCGGGAAGCCGGTCGGCGCACCAAGATTGCCGTGGCCTCTTCCGATGAAAAGATTGATCCGGTTGGAAGTTGTGTTGGTCAGCGGGGGGTAAGAGTGCAGGCGGTCACAAGGGAATTAGGTGAAGAGAAGGTCGACATCATCCCATTTTCGGCGGACGAGGAAACCTTTGTTGCATCAGCCTTGTCCCCGGCCAAGGTTATTAAAGTGAAGCTCAATAAGAAGAATCGCACCGCCCAAGTTGAGGTTCCCGAAGATCAGCTTTCCTTAGCGATCGGCCGAGATGGGCAAAATGTGCGTTTGGCGGCAAAACTCACCGATTGGCGCATCGACATTAAGGGAGCGGGAGCGATGTTTGCCGAAGGAACTAAGGGTTTGGAGCTTTTGGGGCTGGGCTTGCCCGCCCGGGTGGTAAATGCCCTAACGGTGGCGGGATTGGAGACGGCGGAATCGATTCGCGCGAAATCAGAAGAGGATCTTTCCGAGGTTAAGGGCTTAGGACCCAAGGCCGTTAAAGATATTAAGAAAGCGCTAGGGGGATTAGCGACTGCTCCACAAGAAGAAGAGAAACCAGCCGAAGAAGCTAAAGAGGCGGAATTTGTAAAAGAAGAGACAGTTGAGGAGAAGCCTGCTGAAACTATAATTGCTGCCGAGTCCGAGCAGCCGGTTGAGACCACGGAGACCGCTCCGGCGGAAGCGGCGCCGCCAGTTGCCGAAGAAGAAGTGAAAGAAGCTCCCAAAGCGGAAGAAGAGAAGAAGGAAGAAAGCCCGGTCGAAAGTAATTAAGCGATGGTCCGGCTTAACCCTTCCCTTAAAAAATGGCAGAAAATAAGCAAAAAGTTAAAACTAACTCAGCCCAATCAAATTCTCGTCCCCCAGTTGTTGTCGTTTTAGGCCACATTGACCACGGCAAAACCACTCTTTTAGATTCCATTCGAAAATCTAAAGTTGCTCCCGGGGAAGAAGGGGGAATTACCCAAAAGATCGGCGCTTACCAAACCCAAGCCGGCGGAAAGGTTCTTACCTTTATTGACACTCCCGGCCATGCGGCCTTTTCAAAAATGCGCGAACGTGGGGCGGCGGTGGCGGATGTGGGGATTTTGGTCGTGGCGGCCGATGACGGGGTCAAGCCCCAAACGGTCGAGGCGATTGCTCACGCTAAGGCCGCGGGAATTCCCTTGGTCGTGGCTCTAAACAAGATGGATTTAGCTCCTAAAGAAGCGCCTATTAAGGTTAAGGGACAACTAGTCAAAGAGGGGGTTGTGGTGGAAGATCAGGGCGGCGATGTTCCGGTCGTGGCCGTTTCCGCCAAAAGTGGGGAAGGTGTGGATAAGCTTTTGGAAGTAGTGGGGCTTGTGGGGGATCTACTGGAATTGAAGAGCGAGCCGGCGGCTCCCTTAAAAGCGGTGGTGATTGAGTCACTTCTTTCCCCTAAACAAGGCCCCTTGGCAACGGTTGTTGTAAAGGAGGGAACTTTAAGGGTGGGGGAGGAGATTTCCGCGGGAGGAACATTAGGCAAGGTCAAGGCCCTTTTAGATGAGCAGGGTGCCCGCGTTTCCCAAGCTGGGCCCGGTACGCCGGTTCAGATTTTAGGATTTTCTCAAGTTCCGCCGGTAGGATCGGAAGTTAAACAGGGATCAGGAGAAGCGAAGGTACTTGAGGTCAAACCAGCTTTAGCTCCCGGAGAAGTTCCTACTGCGGGATTAAATTTAATTGTGCGGGCGGAGAGCGAAGGGTCGTTGGAAGCGCTGGTAGCGGCCATTGGTAATTTGGAAGCGGAAGGTCGAAAGGCCAACCTTCTTCTTAAGGCGGTGGGGCCAGTCGCCGATTCAGACATTCGGTTGGCTGCGGCCTCCAACTCCCTAATCTTGGGCTTTAACGTGGGAATCATTTCATCGGCCAAGAAGCTGGCGGAGGATTTTGGAGTGGGGGTTAGAACTTTTAAGATTATTTATGAGCTTTTGGAAGTGGTGGAAAAGCTTTTGGCCGGTTTTCAGGCCTTGGAAGAGGAAAAGAAAGCGCCGGAAGCGAATGTAATTGCTGTTTTTACCCTCCACAGCGGAGATATTGTGGCGGGGGCAAAGATTTTAAATGGCAAATTCAAATACCGTGATCGGGTTGATGTCGTAAGAGACGGGGAGTCGGTGCACCAAGGGCGTATCCGCGGGCTTAAGGTTGGCAAGGACGAAGTAACCCAGGTTTCAGGAGGGCAGGAAGCCGGAATCCTTATTAAACCTCAGTTTGAAGTTAAAAAAGGCGACCGTCTCGTGATACCATAAATTTGGCATGACAAAAACAAAGGCAAGCAAAAAAGTTAAAAAAACTGCCAAAACCACCCGGGTTAAGAAAGTTTCTGAGGAGAAAGCCAAAAAGGAATTAATCGAAGGGGTGGCCGTCCACAAAGCCGATACCGGATCACCCGAGGTGCAGATTGCTCTTTTATCCAAAAGGATTGAAGAATTGACCGAGCATTTGAAAGAACATAAAAAGGACTTGAGCTCCCGTCGGGGACTTTTGGGATTGGTCAACAAAAGGCGAAAACTTCTTCTTTATCTCAAGAAAAGAGACGAAAAGCGCTACCAGGAAATTGCCAAGAAGGTGGGGCTCACCAAATAGGAGATTTGTCAATTTGACATTTGTTTGTTAAACTTTCTAAGTTATTAAAGAACGAATCAAGAAGTAAGTAATTGTTAAGTTGGAATAGAATCCTTTTTAAATCAACAATCCGCAATTACTCTTTATCAATCAGTGATGGCTGCGAAAAGTAAAAAATTAATCAAAAAAGAGATGGAACTGGGGGGTCGCACCCTCTCCTTTGAGTATGGTGAGCTTGCCGGACAGGCTAATGGTTCCGTTTTAGCCAGATATGGAGATACGGTTGTTCTGGCAACCGCCACTTCCGCTAAGGCCAAAGAAGACGTGGGATATTTCCCTTTGTTTGTGGAATATGTGGAGCGCCTTTATGCCGGAGGAATTATTAAAGGTTCCCGGTTTGTGAAGCGGGAAGGCCGTCCCTCGGATGAGGCCATTTTGTCGGGTCGGATTATCGATCGTATTATTCGTCCTCTTTTTCCCGAAAATTACAAAGATGAAGTTCAGGTTGTGGCGACGGTTCTCTCCGTAGATGGGGAAAGCGACCCGGCCGTTTTGGGAGTTTGCGCAGCTTCTGCAGCCTTAATGTGTTCGGATATTCCTTGGGATGGGCCGACGGCGGCAGTGCAAATTGCTCATGCTTCTCCCAATGGGAAAACTGGTCACGACTTGGTTTTGAATCCTTCTCGGGCGGAATTGGAATTTTCCGATATTGATCTCACCGTCGGGGGAACCAAGGATGCAGTTGTCATGGTTGAGGGGGGAGCTCACGAAATTCCTGAAAAGCATATTTTAGAAGCCCTTGAATTTGGGCAAAAATCTCTGGCTCCCATCACAAAACTAATTCAGGATTTGGCGGATGAAGTCGGTATAAAGAAGCAGGAAATTGCGGTGGATGAGCAAGCCCAGCATGTGCTGGAGGATGTCCGCAAATTCGCCTTAAAGCCGATGAAGGATCTTTTTGAGAAGAAAACCAGCAAAGATGAGATGAACCAAGCGACCGATGAACTGGCCGAGCAGGTTTACAAGAAATACGAAGGAACTTACCAAAAAATCGCGATGGCCGAGGCACTAAACGAGATCACGAAAGAGGCTGTGAGGGAGCTCATCATTAAAGACGGCAAGCGCACTGACGGGAGAAAAATGGATGAAGTTCGCCCTTTGCATATTCGGGTGGGAATTTTGCCCCGCACTCACGGCTCCGCCCTTTTCCAGCGTGGAGAGACCCAAGTTTTATCAATTGCGACCTTAGGTTCCACCTCTCTTGAGCAGATTATTGAAGGACCCTTAGGCGAGGTTACCAAGCGTTATCTCCATCATTACAACTTCCCCCCATATTCCACGGGCGAGGTTGGCCGCATGGGCTCACCCGGACGGCGGGAAATCGGTCATTCCGCCCTTGCGGAGCGGGCTTTAGAGCGGATGGTCCCCCAGGTTGAGCAGTTCCCTTATACCATTCGAATTGTTTCCGAAGCCCTCTCTTCCAACGGCTCCACCTCAATGGCCTCAACCTGCGGCTCAACCTTGGCTTTAATGGATGCGGGAGTGCCGATCAAGGCCCCGGTTTCCGGAATTGCCATGGGTCTTTTTACTGATGGGAAAACGGTAAGGGTATTAACGGACATTGCCGGGCTAGAGGATCATTACGGGGACATGGATTTTAAGATTACCGGTACGGAAACCGGAGTAACGGCCGTGCAGATGGATTTGAAGGTTAAGGGGATTTCCCACACGGTGATGACTCAAGCTTTGGAGCAGGCCCGCGAGGCGCGCCTTTTTATCCTGGAAGAGATGATCAAGGTTCTCGGCAAGCCCAGAGAGGAATTGTCCAAATATGCTCCTAAAGTTACGGTTGTTAAAATCCCGACCGATAAGATTGGGACCGTGATCGGACCGGGCGGACGGATGATTAGGGAAATCACGGAAAAGACCGGTGCAGCCATTGATATTGAAGAGGATGGCTCGGTCACAATTACCGCTAAGGAAGAGGAAGGGCTCTTGGCCGCGAGAAAGTTTGTGGAGGATCTAACGAGAGAAGTTGAAGTGGGGGAGGTTTTTGATGGCGAGGTTAAAAGGCTGATGGATTTTGGGGCATTTGTGGAGGTTCTTCCTGGAAAAGAAGGATTGGTGCATGTTTCCCAGCTTTCCCACGAGTATGTGGATCGCCCGGGAGATATAGTTAAAGTGGGAGACAAGATTAAAGTTAAGGTGGTTGAAATTGATGATCAGGGACGGATCAACTTGTCCAAAAAGGTTTTGGAAAAGGCTCCCGAGGGAGCACCGAGCGGAGAAAGAACTGATTTTGGTGGTTCACGCCCACCGCGTCGTGATGACGGTCGGGGCTTTCGACCCGGAGGATCACGCGGCGGCGGAGGTCGTTCCCGCTTTGGTGGAGGAGGAAGAGAGCGTCGTGGTGGATTTCGCCCCCGCTAGAAACTTACCTTCCAATTTTGCTTAACTTGAATCAACCTCACTGCCTGTAATTTAGATATGACGACCAAGCGAGAAGAACTTTTATCCCAAATCGAAAAAGTGGTTATGACCTGCCACAACTGTCGCCTTTGGCGCGGCACCACCCATGCGGTACCCGGTGAGGGGAGTGCTACTGCAAAAGTAATGTTTGTCGGGGAGGGGCCTGGATATCACGAGGATAAGCTCGGTCGACCATTTGTGGGTAGGGCCGGAAGTTTGCTGGATCGACTTTTGGAGCGCAATCGTCTGGCCCGCCAGGATGTTTTTATTACCAACGTGGTTAAACATCGTCCGCCCCAAAACCGTGCTCCGATGAAGGATGAAGTTAGAGCCTGCCTACCTTATCTTTTGCAGCAGATTAAGATCATAAATCCGCAGGTGATTGTGCCCCTGGGCCGCTCGGCACTGGAGATCTTCCACAAAGAAAAGATGATTAGTGATTTCCACGGCAAGCCTTACAAGGTGGGAAACCGAATCATTCTTCCCCTTTATCATCCGGCGGCGGCGCTTCGCTCCACCTCCGTTATGCGAATTTTGGAAGCGGATTTTAGAATTCTGCCGAAGATTTTAAAGGGAGAAATTGCAGTGGCGGAGGAGGAGTCAAAAAATGGAGATGAAAACCAGCTAAAGTTAATCTAATGGAAAACCAAAACCAGCAAAATCAAAACTACCTGCGCTTTATCCCACTTGGTGGGATGGGTGAGGTTACTAAGAATATGTATGTCTATGAAACCCCCAATGATATTGTGGTCGTTGATTGCGGCGTGGGCTTCCCGCCCGAGGACGAGGCTAAAAGCGAGAATGAGCTTTTGATTCCAGACTTTTCCTATCTTTTGGCTAACAGTAAAAAGGTGCGGGGGTTGATTGTAACGCACGGGCATGAGGACCATATTGGAGCCATTCCTTACCTTTTAAAGAAGCTTAACCTTCCCGTTTACGCCGCGCGTCTTCCGCTTGGGTTTATCCGCGAGAAGTTAAAGGAGCGGGGACCAAAGAAAGTTGATTTACGCGAAGTTCATGACCGGGAGCGCATTAAGCTGGGGCAGGACTTTTCCTTTGAGCTGATCCGCTTAACCCACTCCATTCCGGATGCGATGGCAATTGCCTTGACTACTCCTGAAGGAGTGGTGATCCACACTGGAGATTTTAAGATTGACCCAACCCCTTTGGACCGGCAATTGGCGCAGCTGGGGAAGATTGAGGAATATGGGCGCCGCGGTGTGATGCTTTTGGTTTCAGATTCGCTTCGATCGGAGCGAGAAGGAAGCTCGCCGTCGGAGCGGATTGTGGGGGAAACGTTTTTTAGGGAAATCCAAAAGACCCGGGGGAGGGTTTTCATTACGATGTTCTCCTCGGATATTTCCCGCGTTCAGCAGGCGATTGATGTTGCCGCTGCATTGGGGAGAAAAGTAACTTTGGCGGGGCTATCGCTGGAGAAGAATTTTAATGTAGCTCGGGACTTAGGATACTTGGCCGTTCCCAAGCACCAAGTTCTGCCGTCGGCCAAGTTTAAGAAATTACCGGTTTCCGAGCAGGTGATTTTAGTGGCTGGCTCACAAGGGCAAACCAATTCCGGCTTATCCAAGATGACTCGGGGCATCCACCGTACTTTTAAGATTGGCCAAGGTGATTTGGTGATTTTCTCCTCGGATTTGATTCCAGGAAATGAGGGGAGAGTATTAAATCTGCAAGAGCAGATTCGATCGGTGGGAGCCAAGGTCCTCCATTTGGAGATTGTGCCGGAGTTACATGTTTCCGGGCATGGGTATGCTGAAGATTTAAAGACCGTGATGCGAGCGGCCAAAGCCCAATACTTGATACCAATTGGGGGAACTCCCGCTTCTATGGAGCAATATGCCAAACTCGCTTCCGGTTATAACTACCAGAAAGACCGCGTCTTCCTCTTGGAGAGCGGTCAGATTCTGGAGTTCTATCCCTACCGAGGAAAGGCGGCGGCGCGTCTGGCCGGCAGAGTGAACGTTCGCGATATTGCTGTTGTGCAGGATTGACTTTTCCCCTTCTATCCCATAATATCTAGGAGTTCTAAAAATTTAGATTAGCCGCATAGACGGCGAAGGAGAAGAGATATGCCCATACCTGGATGTGGCCCGAGTTGCAGTTGTTGTCATTACTTCGGACTCGTGGTCGAAAGCTACAATCCCAATGGGACTTTGGCAAAGCGCGAGTTCACTTCCGATGGTGACCCTTGGTGCGGTTGGGCAGGGGGATTCCCTACCCCAGATCCTAAGAACCGCAAAGTCTGTAACTTTCAACAAAGGGGAGTTCCGCACGGTTTAACACTTGCGATTTCAGGTCGGGTTATTTCGCGGCGCCAACTGGTAAGGGAAAATCTGGCGCATAGCGAATTGGTTGGCTCTTTTAGATAAGTAATCGGCGGTTAACTTTTTCTAAGTTAGCCGCCCTTTTCTTTTTCAAGTATTTCTCCAGTTCCGATATCCCATAATATTGACCTTTGTTGGAATTTATGCTTTAATTAAAACAGTAACTATCCGCTTTTGATCGGTTACTTTCTACCTTTTTCCTACCCACAAAATTTAAGAAAGGAGTGAAATGACTCTGGAAGTGTTTATCGCAAAGTATGTGGTCCCATTCGTTGTGTTTTGGGTTGTGATTGGCGGATCGGTGTTGTTGTTTTTGACACTATCTGCCCTTGGCAATCGAAAGAATTTCTAAGGGGTTCAAAGATCGGTATTGTCGCCCTATGTTCGAAGGAGCGTGGGGCGATAAAATCCGGAACTTGAGCAGGACCGGTTCCTTGGAAGATCCCTAAGAGAGGCTTTAAAGCTTTTCTTAGGGCCAGGAATTTGCTGGCGATATAATAACACACATTTATCGCTGTCAAATTCCTGGTAATTTCAGGGAGTCGCGCAACGGCGCGAATCAATCAAAAATCAAAAAATAAAAGGAGAATAGATGGACACTATTAACAGTAGTGAAGTTTTGATCGTTGGTAAATATGTACGCCGGCGAATCAAGATCAAGGGGGCGCCGGTTGAGGTCTCCACTCAAGTGTGGGGTCTCGAGTGCCCGATGTGCGCCAAGCTCGGGAAGGTCGGTGTAATTCCTACTCCGGCCACTCATGTTTGGCAGGCCAATCTTGGTGACCTGCAGAAGGCCATCAAGGAAGGAGCCGAGCACTATGCCGACCTCCTCGAGGAGCATGCCGGCCACCAGCGCAGCAAACTGCTGTGCAATGAGCACGGCCTAATGCTTCGCACCGCGGGAATCCGCACCTATCGTTTCCATGAAACTTTGGTGCGCTCCGCTGAGCGTCGCTTGGCCGAAAAGCAGCGGTCTGCTGCTAACTCAGTTGCCGCCATTCTGGGTGGTGAGAAGGTCGGCGCGATCGAGAAGATCGGTCAAAAAGTCGACCGCCGCAAGGCCAAACAGGCCGCCACGTCGACTCCCACCTCGGGAGTTTCTGTAGCTGAGGTTGCCCTCGACGCGATCCCGTCCTTCCAAGGACCGGAAGTGGGAGTCAGCACCCCCAGCCGCCGCGGAAGCCTCAAGACGCCGCGTTCCAAGAAGGTTGGTGTTAAGGAGGGTAAAGGTCACAAGCCCCTGCCTCCGAAACGCAAACAAGGCAAAAACCTTGCTCGCGGCCACCAAGACGAGATCGAGTCTTAAAAACGATCACTCAGCTTTAAACAGTTGAGTCAATCCTTTCGGTCCCGAAACCAGCAATGGTAACGGGACCGTTTTTTTATTGACTTCTCCTTATTTCACTGTTATTCTTTTAAACGGATGGCAAGAGCATTAAACATACAAAGGTTACAACCCCGCGAGGGGCTTTTGACCGCGTAATGTCGAGTTTCTAACTTAAGCTTTTGCCAGCTTCGGGCTGGC
>Ga0209341_10005822_pt1 | contig 11060 bp, 9 predicted proteins | sample RifCSP13_2_FD_184020 | JGI IMG/M metagenome (GOLD analysis project Ga0209341, IMG submission 184020) | Soil microbial communities from Rifle, Colorado - Rifle CSP2_sed 13_2 (SPAdes) (version 2) | ecosystem: Environmental > Terrestrial > Deep subsurface > Rock core/Sediment | place: Rifle...
CCTGAACGCCACTCGCCCAGGGCGAGCATGTTGACGTCGTTGTCGACCCACACCGGAACTCTGTACGCGCGCGCGAAGTGGCGGCGCACCGGGTAGCCGTCCCAGCCGGGCATGATCGGCGGCGAGATCGGCCGGCCGCTCCGGAACTCGACCGGGCCGGGCACGCCGATGCCGATGCCCCACAGCGTCCCCGGCAGCCCGCGCGCGGTCGCGAGCAGCTCGGTGAACAGCTCCTCGACACGCGCCAGGCAGCGCACCGGCCCGTCGGCAATGTCGGCCGGCTCGTCGCGGTGGGCGATGATCCGCCCGTCGAGCGTGGTCAGCGCGACATCGATGCTGGTGGCGCCCAGATCGGCCACGAGCACGTGGCCCGATTCGGAATGGAAGCTCAGCTGGCGCGGCGGCCGGCCGCCGGTGCTCTGGCCCACTCCCCCCTCGTGCACCAGGCCACGCCCGATCAGGTCGCTCACGCGCTGTGCCACCACGGCGCGCGACAGGCCGGTGCGCGCCATCAGCTCCGACCGAGAACGCGAACGCCCCAGGCGGATCTCGTCCAGCACGGCAACCAGCGCATCGAGGGTCTCCTCGGGCGGTGGCGTGGTCATCGATTCGGAATATAGCCCTGGATTTGCCGCTTTCAGAGGGTACTTTTGCTCTTGACAGGCCAAAGTAAGATGCCGCAGTTTGTACAGGCGGCAAAGAGGAGGCCGTCGCCACCGCGCACCGATCGCTCGGAACTGACCCAGCAGGAGCCGGCTACCGCACATGCGGGCATACGGAGACATCGGGGCTGCCGTCATCGGCAGCGGTTTCATCGGCACCGTCCACATCGAGGCCCTGCGGCGGATCGGGGTCCGCGTCGTGGGACTGCTCGAGACGACGCCCGAGCTGGGCGTCGAGCGCGCCGCGCGGCTGAACCTGCCGCGCGCCTACGCCAGCCTCGACGAGCTGCTCGCCGATGACCAGGTCGAGGTCGTCCACGTCACCTCGCCCAATCACCTGCATCACACGCACGCCAGTGCGGTGCTCGCCGCCCACAGGCACGTCGTGTGCGAGAAGCCCCTGGCGATGACTTCGGCCGAATCAGCTGATCTGGTTGAGAAGGCGGCGCGCAGCAGCAAGATCGCCGCGGTCAACTACAACATCCGCTTCTACCCGCTCAACCAGCACCTGCGCGCGGCGATCGACGCGGGCGAGCTGGGAGATGTGCGCCTGATCAGCGGTCATTACTTCCAGGACTGGCTGATGTACGACACCGACTGGAACTGGCGCCTGGAAACGGAGCATGGTGGCGCGCTGCGCGCGGTGGGCGACATCGGCTCGCACTGGCTCGACCTGACCTCGTTCATCAGCGGCCAGCGGGTGAGTGAGGTGATGGCCGACCTGACGACGTTCATCAAGGTCCGCCACAAGCCGGCGGGCCGCGTCGAAACGTTCTCGCTCGAGCGCGCCAGGGAAACCATCCCGATCGACATCAAGACCGAGGATGCGGCGACGATCCTGCTGCGCTACGAGAACGGAGCGCGCGGCCTCGTCGGGGTGAGCCAGATCAGCGCCGGGCGCAAGAACTCGCTCCAGTACGAGATCGACGGATCGCAGGCCAGCGCCGCGTGGGACAGCGAGCAGCCCGACAGCGTGTGGCTGGGCCACCGCGGACGACCGAACGAGATCATGGCGCGCGACGCCGCACTGATGACCGACGCCGGCCGGGCTGCCGCGGCGCTGCCCGGCGGGCACGTGGAGGGCTTCGCCGACACCTTCGCCGCCGCCTTCCGTGCCGTGTATGCAGACGTGGCCGCTGGCGGCATGCGCGCCAATCCGCCCTACGCAACGTTCGCCGACGGGCACGAGGAGATGCTCATCGGCGACGCCGTGGCGGCGAGCGCGCGCGAGGGTCGCTGGGTGGCCGTGGATCGCCACAAGGAGGGTTGAGGAGCAATGAGACTCGGTTTCCTGACCGCGCCCTTCCCGGAGACACCGCTCATGGACGTCGCCGACTGGGCGGCGGCGAACGACTTCGACAGCATCGAGATCGCCTGCTGGCCGCGCACCGGGGGAACGGTGCGACGCTACGCCGGCACCTCGCACATCGACGTAGCCAACCTGGGCCAGGCCGAGGCGAGCGAGATAGTCGGGGCGATCGGTGCCAAGGGCCTGGCCATCTCAGGCCTGGGCTTCTATCCCAACCCGCTCCACGCCGATCCCGCGGTGCGCGAGCCGGCCATCGCCCACATCAAGAAGGTGATCGAGGCTTGCCGGCTGATGGGCGCGCCGTTCATGAACACCTTCATGGGCGGCGACTCGAAGAAGAGCCTCGACGAGAACTGGGAAGAGGCACTGCGCGTGTGGCCCGACATCGTCGCCCACGCCAGGGCCAACGGGGTCAGGATCACCATCGAGAACTGCCCGATGATCTTCAGCCGCGACGAATGGCCGGGCGGCAACAACATCGCCTGGTCGCCCTACATCTGGCGGCGCATCCTCGAGCAGTGGGGAGACACGGTCGGGCTGAACTACGACCCGTCACACCTGGTCTGGCTGATGATCGACCAGGGCCGATTCATCCGCGAGTTCGGCAGCCACATCCTCCACTTCCAGGCCAAGGACGTCCAGATCGACCGCGACGGGTTGTACGAGCGTGGCTCGATGTCGGCCGGCATCGGCTGGCAGATCCCGCGCCTGCCCGGGTTGGGCGACGCCAATTGGGCCGATATCTTCAGCAATCTTTACCGCGTCGGCTACGACGGCGACTGCATCATTGAGCACGAGGACCGGCGCTTCGAGGGGACCGACGCGCTGGTGAAACGCGGCTTCCTGCTGGCGCGCAACATCCTCCGGCCGTACATCCCAAAGGAGTCGTGAACGATGACTGAGCCGGCCGCTAACCCTCTCGCCGCCGATGTGAGCGCCTTGTTCGAGCGGCTGACCTACCACGACATCGCCAAGACGATCGACCACTCGCTCTTGCGGCCCGAGCTGGATGACGAGTACGTGGACCAGGGCATACGACTTGCCGCGCGCTACCACGTGGCGTCGGTAACGGTCCGTCCGGTCGACGTCGTCCGCGCTGTGCGCATGCTCGACGGCAGCGACGTCAAGGTCGGCACCGTGGTCGGGTTCCCGCACGGCAGCGTGCTGACAGCGACCAAGGTCTTCGAGACGCAGCGCGCGCAGGAGCAGGGCGCGCGCGAGATCGACATGGTGCTCCAGATCGCGGCGCTCCGTTCGGGCCGCGACGGTGACGTCAAGAGCGACATCGAGGCCGTGGTGGAGGTCGCCCACGCCGGCGGCGCGATCGTCAAGGTCATCTTCGAGAACGCCTATCTGACCGACGGCCAGAAGATCCGCGCCTGCCACGCGTGCGAGGCCGCAGGGGCCGACTTCGTCAAGACCTCCACCGGCTTCGCGCCGACCGGCGCGACACACGACGACGTGCGCCTCATGCGCGCCAACACGGGCATGCACATCGCGGTCAAGGCAGCCGGCGGCGTGCGCACGCTTGACGCGCTGCTGGAGGTGATGACGCTCGGGGTGACGCGCGTCGGCGCGACCGCGACGCAGACCATCCTCGATGACTTCAAGGCGCGCAAGGCGGTCACAGGCGGCTCCGCCCCCGCCGAGCGCGCGGCGCCGGTCGGCAGTCGCAGCACGGACGGCTACTAGCTTGAAACCTGCCGTCGCCGATGACGCCACTGCCGCCGCGCCGCGCTGGCTGGCCCAGGCGCGGGCGCTGTTGGAGCGCATCGGCGCGACGCAAGGGGGCGCGATCGAGCAGGCCAGCGCGTGGTGCGCGGACACGATCGGCGCGGATGGCCTGGTGCACCTATTCGGCACCGGTCACTCGCGCATCCCGGTCGAGGAGATGTTCCCGCGCTACGGCTCGTACCCGGGTTGGCACCCCATCATCGAGCTGTCGACCACGTTCATCGGCGAGGTCGTGGGCGCGAACGGACAGCGCCAGGCAATGTTCCTCGAACGCGTGCCCGGCCTGGCCGAGGTCATCCTCTCGAACTACGACTTCGGGCCGCGCGACATGATGATCGTTTTCTCGGCGAGCGGCCTCTCCGCCGTGCCGGTCGAGATGGCGCGTGGCGCGCGCCGGCGCGGGATGCGCGTCATCGCCGTCACGTCCGTCGCCCAGTCAATGTCCGCCGAGCCGGACCCCGCCGCCGGCGCGCGCCTGCTCGATGAGGCCGACCTGGTGATCGATGAGTGCACGCCGCCAGCGGACGCTCTATCGATAATCGATAATCTGGCGACACCGGTCGGTCCGGGGTCTACCATCGCATCGGTCGCAATCGTCAACTCCATCAAGGTCCGCGTGGCCGAACTGCTAGTGGAGCGAGGGCAGATGCCGCCGGTCATCACTCGGGCCGCCGTCATCGGACAGGAGCGGTCCAGCGGGCTGTTCGAACAGGTATATCGAGAGCACGCGCGGCGCCTCGCCCACGTGATCGCCAGACAAGGAGGTGGCTGACGGCAAAGGGCTTGCAGGGAACGCGTTCATTCGCCCACACGGAGGAGGAACTAAAGGTAATGGTCAAATCGACCCGGCTTTCCATCATTGGCCTGCTGCTAGGCGCGGGGCTCATCCTCGCCGCCTGCGCCGCACCGGCGGCCACGCCGACACCGCCACCGGCGGCCACGCCGACACCGCCACCGGCGGCCACGCCGACACCGCCACCGGCGGCCACAGCGACGCCGGCCACGACTGGCCCGTTCAAGATCGGCTACTCGAACGGCGGCGGCGTGGGCAACGGCTTCCGCGAGGAGCAGGTCTGCACGTTCAAGGCGGAGGTCGCCTCACTGGGGCCGACCAAGATCGACCCCAACTACACGCTCATCCACCGCAACACTGACGCGTCCGGACAGCTGTCCGACCTGCGCGACCTGATCGCCGCGAACGTCGACGCGATCGTCTTCAACCCCAATGGTCCGGACGCACTCAACTCCGCCCTAGCGGAGGCGCATGCCGCCGACATCGTGACCGTTTCGGTCGACGCCTACGTCACCGATCCGAACACGTGGAACCTGTACAACAACCAGATCAAGTACGCCGAGCTCGGCGCCAAGTGGCTGTTCGATCAGCTCGGCGGCACGGGCACGGTCTGGTACACCCGCGGCCTGGCCGGCCACCCGGCTGACTCCGACCGCGACATCGGCTTCAAGAACGTCTTGGCGCAATACCCGGGCATCACCGTCGTTCCTGACGTGAACGGTGTCCACACGGGTTGGGATCCGGCAACCGCAACGAGTCTGACCAACGACTTCATCGCCAGTGGTCAGTACGACCAGATCAACGGCATTTGGGCGTCCGGCATGGGCACCCAGATCGTCGATGCGATCAAGGCGGCCAACAAGCCGTTCGTGCCGATCGCGGACGCTGACATCGGCGGCTTCGTCAAGCAGCTCCTGGATCCGGTCGGCTACCCGGGCCTCGTCGGCGCGGCCGTGACCAACACGGCAGCGGTCGGCGGCGCGGGTGTGGGCATGGCCTACAAGCTGCTCACCGGCCAGACAGTCGAGCAGAGCGCGGGTGCCGGGCGCCCGAACACCGTCCTGCTCGATCCGCAGCTCCTCGACAACACGACCGATCAGGGCAAGACCGACCTCCAGGCATGGATCTCGGTCCCGGGCATGGATCCGTTCTGGCCGCTCGGCCTGTCGATCCCCGGCTGGACGACGTACGACCCGAACCAGGTCCCGTCGACCTGCTCGGGCGCCTAGTCCCAGACCTGTAGCGATGTAGCAGGCGGGAGGCTGGCTTGACCGGCCTCCCGCACTACACCTCCTCGTTGACGAGAGGATCGATGGACTTGGTCTCCACCACCCTGCTGCTCGAGGCGACGGGGATCTCCAAGACGTATGGGGCAGTCGTTGCCCTTAAGTCGGCCTCGCTGGCTGTCCGACCAGGCGAGGTCCACGCCCTGATGGGCGCTAACGGCGCCGGCAAGAGCACCCTGGTCAAGATCCTCACCGGCGCTGTAAGGCCCGACACCGGCCGGATCGTCGTCCGCGGGCGCGAGCGGAAGTCACACTCGCCCGCCGAGGCGCGGCGCAACGGTTTGATGTCGGTCTACCAAGAGCCAGCTGTCATTCCAGATCTCGACATCCGCGACAACCTGCGCCTGACCGCCACGCCGGTCGAACCATTCCGCCACTGGCTTGACGAGCTCAGCCTGGGCGATCTCAACCTGTCGAGCATGGCCCGGCGCTTACCGCTCGCGTCGCTGCGCGTCGTCGACCTCGCTCGCGCTCTGGCCATCGAGCCAGACGTGCTGCTGCTCGATGAGATCACTGCGGCTCTTCCGGCCAACCTGACCGAGCGCGTGCTCGAGGTGATTCGTCAGCCGCGCGGCGACCGGTCCATCATCTTCATCTCGCATCGGCTGTTAGAGGTTGCCGCCATCTGCGATCGCGCGACCGTGCTGCGTAACGGTGAGACGGTCGGCGTGGTTGAGGTGACGGAGCGGTCAGACGAGCGCATCGTCGAGCTGATGCTGGGCGAGAGCGTTGCCTCACTCGAGAAGCGCGTCGCCGCCACCGCTGAGGCGGGAACCACCGCCGCACAACGCACCCCGCGCATCAGCGCCAGCCAGGTCAGCCTAGGCCGCCTGCGCGAGGCGTCCTTCGAGCTGCTACCGGGCGAAGTGCTAGGCGTCGTTGCGCTGGAGGGGCAGGGTCAGGACGAGTTGTTCGACGTCCTCTCCGGGGCAGAGCGGCCCAACTCAGGCAGCCTGATGGTCGATGGCAAGCCGGTCTCGTTCCGCCATCCGGCGGATGCCATTCGCGCCGGGCTCGTCTACGTCGCCGCTGACCGCGCCCAGGCGCTGCTGATGCAGCGATCGGTGCGCGAGAACATCGCACTGCCGATGGGCGCGCGCCTCCGCAATTGGGGCTGGATCAACCTGGCCAAGGAGGGCCGCACGGTCAAGAGCGCGGTGGAGCAGCTCCAGATCGACGCACGGGCGGGGGGCGAAGTGCGGCGGCTATCGGGCGGCAACCAGCAGAAGGTGACCATCGCCCGCTGGGTGGCCGGCGGAGTCAAGACGATGCTCTGCTTCGACCCCACGCGCGGCATCGACATTCGCACCAAGAACCAGATCTACGTCTTGCTGCGCGACCTGGCACAGGCAGGCGCCGCGATCCTGCTGTACACCTCTGAGCTCAAGGAGATCCAGCTCGCCTGTGACCGGGTGATCGTGATCTTCGGCGGCCAGGTGGTCGCCGAGCTGCCGGCCGCCAATGCCGATGAGGCTGCATTGCTGCGCGCCGCACATAACCTCATGCCAGATGCGCCCCTGCCCGAGCAAGTAGTGGCTGAAGCAGCTTCGGTGGCCGAATGAGCGCTAGCCCTATGCCGGTCGCTGAGCTGACGCGCTGGCCCAGGCTGCTCGTAGCCAAGGCCATGGGCATCGCGCGCGACAACAACTGGACGGTCGGGTTGCTGGTCTTCCTGGGCGTGCTGCTCGTGTTCACCAAGATCATCAACCCGTTCTACGGGGTAACCGGCGTACAGGGTCTGGCGAACTCCGTGCTGCCGCTGGCACTGGCCGCGGTGGCCCAGGCGGTCGTCGTCATCGCCGGAGGCATCGACCTATCCATCGCGTCGATCATGGCCCTGACCAGCTGCATCACGGCCAAGTTGATGCAGGACCAGAGCCCCGAGTTCGGGGTCGCGGTCGTCGTCGGCGTGCTGCTGCTGGGCCTGCTCCTGGGCGCCATCAACGGCGCGCTGGTGGTAATCACGCGCGTCCCGGACATCATCGTCACCCTGGGCACCAGCTTCGTCTGGGCCGGATTCGCACTGCTCGTCCTGCAAGCGCCCGGCGGTCGGACCGCGCAGTGGCTCAAGGACCTGGTCATCGGTCCGTTGGGCAGCGAATGGATCCCCAAGGCGGCCGTCGCGCTGGCCATCGTCGTGGCGGTGATCTGGATCCCGGTCTCGCGCTCGAGGCTGGGGCTCTCGATCTACGCCATGGGCAGCAACCAGCTGGCCGCCTTTCGCAGCGGCGTGTCGGTCGGGCGGACGAAGGTTCTCGCATACGTCCTGACCGGCCTGTTCGCCACGCTCGGCGGTCTGGCGCTGGCCGCGAGCACGGGTGTGGGCACTCCGGTGCCGGACGCGACCTACGTCTTGCTCAGCATCGCCGCGACCGTGTTGGGCGGCGTCAGCCTGGCCGGCGGCGTAGGCGGCGTGTTCGGGCCCGTCGTGGCGGTCATCGTGCTGCAGCTCATCCGCACCGACATGACGTTCCTCCGTGTCGATCCCAACCTGGGCCTCGTCGCCCAGGGCGTGATCCTGATCGCCGTCCTTGTTTTCGGTAGCTGGATCCAGATCCGGAGGAGCCGAAGGTGACCGCAGTCCCCGGTGCCGCTGAGCGCCGCCCTGCCGCGCTGACCTGGCGCAACATCCTGCGCGATTACCCGCTCATCCCGCTCTCCGTCCTGTTCGTTCTGCTCGTGACGGCCGTGGAGATCGGGCAGAGCGGCACGGTCTCGCAGCACTGGATCGCGGTGATCGTGCGCGCGTCGGTGCCACTGGCAATCCTGGCCGCCTGCCAGACGCTGACCATGCTCACCGGCGGCATCGACCTGTCGATCGGCTACATCGCGTCGATGGCCGGCTTCGTCACAGCAACCTTCATCAACCAGCCCGGTGGCTGGCAGCTGGGCATCGTCATCGCGCTCGGCGCGGCCTGTCTGGCCGGTCTGGTCAGCGGCGTCGGCGTCGGCGTGTTCAAGGTTCATCCGCTGATCATGACCCTGGGCATGGGCCTGATCGTGTATGGCTTCGCCAACGTGTGGCAGCTGAGAATGGTCCAGACCGGCGCCGGCATCCCGGTCGAGCTGAAGAGCTTCGGGACCGGGCTGGCGGATCTTGGCTATCTGAACGTGGAGGTCCCCTACAACCTGCTGGCCTTCGTCCCGCTCGCCGTGGTGATCATCCTTGGATTACGGCGGTCCGGGTATGGCCGGATGCTGTATGCGATCGGTGACAACCCCACCGCGGCGCGCCTGTCCGGCGTTCGCTCCTGGCAGGTGCTGATCATCCTGTACCTGATCTCAGGTCTGCTCGCCGGCATCGCCGGGCTTATCGCCGCCGGCCTGGCCCAGACAGCCAGCGTCACCCTCGTCCAGTCCTCGCTGCTGCCCTCAGTCGCGGCGGCGGTCATCGGCGGCACGTCGATCCTGGGTGGTCGCGGTGGCTATTCGGGCACCATCCTGGGCGCGCTCATCCTGACAGTGCTGACCGCGCTGCTGACCATCCTGGGTCTGCCCGAGCCGTGGCGCCTGATTGTCTTCGGCTCGATCGTCGTGCTGGTCGCTGCCGCCTACACGCGCGTCACCGCCGAGTCCTAGCCCAAGCCCGGGGCCGCGCCGCATGAGCCGCCACCTGGGACTGGACCTGGGCGGCACGAACATCAAGTGGGCCGTCCTCGAGCACGACGGTGATGCTTGGCGCACGCTGGGCCACGACCACGTCGCCACGCCGACCGGCGGCGGACCAAGGGAGGTCGTGGCCGAGCTGGCGCGCGTCGGCAAACAGGCCGTGGCCCAATGGCCCGGCGTGGAGAGCGTCGGCATCGGCGTCCCCGGCCTCTACTACCCCGAGCGCGGCGCCACTCGCTTCCTGGTGAACGTGCCGGGCCAGTGGGACGGCGTGCCCGTCGCGGCGGAGGTTGGCGGCGCGCTGGGCGTGCCGGCGCATCTGATCAACGACGCGCGCGCCTTCGGGCTTGCTGAGCTGCGCCTGGGCGCCGGCCGCGGCGCGCGATCGATGATCGGACTGACGCTGGGCACGGGAATCGGCGGCGTGATCGCAATCGACGGCCGCGTCGTCCAGGGACACGACGGCACCGCCGGCGAGCTGGGCCACCAGACGATCGATCCTGATGGTCCCCCTTGCGGCTGCGGCAACAACGGCTGCCTCGAGGCCTTCGCGCGCGCCGACCGGCTTGCCGCAGCCTGCGGCACGGCCACGGCGGAGGAGGCGGTCGAGCGAGCGCATGCCGGCGACGAGGCGGCGCTGGCCGGATTGGCATCGGTCGGTAGATACCTCGGCATCGGCATCGCCAACATGATCACCGTGATCACGCCCGACCGGGTCGTCCTGGGCGGTGGTGTCTCCGAGGCCGGCGACCTATTGCTAAACCCCATTCGTGCCGAGCTGAAGCAGCGGGTCCACGTCACCTCACTCGACAGCGTCACCGTCGTGACCGCCGAGCTGGGCACGTGGGCCGGGGCGATCGGCGCGGCGATCCACGGCGCGGAGACGGCCTGATGGAGCACGTTACGGGCCGATTGATCCTGGACGACCGAGTCGTCGCTGGCGCGCTGACGATTGCCGACGGGCTGATCACCGACGTCGGGCTCGAGACCTCTTCGACGGCGGACGGACCCTTCATCAGCCCAGGTTTCGTCGACGTCCACGTCCACGGCTGGGGCGGCCACAGCGCGATGGGCGACCGCGCGGCGCTCGAGGGGATGGCGCGGGCGCTGCTGCGGCGCGGCGTGACCTCGTTTCTTCCGACCGCGGTGAGTGCGCCGCTGGACGAGTTGGCGGCCTTTGCCGAGCGGGTGCGTTCGTGGATGCCGGCGGCGCCGGACGACGGAGCCGAGCCCCTCGGCTTCAACCTCGAGGGGCCGTTCCTGGCGCCGGCCCGGCGGGGAGCGCACGACCCGGCCTTTCTGCTGACGCCCGACGCCGTTCCGAGCGACCTTCTCAAGGGGCTTGTCAAGTCGCTGCGCGTGATCACCATCGCGCCCGACCTGCCCGGCGCGCTGCCGCTGATCGCACTGCTTGCCGCGAGAGGCGTGGTGGTGTCGCTCGGCCATTCGGGCGCGACCATCGACGAGGGTCGCGACGGCTACTCGGCCGGCGCGCGCAGCACGACCCACATGTTCAACGCCATGACCGGCGTCGACCACCGCGCGCCCGGACTTGCCGTCGCGGCGCTGCTCGACGACCGCATCTACGCCGAGCTGATCGCCGACGGCATCCACGTCGACCGCGCACTGTGGCCGTTGATCGCGCGCCTCAAGCCGGTCGAGCGTCT
>Ga0209341_10005826_pt1 | contig 11054 bp, 9 predicted proteins | sample RifCSP13_2_FD_184020 | JGI IMG/M metagenome (GOLD analysis project Ga0209341, IMG submission 184020) | Soil microbial communities from Rifle, Colorado - Rifle CSP2_sed 13_2 (SPAdes) (version 2) | ecosystem: Environmental > Terrestrial > Deep subsurface > Rock core/Sediment | place: Rifle...
TCGAGGAGAACTCGCGCACGAATTCGCGCAGCTGCTCGTCGGTCTGCACGCTCGCCGCGGGCCACACCGCTTCGCCGCGGTAATAGTCGAACGCGGGAGCCATCAGGATCTTGCGCGCGTCCTTGATGCCGCGGATCAGCACCTCCATGTCGGAGGGGTCGGAAAAGAAGTCGAAGTTGATCACCGGCGGATCCTGCAGCCTTGCGCTCGCCAGGCGGATGTTTCCCCGGCTCTTCGGGCGCACGAGAACGGTGGTGATGCGGAACCCGTGGCCCCACGCGAGCAGCCGTCCCGGCTTGCCCTGGTGCGTGGCGACGAAGATGTGCTGGATGTCGGGCCGCTCGAGCCCCGGCTCGGTGCGGATGAAGCCGCCGGCTTCGACCAGGTTGTTGCCGAGGAAACCCTTGCGCGCCACGGCGTAGAGCAGGAAGTTCCAGGCGATTTTCGGCAGCGCGGGGATGGAGACGCCGTAGGAGGTGATGCGCGGGCTGAGGAAATGCACCGGGCAGGAGATGTGCTCCTGCAGGTTCTTGCCGACGCCCGCGAGCGCGTGTTTCACCTGGATGCCGTGCTTGCGCAGCTCCTCGGGCTCGCCGATCCCCGAGAGCATCAGCAACTGCGGCGACTGGATCGTTCCCGCCGAGAGGATCACCTCGCGCCGCGCCTCGACGCGGCGGGTTTCGCCTGCGGCCTGCCATTCGACGCCGGTCGCGCGGCTGCCCTCGAGCACGATGCGCGATACCTGCGCCTCGGACACGATTTTGAGGTTGGGCCGGCTCTTGGCGGGATCGAGGAACGCGGTCGCAGCCGATTCGCGCCGTCCGTCCTTCACGGTGACCTGGAAGATGGCGAAGCCCTCGTTCTCGCCGGTGTTGAAGTCGGCGATGCGTTTCTTCCCGACCGACTCGGCCGCCTGAACGAACGTGTAATCCATCTTGTTGGGGCTCGCCAGGAACTTGATGTGCAGCGGGCCATCGCGCCCGTGGAACTTGCCGTCGTTGAGATCCTCGTTGTAGATCGACTTGCGGAAGTAGGGCAGCATGTCGTCCCAGCCCCAGCCCGCATTCCCCAGGCTCGCCCACTCATCGTAGTCGCGCCGGTGGCCGCGCATGTAAATCATGCCGTTGATCGAGCTCGATCCCCCCAGCCCCTTGCCGCGCGGCACGAAGATCGGGCGGTTCTTCACTTTGTCGTCGCCCGGCGCCATGAACATCCAGTTGTACTTCGGATGAAAGAGCATGCGGATGAAACCAGCCGGGACGTGAATCAGCGGGAACGTGTCCGGCGGACCCGCTTCGATCAGGCAGACCGTCGCATTGGCGTCCTCGGTCAGGCGGTTGGCCAGGATGCAGCCGGCGGTTCCCGCGCCGACGATCACGTAATCGAAGCTCTCGGCAGCGCTCATGTTGGCCTCCAATGAAGAAAATCCGGACAGGCGCGAGCTGCGCCTGTCCGGACCGGACCTGCTCTAGAGCCTTAGAACTTCGCCTTGGTGTAGACCTGCTTTTCCAGCTCGGCGGCGACCTTTTGCGGATCGCGCCCGAGCTTGTCGACGATGCCTTCCCACTTCTTGAGGCTGGCCGCGTTCGACTTGGCGATCGTCTCGGCGCTCTGCGATCCGCGCTTCTTCGCCGCATCGATGGAGTTGGCCAATTCCTTCGCCTTGAACGTCTCCCACGCCTTGACGTAGGCCGCTCCGAGCTTGATGAACTTCGTGCCCTTGGCCTTGGCGTCGTTTTCGCCGCGCTGCTCGTCCTCGTAGTAGCCGTGCACCACGCGCATGATGGTGCCGGGCATGTGCTTGAGAATGGTCTTGCGCTGGCCGTCCGACAGGCCTGACCAGGATTTCTTGTTGACCGTCATGATGCTGACCGCCGGAAATACGCCGTGGTGCACGTCCAGCGCGACCGTCTTCACCACGTCCTTCAGGCTGAACGCGTTCAGCCAGTCCTTCGGCCCGAACACGCAATCCGCGGTGCCGCGCTGCAGCGCCTGGAGGTAGTCCGCGGGCCCCAGCTGAATGCGCGACATCCCGAGCACCGCCGACCAGCGGGCGAACATGGGATTGCCCTCGGTCGACTTCTTGCCCTTGAGGTCGTCCATGCTCTTGAACTCGAAATTGCACATCAGGTAGTAGGGCGCGCTTGCGTACACGCCGAGCGACATGGCGTTGAACTTGCCGTACTCGGCCAGGCACTCCGGGCAGTTGAGCAGCAGCGTCTCGGTGCCGGCGGCGGCGGCCGAGTAGCCGTCGCGCGTCAGCGCCTGCATGTCGGCGAAGGTGACGTGCGACTTCAGCTCCCCGGCATTGAACACCGGCACCGTGACGCCGCCGTCCACCGCGCCGTCGCGCACGCCGGCGAGCGTGGTGAAGTTGTTGAACAGCTGCGCGCCCATGAAGTTCTTGAACGTCAGCTCGTCCTTGGTGCCCTTGGTCTCCTTCTCGATCGCCTGGAACATCGGCACCGTGCCGAAGCGGTTGTTCGGCGCCGGCGGCGGCGTCCACGACGAGTACTTGAACTCCTTGGCGTCGACGCCCGCGGCGAGCGAAACGAGTGCTGCCGTCAGGGCGGCGGCAATGGCTTTCTTCCTGTGCATGGTCCTCCTCCAATCCTCTCGGTCGAAATTTGTGGGACATCGCCCACTATTCTTCTTGATCAATCCTACGCTCATGACATGAGGCTAGGCAACCAGAGCGAGAGTTGCGGGAAGGCAATCAACAGCGTCACGATCACCGCCTCGCTCAGCAGGAACCAGGCCGCCCCCTTGAACAGCACGCCCAGGGGGATGTCGGGAACCAGGACTTTGATGCCGTAGACGTTCAGGCCGACCGGCGGGGTGATGAGCCCGATCTCGATGAATTTCACCAGCAGGACGCCGAACCAGAACAGGTCCAGCTTGATCGCGATCATCATCGGCAGGAACACGGGCAGGGTGAGCAGCATCATGCCCAGGGGATCGAGGAAGCAGCCCAGGACCAGGTAGATCGCGGCAAGACTGATGACGAACCACAGCGGGTCGAGGGCGAGGTCCCGCACCGCATCGGCCAGGAACACCGGGACTCCGCTCAGCGCCATGAACCGGGTGAGCAGCACCGCGCCGATGGCGACGAAGAAGATCGAGGCGGTGCTGAAGACGGATTCGCGCGCCGCTTCGCGAAAAGCGGCGAGCGTCAGCTTTCTCTGGACGAGGGCGATGACCACCGCCAGGAAGGCGCCCAGCGCCCCGGCCTCGGTCGGCGTGGCGATCCCGCTGTAGATCCCGCCGATCACGCCAAGCACCAGGACCGGCAACGGCCAGACGCCGCTCAGCGACCGCCATTTCTGCCGCCACGTCGGCCGCTCGTCCAGCATCGGCGCGAGACCGGGATTGAGCTTGCAGCGCAGCACGATCTGGCCCGCGTAGATCGCGGCGGTGAGCAGCCCCGGAATGACGCCGGCGATGAAAAGTTTCGCCACCGAAATCTCGGCGAAGATGCCGAAGATCACCATGATGATGCTCGGCGGGATCAGGATGCCGAGCGTTCCCGCGCACGCCACCACGCCGGTGGCGAGGCCCGGGTGGTAGCCGTGGCGCAGCATTTCGGGGATGGTGATGCGGCCGATCGCCATCGCGGTGGCGAGCGAGGAGCCCGAGGCGGCGGCGAACCCGGCGCAGGCGAAGTTGGTCGCCACGGCGAGCCCGCCGGGCAGGCCGCCGAACCACAGCCGCGCGGCCTCGAACAGGTTCGCGGTCATGCCGGCGCGGTGCGCGACCGCGCCCATCAGCAGGAACATCGGGATCGCCGACAGATCCCAGTTCGAGATGAAGTCGAAGGGCAGGATGCGCAGCAGGCTGAGCGCGACGTCCAGCCCGGCGATCAGGGTGAGCCCGCCGATCGCCACCGCCGCGAGCGCCAGCCCGACCGGGACGCGCAGCCCGATCAGCACGATGATCGCGGCAAATCCGGAGAATCCCAGCGCCAGCGACGACAAACGCTCCTCCCCCCGTCTCCCGCAGGTCTATTTATGCGCGGCGGCGGCTGCGGCCCCGCCGGAAAGCTTCTGGACTGCCAGCAGCAGCGCGTAGGCGGCCATGATCGCCGTGCCGATCGGCAGATACCAGCGCGCCGGCCACTTCAGCAGCATCATCCTCGCGGCCTGGTGCGTCTCGCCGGCGTTCGTCATCGAGATCGCCTCGCTCACCGTCTGCCAGGTGAACACCAGCATGAAAATGCACAGCGCGAGCGCGATCACGCCCTCGAGGATCTCGCGCGCCCGCGGAGCGAGGTTCTGCGTGAAGATCTCCGCCGAGATGTGCCCGTCGCCGCGCGTGACGTAGGCGAGCGCGAAAAAAGTGAGGGCGGTCATATAGTAGTAGGCGACGATCTCCGGCACCGCGTCCAGGCCGTAGCGGAACAGCCACCGCACGATCAGCTCGACGGTGATATGCGCCATCATCAGCGTGATCGCGATCTCGGCGAGGATCATCGCGCCGTCGATGACCCGGTCGAGCAAGCGCCTGATCATCAGGCGTTCATCCCGCCGTCGGCCATGTACACGCCGGCGGTCGAGAAGCTGCTCGCCTCCGAAGCGAGGAACAGCGCCGTGCGCGCGATCTCCTCGGGCTTGGCGTGCCTGCCGAGCGGAATGTTGCGATTGATCATTTCGGTGGCGTCGATGCCGATGGCGGAAGACAGCCGCTTCTCGATGTCGGTCTGGAAGGCGTTGTCCACCGGCCCGGGGGCGAGCACGTTGACGCGGATCCTGCGCGGCGCGGCTTCCTTGGCGACGACGCGCATCAGCCCGATCAGCGCGTGCTTGGAAGTCGCGTAGCCGACGATGTTCGGATTCGCCTTTACGCCCATGATCGAGGAGGTGATGATGATCGAGCCGCCGTCGTTCATCTGCGGCAGGCCGTACTTGCAGGCGAGAAACGAGGCGCGCACGTTCACCGCCATCACCGCGTCGAACACCTCGTCCGGATATTCGGTCACCGGCGCGATCGCGCCGGAGAGGCCCGCGTTGCTGAACAGCACGTCGATCCTGCCCCAGCGCTTCACCGTCGCCTCGAGATAGGCGCGGGTGTCGGCGGATTGCGATACGTCGGCGGCGTGCGTGGCGACCCTCTCGGGCTCGGAAAACGATTGCGCCACTTTCTCGAGCTGCGCCGGGTCCCGGTCGACGAGCATCACGCGCGCGCCTTCGGCGGCGAAGAGCTTCGCGCTCGCCAGGCCGATGCTGCCGGCGCCGCCGGTGACAATGCAGGTCTTGGAGTCGAGGACCCCCATCGGATCACTTGCGGGAGGCCTGGGCGATGCTCTCCCACACGCGCCGCGGCGTCGCCGGCATGTCGATATGCTCGACCCCGAGCGGCGCGAGCGCATCGAGCAGGGCGTTGATCACCGTCGGGGGCGCGCCGATGGTGCCCGACTCGCCGATGCCCTTCACCCCGAGCGGATTGGTCTTGCACGGGATCTCCTCCAGCTGCACGCCGATCGGGGGGTAAAGGTCGGCGCGCGGCATCGCGTAGTCCATGAAGCTCCCGGAAAGGAGCTGCCCGGATTCGCGGTCGTAGCGGGCGTGCTCGAGCAGCGCCTGGCCGATTCCCTGCGCCACGCCGCCGTGGATCTGCCCCTCGACGATCAGCGGGTTGAGCACCCTGCCGAGATCGTCCACCACCATGTAGCGATCCACCGTCACTTCGCCCGTGTCCGGGTCCACCTCCAGCTCGCACGCGTGGCAGCCGTTGGGATGGTTGGGCGGATTGGTGCCGTAGGTGCCGCTCGCCTCCAGGCCCACTCCCAGCTTGTCGGTGAGGCCCATCGGCGCGTAGAACGCCTTGGCGACGTCCACCAGCGCCAATTCCTTGTCGGTGCCGACCACGCGGAACTTGCCTTCCTTGAACTCGAGGTCGGTCGCGGCGGCTTCCATGAGCGCCGCCGCCATCGGTTTCGCCTTCTCGATGATCGCGTCAGCCGCGACCTTCAAGGCGTTGCCGCCGACGAGCGAGCTGCGTGCCGCGTAGGTTCCCCGGCCGAAAGGCACCTGCGAGGTGTCGCCCTGGACGTAGCGGATGTTCTCGAAGGGCACGCCGAGAAACTCGCAGGCGAGCTGCGCGAACACGGTGGCGTGACCCTGGCCGTGCGAGTGCGTTCCGGCGAGGATGGTGAGCGAGCCGCTCGGGTCGAAGCGCAGGTCCATGCGCTCGTTGAAGATCCCGCCCTGCTCGATATAGTAGGTGACCGCGCGCCCGCGCAGCCTGCCTTTCTTCTCGGACGCCGCGCGCCGCGCAGCGTAGCCCTTCCAGTCGGCCGCCTCCAGGCACTGGTCGAGCACGCGTGCGAACTCGCCGCTGTCATAGGTGTAGAAGGTCGGCGTCGCGTAGGGAAGCTTCGAGGGCGGGATGAGGTTGCGCCTGCGGATCTCCGCCGGATCGATGCCGCAGGCGCGCGCCGCCTTTTCGATCAGGCGCTCGGCGAGGTACGCCGCCTCGGGGCGGCCTGCGCCGCGGTACGGCCCGAGCGGGGAAGTGTTGGTGAAAAGCCCCGTCGCGCTCACGTGGAGCGCCTGCACGTCGTAGGCCTCGGGGCTGAAGCGCAGCGCAAACGCCGACATCACCATCGCAGGGCCGATGAAATAAGCGCCCACGGCATTCAGCGAGCGAGCGCGCAGGCCGAGGATCCTGCCGTTCTCGTCGAGCGCCATCTCGCCGTAGACCACCTGGTCGCGGCCGGCGGTGTCGGTGAGCATCGCCTCGGAGCGGCTCGACACCCACTTTACCGGGCGGCCGCAGCGCCGCGCCGCCCACAGCACAAGCGCGTCGTCGGGCATGCAGGTGCCCTTCATGCCGAAGCCTCCGCCCACGTCCGGCGAGATCACGCGGATGCGGTTCTCCGGCACGTGGAACACGTGCGACATCTCCATGCGGAAGCCGTGCGGGTTCTGCGAGCTCGTGTACAGCGTGTAGCTGTCGTCGGCAGCGTTGTAGTCGCCGATGGTGGCGCGCGGCTCGATGGTGCAGGGCGCGAGGCGGTTGTTCTCCAGGCGCAGCGTGACGACGTGCTTCGCCTTGGCGAACGCGGCATCGGTCGCGTCCTTGTTGCCGAACATGAGCCGGAAGGCGACGTTCCCGGCCGGGCAGTCGTCCCAGACTTTGGGCGCGCCGTCCTTCGCCGCGTCGTCGAGATCCACCACCGCGGGAAGCGGCTCGTAGTCGATCTCGACGAGCTCGGCGGCGTCGCGCGCCTGGGCGAGCGTCTCGGCAACGACGAACGCGACCCGGTCGCCGACGAACCGCACCCGGTCCGCCACCAGCACCGGCTGGAAGACGCGATGTCCTTTCGGCGCACCCACGTCTTCGGGCATCAGCACGGATGTGAACGCGCCGAGGTGCTCCGCCGCCGCGTCCGCGCCGGCGAGCACCGCGAGCACGCCGGGAGCGGCCTTCGCCCTGGAGACGTCGACGCGCCCGATCCGCGCGTGCGCGTGCGGCGAAAGCACCGTCACGCCGAAGCACATGTGCGCCAGATCGATGTCGTCGACATAGCGCCCGCGTCCGGTGAGGAAGCGCTGGTCCTCGACCCGGCGCACGGCTTGTCCGATCCCGAACTTGTTCATCGCCCGTCTCCTCCTGATAATCGGGTACCGACCGCGCCGACGATAGCAAATCCCTTGTCCGCCCGCATCCAGCCGCCGTTCCGCGCCGACCAGGTCGGCAGTTTGCTGCGACCGCAAACGCTCAAGCAGGCGCGCGCGGCGTGCCGTCAAGGGAAGCTTCCCAACGCCGAGTTGCGCGCGCTGGAGGACGCGGAGATCCGCCGGATCGTGAAGCGCCAGCAGGACCTCGGGCTGCGCGCGGTCACCGACGGCGAGTTCCGGCGCGACTATTGGTATCTCGACTTCATGTGGCAGGTGGGCGGGGTGATCCGGGTCGACTCCGGCTACCGGCTGCGCTTTCGCACCGCGGCTGCGAAAGTCGAGGCCCCGGTGCCGTCGTTCCGCGTCATCGCGCCGCTCAAGCTCGAGAAAACGATCTTCGCGGACGATTTCGCGTTCCTGAAATCGGCGGCAACGGCCTGCCCCAAGCTCACCATCCCGTCGCCGAGCATGATGCACTTTCGCGGCCGCGCCATGGGCATCGACCGGGCGGTCTATCCCGACCTGGACCAGTACCGGCGCGACCTCGGCGCCGTCTACGCCGAGCAGATCGCGGCGCTCGGCGCTCTCGGCTGCACCTATCTGCAGCTCGACGACACGAGCTGGGGTTTCGCTTGCGACGCTTCGCGGCGGGCCGACCTCGAAGCCTCGAAGGAGACGCAACAAAGCCTGCTCGACACCTACGCCGGCGTGGTCAACGCGGCGCTCGCGAAAAAGCCGGCCGGAATGACGGTGTGCATGCACATCTGCCGCGGAAATTTCAAATCGGCCTGGGCCGCCGAGGGGGGCTACGACGAGGTGGCGGACACGGTGTTCAACAAGGTCGGCGTGGACGCCTACTTTCTCGAGTACGACGACGCGCGCTCGGGCTCGTTCGAGCCGCTGCGCCTGGTGCCGAAGGACAAGCTGGTGGTGCTCGGGCTGGTCACCTCGAAGACGCCCGCGCTGGAGAACAAAGACCAGTTGAAGCGCCGCATCGAGGAGGCCTCGCGCTACGTGCCGCTCGAGCGGCTGGCGCTCAGCCCGCAGTGCGGCTTCGCCTCCACCATCGAGGGCAACGAGCTCACCGAGGACGAGCAGTTCGCCAAGCTTGCGCTGGTGGTGGATACGGCGCGCGAGGTCTGGGGATGATGGAGCGGCGCAAGCCGGTCATCCCGGTGCCTGAGCCGGACCTCGCGCCGGACACGCTGGTCGCGCGCGCGGCGGCGTTGCGCGGCGAGCTGCGCGCGCGCCAGGACGAGCATGACGCGCTCGGCACCTACGCGGAGGACCTGCACCGGCGCTTCCTCGCCGCGGGCTTTTACCGCATCACGCAGCCGCGCCTGTTCGGCGGCTACGAGCTCGACCTCGGCACTTTCTATCGCGTGATGCTCGAGATCTCGCGCGGCCATCCGGCGCTGGGCTGGGGGCTCGCGCTCGCCGCCTCGCACGCCTTCGAGGTCGCCTCGCACTGGCCCGAAGAAGGGCAGTACGAGCTGTTCGGGCGGGACGGCCATTTCATCGCGCCGCACCGCGCCCCGCCGCTCGGATCGCTCACGCCCGCCAAGGGCGGCTACCTCATGAACGGCACCTGGGACTACTGCTCGGGCGTCCCGCACGCGACGCACTTCATCGGCGGCGCCTGGCTCAGGCGCGAGGGCGCGCCGCCGCAGCACGCGCACGCGGTGGTGCGGCGCGAGCAGGTGACGGTGCTCGACGACTGGGGCGGCGACAGGGTGCTCGGCATGCGCGCGAGCGGCTCGAACAGCGTGCGGGTGGAGAACGTCTTCGTTCCCGAGCAGCATGTGGGCCATCTCACGCCCGGCCTGGGCTCTCGGCTCGACAATCCGTCCGAAGGCACGCCCGGCACGCGCCTGCACGGCAATCCCATGTATCTCGGCCAGCTCGCCGGCCCGTTTCATGTCACGCTGGTGATGCCGATCATCGGCGCCGCGCGCGCCGCGCTCGATGAATACGAAGACATCATCAGGACGCGCAAGACCCTGTCCGTGCCGCAGATCCTGCGCTTCGAGCATTTCGATTTCCAGCGTCCGTTCGGGCATGCGCTGACGCTCACCGACGCAGCCGAAGCGCTGATGCTCAAGGTGTGCGAGACCTATCACGAGAACTGCCGGCGCTGGGCAGAAACGGGGATCCCCGCCTCGGTCGAGGACAACATGCGGCTGTGGGGCACGATGCAGCAATCAGGCCGCCTCGCCTGCGAGGCGGTCGAGCTGCTGTTTCACGCCGCCGGCTCGGGTGCGGCGCGCAAGGGCCAGAAGATGCAGCGCTACTTCAACGACGTCGCGATGTACCGCGGCCACAGCTCGTCGCAGTATCCCAATTTCGCCTCGGGCCTGGCGCGACTTCATTTCGGCCTGCCGTGGGGGCTGTGGGGGCTGTGAAGCTGCAGGAACTCTTTTAGCCCCTGTCGCCCATGATGTAGTGCTCGAGCTGCTGAATGATGAATTTCTGCTCGGAGATGATGTCCTTGACCAGATCGCCGATGGAGATGAGGCCGATCAGCTTGCCGCCGTCCATGACGGGGAGGTGACGCACGCGGTTGTCGGTCATCAGCGCCATGCATTCCTCGTTCGTCTGGTCCGGGCGTACATACATGACCGGCGATGTCATGATGTCCCGGACCGGGGTTTCTTTCGATGACCGGCCCGTGAGGACGATTTTCCGAGCATAGTCGCGCTCGGTGAGGATGCCGACGATCTTCACCTCCTCCATCACCAGCAGCGCGCCGATGTTCTTTTCCGCCATCAGCTTGACGGCGTCGAACACCGGGCTCGAGGGCGTGACGGTGTGCACCGTCTGGTCGGGCTTCGACTTGAGAATTTGAGCCACGCTCTTCATGGGCGATTCTCCATGGCGTTCTGGGCTGGGGCATTTTGCTCCTCCGGCTACTCGATCTGCAATGCGCGTGACGTCGATACCGCACGCATCCTGCGCGAGATGAGGCCGCCGCAGGGCGCGGGCGGGCCCCGCTCGGCGACGACGCCTTGCAGAGGCCCGGTTGTCATGGATCAAAAGCTGGCACCCCGCGTCGTGCTGCAATTGAAGTAGATCAACCGTTTTTCGATCCGGCCCGCGTTATCTGGCGTTAATGACGACGCGGGCGGCGCAAGGCAGACTCGATCGTTTTGTTCGGACAATGAGAACATTTCGGATCCGCGGCAAGGAGGCCCGCAGCCTCGTCCAGGGCGGCATGGGCGTGGGCGTGTCGGCGCACCGGCTCGCCGGCACGGTCGCGCGCGAGGCCTGCGTCGGCACGATCTCGAGCGTGGATCTGCGGCGCCACCACGTCGATCTGATGCACGCCACGGGGCGCTCGCGCGATACGCAGGCGATCGAGCACGCGAACCTCGTGGCGCTCGACCGCGAGATCCGCGCGGCGCGCGAGCTTTCGCGCGGCGAGGGGCTGGTCGCGGT
>Ga0209341_10005827_pt1 | contig 11051 bp, 8 predicted proteins | sample RifCSP13_2_FD_184020 | JGI IMG/M metagenome (GOLD analysis project Ga0209341, IMG submission 184020) | Soil microbial communities from Rifle, Colorado - Rifle CSP2_sed 13_2 (SPAdes) (version 2) | ecosystem: Environmental > Terrestrial > Deep subsurface > Rock core/Sediment | place: Rifle...
GCACTACCGGTCGGCGACCGAGGTCGCGCGGAGCATCGCGGCCGGCGAGCTGACATCGGTCGAGGCGACCGGGACGATCCTCGATCGCATCTCGGAAATCGATCCCATGCTCCGGAGCTACGCGATCGTCACCGCCGAGCGCGCGCTCGCCGACGCGGCGACGCTCGACGCCGAGCTCGCCGCCGGACATCGGCGGGGTCCGCTGCACGGGGTTCCGATCGCGGTGAAGGACCTGTTCGACGTGGCGGGTGTCCCCCGAGGGGCGGGCATGCCGATCCATCGCGCCACGGTGCCGACCGGCGATGGCACGGTGGTCGCTCGCCTCCGGGCGGCTGGTGCCGTGATCCTCGGCAAGCTGCAGATGACCGAGGGTGCGTTCGGGGTGCACCACCCCGCCATCCCGGCCCCGCTCAACCCGTGGCACGCCGACTACTGGACCGGCGTCTCGTCGTCCGGGTCTGGTGCCGCGACAGCCGCCGGCCTGTGCTTCCTGTCGCTCGGTTCCGACACGGGCGGCTCGATCCGCTTCCCTTCGACGATGAATGGCCTGACCGGCCTGAAGCCGACCTGGGGCCGGGTGAGCCGAGCGGGCGTCTTCCCGCTGGCCGAGTCCCTAGACCACGTGGGGCCGATATGCCGCAGCGCTCTCGATGCGGCGCTGGCGATGTCCATCATCGCTGGCCCGGATCCCGATGACCCGACGGCTGCGCCCCTCGAGGTCGAGGATTACGTCGGGTTGATCGGCAGCGGGGTGGAGGGCAAGCGCCTCGGCGTGCTCAGGGACCTCGATGGGCTCGATTCGGATGCCGAGCGCGTCTATGGCACAGCGACGCTCACCATGGCGCAGGCCGGCGCGACGATCGTGGATGTCGAGCTGCCGCCAGACTTCGACCAGGCTGGCCGCGACTGGGTGGCGCTGTGTTCGGTCGAAGCCGCGCTGGCGCACGAGTCGACCTACCCGGCCCGGGCCACGGACTATGGCCCGGTGCTGGCCGACACGCTCGAGATGGGCCGTCGCACGTCGGGTCTCGAGTTCGCCAGGATGCAGCGGCGCCGCGCGCGACTGACCGGCGAGCTTACGCAGCTCCTCGCATCGGTGGATCTCCTGCTCCTCCCGGTCATGGGGGTGGCCGCCCCGACGATCGAGGACATGAGGAAGGCGGGCCGTGCCCCCGAGGCCGTCGCCCGGCGACTGCGCTTCACTGCGCCATTCGATCTCAGCGGCCAGCCCACATTGACCCTGCCGGGCGGGATGAATACCGATGGCGTGCCGATCGGTTTCCAGATCGTCGGCCGGGCATTCGACGAGGCAGATGTGCTAGCCGCCGGCCACGCTTATCAGCGGGCCACCGACTGGCACCTGCGTCACCCACGGCTCTGACCCGGCGAGTACGAGGTTCCTTCGTGTGGCACGGCGACTGCCGACTCGACGGTCAGGCTGGCCAAAGGTTGTCCTAATTGCGGCCGGCATCCCTGGGCATGGTGGATCCAATGGTGGATGTGATGGCGGTCAACTTAGGGCGGGCCGCTCAGAGTCTGCACGCCGCGCCGCAGTGGCTCCGCCGATCGCATCGCGCAGGTCGGCCGGCAGCATCGCCGTATGGGGACAACGAGCCGGGGACGGCCCACCCTCGAGGACAGGAGACATCCGATGGCCGATCGACCAGTCGAGGTCGTCTATTTCTACCGGACGAAGTGGGGGCACCACGACGAATTCCTGGAGCTCTTCACCCGCAACCATCTGCCCATCCTCCACGAGCAGGTGAAGATCGGTCGAATGCTCGACGTTCGGGTCCAGGTGCCGCGCTTCCACGGCGACGGCCGGGCCGGCTGGGACGTGATGGTCACGATCGTCTACCGCGACTGGGCGACGATAGAAGAGCACTCCGACAAAGAGATCATCCAGCGGCTCTTCCCCGACCAGGCTCGCTACACTGAGGATGAGCGACGGCGTTTCACCATCCTGGATGGGCACTGGGACGTGCCGCTCGATTCGTTACCGGGCTGAGCGGCGAGCGGTTCCGCGTTCACGGGTCCAACCGGGGAATCGCGACGCTCGTCAAGATCCAGAGCGAAGCGGCTGGGCCGTCCCTGGCGACGATGCTCGGGGCGGGCGATCAGCCCCGCCACGACGCTAGTCGCCCTGCCCCTGGTTGAGGCAAGACGTCGTCCAATGTGTGCCTCACCCAACGAGCGAGTCGAGCACCCGTGCCAGCTCGGCCGGTCGTGTCAGGAACGGGGAGTGACTGCCGTCCATCTCAACGGCCTCGACCCCGAGTCGCTCCCGGGCAGCGCTCCGGCCCCACTCAGGGTTGATGGCCCGGTCGTCCCGGCAGACGATGTAGTCGCTGTCGACCCGCGGCCAGCGGGCGAGGGGGCTCGGTTCGTTCCTCACCAGGTAGGACTGCGGTCGGAGCCGCCCTGCCGCCCAGGCGGCGACGTCCGGCGGGGCGTCGTGGAAGAAGAGTTCCGTGGCCGTGTTCGGTCCGACCATCCAGACATCGTCTCCGAGGGTCGTCCACTCCGACGTGACCGCCGGGGTTCGCCCGTCGATTGGCTCAGCTTGTCGCTGGTCCGTCGCGCTCAACCCCGGAACTCGCAGGAATGCGGCGAGGAACACCAGCCGGCGCACCGGTCGCCGGGCAGCCACGAGCGGGATGACAAGACCTCCATCGAATGCCCTACGAGAACCGGCTCGGTTGCCCAGTCGATCGCGTCGACGATGACCTCGGCATACGTCGCGGCGCCGGCCGTCGGGTCGGAGACGGGCAGCTCGACGGCGGCGACCCTATGCCCGCGATTCTCGAGTTCGGGTGTGAGGAGGTCCCAGCACCAAGCGCCGTGGTATGAACCATGTACGAGGACGATGTCCACAGCTTGCTCCAGCCCGCAACTTCGGTGCACAGGTTAGTTCGGACGAGGCGGCGTTGCGGCCGAAGCACGGGACGGTCGCCGCTTTGCACCGCCATTCGCGCAACCCTTCGGACGCTGTGCTGGGGGCTGGTGGGCCGGGTGCACTCAACCAGCACCTCGAGTCCATCGAGTGTGCCGTTGTCGGGCTGAAGGCTGCCGGATTGGCGCTATCCTCTCCGTCATGAGCGAACCCCGTGCGGCACCGATCACGGCTGAGTCGCTGGCTCGCGAACGATGCGCCGAGATTCGGGCGGGGACGCCGCCGCTCACCACGGCGGAGGCGGGCTCGCTTGCCGCGGGCGTGGCGGGCGAGTGGCAGATTGACGAAGGCGAGATCCGCCGCGAGTTCACCTTCAAGACGTTCAACGCAGCGTTCGGGCTGGCCACTCGGATCGCTCTTCTGGCCGAGGCGCAGGGCCACCACCCTGAGCTGGAGGTCGGCTGGGGCCGGCTCGCCGTCCGGCTCTCGACCCACTCGGTTGACGGGCTCTCCCGCAACGACTTCATCATGGCCGCCCGGATCGATCGGCTGACCGTCGGCTGACCGATCGACTCGACTAAGGCGGCAGCGTCCGGCGAGAAGCCGGGACACCTCGACCGTACTGGGCAAACGGCGAGTACCTCGGCTTGTCGTTGGCACAGCGGTCCTCGGATGATGCTGCGCTAGCGTGGGTGTCTCCGGCCCCTTGGGGGCACACTCGCTGAGCTTTTCGATCCCGCGGACCTTCGCGAGGGCCCGGCAACTCATCGAGGTTGCGTCGGGCGGGTGAAGGCGCGGCTCGACGCGTACATTCGCTCGGCTATCCTCTGGCCACTTCTCGTGACAGAGCAAGGGGAGCCGACTTGATCTGCACGACGTGCGGAACGGAGAACCTGGCGGGAGCCAAGTTCTGCATGGAGTGCGCGACGCCATTCTCGTCGGGCTGTCCCGCCTGCGGCTTCGTAAACCCGCCAGGCGCCAAGTTCTGCTCGGAGTGCGCGACCCCCCTGGCGAACACGACGACCGCCGTACGGCCTTCACCGACGGGACCATCCTCCGTGCCGCCGGGAAAGGCGACCGACGCCGGGGCCGAGCGGCGGCTCGTCAGTGTCCTCTTCGCCGATCTTGTGGGCTTCACGCCGTTCGCCGAAGAGCGTGATGCCGAGGACGTCCGCGAGATCCTGACGCGCTACTTCGACCTCGCCCGGGAGGTGATCGAGCGGTACGGGGGCCACGTCGAGAAGTTCATCGGCGACGCAGTCATGGCCGTCTGGGGCGCGCCCACCGCCCAGGAGGACGACGCCGAACGCTCGGTCCGCGCCGCGCTCGACCTCGTCGACGCGGTCACGACCCTGGGTCCCACCATCGCGGCTCGAGCCGGCGTGATGACCGGCGAGGCCGCCGTGTCGATCGGGGCCACGAACCAGGGGATGGTCGCCGGCGACCTCGTCAACACCGCCGCCCGCCTGCAGGCGGGCGCGGAGCCCGGGACCGTCCTTGTGGGCGAGGCGACCCAACGGTCGGCCCAGGGTGCCGTGATCTTCGAGGAGGCAGGAGACCAGGTTCTCAAGGGCAAGGCCGCTCCGGTCCCAGCATGGCGTGCCATTCGCGTCGTGGCCCAGCGCGGCGGTCGAGGTCGAAGCGACACGCTCGAGGCGCCGTTCGTCGGCCGCGACGAGGAGCTGCGCCTCCTCAAGGACCTCTTCCATGCCACGACGCGCGAACGTCGGCCGCGCCTCGTCTCGGTGATCGGTGCGGCTGGCATCGGCAAGAGCCGCCTCGCCTGGGAGTTCGAGAAGTATCTCGATGGACTCGTCGAGACCGTCTACTGGCACCACGGACGCTCGCCCGCCTACGGCGAGGGGATCACGTTCTGGGCCCTCGGCGAGATGATCCGGGGACGAGCCGGGCTGATCGAGTCGGATGACGAGATCACGACGCGCGAGAGATTGGCCGCGACCCTCGGTGAACACATCACGGAGGCCGACGAGCGGGCCTGGGTCGAACGGGCGCTGTTGGCGCTGCTGGGTTTCGAATCGGGCGTCGACACGCAGCAGCTCTTCGCGGCCTGGCGGACGCTCTTCGAGCGTTTGGCGGCGGCCTGGCCGGTGGTGATGGTCTTCGAGGACCTGCACTTCGCCGATCCGGGTCTGCTCGACTTCATCGACCACCTGCTCGAGTGGAGTCGGAGCTCACCGATCACCATCGTCACGCTCGCTCGGCCCGAGCTCCTCGAGAAGCGGCCGACGTGGGGCGCCGGGAAGCGCAGCTTCAGCTCGATCCACCTCGAGCCGCTCCCGGAGCCTGCCATGCGGGAGCTCCTCGGGGGTCTGGTTCCCGGTCTGCCCGAGCGGGCGACCGACGCCATCGTCACGCGGGCGGACGGGATCCCGCTCTACGCGGTCGAGACGGTCCGGATGCTGCTCGCCCAGGGTCGCCTGGCGCTGGCCGACGGCGGCGCCTACCGACCCACCGGCGACCTCGAGGACATCGCCGTCCCGGAGACGCTCACGGCGCTCATCGCCGCCCGCCTCGACAGTCTCGAGCCCGGTGATCGCAGCCTGATCGCGGATGCCGCCGTGCTCGGCCAGAGCTTTACGCCTGCCGCGCTGGCGGCGGTCTCCGGCGGGGAGCGCGACGTGCTGGAACCGCGGCTGGCGGGCCTCGTCGCACGCGAGCTGTTGCTCCTGGAGGTCGATCCACGTTCGCCCGAGCGAGGCCAGTTCGCCTTCGTTCAGGCCCTCATCCGCGAGGTCGCTTACAACACGCTGTCGAAGAAGGACCGCAAGATCCGCCATCTTGCGGCGGCCCGTTACTTCGAGAGCTTCGACACGGACGAACTCGCCGGCGGCCTGGCGGGGCACTACCTGGCCGCCTACCGGCTGGCCGGAGAGGGACCCGAGGCCGAGGCCCTGGCGGCCCAGGCGCGGGTCGCTCTTCGAGGCGCCGCGGAGCGCGCGGCGGCCCTCGGATCCCACGTGCAGGCCCTGACCTTCTTCGAGCAGGCGCTTGGGGTGGCGACGGACGAGGCCGACCGCGCCGAGCTGCACGAGCGTGCACGATCTTCGGCCCTGGAGAGCCTGTCGGCGGATGCCGGCATGCGCCACGCCGAGGCCGCTGTGGCCGCGCGGCGGGCGCTCGGGGATCGACCGGCCATCGCCCGAGCGGTCGCTGCCCTTGGGCGCATCTTCTGGTCGTTTCGGCGCGAGCCGGATCGCGCCCTCGAGGTGCTCCTGCCCGCCTGGGAGGAGTTCGCCGACCTTGAAGAGACCTCGGTGGGCCTGGAGCTGGCGGGCGGGATCGTCTCGGCCTATACAGGCCTCGACCGACCGGACAAGGCAGCTGTCTGGCTCGACCGGTTGCTGCCACTCGCCGAGAAGCTTGACGACGTGGATGCACTGGTCGGCGGGCTTCTCTCTCATGGCCATGGCCTGCAATCGGCCGGTCGTCCCCGTGAGGGTCTGCTTATCATGCGGGGTGCCCACTCCCTTGCCGTCGCCCACGACCTGTGGCCCCGCGAAGCCGCCGGACGGACCCTTCTCACCTTCTGGGAGCAATGGGGCGAGCCCGCCGAAGGTCTGTCCCTGGCCAGCGAGGGCCTCGAGATCGCCCGTCGGATCGGGTCGAACCGCTATGGCTTCTCGATGGTCGGCAATGGCGTCGTCTGTGCGATCCGGGTCGGCGACTGGGATTGGGCGGCCGACCTGCTTGCGGAATGGATCCCCGAGGAGGCGATCGGCGGCCCATATGCCGAGTTCTTTGTCGACCGGGCGATCCTGACGAGCCTCCGGGGCGGCGACGCCACGGCCGATATCGACCACGCCACGACGCTCCGGGCGGGGATCACGGACCCCCAGTACGAGTCGTACGAGATGTGGGCGCGGGCATGGTCGGCCTTCAGCGCCCGTCGGTTCGTCGAGGCGCGGACGCTCGGCCTCCGGGCGGCCGAGACCACGTCGTACTTCCACCCGCTGGCGGTACCCCTGGCCGCACGGGCGTCGCTGTGGGCCGGCGACGCCGACGGCGCACGAGGCGCGCTGGCCATCCTGGAACGCACGATGTACCGCGGTGCTGCCCTGGCAGCCGACAAGGTGGCGATCCGGGCGGGCATCCTGGCGTTGGATGGGCAATCCGCTGAGGCCTTCTCGACCTACCAGGACGCCCTCGGAGAGTGGCGTGCTCTGAAGCTGGCCTGGGACGAGGCCCTGACGATCATTGACATGGCCGCCTTCCTCGACCCCACAGACCCGGAGGTGCGGGCAACAGCCGAGTCGACCCGAGCGACCCTCACGCGCCTCGGCGCCCAGCCCTACGTCGAGCGCCTTGAGGCAGCCCTCGTGGGTGACGCGCGACCGACCTCGCCGACCGATGCGCTCACACAGCTCCAGACGACGTCCGCGACCTCGGTCTGATGTCGCCCGCGCTACCATCCGGGGCGATGTTCGAGGTGGCCGGGGTCGAGATCCGCACGATCGCGACTGACAATGTCGCGACCCGCTGCGACGGCTGCCGCGGGATCATCGAGGGCACCCCGTGGCGGGTCAGCATCCTCGACATCGTGTCGCCCGAGTCGCCGCCGTCGTGGACCGAGTCGCCACTCCTCAACCCCGGCCCGTTCCAGTTCCACTCCGATCCGGCCCACGTTCGGAGCTGGATGGCGGCGAAGGGCTTCCTGTTCTGCCGCAAGGGGATCGTCCGCGAGATCATGAGACCGATCCCGCTTCCGGGCGACACCCCACGCTACGGCCTGTGCGACGGCCTCCATCGCGACGATCACGAGTTAGTGCCGGCCTGATCAGCCGACCGGACGACTTGTAGGGACCATGGACCCGCTCGTTCTCATCCCCGGTCTCACCTCGGCCATCGCCCTGCTGATGGCCGTCCTCCTCATCGATCAATGGCGAGTCAGGCGGCGGACCTACCAGCTCGTCTGGGCAGCCGGGATGCTGTTCTTCGGCATCGCCTCCGGGACCGAGGCGGTCGCCGCCGGCGGCGGCTGGACGGAGACCCTCTATCGAGCCTGGTACCTGACCGGCGCCCTCTGGACGGCCGGCTGGCTCGGCCTGGGGACGGCCTTCCTGCTCGCCCGCACCCGTTTCGGCTACACGTTCGCAATGTGTCTTGCCCTGGCCGGCTTGTTCACATTGCTGGCGCAGCGACGGTTCCAGTACGAGGGCGCCGGCGCGGCACCCGTCCTCTACCTCATCGCCGCGATCGTCATCGCGGTGGCCGTCGCAGTCGAGACGTACTTCTCCAACGAGCATTGGCCGCGGATCGCGGCGATCGGTGTCGGCGGTGCGACCGTGCTCTCTATCGTCCTCATGACGCAGGTCGAGCTGGCGGCCCCTGGCTACGCCCTCGACCCCGAGACCGGGATGCCCGTCGGCGACCTCTTCCCGGGCGCGATCCGGCTTCTGGCGCCTTTCATGAACATCACCGGTGGCCTGGCCCTCGCCTTCGGGGCGCTGTTCTCGGCCTACATGTTCATGCCCAAGCGGCGCGTCCTGACGTACTCGCTCGATCCGACCCAGAGCGGCGACCAGATGCTGTTCAACCTGCTCATCGCCCCGGTCGCCATCGCCGTCAACTTCGTGGCGTCGCTTCCGGGGGCCGTCCGAGCCTTCTTCCGTGGAGAGCTTCCATCGCGGGTGCCGGCCACGCTCCTCATCGCCATCGGCGGCTTCACCGCGTCGGGAACCGACGCCCTCAACCGCTTCGGCTCGACGGAGCTGTTCCAGGCGGGGAAGCTGGCCGCAGCGGTCCTCCTCTTCGCCGGCCTCCTCGTCTCGATCGAGGTCTTCAGCGAGTTCCGCATCCCGTTCACCGCTCGGCGGCTCGGTCGACCGCGACGCGAGTCGTCGCCCGGGCCCGAGGCCGGCCGGCCCTGAGCCACCCGGCGAACCGGCGGAGCCGTCGACGGGCCGGTCGGGGTCTGAGGGCTATACTCGGCCGACCTCCTCCACCCGCCGCAGCCGAGGTTCGATGCGCGTCCGAAAGGCCGTCTTCCCCGCCGCCGGATGGGGAACGCGGTTCCTGCCAGCCACGAAGGCGTCTCCCAAGGAGATGCTGCCGCTCGTCGACAAGCCGGTCATCCAGTACGCGGTCGAGGAGGCCGTCGCGGCCGGCATCGAGCAGGTCATCATCGTCACCTCCTCGCAGAAGCGGGCGATCGAGGATCACTTCGACCTGTCGTACGAGCTCGAGCGGATGCTCGAGGACAAGGGCGACATCGAGACGCTCCGAGCGGTGCGCCACATCAGCGACCTGGCCCAGGTCAGCTACGTCCGCCAGAAGGAGCAACTCGGCCTCGGCCACGCCGTGCTGTGCGCCAAGGAGATCGTCGGCCACGAGCCGTTCGCGGTCATCCTGTCGGACGACGTGGTTGTCGGTGCCAGCCCCTGTATCGGCCAGCTCATCCATGCCTACCAGCGGATGCACGGCTCCGTCGTGGCCGTGATGGAGGTGCCACCCGGCGAGATCGGTCGATACGGTGTCATCGCCTCGGAGCCGTCCGCCGATCCGCTCGACCACGGCCGCCTTCACAAGGTAACGCGGCTCGTCGAGAAGCCGAACGCGGAAGACGCTCCGTCGAACCTTGCGATCATCGGCCGCTACGTTCTCACCCCCAAGATCTTCGACAAGCTCGAGCAGACGGCGCTGGGGGCCGGCGGTGAGATCCAGCTGACCGATGCCATCTCGGCCCTCATGGTCGAGCAGAGCGTCTATGCCTATGAGTTCGAAGGCAGGCGCTACGACGCCGGGACCAAGATGGGCTGGCTCAAGGCGTCGGTCGAGCTGGCCCTCGATCGGCCGGACATCGGCTCGGAGTTCCGCGATTACCTGCGGGGGCTGGACCTGTAGCCAGCCACCGTCGGCGGCAGGTGCGGTAGGATGCCCGACGGCTGTCGTCGGCTCGACGGTCGCAGGCGAAGCGTGGAGGTAGAGCGTGGCGGCCATCGGTGACGTCCTCGCCGGGCGGTATCGGCTCACGGAGTTGCGCTCCGAGGACGCCGTGACGACGGTCTTCGGGGCGACCGATATCCAGCTCGACCGACCCGTCGACGTCACGGTCCTGCGGCGCGAGTACGCGGCCGACCCGGCGGTCACCAGCCGCTTCCGCGCCGAGGCGCGGGCGGCGGCGGCGATCGACCACGACAACGTCGTCGCCATCCTCGACTTCGGCGACGATCCGGCCGAGACGTACCTCGTGACCGAGCGGATCGATGGCGAGAGCGTCGCCGCGAACCTGAGGCGGTCGGGCGCCCTGCCGCCCCGCGGGGCTGCCCGGATCGCGGCCGACGCCGCGCGCGGACTTGCCGCGGCCGGCGGGCGCGGCGTGGTCAGCGGCGATCTCACCCCGTCCGACGTCATCATCGGTCGTGACGGACGCACCCGGGTCGGCGGGTTCGTGGTCTCGGCGGCCGTCGCCGACGCCGCCGTCGCCCTGTCCGGGAGCGGCCGACCGGTCGCCTACGACAGCCCCGAGCGAGACCGCGGCGAGCCGGCCGACGCGACGTCCGATCTGTACGCCCTTGGCGCGGTCCTGTTCGAGATGCTGACGGGCCGCGCGCCATGGCCCGGACCCGATGCCGCCTCGGTGGTCGAGGCGCGTCAGGCGGGGGCGGCGCCTCGTCCATCCGATCTGCGGGCGGGCATCCCGCCGACACTCGATGCGATCGTCGCCAAGGCGCTCGCGTTCGACCCGTCGTCGCGCTTCACATCGGCCGGCGCTCTGGCCGGCGCTCTCGACTCGTTCCTCGCCGAGCCATCCGCCACCGCCGCCGCTCCGGCGGCCGGCGCCGCGGCCGCGGCCGGCGCCGCGGTCCTCGGCAGCCAGGCCGGGACGGCGATGTCCGGATCCGCCGGCGGTGGATCGGCCGGCCGGCCGCCGGCCCGGGCTCCATACTCACCGGACGCCTATGCCGGGCCGGCGGACGACGACGGCGATGGCGAGGGCGGGCCCCCCGACGGGCCGCGGACGAGCCCAGCGACATGGATCGCCGGCCTTCTCGGGGTCGGCGTCCTGGCCGTCATCGCCTTCATCCTCTTCAACGCCCTGGCCGGTGGCGGAGGCGGTTCGAGCGCCTCACCCTCGCCGTCGGTGCTCGCCATGCCGAACTTCGTCGGGCTCCAGGCCCAGGTGGCCAACGACCTGGCC
>Ga0209341_10005828_pt1 | contig 11051 bp, 11 predicted proteins | sample RifCSP13_2_FD_184020 | JGI IMG/M metagenome (GOLD analysis project Ga0209341, IMG submission 184020) | Soil microbial communities from Rifle, Colorado - Rifle CSP2_sed 13_2 (SPAdes) (version 2) | ecosystem: Environmental > Terrestrial > Deep subsurface > Rock core/Sediment | place: Rifle...
GAGACCGTCGCAGGTCTGGCAAGCCCCGTACGGCGAGTTGAACGAGAAGTTCCTCGGCTGCAGCTCGTCGAACGACAACCCGTCGTAGGTGCACGCGAGGGCCTGGCTGTAGGTCTGCAGGTCCTCGCCCTCGTGGGTGTCCACGGCGATCGCGACGAGGCCCTCGGTCAAGCCCAGTGCGGTCTCGATCGAGTCGGCCACCCGGCGCCGGATGTCCGGCTTGGCGACCAGGCGGTCGACGATGACCTCGATCGTGTGCTTGTAGTGCCGCGGCAGGCGTATCGACTCGGAGAGCTCGTGCACCTCGCCGTCCACGCGGGCCCGCACGAACCCCTTCTTCCCGAGGTCCTGCAGGAGCTTCTCGTACTCGCCCTTGCGCCCCTTCACGACGGGGGCCAGGACCTGGAACCGCGTCCCCTCGGGCAGCTGCATCACCTGGTCGACGATCTGCTCGGGCGTCTGGCGGCCTATCGGGCGTCCGCACTTCGGGCAGTGCGGGTGGCCGATCCGGGCGAACAGGACGCGGAGGTAGTCGTAGACCTCGGTGATCGTGCCGACCGTCGAGCGCGGGTTGCGCGACGTGGACTTCTGGTCGATCGAGATAGCGGGCGAGAGCCCCTCGATGAAGTCGACGTCCGGCTTCTCCATCTGCCCGAGGAACTGACGGGCGTACGCCGAAAGGGACTCCACGTAGCGCCGTTGGCCCTCGGCGTAGATCGTGTCGAAGGCGAGCGAGCTCTTGCCGGAGCCGGACAGGCCCGTGAACACGATCAGCTTGTCGCGCGGGAGCTCCAGCGTGACGTTCTTCAGGTTGTGCTCACGGGCGCCGTGGATGACGAGGGAGTCGGTGCCCACGGGCCCTATCCTACGGGCGGGCCCGACATGGCCCGCGTGGGGGTAGGGTGCGGTCCCGTGGAGCACGCCGAGCCGGGGGTCACCGAGGTCCCGTTCCGGGAGGCCCTCGGCTTCTGGGTCCGCCTCGGGTTCGTTAACTTCGGGGGACCCACCGGCCAGATCGCGCTGATGCACACCGAGCTCGTCGAGCGCCGTCGGTGGATCGACGAGCGGCGGTTCCTTCACGCGCTGAACTTCGCGATGCTGCTCCCCGGGCCCGAGGCGCACCAGCTCGCGATCTACGTCGGGTGGCTGCTGAACGGATCGCCGGGGGCGATCGCCGCGGGCCTGTTCTTCCTGCTCCCCGCGCTCGTGCTGATGGTAGGGCTGTCTTGGGTATACGCGGTCCACGGCGACATCACGTGGGTCTCCGGGGTCTTCGAAGGGCTCGCGTGGGCGGTCGTCGGCATCGTCGCCGCGGCGCTCCTACGGATCGGCTCGAAGGCGCTGCGAGGGCCGGTCCCGGCGTCGATCGCGGCGATCGCGTTCCTCGCGCTGTTCCTGTTCGGCGTCCCTTTCCCGATCGTCGTGCTCGGGGCCGGCACTATCGGGCTCGTCGCGGGTCGGTCGCTCGCTCCCGACGCGCCTGCGGGTGCGCACGACCCCGCCTACGAGCGGGTCCGACCGACGATCGCTCGCACCGCCCGGGTGCTGGCCGTGGGTCTGGGGCTCTGGCTCGCGCCGCTCGCGCTCGTGATCGCGATCGACCCCGACGGGATCCTCGCGGAGGAGGCGTTGTTCTTCTCCACGATGGCGCTCGTGACCTTCGGTGGCGCGTACGCGGTGCTCTCCTACGTTCAGCAGGCGGCGGCGGTGCGGTTCGGCTGGCTGACCTCGAGCGAGATGGCCGTTGGCCTCAGCCTCGCCGAGACCACGCCCGGACCGCTGATCATGGTTGTCGTGTTCGTCGGATTCCTGGGCGCCTACCGCGAGCCGGGGTCGCTCCCCGTCGTCGCGGCAGGGGTTGCCGGCGCGCTCGTGACGGCGTGGGCGACGTTCGTGCCCAGCTTCATCTTCATCTTCCTCGGGGCGCCCTCGGTCGAGCGCCTCCGTGGCAGGGTCGGGCTCGCCGGCGCGCTCGCCGCGATCACCGCGGCGGTGGTCGGTGTGGTAGCTAACCTCGCGGTGGTCTTCGCGACGTCCGTCCTGTTCGGCGAGGTGCGCACCGTCTCGCCCTTCGGCCACGACGTCGCGCGGCCAATCGTTTCATCCGTCGTCCCGCTGGCGGTCGCCGTCGCCATCGCGGCGTTCGTCGCGATCCGGCGGTTCCGGGTCAACGTCGCATGGGTCGTGCTGGGTGCGGGGTTGGTAGGTCTGGCCGACGTGCTCGTCGGGTAGGCTTCGAGCGTGACCGACCGGACCGAGCTCGAAGCCCTCTCCTCGCAGGAGCTCCACGACCGCGCCACCCGGCTGGCGTGGCGCCGCCTCGACGTCGGCTTCCTGTGGGATCTGCTGAGCACGATCCCCGAGGCCCGCGCGGCCGTCGGGGATGAGGAGCGCGCCGAGACCGACATCATGCGCCCGCTCGCGCTCCTGAACGACCTCGTCGATGCCGACCGCGGGGACCTCGCGGACGCGCTCCGGCCCTTCTACGTCGACTACCTCGCCGAGCATGAGGAGACCCGCCCGGAGGACGAGGGCGACGACTGAGCGGAGTCTCGCGTCCTACCGGGACGAGTTCCCGATCCTGTCCCGCAAGACCTACCTGATCAGCGCCTCGCTCGGACCGATCTCGAGCCGCGCCCGGGCGAACCTCGACCGCTACCTCGACGCGTGGGCGAGCAAGGGTGCGCCGGACCACGTCTGGTTCGAGGACATCTTCCCCGCGATGGGCCGCCTCAAGGGCACGTTCGCACGGCTGGCGGGCTGCGACCCCGACGAGCTCGCGATCACGACGAACGTCTCCGTAGCGATCTCGACGATCGCCTCGGCGCTCGACTTCCGCGAGCGGAACAAGGTGGTCATGTCGGAGCTCGACTTCCCCACCGACGGGCACGTGTGGCTCGCGCAGGCCAGGCGCGGGGTCGAGATCGACTGGCTCCGCTCCCCCGACGGCCTGACGATCCCGCTGGAGGAGTACGACCGCGCGATCGACGAGCGCACCGCCGTCGTGATGGTGAACCGCGTCCTGTACCGCTCGAGCGCGATCGTCGACGCGAAGGAGATCTGCCGGATCGCGCACGAGCGCGGTGCGTTGTCGTTCCTCGACGACTACCACGGGATCGGCATCGTCCCGCTCGACCTGCACGACCTCGGCGCCGACGTGTACGCGGCCGGGGTGCTGAAGTGGCTGTGCGGCGGCCCGGGGCTGGCCTTCCTCTACGTCCGGCGCCACCTGATCTCGAAGCTGGAGCCGACGGTCACGGGCTGGTTCGGGACCGCGGAGCCGTTCGCGTTCGACACCGAGCACCTCTCATACCACCCGACGGCCCGGCGGTTCGAGCACGGCACGCCCCCCGCGCCGGCCTACTTCCTCGCGCAGGGCGGGCTCGACGTCATCGCCGAGGTCACGCCCGAGCGGATCCGAGCTCGGCAGGGCGAGCTCACCGACCACGTGATCGCGCGCGCCGACGAGATGGGACTGCCCGTCCGCACACCGCAAGAGCGAGGCGCACGCGGCGGCGTCGTGAACGTCGGAGTCGGGCCCGAGGCCGGGAAGATCTGCCACGCGCTGCTCGAGCGCGACGTCTGCACCGACTACCGCGGCGACGGCCTGCGGATCAGCCCGCACTTCTTCAACACCGAGGACGACGTCGACCGCTGCTTCGACGAGCTCGCGACGCTCCTTTGAGGCCGACGGGGACACGTCGCACCACACCGCCCTTCGGCGGGCACGTTCGGTGGCCCTCCCAACCCTCAGGCGGGCGTGGGAGCGGCCCGAGGCCGCGCGATCCGTGCCTCGCGAGGTTGGCGGGCGTAGATCCGGGCCATCACGAACGCGTAGACCAGCGCGCCCGCGAGCAAGATCCCGAGCGCGGCGAGCACCTCCAGCAGGGTGCCCTCGGCGCCGGACTGGAGCGGTGCGATGCCGAGCACTCTCTCCACCTCCTGCGCCCAGGGTCGTCCAACCGCTGGCCCACGACCGAGGTCGAACGACCCGCGCTCCGTGGGCCTCGCGGTGAGACAGATGGTGGGAGCTCATCGCCTCGCCGCCGCCCCCATGGGTCAACCGGAGGTCACGACGTGTCCCGCGCGGATCACCAGCCGCAGCTCGCCAAGGGCGTTCACGCGCTCGAGCGGGTCCGCGGCGAGCCCGACCACGTCTGCGGGCGCACCCGTCGCGAGCCGGCCGGCCGTCATAGCCTCGAGCACCTCCTCGGGCTTCATACGCACTGCTTCGTGGAGCAGGAGCGCCTCGCGGACGTGGATCCCGGGAGGGATCGGGCCGTTGCCGAGGTCGGTGCCGTACACGACCGTGCCGCCCGCGGCCCGGAACCGGACGAGGTTGTCGCACGCCGTCCTGAGCTCGGGCGTGACCTCACCGTAGGACAGGATGTCCAGCGTCGAGACGACCCGCATCGACCGCGCTGCGGCCTCGAGCAGCGGATCAGGCAGCCGCTCGGTCCACGGCGTGTGCGCGAACTCGTCGATCCCCGCTCCGACCGCCCGCTCCGCCTGGCCCGGCCCTTCGACGTGCGCGGTGACCGGGAGCTCCCGCCCGCGCGCGGCCTCGACTATCGCGGCGAGCTCGGCGTCGCTCGGCGTCGGCCCAGCGACCGCGTTCAGGGACACCTTGATCGCGGCGGCTCCGAGGCTCGCCAGCTCCGCCACCGCCGCGCGCGCGTCGTCGGGTCCCTCGAGCTCGCGCGCGGTTCCCGGCGGTGCCCAGTCGTCGCCGGTCGGGTAGCCACCGGGCGCCGTGAGCATCGGCCCCGCCGCCCGGATCAGTGGGCCGGTGAACGAGGGCAGCTCTGACGCGTCGGCGAGCGCGAAGATCTCTTCGGGCACCCACCCGAGATCGCGGACGGCGGTCACGCCTCCGAGCAGCACAGCTCCCGGATCGGCGAGCCGGATGTGCGTGTGTCGGTCGGCCACCCCGGGCATCAGGAACCCGTCGAGCTCGACGACCTCGTCCGCGGACGGCGCCGCTGCGCTCGGGCCCGCGTAGGTGATCGTCCCGCCCTCCGCGACCACGGCGGCGTGCCGAACGAGTTCGCCGGGGCCGAACCAGGCGAGTGGCGCCTTGACCTTAAGAGTCACGCTCGCGACCCTAGCGTGCGCGAGGCACCGTCGACGCGACCCGCGTCAGGCGACACCGGCGCCGCGGAGGGCCTTCAGCTCCTTGCGGAGGTCCTGCACCTCGTCGCGCAGGCGTGCCGCGTACTCGAACCGCAGGTCGCGCGCGGCCTCATGCATCTCCTCCTCGAGCTGAAGGATCAGCCGCTCGAGCTCCTCGGTGGGCATCTCGGGGAGTTCACGCTTGCGCCGACGCTTCTCGGGGGTGGGCGCGCGCCCGGAGTCGACCGACATCGTGAGCAGGATGTCCGAGACCTTCTTGCGGATCGACTGCGGGTCGATCCCGTGCTCGACGTTGTAGGCCATCTGGATCTTGCGACGGCGCTGGGTCTCGCTGATCGCCTGCTTCATGGAGTCGGTGACCTGGTCCGCGTACATGATCACGGTGCCGTCGACGTGGCGCGCGGCCCGCCCGATCGTCTGGATCAACGACGTGTCGGAGCGCAGGAACCCCTCCTTGTCCGCGTCCAGGATCGCGACGAGCGAGACCTCGGGCAGGTCGAGGCCCTCGCGGAGCAGGTTGATGCCGACGAGCACGTCGAACTCGCCCAGGCGCAGGTCGCGGATGATCTCGATCCGCTGGATCGTGTCCACCTCCGAGTGGAGGTAGCGCACGCGGATCCCCATCTCCAACAGGTAGTCCGTGAGGTCCTCGGCCATCTTCTTCGTGAGCGTGGTGACGAGGATCCGCTGGCCCGCCTCGGCCCGCTTGCGGATCTCCTCGATCAGGTCGTCGACCTGGCCCTTGGTCGGGCGGACCTGGACCTCGGGGTCGATCAGCCCGGTCGGCCGCACGATCTGCTCGGCGATCCGGTTGGCCATCCGGAGCTCGTACGGACCGGGCGTCGCGGACATGTAGACGATCTGGTCGACCTTCGCGGCGAACTCCTCGAACCGGAGCGGCCGGTTGTCGAGCGCGCTCGGGAGACGGAACCCGTACTCGACGAGGTTCTCCTTGCGCGTCTTATCCCCCTCGTACATGCCGTGGATCTGCGGGACCGTCACGTGCGACTCGTCGATCACGCAGAGCCAGTCGTCGGGGAAGTAGTCAAGGAGCGTGTAGGGGGCCTCGCCCTGCTCGCGCCCGTCGATGTGGCGCGAGTAGTTCTCGATGCCGCTGCAGAACCCGACCTCGCGCAGCATCTCGAGGTCGTAGGTGGTGCGCATCCGAAGGCGCTCGGCCTCCAGCAGCTTGCCCTGGCCCTCGAGGAGCGCCAGGCGCTCGCGCAGCTCGTCCTCGATCGTGACGATCGCGCGCTTCATCCGCTGGTCCGAGGCGACGTAGTGGGTGGCCGCGAACACCGTGATCTCGGGGAGCTCGCCGAGGACCTCGCCGGTGATCGTGTCGAACCGCGTGATGCGCTCGACCTGGTCGCCCCACCACTCGATCCGGACCGCGGTCTCCTCGTACGAGGGGTGGACCTCGAGCACGTCGCCCTGCACCCGGAACTTGCCGCGCGCGAGGTTCACCTGGTTCCGGTCGTACTGGATGTCGACGAGGCGCTGCTTGGCCCACTCCATGTCCGTGGCCACGCCCTTGTGCACGCGCAGGATCTGGCCCTCGTACTCCTCGGGCGAGCCGAGGCCGTAGATGCACGAGACGCTCGCCACGATCAGGACGTCGCGCCGGGTGAGCAGCGCCGCGGTGGCCGAGTGCCGCAGGCGCTCGATCTCGTCGTTGACCGAGGAGTCCTTCTCTATGTACGTGTCGGTCTGCGCGATGTAGGCCTCGGGCTGGTAGTAGTCGTAGTACGAGACGAAGTACTCGACCGCGTTCTCGGGGAAGAACTCGCGGAACTCGTTGGCGAGCTGGGCCGCGAGCGACTTGTTCGGGGCCATCACCAGGGTGGGCCGCTGGACGCGTTCGACCAAGTGGGCGATCGTGAACGTCTTCCCGGTCCCGGTCGCCCCCAGCAGGACGACGTGCGGCTCCCCCACCTCCACGCCGGCCACCAGGTCATCGATCGCCTTGGGCTGGTCGCCCGAGGGCACGAACTCGGCGCGGATCTGGAACGGTGGCACGGATCGATCCTAGCGAGATCCGCCGACAGGCCCGCTCGGTCAGACGTCGTTCGGCTTGGTCCGATCCTCGGCGCGGCGGGCGGGGATCTCCTCCTCGGCGACCGGCGTGATGGACTCGATCACGCCCCGAGGGATGTGGGTGATCGCCCGGTAGCCGTCCCGGCCGGGAAGGCGCTCCTGTGCGAGCGAGATCACGCCGGGCTCCTCCCGCACCAGGAACCCCACGGTCTGCACCAGGTACTCGTCGCGCCAGCCCGATGGGTCCCGCTCGAAGTCGAACCAGGCATCGCGCCACCGCACGAGGACCAGCCGGACGGGCCGACGGGCCCGGACCAGGCCGGCTCCGCGCCGTCGATCTCGGGCACCTCGCTCGGGCTCGGCCTCAGGGCGCTCTTCCATCGTGGCCTCCACCCCGATGGTAGCGCCGGGTCACCGCTCCGGGGCGTGGGTCTTCACGAAGGAGGACAGGCTCTTCACGTGGGCCGCGTCGTGCGCGAAGTGGGCGCCTCCCGAGCCCTGCAGGATCGCTCCGAGCCGGATGCCGAGCGGCTTGCGGCCGCGCGGGGTGGTGGGCGCCCGCCACCGAGCGTCGGACATCGTGTGGATCTCAGCTAGGAGCTCCTCGTGTACCCGGGAGGCATCGCGCCGCACCTTCGGGAGGGTCCACCCGGCTTTGGCGGCGACGGCCTGGTCGTTCAGCCTCGAGGTGCTGAGCGTGAACTGGAGCTCGTCGATCGGGGCCCGCTCCCCACGCCGCCACGCCGCGAGGGCGTCGAGCCCGTACTCCTCCCACGACGCGAGGTGCCCGATCAGATCCTTCGGCGACCAGTCGCCCCCGCCGACGCCGACCGCCGTCATCGCCGCTCTCGGGAGCCGGTCCAGGAGGTCCTCGATCCGCGCGCGGCCCTCCTCGAGGATGCGGATCGCCTCCCGGCGAGACTGCATCGCGTCGGCAGCTATGACGCCTCCTCTCCGATCTCGGCATCGGCGCGGGCCGGCACCATCCCGTCCCCGAAGGGATGCGAGAGGTCGGCGATCCGCGTCACATCCGCCCCGCTTCGATGATGCTCTGCAGGAACCGCTGCGTGCGCTCTTCCTGCGGCTCCGAGAAGATCCGCTCGGGCGGGCCTTGCTCGAGGATCACACCCTCGTCGAGGAAGCACACGCGGTTGGCGATGTCGCGCGCGAATCCCATCTCGTGCGTTGCGATCACCATCGTCATCCCACCGGCGGCGAGTTCGCGGATCACGTTCAGGACCTCGGCCACGAGCTCCGGGTCCAGCGCGCTCGTCACCTCATCCAGCAGCATCACGTCCGGCTTCATCGCGAGCGCCCGCACGATAGCGACGCGCTGCTGCTGGCCACCCGACAGCCGGTCGGGGTATTCGCGTGACTTGTCCGCGAGCCCGAAGCGCCCGAGCAGATCGCTGGCGAGCGCCTCTGCCTCACTCCTGGACAAACCGAGCGCTTCGATCGGCGCGAGGGTCACATTGCGCATGACGCTCATGTGCGGGAACAGATTGAACGCCTGGAAGACGATGCCGACGCGTTGACGGATCCGGTTCACGTCGACCCCACGTGCGGTGATCTCCTCACCCTCGATGAAGATCCGCCCGGCGTTGATCGGCTCTAGCAGGTTGATGCAGCGCAGGAACGTCGACTTGCCCGAGCCCGAGGCCCCGATCAGGCAGACCACCTCGTGCTCGCCCACCTCGAGGTCGATGCCCCGAAGGACCGCGAGCCGGTCGAACGACTTCTGGAGCCCCTCCACGCGAAGGGCGGCGGTTTCCGGCACGCTCACACCCCTCCAGCAGCCTGTCGCCGCCGCTGGTCGCGGGCGACGAGCCAGTCGACGAACCGAGCTTCGGGGATCGTGATCACGATGTAGACGAGCGCCAGCGCGACGTACGGCGTGAAGTCGAACTCGGCGGCCGAGACGATCTGCGCCTGCCGGAGCGCCTCGGTGTAGCCGATCACCGCCACGAGCGCCGAGTCCTTCTGCAGGCCGATGAAGTCGTTCAGGAGCGGCGGGAGGACGCGGCGCACGGCCTGCGGGATCACGACGAATCGCAGCGTCTTGCGCCGGCTGAGCCCGAGGGCCCGGGCGGAGGCGACCTGCGAGGGATGCACGGACTGGATCCCGGCCCGGTAGACCTCGGCCACGTACGCCGAGTAGACGAGCACGAGCGCGACGATCGCCCAGAAGATGTCCGAGTGCGGCACGCCCTTGATCTGCAGGGAGGGCGCCCCGAAACCAAGCAGCAGGATCACCAGGATCGTGGGTAGCGCGCGGAACAGATCCGTGTAGACGGCCGCGAGGATGCGCAGCGGGGTGAACACCGGCCCGGCAAGGCTCCGCATCACGGCCAGGAGCAGCGCGAGCATCAACACGAAGACCTCGGCCACCACGAAGATGAAGATGTTCCGCCAGAACTTCTCGAGGATCTTCCCGAGGGAGTCCCAGAAGACCTGCGGGTCGAAGAACGCTTCCTTGATGGCCGGCCAGCCCGAGGAGTTCACGACGGCCAGGCCGAGCGCCGTGAAGAACACCACGGTGCTCACGACGGCGATCCACACGCCCCGAGCGCCCTCCCCCCGCAGCGGAGCGAGGATCTTCGAACCACGGTCGCCTGTCGGGGGCGTATACGGCCCACCGGGTAGGCCCTGGTACTTCTCCGGGGCCCCCGCGGTACCGAAGCTCACGACGCGGTTAGCCCAGGACCGGCGCGTTCGTCTTGTCGGCGAGCCACTGCTGCTCGATCGCGTCCAGCGTCCCGTCGGCCTTCATCTCCCGGAGCGCGAGGTTCACGCACGCCACGAGCGGGCTCCCGGTCTCGAACACCATCCCGAAGTACTCGTCGGACTCGGTCCCGAACTGCCCCACGACGACGCCCTTCTTGATCTGGACCGCCGCCATGAAGAACGCGGTCGGCAGGTCGACGACGATGCCGTCGATGTCGCCGTTGTCGAGATCGGTCACCGCCTGCGCGAGGTCGTCGTAGACGGCGGGCTCCTGCGTCGTCGGCTGGATCACCTCGGTGATCACGTCCAGGCTCGTGGTCCCGATCGGGGCGCCGAGCTTCGCGTCCTTCAGCTCGTCGATCGTGGTCGCGGTCGCGACCGGGCTCCCCTCGGCCGAGACCAGCGCCTGGTTCACGTTGTAGTAGGACTCGCTGAAGTCGACCGCGTCGTCTCTGCCGGGCTTGTACGAGATCTGCTGGAGCACGAAGTCGAAGTCCTTCTCCCCCGGCGCGAAGGACTTGTTGAACGCCACCGGCACGAAGGCCACCTGGTCGGGGAAGGTGAACCCGAGGCGACTCGCGACCTCCGCCGCGACGGCGCCCTCGTAGCCCTGACCGAGGGACGGCTCGTTGAACGCGAACTCGGAGCCTTCGACCTCGCCGCCCTCCCACCACGGCGGGAACGCCGGGTTGCCGGTGCCGATCGTGAGCGTGCCCGCCGTCTTGAGCGTGGCGGCGTTGTCGGCCGCGCAGGAGGCGGCGGTCGCGGGCGCGGTCGCGCCGGTCGCGCCAGTCTCGGCGGTGGCACCGGTGGCGCCCGTCTCGGCGGTCGCACCGCCGACGGTCGGCTCGTCCTCGGCGCAGGCGGCGAGCAGCAACCCGCTGACGACGAAGACGGCGAAGAGCTTCCGCATCTGAGATCCCCCCTGGTCGTGCCGATGGACGCCGCGCGCCCGTTCGCGGAGCCTAGCACAGGCCCCTTCGTGGCCCGGCTCCTACCTGCGCGGCTCCCACGAGAAGAACCTGGCTGCAAGGACCAGGCCGGCGAGCCCCCACAAGGCGACCACCACTACGTCGCTCCACTCGAACTCCGTCCCGATGAAGCCGGCCTGCATAGCCTCGGAGAAATGGCGGACGGGGAACACCAGCCCCACGAAG
>Ga0209341_10005831_pt1 | contig 11048 bp, 10 predicted proteins | sample RifCSP13_2_FD_184020 | JGI IMG/M metagenome (GOLD analysis project Ga0209341, IMG submission 184020) | Soil microbial communities from Rifle, Colorado - Rifle CSP2_sed 13_2 (SPAdes) (version 2) | ecosystem: Environmental > Terrestrial > Deep subsurface > Rock core/Sediment | place: Rifle...
CGGGATCCAGCCTTCGTTGCCCCCGGCTGCTACACTTCCCCGGTGACCGATGGCCGCCATGCCGTCGCCGAGGATGCGAGCCTGGCGCTGCACTCCGCAGTGGCCGAGCGGATTCGCGCCGACCCACTGCTGATCGCGCGTGCAAAACGCCGGGTCGAGGACTGGCTTCGCGACGGCACGATCGCGAAGGCCTACGCGGAGGCCTGGCGGGAGATTCTGGACCGCCCGGGTGACGAAGTGGCGCGGTTCCTGGAGGATCCCGGAGAGCGCGCCCGCCAGCTCCGCCAGACGTCTCCGTTCGCCGGCGCGCTCGACCCGCGGACGCGCTGGGCGATCTGGCGCCGTGCCCGGCGCGGGGCCGGGTCGCCTTGAACCGCGCACAGCTCGAGCACGTCATACGGGCCGCGGCGACGATTGCCGGAGATACGGAGATCGTCGTCGTGGGGAGCCAGGCGATCCTCGGTCGATACCCCAAAGCGCCTCCCGAGCTGCTCGTCTCGGCGGACGTAGATGTCTACCCCAGGAACCACCCGGAGCGGGCCGACCTCATCGAGGGCTCGATCGGCGAGCTCTCGCCCTTTCACGAGACCTACGGCTACTATGCACAGGGCGTCGGCGACAGGACGGCGGTCTTGCCCGAGGGCTGGGAATCACGTCTGGTAGCCGTGCCGACGCCCGCGGGCACCGGCCTCTGCCTCGAGCCCCACGACCTGGTCATCTCCAAGTACGCCGCGGGACGAGAGAAGGACCGGGACTACGTCCGTACGGCGCTCCGCCATCGACTGGTGGATCGAGACACCCTGCTCGAGCGACTGGCTCGCACCCCGATCGACGAGGCGCTCCGAGGCCGGATCGCCTCCCAGATCGCCGTCGACTCCTCAGGGTAACGTCCCGGCCCAGCGCCAGCTGTCACCGGCCTAGAAAGGCGTCCTGCACCCCGAAGAAGGCGGGCTTGGCGCGGTACTGCTCGTCGAACAGCAGCGGGTCGTCGGCGCCGAAGCGGCCGTCGATCCAGCTGTGGGCGTCGGTGAAGCCCCAGAACGTGACGGCCTCGCAGCGCGGCTCGGCCACGCAAACGGCCACGATGTCCCTGTAGACCTGCCGCTGACGCTCCAGCTTTGCGGCAGAGTCGCCAGGCACGTCGCGCACGCGCACATCCATCTCGCTGATGTTGACCTGGAGGCCCAGGGCGGCGAGGCGCCGGATGTTCGCCGCGACGTCGGCGAGGGCCGGCAGACCCGTGGCCGAGACGTGCATCTGGAGCCCGACGCCGTCGACGAGCCCGCGCTGCTTGAGGTCCCGCACCAGGTTGTAGACGTCGTTCGACTTGCGATTCAGCCCCTCGCCGCCGTAGTCGTTGTAGACGAGCTGGGCCTCGGGATCGGTCTGGCGGGCCAGCCGGAAGGCCTCGGCCACGTAGTCGGGGCCGAGCCCGCGCGAGAAGACGGTGCTTTGCAGCCCCGGCCGTGCGTCGTCGATGGCCTCGTTGACGACATCCCAGGCCCACAGGCGCCCCCGGTAGCGGCCGGCGACGGTCCGGATGTGATCCTCGAAAGCGATCCGCAGCTCCGGCGGGGAGAGCGTGCCCACCCACGCCGGGGTCGCTCCGTGCCAGACGAGCGCGTGGCCCTTCACCTTCATGCCGATCGCCTCGGCGAATGCCACGATGCGGTCCGCGCCCGAGAAGTCGTACACACCCGGGGTCCTCTGGACCGGGTCCCACTTCATCTCCCATTCCGCCGTGACGTAGTTGAAGTGGCGGGCGGCGGCTCCCGTGTAGCTCGCGTCCGATCCCAGCCGGCTCGAAAAGAGCGCCGCGCCCACCAATCGGCCCGTCGTCGCCGCAGCGTCGCGAAGCGGCGCGACGTCCGTGTACGGCGGCCCGGGGGTCGCCGTCGGAGACGGTGTCGAGGGTGCGGCGGGCGACCCTGCCCCGCCGCACGCGGCCGGCACTGCCGCGATGAGCGCTGCCAATCGCCGCGCGACCGCGTACCGTCGCAGAGCGCCGTCCCTCAAGAAGTCATGGCTGTCAGCGGCGGCTCGCGCCGCCGACTCGGCGACCGGGAGGCGAGCCTGACGCCTTGCTTCGCGCCGACCGACTCTTGCTGTATGCCGCGGCCGTCTCGCGCGCGAGCACGCCTGGGAGCCCCCCGGTCCCGCCGGGAGGCTCGGGCTCGCCTACGCCGGGGGCCAACGTCAGCCCCGCCGCTGCGAAGCGTCGAAAGTCCTTCGGGTTGTCCGTGGCCAGCGGCACGCTGGCGCGGATTGCCGCGGCAGCGATCATGCAATCGGCGAATGAACCGCGGCGCCGGCCGGACTCGTTGAACAGGCGTGCCGCGAGCATCGCCTCGCCTTCGCTGAAGGCAGCTCGCTCGGTCACGACCTTGTCGAGCAGCTCCAGCGCAGTTGGCTCCACCGGCCCGCAGAGAAACTCCGCCCACGCCACTGCGCTCATGCCGATCGTCTCGCCCGCCGCCAACCACTCGCGCAAGCGTTGGTCCTGAAATGTCCCCGCCGCCAGGGCGCGGACCAGGAAGCTCGTATCGAGGTGAATCACCCGCGGCGGGTCTCGTGGCTCCGCGAACTGGCCCTGCGTTGCGCCCGAGCCGCCCGGGCCCAGCGACGCGCGGCGCTGGCTCCGAGCTCGAGGCCCTCCTGGAGACGATCGAGGGCCCGAATCGGCGTGAGGGATGGAGCGTCGGCCTGGACCCAGGACGCCCGGATCGCGCGCCGTAGCGCCTCGGACTTCGAGGTGCTCCAACGTCGGGCCAGCTCCTCCAGGGCCCGGAGTGTCTCCACGTCGAGCGAGTAAGTGGTCTTGACCGTCTGGGTGGCCATACTGGTATGGTATGGCCTTACCGGCTCCCGGGTCAATCGGCTGGAACGCCTCTCATGGCGCCAGCTCGAGCACCACGATCGTGTCGAGCGGGTCCAGGGCCTTCGGGTCCAGCCGCAGCAGCACCGCGTCCTTCTCGAGCGTGAACTTCACGGCCGCGCCGGTGGCGAAGAGCGACGCCTTCTTCACGGGCCGGGGCGGTCGCGCCACCGAGAGCACCGGGTCCTGCCAGTCGAGCACGTGGACGAACACGCGGCTGCCCTTGTGCGTCGTGACGCCCCAGGGGCGCGGTGGCAGCGGCCCGCCACGCGTGCCGTAGATCGTCTCGCCGTTCTTCTCTAGCCACTGCCCCACCTCGGCCAGGCGGCTCGCGTGCTCGGGCTGGATCGTGCCGTCCGGCCGCGGACCGACATTCAGCAGGAAGTTGGCGTCGTAGCCGGCGGCCTTCACCAGCAATTGCACGAGCTGCTTCGTGCTCTTGTGCCGTCCGTCCGTCTTGTTGTAGCCCCACGAGTTGTTGATCGTCTCGCACATCTCGAAGGGCAGGCTGCCGAGCTCCGAGTCCTCGTTGAAGCCGGCCGTGTTGTGGCCCGGCAGGTCCTTCTCGAACATCTGGAAGTCCTCTCCCGGGAAGGGCTTACGGTGATGGTTCGCCCCCACCAGGGCAGCGGGCTGTAGCCGGTGGATGAGGTGGTACGTCTTGTCGAGCCGCCAGTCGGCTTCTGGCTTGTCCCACCAGCCGTCGAACCAGATGCCCCCGATGTCGCCGTAGCCGGTCAGAAGCTCGCTGAGCTGCTGGTCCATGTAGTCGAGATAGCGGAACCAGTCACCCTTGTCGTCACGGCCCGAGAAGCGCCCGGTGCGACCGCGCGGGAAGTAGTCGGGATGGTGCCAGTCGAGCTGCGAGTGGTAGAAGAAGAGCTTCACATCCTGCTTGCGGCACTCGTCTGCGAGCTGCCGGAGCACGTCCTTGCCGTAAGGCGTGCGCTCGACGATGTCGTAGTCGCTCACCTTCGAGTCCCACATCGCGAAGCCGTCGTGGTGCTTCGAGGTGATCGTGATGTACCTCATGCCCGCCGCCTTCACCATCCGCACCCAGGCCGCGGCGTCGAACTTCGCCGGGTTGAAGGCGGGCGGGTAGTCGCGCTCGTACTCGGCGACCGTGATGCGCTTGTTGTGCATCACCCACTCGCCGTCGCCCGCCACGGCGTAAGCACCCCAGTGGATGAACAGGCCGAAGCGCGCTTCCTGGAACCAGGCGCGGGCGGCAAGGTTGGCGGGCGGGGGCGTGTAGCCCTCCTGGGCCGTGGCCGAGGGGGCGACGAGAACGACCAGACAGGGAAGGACGAACGAGAGCCAGCGCCTCATGACGGACCTCCAGGAACCCACAACGAGCTCAGGATACGCCGTCCGACCTCGAGTCCCGAGCGGCTAGCCTTCGACAGCTGCCTTGGCGAGAACCTCGGGCGGGCAGCCGTTCCACTCGGCCACGAACGTGTTGCCCATGAAGCGCAGGTCGTCCGTGCCCATCTTGCTCGACCAGAAGCCCGAGGCCACGAGGTCGCGGAACAGCGTGAAAAACGCCACACCGGCCTCCATCTCGGGTCGGGCCTTCTCAGGCCAGGCGATGTCGTCGAGCAGCGGACGCCGCTCATCAGCCGAAGCCGCAACGAAGCCCTTCCCGCAGCGCTTCGTGCACTCGCGCTCGAGCCACGCCAGGCCGCCGCGGACCCGCGTCTGCAGCCGCTCGCGGTCGCGCACCTCGGCGAGCGGGTCGTCCAGGATGAAGTCGATGAACTCCGGGACGAGGGCATCGGTGGCGCTGCCCGAGCGGGCGTCGGCCGGGATGATGACGTCGGCCAGGACGCGCACCGTCGCCCACTCGCCGCCCGTGAAGAACTTCGGGGTGTAGGGCTTGGCCTTGCCGGCCTTCGCGGCCTGCTTGTGGACGTGCTCCTGCGCCGCCTGCAGCCGGCCCGCCGACAGCACGAAGCCGGCCGCGAGCGGAATCGAGCCCACCCGCTTCAGCAGCTCGCGCCGCTGCATACCGCCCGGGCTCGTCGCGTCGCCCTTGTCCTTCGGCGCTTCGCTCACAGGGTCCCCCTCTTGCGTTCGTCGGCAATGTGCTCGGCCGTGCGCATCGCGAGCGCGAGGATCGTCCAGGTGCAGTTCTTGTGCGCGTTGCTCACGAACGGCCCGGCGTCCGCCACGAACACGTTCCTGGCGTCGTGCGCCTGGCACCACTCGTTGAGCACCGAGGTGCGCGGGCTCGCGCCCATCCGCGTCGTGCCGGCCTCGTGGATGATCTCGCCGCCGATCGAGATGCCTTCCTCGGTGGGAGCCACCGTTCGCGAGCGCAGCGAGCGGTTGCGCTCCACCACCTGGCCGCCCATCGCCTCGACGATCCCGGCGAAGGTCTGGCGCATGTGGCGGACCTGCCCGAGCTCGGCGTCCGACCACTTCCAGTGGAAGCGCAGCACCGGGATGCCCCAGCGGTCCACCATCTCCGGGTCGATCTCGCAGTAGCTCTTCTCGTTCGGAATCATCTCGCCGCGCCCGCTGAAGCCCACGAAGGCGCCGTAGTAGCGGCGGTAGTCGTCCTTCAGCGCCTGGCCGTAGCCGCCGCCCTGCACCTGGTCGATGCCCGCGCCGAAGCCGTAGGAGGGCATGCCCCTCCCGCCACCGAGCTCGATGTGGTACCCGCGCGGGAAGTCGAGCGTGCGGTTGTCGAGCCACCACGGCACGTAGACGTGCATCCCGCCCACGCCGTCCTCGTTGTGAGGCGGGAGGTCGACGAGCGACGGGATGAAGCCAGAGGTGCTGGTGCCGACGGTGTCGGTCAGGTAGCGGCCCACGGCTCCGCTCGAGTTGGCGAGGCCGGCCGGGTGGCGGCTCGAGCGCGAGTTGAGCAGCAGGCGCGCCGACTCGCAGGCGCTCGCGGCCAGCACCACGACGCGGGCGCGCACATGGCGGTCCTTGCCGGTGGCCTTGTCGACGTACGAGACCCCGGTCGCGAGGCCCTCGGCGTCGGTTGTCACCTCGCGGGCCATCACACCCGTAACGAGCGTGAGGCGGCCGGTGGCAAACGCCGGCGGCAGCAGCACGGAAGGCGTCGAGAAGTTGGAGCCCGTCGAGCAGCCGCGCCCGCACTGGCCGCAGTAGTGGCAGGCGGCGCGGCCGCCGTGCGCCTGCGTTAGGATCGACAGCCGCGACGGGATCACGGGGATGCTGAGCCCCTTGCAGGCCTTCTGGATCGCGAGCTCGTAGCAGCGCGGCTTCGGCGGCGGCAGGAAGACCCCGTCGGGCTCGTTCTCGATCCCTTCGTTCGAGCCGAAGATCCCGACCATCTGGTCGAGGCGGTCGTAGTACGGCTTGATGTCGTCGTAGCCGATCGGCCAGTCGTCGCCCAGGCCGTCGCGGCTCCTGGCCTTGAAGTCCCAGGGCCCGAAGCGCAGCGAGATGCGGCCCCAGTGGTTGGTGCGCCCGCCCAGCATCCGGCCGCGGAACCACATGAACTGGTCGCCGGGAGCGACGGTGTACGGCTCACCCTCGATGTCCCAGCCGCCGATGCAGCCGTCGTGCTCCCCGAACGGGCGCCCGCGGTGGCCCTTGCCCCGCCGCGGCGAGTCGTAGTTCCACGCGAACATCGCGCCGTCCTTGGCGGCGTCCCAGGTCTGGCCGGCCTCGAGCAGCACCACCTCGGCGCCGGCCTCGGCCAGCACCTTGGCCGCCATCCCTCCGCCGGCCCCCGAGCCGACGATGCAGACGTCCCAGGCCTTCGACAGGGTGAGGATCTCCATGGGCCGAAAGGCTATCCGCGGCCGCCGGCCCCGGTCAATCGGGATCTGTCGAATGGCCAGGGCCCTCGTGGCCGCGCCGTGCCAGAATGCCTCCATGCGGCGCCCGCGTCCGACGCTGGCCCTGGCCGCGGTGGTGTGCGCTGCCGCCTGCGCCACGAACCCCGCCACCGGCAAGAAGCAGCTGATGCTGGTGAGCGAAGCCCAGGAGCTCGCGATGGGCCGCGCTTCGGACGCCGAGGTCGTGGCCGCCTACGGCCTGTACGCGGACGCCGAGATCCAGGCCTACGTCGATCGGATCGGCCAGCGGCTGGCCGCCGCCTCCGAGCGGCCCGGGCTGCCCTGGAGCTTCAAGGTCGTGGACGATCCGGCCGTCAACGCCTTCGCGCTGCCCGGTGGCTTCATCTACGTCACGCGCGGCATCCTGGCGCACCTCGGCTCCGAGGCGCAGCTCGCGGGTGTCATCGGGCACGAGATCGGGCACGTGACCGGCCGCCACTCCGCGCAGCAGATGAGCCAGCAGCAGCTCGCGATGGGTGGGCTGCTGGTCGGGATGGTCGCGGTGCCGGAGCTGCAGCAGTATGGGGGCCTGGTCCAGCAGGGACTGGGCCTGCTGTTCCTGAAGTTCGGGCGCGACGACGAGAACGAGGCCGACCAGCTCGGCCTGCGCTACATGACCCGCGAGGCCTACGAGCCGCGAGAGCTGCTCGAGGTGTTCGGCGTGCTCGACCGCGTGACGCGCGAGGCGGGCGGCGGCCGCCTGCCCGACTGGCTCTCCACCCATCCGAGCCCCGGGGACCGCGCGACGCGGATCGGGAGCGCCATCGTCCCGGGCTCCGCCGCGGACCGGACCGTCAACCGCGCGGACTACCTGCGCCGGCTCGACGGGATGGTCTACGGCGAGAACCCGCGCGAGGGCTTCTTCCAGGCGAACGCCTTCCTCCATCCCGAGCTGCGCTTCACGCTCGCGTTCCCGCGCGGCTTCACCACCCGCAACCAGAAGCAGGCGGTCGTGGGGGTGAGCCAGGCGCAGGACGCGCTGGTCGCGCTGACGCTCGCCGCGGAGGCCTCAGTGGAGGAGGCCGCGACGCTTCTTGTCGCAGCAGGGCCTGAGCGCCGGGCGTGCGGGCCGCGACTCGATCGGCGGCCTGCCTGCGTACAGCGCGCTCTTCGAGGCCGCCACCGACGAGGGCAGCCTGCGCGGCCAGGTCGCGTTCGTGGCCAAGGACGGCCGCGTCTACCGCATCCTGGGCTACACGCCGGCCGCTCGCTTCGCCTCGTACCAGGGCGTCTTCGACGCCGCGATCCGCAGCTTCCGCGCGCTCGAGGATCCGCGCTACCTGGGCGTCCAGCCGAAGCGCATCGAGATCGTGGGCCTGCAGAGGCGCATGCCGCTCGACGAGTTCGCGCGGGTCTACCCCTCGACCGTGAAAATCGAGACGATCGCCCTGATCAACGGCCTCGCGCCGGGCGCGGCCCTGGCGGGAGGCGATCTCGCGAAACGCGTCGTCGGGGGCGGGCTGCCGAGCCCCTGAAGCGTTAGCGCCGGCCCGAGCCGAAGGTGTCGCACGCCGCGGGGTCCCCGGCCGAAAGCCCCTGCTTCAGCCAGCGCACGCGCATCTCCGAGGAGCCGTGGGTCCACGACTCGGGGGCCACGTAGCCCTGCGACTGCTGCTGGATCATGTCGTCCCCGATCGCGGCCGCGGCGCGCAGCCCCTCCTCGACGTCGCCGGGGTCGAGCGCCTCCTTGTTGAAGTGGCCGTAGACGCCGGCGAAGCAGTCGGCCTGCAGCTCGAGCGCCACCGAGAGCGCGTTCGCCTCCTCCTTGGAGCGGGCTCGCTGCTGCGCCGCCTGCACCTGGTCGGACAGGCCCAGCAGGTTCTGGACGTGGTGGCCCACCTCGTGCGCGACGACGTACGCCTGGGCGAAGTCGCCCGGCGCGCCGAAGCGGCGGTCGAGCTCGCGGAAGAACGCGAGGTCGAGATAGACCTTGCCGTCGAGCGGGCAGTAGAAGGGCCCTACGGCGGCCGACGCCAGGCCGCAGGCGGACGCGACGCGACCGTCGAACAGGACCAGCGTCGGCTCGCTGTAGCTCTTGCCGCGCTTCTGGAACACCGTGTGCCAGGTGTTCTCGGTGTCCTTCAGGACCACGCCGATGAACTTGGCCTGGGGGTCGTCGGCGGGCGCCTGGCCCACCGGGCCCTCCTGGGTCGCGGGCGCCTGCTGCGGGATCATCTGCTCGACGAGCCCCAGCAGGCTCAGCAGCTGCCTGGGGTCGGCGCCGGTCAGCAGCGAGATGCCCAGCACCACCAGGAGCCCGATGCAGCCGAAGCCGGTCCCGCGGCCGCCGGGCACGCGCATGCCGCGGCGGTCCTCGACGTTGCTGCTGCCTTCACGGCCTTCCCAGCGCATGCGACCTCCGACCGGGCCCTGGATGGATGCGGCCGGCAGCCCGGCCGCGGCGATCATATAACAGGCTCTCGGCCGTGTCGGACGAGGTTGACACGGCCCGGGGACGGCGGATAGCGTGCCTCGAACTCATTGGTAGAGAGCCTGATCCAATGTCCAAGCACAGCACCTCATCCCGCTCCCGCGGCTTCCTCCTCGCGCTCGCGATCCTGGTCCTGATGCTCCCGGCCTGCGGCAAGAGCCAGGGTCCCCGCGGCAGCCAGGAGCGGCCCTACCGGATCGCTGTAATACCCAAGGGCATGACCCACGAGTTCTGGCGCACGATCCACGCCGGCGCGATCCGGGCCCAGCGCGACCTCGCCGCCAAGGGCGTCCACGTGGAGCTCGTCTGGAAGGGACCGCTGCGCGAGGACGACCGCGAGCAGCAGGTCCAGGTGGTCGAGTCCTTCGCGAGCCAGGGTATCGACGGGATCGTGCTCGCGCCGCTCGACGAGAAGGCGCTCGTGCGCCCGGTCGAGGAAGCGGCCCGCCTCAACGTCCCCACCGTGATCATGGACTCGGCGCTCGCGTCGGACCAGATCGTGAGCTTCGTCGCGACCGACAACTACAAGGGCGGCGAGCTGGGCGCCGACGCGCTCGGCCAGGCGATGAACGGCAAGGGCAAGATCCTGCTGCTGCGCTACGCGGAGGGCTCGGCGAGCACCACGGCCCGCGAGGCGGGCTTCCTGGCGCGGCGCGAGGCCGCCTGGCCCGGCCTGGAGCTCGTCTCTTCCGACCAGTACGCGGGCGCCACGCGCGACACCGCCAAGCGCGCCGCCGAGAACCTGCTGAACCGCTACGGCCGGGATCTCGACGGCATGTTCATCGTCAACGAGTCGTCCACCTCCGGAATGCTGCTCGCGCTGCAGGACGCCGGGCTCGCCGGCAAGGTCAAGTTCGTCGGCTTCGACTCCAACCAGGCCTTCGTCGACGCGATGCGCAAGGGCCAGATGCACGGCTTCGTGCTCCAGAACCCGTTCCGCATGTCCGGGCTCGCGGTCGAGGCGCTCATCGACCACCTGCAGGGCCGGCCCGTCGCCAAGCGGGTCGACACCGGGGTCTCGGTCGTGACCCCCGCGAATCTCGACGCCCCCGAGATGCAGGCCCTGATCAAGCCGCCCCTCGACCAGTACCTCAAGCCCAGCGAATGACGGCGGTCCTGCGCCTCTCCGGCATCGAGAAGCGCTTCGGCGCGACGCTGGCGCTCGACGCCGCGTCGCTCGAGGTGCAGCCGGGCGAGGTGCACGCGCTGCTGGGCGAGAACGGGGCCGGCAAGAGCACGCTGCTGTCCATCCTGGGCGGGCTCGTGCAACCCGAGTCGGGGACGATGCTGGTCGGCGGCGAGGCCTACGCGCCCCGCTCGCCGCGCGACGCGCGCGGCCGCGGCATCGCGCTCATCCACCAGGAGCTCTCGCTGTTCCCGCACCTGTCGGTGACCGAGAACGTGCTGATGGGCACGGAGCCGGCGCGGCGCGGGCTGTGGGACCGCGACCTGGCCCGACGCCGCACGCGCGAGGTGCTCGCCGAGTTCGGCCACCCCGACATCGACCCCGACGCGGTCGTGGGCCGGCTGCCGATCGGGGCGCGCCAGGTGGTCGAGATCTGCCGCGCGATCGCCACGCGGGCCCGCGTGGTGCTGATGGACGAGCCCACGAGCAGCCTGCCGCGAGGCGATGTCGAGCGGCTGTTCGCGCTCATCGGCCGCCTCTCGGCCGCGGGCGTCGCGGTCGTATACATCAGCCACTTCCTCGAGGAGACGCGCGCCGTGGCGTCGGCCTTCACGGTGCTGCGCGACGGCCGCACGGTGGGCTCGGGACCGCTCGCGCCCGTGGGCAACGACGAGATCATCGCGCTCATGGTCGGTCGAACCGTGAGCGAGCTGTTCCCGCGGCGCGAGCGCGTCGCCGCGGGCGACGTCGCGCTCGAGGTTCGGGGCCTCGCGGCTCCAGGCCTGCAGGAGGCCTCGT
>Ga0209341_10005833_pt1 | contig 11046 bp, 12 predicted proteins | sample RifCSP13_2_FD_184020 | JGI IMG/M metagenome (GOLD analysis project Ga0209341, IMG submission 184020) | Soil microbial communities from Rifle, Colorado - Rifle CSP2_sed 13_2 (SPAdes) (version 2) | ecosystem: Environmental > Terrestrial > Deep subsurface > Rock core/Sediment | place: Rifle...
CACCACGTCGAGCGGCGCGCGAATCTCTATCGCGCTCCGAATTGTTCGCGTTGTACGCAGGTCCACGCACGGCTACTCCGGTGACGACGGTTCGGAGGTTACGGCGGCCTCCCGATCCGACTCCAGGCTGGGGCGAACTTTACCCGACCGGACCGCCCAAAGGCGAATCCGTGTGGTCGAACCCGCTCAGCGGACCCGCCGCGCTCGCCGTCGCGCTCAGCGTGGGAGACGAACCTCGACGCTCGTCCCGTTGATGCGCACCGGGTAGTAGCGCAGCCGGCGAACCCGGGTCGCGGCCCTGGCCATGGCCTTGAGATCCGTCGGCTCTGGCCTGGCGCCTGTATCGGTCGGCGTCCATGGCAGGTGGTAACCGCCGTCGGCGTCGAGGCCACCGGTCGTCGGGAACTGGACGACGCTCCCGTCGCACAGGTCAAACCGGCCGCGGTGGAGCGGACAGGCGATGACGCAGCCCTCGAGCGTGCCCAGCGACAGCGGCGCCGACATGTGCGGGCAGCGGTCGTCGATAGCGCAAATGCCGCCTTCCCCGTGGATGAGCAGCACGTCGTGATCGCCGCGCGTCACCCGCAGCAGCGCGCCAGGCGGAAGATCGGCCAGGTCGGCGAGCGGCTCGAAATCGGCCGCGGCGGCGCCGATCGCGACCAGCCCCTGGGGAATCGCCATCAGCCGTGCGTCGCGGGCATCCATCAGCGCCATCTTATTGAGCGCGTCCGGAACTTAACCAATGGCACTACGCGTCACAACCTGTGCGTGGAATGCTCATCACGTGACTGGGGGTCCTGAGGGGAATCGGGCGATATTGGAGCACACGATGAACCGTCGACACATCTCACTCGCGGCGCTCGTCGCGCTGCTCACGCTGTTGATCGCGGCCTGTTCGGGGGCGACGTCGACACCTTTAGCGGACACTACCGGCCGTGACGCGTCGGAGGGCGGCGCGCCGACCGCCGCGCCCAAGCCGGGCAACGACTTCAACAGCGATAACGGGCTGCCCGACCAGCAGCAGCTGATCGTCTACACCGGCTCGCTCGACCTGGAGGTTGCCGACGTCGACGCCAGGGTCAGCCAGGCAGAAGCGCTGATCAGGAGCCTGGGCGGCCACGTCGCGGCATCGCGTGCCAGCGACACCGGCGACGGCAAGTCGGCCTACGTCACCTACCGCATCCCGGCGGCGCGCTGGACCGACGCGCTGAACGGCCTGAAGGGCCTGGCGACGCGCGTCATTGACGAGCAGACGTCCTCGGAGGACGTGACCGCGCAGGTGGTTGACCTCGACGCGCGACTGACAAACCTGCGCTCGACCGAGTCGGCGCTGCAGGGGATCATGACCCGCGCCACGACGATCACCGACGTGCTCAAGGTCCAGGCTGAGCTGACCCAGGTCAGGGGCGACATCGAGAGCCTGACCGCGCAGCGCGACCTGCTCCTCAATCGCGCCTCCCTGGCCACGCTTGAGGTCGGCTTCAACACGCCGCCGGTGACAGAGGTCACCCAGGCGTCGAGCGGCTGGGACCTGGGCAAGGAGATCGACGGCGCACTGGCGGCGCTGGTGCGCCTGGGCCAGGGCGTGCTCAGTCTGCTGATCTGGCTGGTCATCGTGGTCTTGCCGGTGGTCGTGCCGGTCATCGTCCTCCTCTGGATCGCCAACCGGCTCTGGCTGCGCTGGCGGCGAACGCCTGCCGTCATGGCCGAGGCCATCGCATCGGCTGGTCCCATGGGCCCAAGTGGCCCGATGGGCGCCGGTAGCCCGATGGGACAGGTCGGCCCGCCGGACGATTGAGCTTCCCCGTGTGACCATGTAGCGCGAAGTCCGGCGTCCGAACTCTTTGGCGGGCGCCGGCCCGGACTCGAGGGAGAGTCGATGCGCTTCGCGCTCATGACTGAGCCCCAGCAGGGGCTGAGCTACGCCGAGATCCTGGCCATCGCGCGCGCCGCGGAGGACGCCGGCTTCGAGGCCCTGTTCCGGTCCGACCACTACGCCAGCTTCCCCACGGGGGCCGGCCTGCCGACCACGGACGCCTGGGCTACGACCGCTGGGCTGGCGCGCGAGACGACGCGCATCGGCCTGGGGGTGCTGGTGTCGCCGATCACCTTCCGGGCGCCGGGCAACCTGGCCAAGGTCGTCGCCACGGTGGCCGAGATGAGCGGCGGCCGGGTGGAGCTTGGCCTGGGCGCGGGCTGGAACGAGCCGGAGCACAACCAGCACGGCCTCGCCTTTCCAGGCACCGGTGAGCGGTTCGACATGCTCGAGGAGCAGCTGGCGATCGTCCACGGCCTGTGGACGGAGCCCGACGGATGGAGCTACGCCGGCGCGCACTGGCAGGTGAGCGACGCCTTCTTCCGGCCGCGGCCGCCGGCGCCGGCGGGCAGGCGCCACCCGAATCTGATCGTGGGCGGCGAGGGCAAGCGGCGCATGGCTGCGCTGGTGGCCCGCTACGCCGACGAGATCAACATCACCTCGGCCACGCCGGCGTCGGCGGCGGCCGGGTACGAGCGCGTCCGGGCAGCCTGCCGCGCGATCGGCCGCGACCCGGCGGACGTGACCTGTTCGGCGATGACCGGCGTGCTGGTCGGCCGCGACGAGGCTGATGTCGAGCGGCGTGCCGCAGGCCTGCTGGCGAGCGTTGGCCGGCCCGGGCTCGACGCTGAGCGCTGGCTGGCGGAGCGGCGGCTGCGCTGGATCTTCGGCACGCCCGACCAGGCGCGTGCCCGCGTGGCTGAGCTCGCCGCTGCCGGCGTGCAGCGGGTGATGCTTCAGACCTTCCTGCCGCGCGACCTCGAGATGGTCGCGCTGCTGGGCGAGATCCTCCTGGACTAGCCCTCAGCGACCGGCGCCGCGCGCATTACTGCGGCGCTCTCCGCGTGGTGCTCGCGCCGCAGCGGGATCTCGTGCATCAGGACGCTGACGCCTGCCGCGACGAACGCGGCGATTACGCCCAGCCAGAGCGAGTTAGCGATCGCCAGCGAGAGCGCCTCGTAGATGCCGGCGACGATGTTCGTGATGAACGGCTCGACGAAAGGTCGGGCCTCTGCCGACAGCCCGTCGAGGATGCGCCCGCCCAGGTCGCCCACCGCGGCGAAGCTGTTCAGTTGCTGGCCGGCCGGAGCCAGCTGGCCGGCGAACTGGTCGATCTGCGCCTGGGGCACCCCGGCCGCCACGAGCTGGTGGCCGATCTGCAATGGCGCTTCGGTGCGGAAGGTGGAGCCGAAGATCGTGCCGGCCATGGCCAGACCTACGGCGCCGCCGATCTGACGGAAGAAGGTCAGGTTGCTGGTCGCCACGCCGAGCTGCCTCCACGGCACCGCGTTCTGGACGATGATCGTGAACACCGCGAAGGTCGGGCCTACGCCCAACCCTGTGATGAACTGCCAGACCCACAGGGCCGGCGGCGACGTGTCGGCGCGCAGCTGGGTTATCAGCAGCGTGCCAACGCCCAGCACCAGCAGAGCACCCACGGTCAGCCACTTGTAGCGGCCGGTGCGGCTGACGATCTGGCCCGAGGCGATCGAGCTCAGGATCAGCCCGCCCAGCAGGGGTAGAAGCTGGTAGCCCGACTCGGTTGGGGTGGAGCCGTTGACCACCTGGTACCACAGCGGCAGGTAGAGGATCGCGCCGAAGAAGCCGAAGCTGGCCAGGAACGTGGCCACGATCGAGACCGCGTAGGTCCGGTTGCGGAACAGGCCCAGGGGCACGATCGGCTCGGCGGCGCGCGATTCGATGAAGAGGAACACGCCGAAGAGGGCCAGGCCGACCAAGATCAGCCCGCCGACCCACGGATCGGCCCATTCAAGGGTCTGCTTGTTGGTCAGGCCGACCAGGATCGGCACCAGGGCGGCGGTGAAGACGGCCACGCCAAGGTAGTCGACCTTGCGGCTGATGTTGGCGGTATGGAGCGCCGGCAGCAGGCGCCAGATGATGAACAGGGCGACGGCACCAATGGGCAGGTTGACGAAGAACACCCAGTGCCAGCTGAGATGCTCAGTCAGGTAGCCGCCCAGAGCCGGGCCGATGATCGCGGAGATGCCGAAGACCGCTCCGAACAGGCCCTGGTAACGGCCACGCTCGCGCGGGGTGAACAGGTCCCCGATGACCGCCAGTGCGATCGGGAAGAGGGCGCCCGCGCCAAGGCCCTGGATGCCGCGGAAGACGATCAGCTGGACCATGTCGCCGCTGAACCCGGACAAGGCCGAGCCGAGCAGGAACAGGAAGATGCCGAACAGGAGCAGGTTCTTGCGCCCGAACTGGTCCGACAGCTTGCCGTAGATCGGCCCGGTGATGGTCGACGTCAGCAGGTAGATCGTGACCACCCACGTGTACAGGTCGATGCCGCGGAGCTCGGTCAGGATGCTCGGCATGGCCGTGCCCACGATCGTCTGGTCAAGCGCCGAGAGGAACAGCCCGAGCAGGATCGCGAAGAGGATCTCCATCCGCGCCCGGTGATCGATCTGGAGGGGAGCGGTGTCGGGCTGCGCCTGGGGGCTCTCGGCGGCCCCTGTTGGGGGCTTGGATTCCATGGTCAGGCGGGGACTCCTTCGCTATCGAGTGACTCGGCAATGCGGCGCAGCGCCGCGAATATCTGGAGGGCCCGCTGTTGCTGGGCGGGATCCAGGCGCGCTAGCAACTGAGCCAGCGCGCGCCGCCGGACGAGATCGATCTCCTCTACGGCCGCGCGTCCGGCGGCGGTCGGCGCGACGGTGACCACGCGCCGGTCGTCGTCATCACGACCGCGCTCGACCAGGTCGTGCTCGACCATGCGCTCGACGATCCCGGTCACGTTGGGCAGCGACACGTCGAGCTGGTCGGCAAGCTGGCCCATCGTCTGCGGCGAGTCGCACGACAGCAGGTAGAGGACCTGCATCTGGGTCGAGCTGACCGCGCGCAGGCAGCCCTCCCGGGCGACCGCGCGCCGCTGGCGCGCGATGAGTGGCGCGAGCTGATCGAGGATCTGCTCGACGATGTCAGGAGCGGCGACGGTCAAAGTGGTTCAGGCCAACTAAATAGTTCATGCAGCGTTCAGCATTATGGCCACGCCCCGCGGACACGTCAAATGCGCCTCTGGGACACCCGACCTATCCGACGCGGCGGCCAGTAGCGCAGCCACGGCCGACCGATCACCGCTTCCCGGGCAACCGGGCCCAGCCACTCCGATTCGGGCGCGTGGGCGGCGTGGTCGCCGGCGAGCATCAGCCCGTCCGCGCGCGATGCGGCCACGCGCTTGATCAGCAGCCGCTCGGTCGCGCGCGGATCACGCGCCAGGACCAGGTCGCCCACTTGGGGTGCTGCCCTGACGTACCCGCCCAGATCAACGACGAGCCAGTCGCCGTCGCGCAGCGTCGGCTCCATGCTGTGACCGGCGACGGCGACGCGCCGCCAGCGGGGCACGGGGCGGCGAATCGGCGCCTAGGCGGCTGCGGCCTGCATCCGGGTGGCCGTGGCACCGCCCGTCTCGCGCCACATGTGGTCGATCTTGTCGATCAGGTCGAGCAGCTTCTGTGCCTCCGCGATGTCGAGCGAGCGCTTGACCAGCGATGCCTGCTTGGCCGCCTTCCAGCACGTCTCATGCAGCGTCGGGAACTTCTCGAGGTGCTCTGGCTTGAAGTAGTCGTGCCACATGACGTCGATGTGGTGCTTGGCCAGCTCGGCCCGCTCCTCCTTGACCACGATGCAGCGGGCGCGGAAAAGCTCGTCGTTCGAGGCCGCGTACTTCTCGATGATGCGGTAGCACGACTCAGCCTCGATGCGCGCTTGCTGCGGGTCGTAGATGCCGCACGGGATGTCGCAGTGGGCATGGGCGGTCGCGCGAGGGGCGAGCGCGCGTGTGAACAGGTTCATTCAGGTCGTCTCCTTGTGCTTTCAGCGACCATTCTGCGCCAGCGTGCCGCACGGCGTGCGCGTCGCGCCTCGCCGCCTAGGATTCACGCTCGTGCCAAAAGAGCTGATGGACGTCCTCACCTCGCGTCGGCGGCTGATCGTCGACGGCGTGGGCATGAGCGCCTCTGCGGTCGGGTTCGGCCTGGTCTACGGCCTGTCATGCCGCGCGGCGGGCTTCTCGCCCCTCGAAGCGGGCGCGATGAGCACCTTCGTCTTCGCCGGCGCGTCGCAGTTCGCGGCCGTGGGCTATGTCGCCGGCGGATTCTCGTGGCTGGGCGTAGTGCTGCTGACCGCGTTCATCAACGCGCGTCACTTCCTCTACTCGGCCGCGCTCGCGCCCTATCTCGTCAACCGGCCGCGTGTCGAGCGGGCGCTGATGGCGCACGTCCTGACCGACGAGTCCTTCGCGCTCGCGATCGCCCATTTCCGGCGCATCGGCCGGGGCGATGCGTTCGGCTACTGGTGGGCAGCGGTTGCGGTCGTGTTCATCCCGTGGAACCTGGCCACGCTGGCGGGGGTGCTCATCGGCGGCGCGATCCCCGACCCGTCTCTGTTCGGCCTCGATGTGATCTTCCCCGCGGCGATGGCCGGCCTGGCCGTGGGCTTGATCAGCGGCCGGCGCGAGGTTGTCGCGGCGCTCGCGGGGGCGGTCGTCGGGGTCGCCCTGGCGCTGGCGGTCGACCCGGCCGCGGGCCTGATTGCGGGCGGTCTGCTCGGCCCGATACTGGCTATGGCGGCGGTCCGCCGGCCGTCGCCCGCAGACGAGCTGAGCTTGCGGCCGGCTCCAGGCAAGGCGCCACCAGAATGAGCGTCGCCCTGGTGTGGCTGGCACTGCTGATGGGCGCGGCGACGTACCCGTGGCGTGTGATCCCGCTGCTGGCGCCTGGCATCGACCGGCTGCCGCCGACCGTGCGCGAGTACCTGCGCCTGGTTGGCCCGGCGATGCTGGCGACGCTTGCCGCGGTCAGCCTGGCTGTTGCAGTCGACCCGACGAGCAGGGCGCGCAGCCTGCACGTTGGACCGGAGTGGCTCGCCGTTGCGGCGTGCGTCGTGTTGGTCGCCGCGCGGCGCGGCCTGCTGCTTGGGCTGATCGTAGCCGCTGGGTTGATCGCTGGGCTGCGAGCGTTGAACCTCGCCTAGAAGGGTCGGGCCCTTAGTGGCCCCAGATGAGCGTCGGCAGGGCGAGGCTGATCGACAGCACGGTGATGGCGATCGTCGCTCGGTCGCGGCCCAGGCGCGAGACGAGCAGCGCGCCGGGGATCATCGGCGCGATCGAGCCCACGAACAGCGGCACCACGATCCACCAGTTGGGGACGACGTTGTGGAACGCGGTCTGGGCCGTCAGGAAGCCGACCACCGCCGCCGCTGCCATGAACACCCGCGCGAAGAGCGACGAGCCGATCGCCTGGGCCGGGTCGATGCGACTCAGAATGAGCAGCTTGACCCCGATCGGACCCCAGCCGGCGCCGGAGATGCCAGACGAGAAGCCTGCGGTCAGGCCGATGCCGGCGACGCGGCCGCTGGGGATGTCATCGTTCGATCGAACCTTCCCCAAACCGGACAGGCGCAGGGTAGCCAGCACGAGCAAGCCGACCAGCACGATCATCGCCGACACCAGACGCGCGATGACATCCTTGGGCAGGGCGGCGGCAAAGAACGGCCCGATGAAGGCGCCGATGACGCCGCCGATCAGCAGCGGCAAGGCGACGTTGCGCGAGAAGTTGCCCAGCCGGTAGTGCGAGCCTGCCGCGAGCGGGATGACCAGCACCTGCAGGAAGAGCGACACCGCCGCGGCAAAGCGCGCGTCGACACCCAGCAGCAGCAGGCCGGGCACGAGCACGCCCCCGTACACGCCGATGGCCGTGGACGACAGTCCTGCGGCAACGGCGACGAGGGTCGAGAAGACGATCACCGACGTCTCTTCCGGCGGAGCCGCGAAAACGGTCACCGCCACGACCGCCAGCGCGACAAGCGGCACGGCGATGCCGATCACCAGCGTTCGCGGCCTGATGCCGATGCGCGCGGCCAGGCGCGCCAGCATCGAGGGCCGGACTGCAGCTCCGCCGGGCGCGCGAATATCGGCCTGGCGTTGCCCGCCCAAGTCAGACATTGGGCGCTATACTACGTTGAACCCACAATACTGACAATCTCCATCGTCTTAGTGGTGATTGAACCCCAATCCGTGAGGCCAAAGTTCCCTGTGATCCCGCTTGAATCGGCGCCCGAGGTCGTGGCGCGCGGCAACCTGAGCCACCTCGACGCGCTCGAGGCCGAGTCCGTCTTCATCATGCGTGAGGTCGCCGCCGAGTTCGAGCGGCCGGTCCTGCTCTTCTCCGGCGGCAAGGATTCGATCGTGCTCCTGCGCCTGGCCGAGAAGGCCTTCCGACCGGCGCGCTTCCCGTTCCCGATCATGCACATCGACACCGGCCACAACTTCCCGGAGGTGCTCGAGTTCCGCGATCGCCGCGTGGCCGAGCTCGGCGAGCAGCTCATCGTCGCGTCGGTCCAGGAGTCGATCGACAAGGGCCGGGTCAAGGAAGAGCCGGGCAATCCGTCGCGCAACCGGTTGCAGACGACGACCCTGCTCGACGCCATCGCCGAGCGTCAGTTCGATGCCGTGTTCGGCGGGGCGCGGCGCGACGAGGAGAAGGCCCGTGCCAAGGAGCGCGTCTTCTCGCTGCGCGACGAGTTCGGCCAGTGGGAGCCCAAGAGCCAGCGGCCCGAGCTGTGGAGCCTGTACAACGGCAAGATCCGCAAGGGCCAGCACATGCGCGTCTTCCCCATCTCCAACTGGACCGAGATGGACGTCTGGCAGTACATCGAGCGCGAGAAGGCAGAGGTGCCGTCGATCTACTTCGCCCACGAGCGCGACGTCTTCCGGCGCGACGGGATGTGGCTGGCCACGAGCGAGTTCCTGCCCAACACCAGTGACGAGGAGATCCAGCGCATGACCGTGCGCTACCGGACCGTGGGTGACATGACCTGCACCGGCGCGGTCGACTCTCCCGCGGCGACAGTCCAGGACATCATCATCGAGGTCGCGGCCGCGCGCATCACAGAGCGCGGCGCGACCCGCGCGGATGACTCCTTCAGCGAGACCGCCATGGAAGACCGCAAGCGCGAGGGCTACTTTTGATGGATCTGCTGCGGTTCTCAACGGCCGGATCGGTCGACGACGGCAAGAGCACTCTCATCGGCCGGCTGCTGTACGACTCGAAGGGCATCTTCGAGGATCAGCTGGCGGCGATCGAGCGCACCAGCCGCCGGCGCGGCTACAACCAGGTCGATCTGGCGCTGCTGACTGACGGCCTGCGTGCCGAGCGCGAGCAGGGCATCACGATCGATGTCGCCTACCGCTACTTCGCCACGCCGCGGCGCAAGTTCATCATCGCCGACACGCCCGGTCACGTTCAGTACACGCGCAACATGGTCACCGGCGCGTCCACGGCGGACCTCGCGATCGTGCTCATCGATGCCCGCAGGGGCGTCCTCGAGCAGTCGCACCGGCATGCCTTCATCGCCACGCTGCTGGGCATCCCCCACCTGGTTGTCGCGGTCAACAAGATGGACCTGGTCGGCTATTCGGAGGATGTCTACGAGAACATCCGCGGCGAATTCGCCGCCTGGGCCCAGAAGCTCGACGTGCATGACATCCAGTTCATCCCGATGTCGGCGCTGCACGGCGACAACGTCGTCACCCGCTCGCTGGCCATGCCGTGGTACCAGGGGCCGTCACTGCTGTACCACCTCGAGCACATCTACATCGGCTCTGACCGCAACCTGATCGACGCCCGCTTCCCGGTTCAGCTGATCATCCGGCCGCAGACCGACGCGCACCACGACTACCGCGGCTATGCCGGCCAGATCGCCGCCGGCGTGTTCCGCAAGGGCGACGAGGTGACGGTTCTCCCGTCCGGCCACAAGACGCGCATCAGGCGCATCGAGACGATGGACGGCGAGCTCGAGGCGGCAAGCCCTCCAATGTCGGTGTCGATCCTGCTCGAGGACGACATCGACATAAGCCGGGGCGACATGATCTGCCGGCCGCACAACAAGCCGACCGTCGCCAACGAGTTCGACGCCATGATGTGCTGGATGACGGACGCTCCGCTGCGGGTGGGCGGGCGCTACACCCTGAAGCACACCACGCGCACCGTTCGCGCCCTGGTTGATGACCTCCGCTACCGGATCGACGTCAACACGCTCCACCGAGACCAGGGCGCCGACCAGCTCGGCCTGAACGAGATCGGCCGAATTCGGCTCCGCACCAGCGCACCGCTGCTGCTCGATCCGTACGACCTGTCGCGCACCACCGGCGGCTTCATCCTGATCGACGAGACGTCGCAGGACACGGTCGGCGGCGGGATGGTCATCCACGCCGGTCCGGAGCAGCAGGAGCTGCCGGCCGATTCTGCCCTCGAGGGCGTGCTCGATGACGTCGAGGTGCCCGTCGCGGCCTGATTCGCGGCCGACACCCGCCGTAGAATCGGTTTCCCATGACGCATAGGGGTGAGCTGTTCGGGGAGAGCCCACAGGCGTGCCCGTTCCTGGCCCTCGAGCTGGATCGGGATCGCCGCGCCGACAAGCCCGACTACCGCCACCGCTGCTTCGCCGAGCCGACGCCCCAGCCGCGGGCCATCGCGCACCAGGAGGCGTACTGCCTGTCGGCCGATTTCCCGGCCTGCCCCATCTTCCAGGGCTGGGCGATGCGCGCGGCGGCCCAGCCCGTGCCGGTGCCAGCGGGGTACGAGGGTCGCGGCGCAAGCTCGACGGGCGCCGTCGGGGCCGGACTGGCCGCCGCCGCAGCCGCACAGCCGCCGGTTCAACCACCCAGCCAGGCGCCGCTCCCCGCCGACCTGGCGCCGGTCGTGCCCGCCCCGGGCGAGCAGTGGCCGAGCGAGGCCTTCACGCCGCTCGAGCCTGACGATGCGCCGCGCCAGATGGCGGCGTTCGATGCGTCGCTGCCCGACGATGCACCGGCCGGCAGCTTGGAGCCGGAAGGAGCCGCCCTTGACCTGCCGCCGATCCCACCGCCGCTGCCTGCCGCCTGGTCGTCCGCGAATCGACCGGCCGCCGAACCGGACGACGCGCCGGTCCCGGGCTTCCTCGCCGGGCGGAGCGGGCGCGAGCCGCTGCGTCCGCGCGCCGCGCGACCA
>Ga0209341_10005834_pt1 | contig 11046 bp, 14 predicted proteins | sample RifCSP13_2_FD_184020 | JGI IMG/M metagenome (GOLD analysis project Ga0209341, IMG submission 184020) | Soil microbial communities from Rifle, Colorado - Rifle CSP2_sed 13_2 (SPAdes) (version 2) | ecosystem: Environmental > Terrestrial > Deep subsurface > Rock core/Sediment | place: Rifle...
CGTGGAAGAGGTGGCCGGTCACGGCACCCACGGTTGTGACTATCTGCTCACCGTCGACATGGAGATGGAGCCGGTGCCTGGGTATCGCTACGCCAACTGGGAGCTGGGCTACGGCGATTTCCACATGGTTCCCGACCTATCCACTTTAAGGGTGGCAGCCTGGCTCGACCGCACCGCCTTCGTTCTCTGTGACCTCGAGGACCCCACAAGCCACGACCTGGTGGCGGTGGCGCCCCGCACCATCTTGCGCCGCCAGATCGAGAGGCTGGCCGGGACGGGGCTCCAGGCGATGGCTGGTTCGGAGCTCGAGTACTTCCTCTACGAGAACGACTACCGGGAGGCGGCCGAGCGCAAATACCACCAGCTCACCCCGGCCGGGTGGTACATCGAGGACTACCACCTGCTCCAAGGAACACGGGAGGAGTCGTACAACGCCGTGATCCGCCGCCATCTGCGCGACTCGGGAATCCCGCCGGAGAGCTCCAAGGGCGAGTGGGGTCGGGGCCAGCACGAGATGAACATCCGTTATGCCGACATCCTCACCATGGCCGACCGCCACACCACCATGAAGCTCCTGATGAAAGACACCGCCGAGCAGCAGGGCCGGTCGATCACCTTCATGGCCAAGCCCGACATGAGCGAGGCCGGCTCCTCCTGCCACGTGCACGTCTCGTTGTGGAAGGACGGTGTCAATGCCTTCGTCGGCGAGCAGGCGGCGGGGCCCATTCGGGTGTCCGACACCTTCCGCTGGTTCCTGGGAGGGTGGATGACTCACTTCAACGACGTGATGGCGCTTTACGCCCCCACCATCAACTCCTACAAGCGCTACCAGGACGCCTCCTGGGCCCCCACCCGGGTCGCCTGGAGCTACGACAACCGCACCGCCGGTTTTCGGATTGTCGGCAGCGGCTCCAGCCTTCGCATCGAATGCCGCATCCCGGGTGCCGACACCAACCCCTACTTGGCCTACGCGGCAGTCCTGGCCTCCGGAATGGACGGCATCCACAACCGAATCGAACCCCCCCCCATCTTCTCGGGCGACGTCTACCAAGCTGCCGAGCTCCCCCGGGTGCCTTACACCCTACGGGACGCAACCGACGGGTTCGCCTCCTCCCAGTTCGTCAAGCAGGCCTTCGGGGAGCTGGTGCAAGAGCACTACACCCACTTCTTCCGGGTGGAACAGAAGGCCTTCGACAACTCGGTCACCGACTGGGAGCGGTGGCGCTACTTCGAGCGGATCTGACATGGGACGCCTGGAAGGCAAAGTGGCCCTTATCACGGGTGCCGGGTCGGGCATTGGACGCGAATCGGCGCTCTTGTTCTCCTCCGAGGGAGCAGCAGTGCTGGTCGTGGACTTGAACCTGGAGGCGGCCCACGACACGGTGCGGGACCTGGAAGGAAAGGCCGTCGCGGTCGGAGCCGATGTCTCGAAAGACGCCGATTGCCGTTCCATGGTGGAACAGGCGGAGCAGCATTTCGCCAAGCTCGACGTGATGTTCAACAACGCCGGGATCATGCACTCCGCCGATGACGACGCCACCAACACCTCCGAAGAGGTATGGGACCTCACGATGAACGTCAACGCCAAGGGGGTGTTCCTCGGCTGCAAATACGGCATACCGGCGCTGCGCCGAGCGGGGGGGGGATCGATCATCAACACGGCTTCCTTCGTGGCCGTGATGGGTGCCGCCACTCCCCAGGTTGCCTACACCGCGTCCAAGGGGGCGGTACTGGCGATGACCCGAGAGTTGGCAATCGTTCATGCCCGCGAGAACATCCGCATCAACGCCCTGTGCCCGGGACCCTTACACACCCAGCTGTTGATGAAGTTCCTCGACACCGAGGAGAAGAGGGAGCGCCGGCTGGTCCACATTCCCATGGGCCGCTTCGGGGAGGCGAAGGAAATGGCGAAGGCGGCCCTCTGGCTGGCCTCCGACGAGTCCTCTTTTACCACCGGTTCGACGTTCCTCGTCGACGGCGGAATCAGCGCGGCCTATGTGACCCCGACCTAGGGTCATCTAAGCTTTCGACGGGACCGACCAAAACGCAACCGCCGGTCGTACGCGCCAACAGGTGGCGCGGATTGTCGGAAGTTGGCCACCGGCGCCGATGGTGCCGGACCCTCTACTCTGTCCTGCCAGCACAGGAGGGAGCTTGGCCATAAGGCGAGCCCTGGCGGTTGGCATCATCGTGGTCGTCGGTGCGTGCAGTGGGACGCCGGCGCAGACAACCACCATCCCTCTGTCGAGCACCACCACGACCGAGCCAACAACTACTACCACGACCGAGCCAGAGCCTCTCACGGCCAAAGAGGCGTTCGACCTGGTCTCACCGGCCCTCGCCTTCGTCGAGACCGAACTCGGCACGGGCAGCGCGGTCTTGCTTCCAAATGAGAAAGTAGTCACGAACGCCCACGTGATGTGGCCCTACGAGTCCGGAAGGGTTGTGTTCCCGGATGGCACCGAGATACTCGACGCACCGGTGGTGGCATGGGACTTCATGGCCGACCTGGCCGTGCTCGACATCTCCGACGCCGATTCGCTCCCCGAGCCACCGGTATTCGCCGACGGGACCGAGCTCTCCAACGGCACGCCGATGTTTCTGATCGGCTACCCCGCCGAGAGCGAGCGGTTCCCTACGCCCACCATCACCCAAGGAGTGCTGTCCCGACTGCGGGCGTGGAGCGAGGCAGACCTCGTCTATCTGCAGACCGATGCCACGATCGTCGGAGGTCAGTCCGGAGGCGCCCTGGTCTCCGAGGAGGGCGAGATAATCGGAATCTCCGGATTGGGACTGGAGGAGTTCGCCCTGGCGCTCGCGGGGACTACGGTGCTCGACAGGGTCGAGCGTTTGCTGGCGGGAGAGGACGTGGCCGGCCTTGGCGATCGCCGCCTTCCGCTGTTGGGGGGGGGTCAGACAAGCGTCACGGCCAGCGTACCTCATTTCGTCGCCGAAGCCGTCTGGATCCTGCTGGGCGAGAACGGCACCACCTTCGAGGCCACCGCCTCCAGCTCGGCGGACATCGCCGTTGCGCTGATTGCCCCCGACGGGGTGGTCGAGGCATCGGTCGATGACACATCTGTCGGCGACGAGTTCTTGAGTGTCGAGTTGGTGCTAAACGGGCCGTATTTCCTGGCCGTGTCTCCTTTCACCTCCGGGGAGGCCAAATTCACCGTCACCAGCACCAATGAGTTGCTGCCATTCCCCGACCCCGATCATGGGCAGGCCCTGGAGGTGGATCACGTCTACTCCTTCAACGGCGACTATCCGGGAGACCTCGACTGGTTCACGATTGAGCTCGAGGCCGGCCAGAGCATCGTCGTCAGTGTCAGCTCCACCAACATCGACCCGGCGGTACTCATCGATCGCCAGGACAACCTGGGAGAGCCACTCGCCAGCGACGACGACTCCGGCGGGGGGGTGCTGGGGACGGACGCCGAGGCCTCCTACACGGCCGAGGAGGCCGGCACGTACTTGATCTCGGTCGTTGATACGACCCAGTTCGGCCCGGGTGGCTACATCATCTCCATCGAATCCGCATAGGACTCAACGCCCCTTTCTCATGACGCAGGGGGACGTTGCCCCTGACAACCGGCCCTTCCCTGGCGTCGGGTCAAGCCTTACCATTTCGGGGATGACTGGTGTAGTGAAGAAACTTTCGACGGCCGCCGCCCTGGGCGGGGCGGCCCTGGGCGGGGCGGCCCTGGCCGCCGAGGCCCTCTACGCCGGCCGACGGGACCTCCCGACCTTCGAAGGGTTCGACGCCTCGGGCGAGATTGGCGACCCTGCCAAGCCGCCGCTGCGCATCCTGGTGGTGGGAGACTCGGCGACCACCGGCCCGGGTTTGTCAGATCCCGATGAGATCTGGATCAGGGTCCTCGCAGCGCGACTTAGCGACCGGTTCTTCGTGCGCATCACCTCGCTGGCGGTGGGCGGAGCCAGGTCGGCCGACGTTCTCACGGGTCAGGTTCCCGCGGCCATCGATCGCGACGCCGACATGACCTTCGTAGCTGTCGGAGTCAACGACATGCTGCGCGGCGTGCCGTTGGCGGTGTACGAAACCAACCTGGATGCCATCGTGGTCGCCCTCAAACCATTCACACGCCTGTTGGTGGTGGTGGGAATGGGCGACCTCGGTACGATCCCCCGGCTTCTGACCCCTCTCGATCTCATCGTCCGGCGCCGGGGCCGGCAAGGCGACATGGTGGCGGCGCGGGTGGCGGAACGCCGGGGGGTGGTGAAGCCGAACATGTGGGCGCTTACCACCCAACAATTTCGCACCAACCCGGCCATCTGGGCCCCAGATCTTTTCCATCCTTCGGCAGTCGGACACCGGGTTTGGGCTGACGCTGCCTGGGTCACTATCGAGCCGTATCTCGACTCGCTCTCCTGAGCCTTTTGGCGGGTCTTTCGGCCCTACAAACAACCCCTACGGCGGCGCGACATTCGTGCCGTCTGAGGAGGTTTCTGTGGTCATTTCCGAATCCAAGACGAGTGTGCCCGCCGTACGAAAGAGGGTGTTGGGCACGGTGGTTGTGTCTATTTTCGTCGCGCTGATCGTGGCGATGATCGGGCGCCGCATCTTCACAAAGGAGCGCTGACATGGTTACTCAGCATGAGCCGCCTCAAGTTGAAGCATCTCCGGTCAGGAGGCTGACCCGTAGCCGCAGTGACAAAGTCGTTGCGGGCGTATGTGGGGGACTCGGTCGATACTTCGCCATCGATACCGTCTGGTTCCGGATTGCTTTCGTGGCGCTGGCTTTGGGGGGCGGCGCCGGAGTCTTGCTATACGTCATTGCGTGGATCGCGATGCCGGAAGATGGCAACGAATCGCGCTTAGTGGGGGTCGGGTCCGCTAAAGCCGCACCTATCGCGGGAATCGTCCTGCTGGCGGTAGGACTCGTCCTCCTCCTCGACAATGTCACGCCGTGGGCCGGGCGACTCTTCTGGCCGGCAGCGGTCGTGGCTGTAGGTCTTGTGTTGTTGCTGGGAGGTCGTCGTGACTGATTTGCTGGACAAACCGACCAAGGAAACTCCGCCCGCCCGTCGCTTGCAGTACGGCCGCATGGTGGCGGGCGTGGGATTGGTGGGGGCGGGGCTGTTGTGGTTCCTGGACCGGATCGACGCCCTGACCGTCCGGCCGGCGTACCTATGGGCTGGTGCACTGATTGTTGTCGGAATAGCTCTCATGGTTGGGTCCTTCGAACGAGAGCACCCTGGTCTGGTCGTACTCGGAGTCTTCGTCACCATCGGGGCCCTGCTGGCCGCCCTGGGCGCACCGGATGGCTTCCGGGGTGGGTTCGGTGACCAGCGGATCCGGGTCACCTCGATGGAAGACCTCGAAGAGAGCTACGCGGTCGCAGCCGGGAAGCTGGTTGTCGACCTCAGTGATCTGGAAGTGGTCGGCGAAGCGGCAGTAGAGGTAGACGTCACCATGGGTGAGATGCGCGTCATCTTGCCGCCGAGAACCGAGGTGAAGGTGGTGGCGGAGGCCGGAGCCGGAGAGCTCGTCCTTTTCGGTCAGAGTTACAGTGGGCTGGGCGTAGGGCGAACCTACCAGTCCCCCGACTTCGAGAGGCAGCCGAATCGAATCGTCCTCGACGCCTCGGTCGTGATGGGCAAGTTGGAGGTGTCGAGATGAGAAGGTTCCATGCCGCCACTTTCGTCAGTGGCCTGGTCTTCACCGCCCTTGGTGCGGGGCTCGCCGCCGAGTCGGCCGGATGGTGGACCTTCCGGCTCCGTGACCTGGGCCTGGTCCTGCCGATCGTCCTCATCGTCATCGGGCTGACGATTCTGGCGGGCACGTTGGGAAGGCGGGTGAACGCCAAGCCGCTTTGAGCGACTTCAGAATGAATATCGCCTCAGGCGGGGCCTCGGCCGCGTCTGACCGGTAGGGCCTGAGGGGCTCTCGTCTCTGGAGGATCGTACCCGCCATGCCCAATGCAGGTCCAACCCGGCCTGCCAAGTAGTCGGGACCGGCTTCACGTCGATCATCGACATCACGTTTGGAGCTGGCGTCATGTACGTGGTCGACGAAGCCGGATTTCTGGCGGCAGAGTTGGGTGCGCCAACCACCGGCACCGTTAATGCCTGTTCGGTCGGCGTGACGATCAGGGTGCTGGCCGGCGCGGTTGCCCATCCCCACCGCTGCCACCGGTGGGAAGGACGAAACCGTTTGGGCAACCATCCTGTCGTTGGTGCCGGGTTCGGCGGCGGTGGTGCCACTCAACTGATCAAGTAATCGAGGACCATCATCCCGAGCACTGCCGCCGACGAGGCGCTTGACTCGGGGTGGTGGAGATCTCGGAGGCGTTGCTGAGGGTGGCCGCTGCACGGGTGGCCATCCTCGGCACGGTCACACCCGACGGACGGCCTCATCTCGTTCCCATCACCTTCGCACTACTCCCCGCCAACTTGGAGGGGGATCCCGGCTCACTTCGCCCGGAGGCCTCGAAGCCGGTGGTCGTCAGCGCCGTCGATGACAAGCCGAAGCGAAGCAGACGGCTGCAACGCCTGGCCAATCTCGCCGCCCACGCCCAGGCATCGGTGCTGGTCCACAACTACGAGGACGACTGGAGCCGGCTGTGGTGGGTCCGGCTCGAAGGAGGCGCCGAGGTCCTCGAGCAGGACGAGGCCGGCGTTGCCGCTCTTGCCGCCAAGTATGCCTATTACTTGAAGCGACCGCCCTTCGGTCCCTTCGTCCGCATCACCGTCGAATCGATCAGGGGCTGGTCGTCGGCTCCCTAACATCGAGGCGGTGACCGCCGTCCGCCGCCGGCTATCCATCACACTCTTTGCCGGGGCAGGTCTTGGAACCACCGGATACATCGCCGCGGTGACGGTCTCCACTTTGGCCGTCCAAGACATCACCGGTTCGGCGCTGCAATCCGGCCTCCCCTCGGCACTGGCGACGGCGGGCAGTGCCATCGGTACCAACGCGATGTCGTGGCTGGTGCCACGGCTCGGTCGTCGCAACGGGCTCATGCTCGGCTACCTGCTCTCGGCCCTCGGTGCCGCCCTGGCGGTGTGGGCGACCTCGGAGCGGCGTCTGTGGGTCCTCATGGTCGCCATGTTCTTCACCGGCTTCGGTCAGGCTTCCGGTCATCTGGCTCGGTATGCCGCCGGCGACATGTACCCGCTGGAGAGACGGGCCGGCGCCATTTCCCTGATCGTCTGGGCCGGCACCATTGGATCGGTGGCCGGGCCTGCCCTCCTCGATGTCTCGGCTCGAACGGCATCGAGAATGGGCCTTCCTGACCTGGCGGGCGGCTACCTGGCTACCGCCGTTTTCATGACCCTGGCCTTCGCTATCTATGCCGTCGCTCTCCGACCCGATCCGGCCAGCCTGGTGATCGACGAGACTCCGAGGCTCGGCGGAGGCCCGATTCGTGTGACAGAGGCTCTGACGAGGCCGAACGTTCGCCTGGGTCTCCTTGCTCTGGTGATCGGCCAGGTGGTGATGGTCCTGATCATGACCGGGACGCCCATTCACATCCGCAACCACGGCCACGGGCTCGACATGGTCGGGCTGGTGATAGGTGGCCACACGTTCGGTATGTTCGCCTTTTCTCCTTTGACCGGTCGGCTCGCCAATCGCTTTGGCCGTATTCCCGTGATCATGGCCGGACAGATCGTGTTGCTGACCGCGGCGGTCATCGCCGCGATCACTCCGGTACAAGCGACGAATGTGCTGGTGGCTGCCCTCTTCCTGCTCGGGTTGGGATGGAACCTGGGCTTTGTCTCCTCGAGCGCTCTCATCTCCGAAGGCCTCGCACCGGAGGTCCGGGCTCGCGTGCAAGGCCTCGTCGACAGTGCCACCTGGGCCTCCTCGGCGCTGGCGGCAGTGAGTTCGGGAGCGTTGCTATCGGTGGGCGGTTTTCAGCTTCTCACGATGCTAGGGGCCGCCTTGGTATTGCTGCCCGCCTGGGCGGTGCTGCGCCTTCGTCGACTCGTGGCGGTCAGGGCGACGGTGTGAGGCCGGCGGGAAAGCCCCACCAGGCGTTCATCACCTGTCGGAGATCGACCGCCCATTCTCTCACGATCCAACTGTCGGGGAGATAGGGCCCGGCCAGCAGGAACAAGGTCATCCCAGACAACACCACCGCTGCGACACGCACGATCAAACGCATGGCTCCACCCAAATACACCCGGACTCGGTGGCAAGACGATGCATCGTGACATCATGATCCTCGAACGGCAGCCTGGCAAGCAGGCGGCGATCCAAGGTCACCCCCACCAGCGTCGCCCGCGGCATCTTCTCCAGCAATCGGTCGTAATAGCCTTTGCCGCGACCGAGTCGGTGGCCGCACCCGTCGAAGGCCAATCCCGGCACCAGCGCCGCCGCGATCCGGTCGGGATCTATCTCCGCGCTGCCGGCCGTTGGTTGGTGAAACCCGAGGAAGTGAACCTCCTTCGGGGCGTCGTAGGGGTGAATCGTCAGATCACCGACCTCGGGAGTTCGAGTGGTTACCCATTCGAGATCCACCAGAGCTCGAGTCAAGTTTTCCAGGTCGATCTCCCCGGGCATGGCCATGTAGGTCAGCACCACGGTGCCGGGCGGCCAGGCGGACAACCACTCACCGAGGTGGACCAACAGTGAAGCATTCTCACCAGAAGTGACCGGCGGCAGGCTCCTCGCCCATCGCCGCGACGCCGCCTTGCTGGGCTGGGGGTCATCGACCGGGTGTGACTCGCTCACTGCTCCCAGCGTACGGGTTACCCTCGTCCAAGATGCGACTGCTCCTGGTCCCATTTCGGACTTTGGCCACGTTGCTCTCGGGGTTCCTGGCCACATTGGTTTTCGCTCCGCTGGCCATCGTCGTCGGAAGGGCCCGACGAGACAGCCCCTGGATCGACCGTTTCGCCCGCTCCTGGAGCCGGGCGTGGCTGGCGCCGGCTGGGTGCCGCCTCGAGGTGAGCGGTCGGGAGAACGTCGACACCACCAAGTCCTACGTTGTGGTTGCCAATCACCTTTCCAACTTTGACGTCATGGCCTGTTTCCTGGCGGTACCGCTCTCCATCCGTTATCTCGCCAAGAAGGAGCTGTTCAAGGTCCCGCTGCTGGCTCCGGCCATGCGTGCGGTGGGGATCGTCGAGGTCGACCGCGATGCCCGGTCGGCCATCCATACCCAGGTGAACACCCAATCCAAAGCGGTTCTGTCGCTCGGGAGGTCGCTGATCATCTATCCGGAAGGGACCCGCAGCCGCAGTGGTGAGCTCCAACGCTTCAAGAAGGGCGCTTTCACGATGGCGGTGAGCAACCAGATCCCGGTGCTACCCGTGACGATCCAAGGCTCTTGGGAGGCTTGGCGTCCCGACCGGCCGCTGATATTCGGAGGTCCAATCCGGGTGGTGATCGACCCCCCCCTTCCGACCGAAGGTCTAAGTAACGCCGATGCCGGAGCCTTGATGAACGAAGCGCGGGCGATCATCGAGAGGCGAATCGAGGAGCTGAGGGCGGTAGCTGGTCGCTCGTAGGTCCCGGGCCCCCGTCGGTTGCGGCATGGCCCTGGTCGGTTTCGCACCGAACCTTCCGTTTCTGCACATGCAGGAACGAATCGAATCGGCGGTTTTTGCACATTGTGCAATTTCGCGTAGCTGTTGCGGCGGGGGCCCGGGGCCCTTCGCCGAACTGGTTGGCGGGGCCCAGAGCCCTTCGCCTAGTCGTACACCCCGGCCAAAAACGTCCGGCCTTCTCGGACCAGAACCAGGAAAGCCCCCGCCGAGGTGACGATCTGATAACGATCGGCGGCCGGCTCTCCCTTCCACCACGCCCCCATCAGACGCCAAGGGCCGCTCCAGTTGATCACCGGCTCCCAGCGACTGGACAGACGAACCCGGACCGGCGAACCGTCCTCCCACTCCACTTCGAACGGCACGAGTTCAGGTGGGACCAGCGCCGGAGATGGAGAAGGAGTAGCGCCCGGCCAGGGCGCCACGGGGTCCCGTTCGGGAGCGGTGGCTTCTTCTCCAAACCTCCGCCAGTGCACCTGCTCCCCCGGCAACCTCCCTCCCTGCCGGGTTCCCACCACTACAGCGTCGGGACCGAGTAGGGCATGGGTTCTCCAGAGCGCTCGCTCTGCCTCGACCTGGGCTGCCACATCCTCGAGCAAGGTGAGCTGCCGCCCCTCTCCCGAAAGGTCGGCGGGATCGAGACGTAAACGGACGATGCCGCCGGTAATGCCTCCCCCTTGACCTTCCGTTCGCCTCGAGTTGGCCTCCAGCCAGGCGCGGAGCTGCCACCAGACACGATCGGTCAGACCTGTCTCGGTGAAGGGATCGTTGGAGCGCCATACCCTCACCCGCACCGTGCCATCTCCAGACTCGGCTTCGATGCTCACCCGATGTGGTGCGATACCTTCGGTCCGCAACCCGGCGATGAGACGGGCTGCCAGCTTTCGAGCAGCAAAACCCACTTGGTCGAGGGATAGGAGCGGGTCTTCGTACCGATCCGCCACCGCCAGCTCGGGAGGAATGATTCGGGGCTGCGGTGTACGGTCTTCCCCGGAAGCGAGCCGGTGCGTCTCCAAACCGACTTCGCCGAACCGAGAGGCGAGGGCCTCTCGTGGCAACCGAGCCAGGTCGCCGAGGGTGGTGAGACCCAACCAGCGGAAGGTGGCCACCAATTCCTCCCGGCCAAAAGGCGCCGGGCTACGGGCCCCTCCCAACTGCAGCATGGCGAGGTCCAATTGAGACAAGAAGGAGACGGTGTCAGTGACTATCAAGGGGTACTCGATGGCCTGCTCGGCCGCACACCTGGCCGCAAAGGGTCCATCGGCGAGGCCGAGACGCGCCCCGGCATGGAGAGTGGCCAGCTCCTTCTCGATTCGTTCTACCAGCGGCTCCTCTCCCCCGAAATAGCGCACTGCTCCCGCCGCTGGGACAAAGAGGAGGCCTGGTTCGGCCACCTCCACGCGGGGTATGACGCCTTCCACAGCTTCCACCACCGGTTCGAAGCGGCGGGCTTCCTCTCCGAGGTCGCGGCGTGCGACCATGGCAGTCGGGCATAGGTTTTCTGCCTCCCGCCGGGGCATTCCCACCTCGACA
>Ga0209341_10005835_pt1 | contig 11045 bp, 10 predicted proteins | sample RifCSP13_2_FD_184020 | JGI IMG/M metagenome (GOLD analysis project Ga0209341, IMG submission 184020) | Soil microbial communities from Rifle, Colorado - Rifle CSP2_sed 13_2 (SPAdes) (version 2) | ecosystem: Environmental > Terrestrial > Deep subsurface > Rock core/Sediment | place: Rifle...
TCCTTTTCATACCACGCAGCCGCGCCTCTTCAAGTTCTGTAGCAGCTTCCTTGCTGACCTTAACTTTCGGCATCAACTACCCAATCTGGCTCGCGCTTTCGCCAGGACGTCATCCACATCCAGAAGCTGGGCTTTTCCGGCCTCTATTTCATTAATTCTTCGACATATTTCAATATCCCAAGCCTTGGCGACCTCAGTTTCACTCGGGCCATCCAAGCTTGCAACCAGTGCACTGGCTAATTTTGCTCGCTCACTCTCAGATAGAGCCATAGCAGCATTTTCAAGTGCCTCCAAATCTACTGTGCTCATTTTGGACTCCAATACCACGGTGATGGATAGAATAATGCACCAAACTATAACCCATAACAAGGCACCCAAGCCGGACGGCTTCGCCGCCGCCTGGCTTAGTCGTTATGGGTATCATATGGATTATGCAATTTAAATAGGTCAGTACTCTTGTAGTTCACTCCGTACCCTCCGTGGTTTTATCCAGTTTTCCAGTGATTGCTGATAAATCCATATTCTGGGGTAATTTATTTTTCAACTGTTCTACCGGGTATTCGGGATAGACTGCAAGAAAGTTTTTGAGACTTCTGTATGCACCCTCTTCATCCCCGTCGAACCAGAGTCGGTTGATTATTTCAAACCACTGATCCGGTTCAAGACCAGCGGCTGCGCCAGTAACGATTGCAGTATCCGATTTCTGTTTTCGTAATTTCTCATCTGATAATTCAACAGCACTCTCAGTTGGTGCGGGCATGGCCGCAGGTTCCTGAATGGCCTGCCGTGAGCCACTTAATTCATCCTTGTAAATATCAACACCTATCTCTTCGATATTTTGATTCTTTTTCTGTTGCTCCGGAGCAGGAGCTGAATAATCTTCTCTCATGGCAGGAAGGCTGCTGGATCCGGATTGTGTTTCAGCTTCAATGGCTTCCTTTGATCTGATTTTATCCCTCATCATACCTGAAGCTTCCCCGGCATCTTGACCCATTGCACTATCCAGTTCCGCTGCCGGTATTTTTGATTTCAATTCTGCTTGATCACTGAATATTTGCTGTCCATCCCGATCATAAATTTTAAATACGACACTGAAAGAGATCACGACGACAGCAGCCAGTGATAAAGGAATATACCAGCCTGCAGTAAATGGGCCGGATACTGTTTTTTTATTTTCTGCCGCTTTTTTTGCTGCTGCAATAATAGCTGCATCCAGATGTGGCGATGGTTCAGCCATGGCCTCCTTGCGATAACGCCTGGAAATAAATGAATTACCTTTCAGGTATTCTTCCAGTTCCAGATTGTCTTTCTGTTCACTCATTGTCATTCATGCCTTTACGCAGTCTGTTAACAGCATAGCGCAATCTGCTTTTGGCTGTTTCAATATTCACACCAGTCACTTCTGCAATCTCCGCGAGACTCATGCCCGCTTCTTCCCGCAAAAGAAATGCTTCCCGTTGTTCATCCGGTAATTCACTGATTAATTGCAGCATGGTTTCCATTTGTTGCTGAAATTCAGCCTGCTGCTCCGGCTGTTGATTATTACCTGCTGGAATATTTTCCAGTTCATCATCCTGAAAATTCTGGTTCATGCTGGCAGAGATGGAATGTTTGCGGTAGTGATCAATAAAATGATTGTGTGCAAGTTGGTACAACCATGTGGCAAACTTCGCCTTGACTTCATAACGTTCACGGGCATTGATCAGTTTCATCCACACATCCTGAAAAAGTTCCTCGGCGATACTGGCGTTACCGCATTTTCGCAGAAAATACCGGTACAGACCGCCTTTATGTTTGAGGTAAAGCTGTTCAAACGCATGTGCATCACCATCCCGGTAAGCCAGCATCAATTCTTCATCGGTCAGATCAGCCATCAGTAGAGTTTAACTGCAACAGGGGGTGAAGTTTCAGCTGTTTTTTGAAATTTCACCCCCTCGGCAACTGCTCCCGGCGTTGCTCTAACTCCTGCATCCATGCAGTCGACCCTTACCCTCGGCTTTGGCATCCTGCGTCTCTCTCGGTCTCTGTTCCAGACTCGACTCTACCGATTACTTCCATGTAATCGTACCGCCTGCATCCATGCAGGCGTCCCCCATCAAGGGGGAGGGGATGGAATTTCTGAGGCTACCTGGTATTAACGTCAAATCCACGTTGACGGGTTTCCAACAGGCATAAAAAAAGGGCCATCAGGCCCTTTTCGTATTTGTAAAGATGTCATGATTTACTCATTGACAGCCTTCATGCTGAGGCGTACACGGCCCTGTTTGTCTATTTCCAGGACCTTGACCTTGACCATCTCGCCTTCTGATAATTTATCGCTGACATTCTCAACACGTTCGTCAGAGATCTGGGAGATATGCACCAGACCGTCCTTGCCGGGCAGAATATTCACAAAAGCACCGAAATCCATGAGCTTGGCGACCCGGCCTTCATAGATCTTGCCGACTTCAATATCGGCTGTAATCTGCTCAATACGTTTGCGGGCGGCCTCGCCTGCTGATTTATCAACGGCGGCAATTTTTATCGTGCCGTCATCCTCAATATCGATGGTTGCGCCGGTTTCTTCTGTAATGGCCCGGATGGTTGATCCACCCTTGCCGATCACATCCCGGATCTTGTCCGGATGGATCTTGATGGTGGTAATACGTGGTGCAAACTCTGACATCTCGCCACGCGGAGTAGAAATGACCTCGTTCATCTTGCCGAGAATATGCATGCGTCCTTCACACGCCTGGGCAAGTGCCACCTCCATGATCTCTTTGGTGATCCCATCGATCTTGATATCCATCTGCAAGGCAGTAATACCATTGGCTGTGCCCGCCACCTTGAAGTCCATATCACCCAGATGATCCTCATCACCCATGATGTCGGACAAGACCACAAACTTGTCACTTTCCTTAATGAGCCCCATGGCAATACCGGCTACCGGTGCAGAAATGCTGACGCCGGCATCCATCAGGGACAGGCTGGTGCCACAAACCGTAGCCATGGAACTGGAACCGTTGGATTCCGTGATTTCCGATACGACGCGGATAGTATAGGGATAATCATCCAGTTTCGGCATCACGCCCACAATCCCGCGTTTGGCCAGTCGGCCATGACCAATCTCGCGACGTTTGGGGCTGCCCACCCGCCCGGTTTCCCCGACACAGAACGGTGGGAAATTATAATGCAGCATGAATGGTTCCTTACGCTCACCTTCTATGGCATCAATGATCTGGGCATCACGCTGTGTGCCTAATGAGGTCACCACCAAAGCCTGGGTTTCGCCACGGGTAAATAATGCGGAGCCATGGGTTCTTGGCAACATTCCGATTTCAATACTGATGGGTCTGATGGTTTTTGCATCACGGCCATCGATACGGCTTTCCCCTGCCAGGATACTGCTTCTGACAATGCGGCTTTCAAGTGCTTCAATGGTTGACTTGATCTCTGTCTCAGACCATTTCGGTTCTGCGTTTTCTGATTTGGCGCTCTCAGTCAGCGCCTGCACAACTTCCTTATATATCTCACTGATCCGTTCCTTGCGGCTGAGTTTATCTGTGATGGAGTAGGCCTCACGAAGTAAATCAGCACAGCGCGATTCGATCTCGGTCTTCAACGTTTCATCCCTGGCAGGTGGCTGCCAATCCCACTTTGTCGCAGTCTCTTTAGCCAATGCATCAATGGCATCAATGGCCACCTGGAATTGTGTGTGACCAAACATCACCGCACCCAGCATGATCTCTTCTGATAACTGTTTGGCTTCTGATTCAACCATCAATACCGAACTGCGATTACCGGCGACCACCAGATCCAGATCAGATTCCCGGGTCTGGGTAAATGTCGGATTCAATATGTAATTACCGTCCTTGTAACCCACGCGTGCGGCAGCCATCGGACCATTAAAAGGTACGCCGGAAACTGCAACTGCAGCGGATGCACCCAGCATGGCCGGAATATCCGGATCAACGTCCGGATCCAGGGACAATACTGTCGCGATGATTTGTACTTCGTTGGTGAAATCTTTGGGAAATAAAGGTCTTAGCGGGCGGTCAATCAGGCGGCAGGTGAGGGTTTCTTTTTCACTGGGTCTGCCTTCCCGTTTGAAAAATCCGCCGGGTATCTTGCCGGCCGCGTAGGTTTTTTCCTGATAGTCCACGGTCAATGGTAAAAAATCACGTCCCGGCTCAGCATCCTTTTTCGCAACACAGGTGACCAGTACGACTGTATCCCCCATATACACCATCACTGCGCCATTGGCCTGACGGGCAATCCTGCCGGTTTCCAAAACGACCTTGTTTTCACCAAACTGAAATTCTTTGCGTACTATATTCATATAGGTACCCTGGTTAGATCAATCAGTAATGATTGATGATTAAGACTTGTTGTAACGAACCATGTTGAAGTGTGAGTATCCGCTTTTCAATGCGGGAAATTATCCGGACAGGGAGTTCAAGTATCTGCTTATTTACGCAGTCCCAGTCGGCCAATCAGATCACGGTAACGGTTGAGATCCTTGGATCTCAGGTAATCAAGGAGCTTGCGGCGCTGATTGACCATTTTTAACAGTCCCTGGCGGGAATGATGATCTTTTTCATGGGTTTTGAAATGTTCGGATAAATCCGTGATCCGGGCAGTTAACAGTGCAACCTGTACCTCCGCCGACCCGGTGTCACCTGAAATACGTTGATAATCTTTAACGATTTCAGCTTTTTGCTGATTACTTAAAGTCATATTATTTTATGCTCCTGATGCCGCTCTTATAAATTGGCGCGTATTGTACCCGCGCACCCGTAAGGGGACAAGAATTAGCTGGTACTTTAATTACTATTTTCATCATTACCTCTGGATCAGCCGGCGCGGACATATCTTGCCATCATCCTGTACCTCGCCGACCCCAATGAACTGGTGCTGTTGATCATAGATCCGCACCAACCCGTCAACCGGAGCATGCGGGACCATGACCGCCTGCCCCTGACGCATATAAAAGACCAGACTTTCACTCGCCTGTATTTCCGGCACACCCTGCAGCGCAGAATCGACAGGCAGCAACAGTTGGTCCAGCACCGTTGTGCCTGCAACCGCCAGACGCTCGATTTCTGCCATAGGAATCATTTGTTCAGCCCGGAACGGCCCTGCACCCAGCCGCCGCAGTTTTTTCACATGCGCCCCGCAACCGAGTTTTTTGCCTATGTCCTCGGCCAGCGTGCGGATATACGTCCCCTTGGAACAGTGCACACTGATTTCAATCTCGTCACTGTTTAATGCCAGCAGTTCCAGTGAATAAATCGTGACATTTCTCGGTTCACGTTCAACGACGATACCCTGATAGGCAAGTTTATATAAGCGCTGGCCTTTGTGTTTCAGTGCCGAATACATGGGCGGCACCTGACTGATTTCTCCATGGAACTGTGCCAGGACAGTCTGCACTTCATCATTAGTTAATGCCGGAACTGGTGCTTCAGCGATAATTTCACCCTCGGCATCACCGGTACGGGTGGTAATACCCAACTTGCATCTCGCCAGATAATATTTATCCGAATCCAGCAGATAACCTGAAATCTTTGTTGCCTCGCCCATGCACAGGGGCAACATTCCGCTGGCCTGCTTGTCGAGACTGCCGGTATGTCCGGCCTTGCGCGCCTGATACAGGTGTTTGACATGCTGTAACGCCTGGTTGGAGGTAATCCCTTCCGGTTTATCAAGCAATAAAATACCGTGGACATTACGTCCTTTAGTTTTTTGTTTATTTCCCATTCAGGTTGTTAGCGTGTAATGAAGTGATTAATCCTGCTGGTCCGGATTTTGTTCTGTGTCTGATGCATCAATGTGTAATGAATCGATCAGGGAAGTCAGTTTATTGGCGCGGTCGAGTGAATAATCATATACAAATTTCAACTTTGGCACGCTGCGCAGAATCAGGGTTTTTGATAATTCATGCCGGAACTGGCCGATGTGTGCATTCAGCCGGACCACGACCTGCTCAAGGGTAGCGGTATTACCAATACAGGTAAAAAAGACCTTCGCATTTTTAAGATCGGGACTGACATCGATAGTGGACAGAGTGACCATACCGAGATCATGATCCTGTATGTCCCGTTGTATCAGGCCGGCCAGTTCTCTTTGAATGAGGTCAGCAACCCTGCGGCTGCGGCTGAATTCTTTAGCCATGGGTTACGTCAGAGGGTGCGTGCCACCTCGACACGTTCGAACACTTCGATCAGATCACCTGGCCGCACATTATTGTAGTTCTTGACGCCAATACCACACTCGGTACCTGACTTGACTTCATTGACATCGTCCTTGAAGCGGCGCAGTGACTCCAGCTCTCCCTCGAATATAACCACGTTGTCCCGTAATACGCGGATAGGGTTGCTGCGTTTGACTACACCACTGGTCACGATACAACCGGCAATATCACCGAACTTGGGTGAACGGAACACTTCCTTGACTTCGGCGATACCCACGATCTGCTCACGCACCTCCGGTGAGAGCAATCCGCTAATAGCCAGTTTGATATCATCCACCAGATCGTAGATCACGCTGTAATAGCGGAGATCGATACCTTCTTCATCAACCAGTTTCCTGGCCGAGGCATCGGCACGGACATTAAATCCTATGACAACGGCCTTGGATGCCATAGCAAGATTGATATCTGATTCGGTAATGCCGCCGACACCGCTGCTGACGATATTCACCACGACCTCTTCGTTCGACAGTCTGGTCAATGCCTCAACAATGGCCTCGGCAGAACCCTGTACATCCGCCTTCACCAGAATATTGAGAGATACGGTGACCCCTTCTCCCATCTGGGATAATACATTTTCCAGCTTGGTCGCCTGTTGTTGTGCCAGTTTGGTCTCGCGGTATTTGCCCTGACGGAACAGCGCTATCTCGCGGGCCTTTTTCTCATCCGGTACAACGATCATTTCATCGCCGGCATGCGGGGTGCCAGATAAGCCGAGGACTTCTACCGGGGTGGATGGACCTGCAGAAAGAACATCATTGCCATTTTCATCCAGCATGGCCCTGACCCGGCCAAACTCGTAACCACTCAAAACTATATCACCTTTTTTCAGCAAGCCATTCTGCACCAGTACCGTCGCAACCGGACCACGTCCCTTGTCCAAACGTGATTCGATCACTGTCCCGCTGGCCGGACCGGTTTCCATTGCCGTCAGTTCCAGCACCTCAGCCTGCAGTAATATACTTTCAAGCAGGTTATCGATGCCTTCGCCGGTCTTGGCCGAGACTTTTACAAACATGGTGTCACCACCCCAGTCTTCAGGGACGATCTCGAATTTTGAAAGTTCATGCTTGACCCGATCTGGATCAGTACCCGGTATGTCTATTTTATTAACAGCAATAATGATCGGAACACCGCCTGCCTTGGCATGTTGTACCGCTTCTTCCGTCTGTGGCATAACGCCATCATCGGCAGCCACCACTACAACCACAATATCCGTGACTTTGGCACCACGCGCACGCATGGCCGTAAACGCAGCATGACCTGGTGTATCCAGAAAAGTCACCCTGCCTTTACCGGTATCCACACTGTAGGCACCGATATGCTGGGTGATACCACCGGCTTCTCCTGCGGCCACCTGAGTGCGGCGAATATGATCCAGCAGTGAGGTTTTACCATGATCGACATGTCCCATAATGGTCACTACCGGTGCACGGTGTACAGCCTCTCCTTCAACCTGTGCAGTTTTGATGATCTCTTCTTCCAGGGCATTTTCCTTCAGCAATTTGGGTACATGCCCCATTTCCTCAACCACAATCGCAGCCGTCTCCTGATCGATCATCTGGTTGATGGTGGCCATATTCCCCAGGCCCATAAGTAACTTGATGACCTCATTTGCTTTTACTGACATACGCTGGGCCAGTTCCCCTACGGTGATACTTTCCGGAATCTGGACTTCCCTGACCATGGGTGCAGTCGGCATTTCAAAACCATGCTGGGGAGCAGTCTGCTTGACTACTGCAGGTTTACTCTTCTGGCGTTTCTTTCTGCGGCCGGACATGTCAGTCGCAACATGTAATTCCTGCCAGCCGTGTTTACCCTGTTTATCTTTGTCTGCGGATTTCTTGTTGGGCGCAGGTTTCCCGTCCTTTGGTTGTTTGACCTGCTCCCTCTCCTGGATCATAGTTTCTGTAGCAACAGGTTCAACCGGACTGGCAACCGCAGCAGCATCAGATGCGGTGACTGTTTCCGGTAACAGTTCCCCAGTTTTATCCTGGGCCGTGTCAACGCCAACTGCTGCTTCCTCGGCTGATCCTGCAGGTGGAATAAATTCTTTGGCCGCCAGCTCTTTCGCAAGCTCTTCTGCCCTGGCAGCAGCCTCGGCCTTCGCAGCCGCTTCCGCAGCCTGGCTTTCTTCAAGGGTACTGCGCTTGACATAAGTGCGTTTCTTTCTGAATTCAACACTGACAGTTTTGGACCGGACCTTGCCACGTCCTGCCGTGGCGACGGGCACCTTGATTTCACTTAATGTTTTGCGCTTGAGAGTGATTTTTTTAGGTTCCGCAGATTCATTTTTGCCATGCTTGCGACGCAAAAACGTCAGCAATTCCGCCTTTTCTTCATCGGTGATCATATCGGTAGCGGATTTATCCTTGAAACCCGCCTCCTGTAACTGGACCATCAGGCGATCTACGGATACACCGACTACATCTGCGAATTGACTGACTGTGACTTCAGGCATCAGTGAACATCCTCTGCTTTTTGATCATTGGATTCAAACCACGGAATTCTTGCCGTCATGATCAGCTTGCCGGCTTTTTCTTCATCCAGTTCCTCAATTTCCATCAGATCATCAATGGATTGTTCCGCCAGGTCTTCCATGGTGACTATTCCGTGTCTTGCCATTTCATAGGCCAGGGCTTCATCCATCCCTTGCATGTTTAATAAATCCTGCGCCGGTACAGCATCCACCAGTTTTTCCTCGCTGACTATGGCCCGGGTGACCATGACATCTCGTGCGCGTTCACGCAATTGTGTCACCAGTTCCGGATCAAATTCCTCGATCTTCATCATTTCATTTTCAGGCACGTAGGCAACTTCTTCTATACTGGAGAAGCCTTCCTGTACGAGAATAATCGCGACTTCTTCATCCACATCAAGTTGCTCCATAAACATCTTCTGCAATGTTTGTGTTTCGGCTTCACTTTTCTCGTCCGCCTGCTCGACTGACATCACATTGAGTTCCCACTGGGCCAGTTCACTGGCCAGCCGGACATTCTGGCCACCACGGCCTATGGCCTGGGAAAGATTCTCTTCATCCACTGCCACATCCATACTGTGTGCTTCTTCATCGACAAGGATAGACGCAACCTCTGCAGGCGCCATGGCGTTGATTACAAACTGTGCAGGATTTTCGTCCCACAGAATAATATCAACACGTTCACCGGCGAGTTCATTGGATACCGCCTGCACGCGTGAACCACGCATGCCTACACAGGCACCGATGGGATCGATGCGCGGATCATTGGCCTTGACTGCAATCTTGGCCCTGGCACCCGGATCACGTGCACCATTAATAATAGTAATCATGCCTTCATTAATCTCTGGCACTTCTAGTTTGAATAATTCAATTAATAATTCAGGTGCTGTACGGCTCAGGAACAATTGCGGTCCACGGCTTTCGGAACGTACTTCATAGAGATACGCGCGCAGTCGATCACCCGGTCTGACGGCTTCTCTTGGGATCATGTATTCACGCGGGATAAACGCCTCGGCATTATTGCCCAGATCGAGAATAACGCCGCTGCGTTCGACTCGTTTTACGACACCACCCACCATTTCACCAACGCGGTCCTGATAGGCATTAATGATCTGTGCGCGTTCCGCTTCACGTACCTTCTGCACAATCACCTGTTTGGCCGTTTGGGCCGCAATTCGGCCAAACTCTACAGACGGCATGGGTTCCTCAATAAAATCGCCCACTTTAATATCTGGATTATGCTCCTGCGCGGCACTTAACCTGATCTGGCGTGTTGGAAATTCCATTGGTTCATCACTGTCTTCCAGGACATCCCAGCGACGGAACGTTTCATAGTCACCTGTCTTGCGGTCAATACTGACACGCACCTCGACATCTTCACGATTACGTTTTTTGGTAGCACTCGCCAGCGCCGCCTCTATGGCCTCAAAGATGATCTCCTTGCTTACGCCTTTCTCGTTAGAAACGACATCCACCACCATGAGAATTTCTTTATTCATCTATCAATTCTGCTCCTGATAATTAATTTAATCTGGCACCAGCCGTGCCTTATCAATGTTTTCTGCTGACACCTGATAAACAGTGCCATCCATGTTGATCTCAACACCACTCTCCGATACTGCTGTGATCTCGCCGGTTATTTTGCGATGGCCTGCAAACTTGTCATGCAGGTTCAGGCGAACGATATGACCTGTAAAACGCCGGAGATGGTCCAGCGTAAATAATGGACGATCAAATCCCGGTGATGATACTTCGAGGTTGTAAGATCCCTTGATCGGATCATTTACATCCAGCACACCGGCAACTTGGTCGCTCACTCGGGCACAATCATCAAGCCTTATACCTGCTTCATTATCGATATAGAGCCGCAACAAGGTGTCCCGTCCCCGGGTAAGTTGTTCAATACCGAGTAATTCATAGCCCAGGGCATGCACCACGGGCTCAAGTAATTCAACTAAAACAGTATTTTGTCGATACATCTGTCAAAAACAAAAAATGGGCTCAAGGCCCACTTCAATAACATCATTAATCTTGCGCTTTAGTATAGCTATGCTTCCGGCAAACTGCCAACCTGAGTACATAAACCAACACGCAATCCCTGTTATAGTAAAAAGGCCCCGATGGGGCCCTTAAAACTGGTAGCGGGGGCAGGATTTACTCCGTGCGTCCATGCACTCCGCCCTGCGGGCTCCCGCTAAAGCGGGATTCAAAAACGTTCCAGACGTTTTTGTGAACCTGCGACCTTTGCCAATATAAACAATCCTGAGCCCGACGATCTGTCTGAATGTCGGGTTCATAACCCGAAGGACTCATATTAATGATATCCCTCGGCCCAAA
>Ga0209341_10005836_pt1 | contig 11045 bp, 6 predicted proteins | sample RifCSP13_2_FD_184020 | JGI IMG/M metagenome (GOLD analysis project Ga0209341, IMG submission 184020) | Soil microbial communities from Rifle, Colorado - Rifle CSP2_sed 13_2 (SPAdes) (version 2) | ecosystem: Environmental > Terrestrial > Deep subsurface > Rock core/Sediment | place: Rifle...
TGTAGACCAGGATCCCGCGCCCCTCGCGCTCGATAATGGCCAGGGCCTTGTGCAGCTGGGAGCCACAGTCGCAGCGTCCCGATCCGAAGACGTCGCCGGTCAGACATTCGGAGTGCACGCGAACCAAGGTGGGCGTCTCCCCCGCCACGTCGCCCATGATGAGGGCCAAGGGCAGGCGATCGTCGACGGTGGTTTCGTAGGCGATCACCGTGAACACACCGTAATCCGTGGGCATCCGCGTGGTGGCCGCCCGGCGCACAAGCTTCTCCTTCTGGATGCGGTACTCGATCAGATCCTTGATGGTGATGGTCTTCAGGCCGTGGGCGCGCGCCAGGGCCAGCAGCTCGGGCACCCGCGCCATGCCGCCGTCGGCGTCGAGCACCTCGCAGATCACGCCCGCGGGGGCGCAGCCGGCGAGGCGCGCCAGGTCCACGGCAGCCTCGGTGTGTCCGGCCCTGCGCAGCACCCCCCCGGGCATGGCGCGGAGCGGGAAGATGTGACCGGGCCGGGTCAGGCCTTCGGATCGCGTGGCCGGATCGACCAGAGTCCGGATGGTCACCGCGCGGTCGTAGGCCGACGTCCCGGTGGTCACGCCGCGCCGCGCGTCCACGCTCACGGTAAAGGCCGTGGCGAGCGGCGCCGTGTTGTCCGACACCATCATGGAGATCTGCAGCTCGTCGAGCCGCTCGCCGAGCATGGGCATGCAGATGATTCCCCGGCCGTACTTGGCCATGAAGTTGACGGCCTCGGGGGTGACCTTGTCAGCCGCCATCAAGAGATCGCCTTCGTTCTCCCGGTCCTCGTCGTCCACGACCACCAGCATGCGACCGGCGCGGATCTCCTCCACGGCTTCCTCGATGGTCGCGAACGCCCGAACCGGTTCCGTCGTCACGGTCGGTCACCCCGCAGGGACAGGATGCGCTGCACGTACTTTCCGATCATGTCCGCCTCTAGATTAACGCGCCGGCCCGCTTTCAGCGCGCCCAGCGTGGTGGCGGCCAGCGTGTGCGGGATCACCATGATCTCGAACGCGCGGGCGCCGAGGCTCGCCACCGTCAGGCTGACCCCGTCCACGGCGATGGAGCCCTGGGGGATCAGCAGCGGGGCGAGCGCCGCGTCCTGCCATTCTATCCTGAGCCGGGCGGTGTCGCCCTCCCGGGTCAGGTCGGCCACGATCCCCACCCCATCGACGTGCCCCTGGACGAGGTGCCCGCCGGCCAGACCGTCCAGGCGCAGCGGACGCTCCAAGTTCACCCCGTCCTCCGGCGCCAGGTCGCCGAGCGCCGTCCTGGCCAGGGTCTCCGGCCCCAGGTCGAAGCCCAGCCGGGCGCCTTCTCGCTCCACGACGGTGAGGCAGACACCGTTCACCGCGATACTTGCGCCCGGCAGCGCATCGGCGAGCACGGCGTGAGCCGTGACGCGCAGCCGGGGACCGTCTCGCCGCACGACCCGCCCGATCTCCTCGATCAGCCCGGTGAACACGTCAGCGGTCCTCGCCGGGACGGACGACGTCCCCCTCGATCAGCCAATCATCGCCCACGGGCCTGACCTCCAGCGACTGGAGCCGGCGCCCCGCGCCGAGCGGGAACCCGCGTCCGCCGACGGCCGTGGGCGCCGCCGTGCCCCCCAACAGCACCGGCGCCACAAACACGGCGGCGCGGTCCACAAGATCCGCCTCGAGAAACGCCCAGTTCAGTTCGCTCCCGCCCTCCAGCAACACCCCCTGAACGTCCAGCGCGAACAGGCGGGAGCAGAGGTCGGCGACGTCCACCCGGTCGCCGCTCGATTTGCACTGCAGCACGCTGACGCCGCGCGAGGCGAGCGCGGCCACGCGCGCCGCCGGCGCCTCGTCGGCCACCGCCGCCACCACCCGCGCCGGGTTCCCGGACTCGATCAGGCGCGCCGTCAACGGGAGCCGGCACCGGCTGTCCACGACCACCCGTAGGGGCTCTCGCGGCCACGGAGGATCCGTTCGCACGGTGAGGGCCGGGTCGTCGGCCAGCACCGTGCCGATGCCCACCACGATCGCGTCGCTCTCGCTGCGCAGCCGATGCGCCTCCCGTCGCGCCGCTTCACCGGTGATCCATGTGGACGACCGGTCGAAGGCCCCGATCTTGCCGTCGAGGGTCATCGCGCATTTCAGCGTGACGTGGGGGCGCAGGCGCTCCATCGCCGTGAAAAACACGCGGTTCAGCGCCCGCGCCTCGGCTTCCATCCAGCCCAGGCCCACGTCCACCCCCGCGTCCCGAAGCGCCTGGGCCCCCCGCCCCCGAACGCGCGGATTGGGGTCGGCCACCGCGGCCACGACGCGCTCGACCCGGGCGCGGAGGATGGCCTCCACGCACGGAGGTGTCCGGCCCGCGTGATTGCAGGGCTCCAGGGTCACGTAGAGGGTGGCCCCGCTGGCGTTTTCCCCCGCGTCCCGAAGCGCCTCGATCTCGGCGTGGGGCGCTCCCGCCCGCGCGTGAAACCCCCGCCCCACCACCCCCCCGTCCCGCACCGCCACGGCGCCGACCATCGGGTTGGGCGACGTGAGGCCGCGCCCCCGGACCGCCAGGGCCAGCGCTTCGGCCATCCACCGGTCGTCCTCGGGTTTCGAGGCGCAGCCCATCACTCACTCACGATCGCGTCGACGAAAGTCTTCGCGTCGAAAGGCTGGAGATCCTCGATGCGCTCGCCCACGCCCACGAGCTTGATCGGAAGGCGCAGCGCTTCCCAGATGGCTATCGCGATGCCGCCCTTGGCGGTCCCGTCGAGCTTGGTCAGGACCAGGCCGGTGAGGCCCACGGTCTCGTGGAACATCCTGGCCTGCTGGAGCCCGTTCTGCCCGGTGGGCGCCTCGAGGACCATCAGGCATTCGTGGGGCGCGCCCGGCAGCTGGCGCGAGATGACCTTTTTCAGCTTGGCCAACTCCTCCATCAGGTTGGACTTGGTGTGCAGCCGGCCGGCCGTGTCCACCAGCAGGACGTCGACGTGCCGCGACGTGGCGGCCTTGACGGCGTCGAACACCACGGCCGACGGGTCGGCCCCGGGCTCCTGCCGGATCACCTCAGCGCCGGCGCGGCGCCCCCATTCCTCCAACTGCCCGACGGCCGCCGCGCGGAACGTGTCCGCCGCGGCCAGCATCACGCTCTTGCCGGAGGCCCTGAGCGCCGCCGCGAGCTTGCCCGTGCTCGTGGTCTTGCCCGCCCCGTTGACCCCGAGCATCAGGATGACCGTGGGGCGCGCCTCCAGGTTCAGGGGCGCCGCCGCGCCTGTCAGGGTCTCTTCGAGGAACCGGCGGAGGTGGGCCCGGACGTCCTGACTCGAGACCGCGCGGCCGCGCCGGGCCTCCTCCCTCACCCGCTCGACGAAGGCGGCGGCTGCCCCCGCGCCGAGGTCGGCAGCGAGCAGCGCCTCCTCCAATTCCTCAAGCAGGGCGTCGTCCACCGGGCGGCCGATCACGAGGACGCCGCCGAGCCCATCCTCCATGAGCTGACGGGTCCGCTGCAGGCCCTCCCGGACTCGATCAGCGAACGAGCCGAAAAGGCTCACGACCCCGCCTGCGGTAGCTCGAGGCGCTGGATCACCGCTCCCCTCGCGCCCAAGGGTGGCAGGAGCCGCCCATTGAGCTCCACCTCGATGCCGCCGGCATTGCCAACGGTGACGACGAACCGCTTGGCCGAGGTCCACTCCCGGGTCGCACCGACGGGGAGCAGCTCCTCGGCAACCCGGCCGTCGTCGGTCTGCACGCGGATCCATGTCGGTTCCACCGCCCTGACGATCAGCCGTTGGGAGCCCTTCGGCGCGGCCGTGTCGATCGGGGTTACGGGCGGCTCCGCGGAGGCGGCCGGTGGCGTCTCCGCCTGTGGCGGGACCGTGGTCGGGACCTTCGGGGCCTCGACCGCCACTGGCGTGGACGCCGGCGGAGCGGGGGCCCTGGGGGCGCGCCTGAGCATTCCGTTGACCGCCAGCAGTCCCAGCCCGAAAACGACCAGGAGCGCCAGGCTCACGAGCACCGGATTGCTACTCCACGATGAGGCCGGCGGCACCGGTCGGGCGCTGGCCTCGGCCGCGGCGCGCTCGCCCAGCATGTCACGGTAGCGACCAAGCGCGTCGTCGGGGCGCGCGTTCAGAAAACTGCAGTAGGCGCGAATGAAGCCGCGAACGAAGACGGGCGCGGGCAACTCGGACAGCTTATCGGACTCCAGCGCCTCCAGGTGGCGGATGCCTACGCGCGTGGAGCGGGCCATCTCCTCCAGAGAGCCGTTCCTGGCCTCCCGGAGCGAGCGCAGCAAGCTCCCCAAAGAGCGCTCGGCACCCGCCTGCTCCATGGGTCGGAGTGTAAGGGGACAGGTGCAGAAAAGTCAAGCGGCGAGCGAAGTTACGCTTCAGTCAGCCTTACTGAAACGAGACGGCTCAGCCCCGGTTCCTCCATGGTTACCCCGTACAGCACATCGGCGGCTTCCATGGTCTTGCGATTGTGCGTGATGACGACGAACTGGGTCTGGGAGCAGAGCTCGCGGAGCACCCTGAGGAAGCGGTGGATATTGGCGTCGTCGAGCGGCGCGTCGACCTCATCCAGCACACAGAAGGGACTGGGGCGGTGATAGAAAATCGCGAAGAGCAGGGCGAGCCCCGTGAGCGCCTTTTCCCCTCCCGACATGAGGGTGACGGCCTGCAGCCGCTTGCCTCGCGGCTGGGCCAGCAACTCCACGCCCAGCTCCAGCGGGTCCTCCTCGCCCTCCTCCGGGGGCACCATGCGCAGCTCGGCGCGCCCACCCTCGAAGAGCCGGGAGAAGATGTGGCCAAAGTGGCGGTTGATGTCGTCGAAGGCTTCCTGGAAGCGTTCCTGGGCGGTCCGGGTCATACCCCGCAGGGCCTTCTCCAGGTCTTTGAGGGACGCCACCACGTCGTCGTGCTGGGTGCGGAGGAACTCGAGGCGCTCCTCCAGCTCCCGGTACTCCTCGTCCGCCACAAGATTGACGGGCCCCATGGCCTCAAGCTTCTCCGCCAGCTCGTCGTGGCGCTCCCGCGCCTGTTCTAGGTCCCGGGTCGGGTCGTGGGCGGCGAGCAGCGGCTCGGCACCTTCCACGGCATGGCGCCGCCGCGTCTCCTGGAGCAGCTCCTCGCGGCGCACCCGCCCCTCAGTCGCGCGCAGGTCGAGCTCATGCACCCGAGTGACGAGGTCATTGACCTCGTGCTGGACTTCCTTGAGTTCGGCATCCACCTTGTCACGCTCGGCCACCTGCGTCTGGTGCTCCTCGGCGATGACGCGGACGTCGGCCTCCAGGCGGTCCCGCTCCACCGCGGCCTCCCGGGCCTGCGCGTCAGTGCGCTGGCGCTCCTGGCTCAGGTCGTCGCGACGCTCGGCCAACTGGACCCGGCGCAGCGCCGCCTGCTCAAGCTGGGCGCCGAACTCACGCTCGAACTCGCCGAGTCGCTCGATGTCCCGACCCAGTGCCTCAACCCGCTCGGCCGTCACGGCCAAGTCAGCCTGGCAGGCCGTCAGGTCACGGCCGAGCCCCGCCTCGGCGGTTTGCGCCACGTCGAGCGCCTCGCGCAGCTCCGCCATCTGCCGGTCGAGGGCGATTTCCCGCTCCGCGGCGCCGGCGAGCGAGCGCTCCAGCTCTTCGAGCTGCCGGGCCGTCTCGCCGCGCTCGGTCTCGAGCTGCCGCGCTTCGACCGCGAGGGTCTCTAGGTGCCGCCCAATCCGCTCGGCTTCGCGCTGCACCGACTCCAAGTCTTTCTCACCGGTTAGCCGGGCCGTCTCCTGCGCCTGGAAGTTTGACTGCAAACTCTCCTGGCGGCCTCGCAGCCCCGCGATCTCGCGGTCAAGCGCTTCCAGCGCGGCGCCGGCGGCCTCCACTTCGCGCCGGAACCCCGCGATCTCCCCGCCGAGCTGCCGAATGGCGCGTTTCCGGCCGAGGATGGACTGGTCGTTGCCCTGGCGCTCGCTGTCCCGCCGGCCGCCGGTGAGCCGACCCGTCGGCGACAGGACCTCGCCCGACCGGGTCACGTAGGTCGCCACCACGCCATTGCGGCGCCAGAGCGACTCGGCTTGGTCCAGATGAGCGACCACGGCGACGCGCCCGAGCAGGTAGTGAAGCAGCTCAGGCCGCGCGCCGCCGACCAGCCGGGCCGCCCAGCTCACCTCGGAGGAGTCCTCCGGCACGGCGGTCGGCGGTGGCAGGGTCTCGAGAGGGAGAAGAGTGGCGGCTCCCGCTCCCTCGCGGCCCAAGTAGCTCAACGCCGCCCGCGCTTGCTCAAACCGCTCGACCACGACCCATTGCAGCCGGTCGCCCAGCACCGCTTCCACGGCGGCTTCCAACCCTGACGGCACATCCAGTAGGTCCGCCACCGTTCCCACTACGCCCGCCAGCTCGGCGGTCCGGGTGAAGATTGCCCGCACCCCCGCGCCGTAACCCTCCCGCTCGCGCTCGAGCCGCTCGAGCGCTTCGAGGGCGGATTGTCGCGCGGCGAGGGCCACTCGGAGCTCCCCCAGCGACTCCTGCGCTCGGGCTCGGCGCCCTTCGCCCTCGCTCCGGTCGACCTCGAGCTGCTGCAGCTCGTTGGTCAGGAGCGAGAGCTGGGCCCCGGTCTTCCGGCGGGCCGCTTCGAGCCGCGCGCGCGCGGAGGCCAGCCCGTCCGCCTCGATCCGGGCCGCGCCCGTCTCCGCCCCGAGGCGCTCGCTCCGCCGCTCCAGGTGGACGGCGCGCTCCCGCAGCTCGCCGCTTGAGCGCGTCAGGTCGGCCCGGGCCCCGGCGATCGTGAGGCGCTCGATCCGAAGCTCCTCGAACCGCCCGCGGCGCTCAGCCAGCGAGAGCCGGCATGCCTCAAGCCCCGCCTGGACATCCCGCACCCGGGCTTCCTGGCCCAGCTGCAGCTGGCGGGCCTCGGCCAGCGCGGACACCTTGCCGTCGCGCTCGGCGCCGAGCGCCAAGCGCCGCTCTCCGAGCCCGCCGATCTCCTCCGCCAACCGCGCGTCCTCCTCGCTCAGATCGCGAATCTGGACACCCATCTGCTCGCGCCGCTCGAGGAGTCGCTCCGCCTCCCCCTGGATCTTCTGGACGGACTGCCTCAGGTCGCCCAACCGGTACTCGGTGGCCTGAATGGCCGCGGCCTGCAGCGCCAGCCGGCCCGAGAGGCTGGCGATGCGCGCGCGCTTCTGTTCCTCGGTTCCGCGCAGCGCTTCCATCTCGCGCGTGAGCTGGTCACCCAGCGCGGTGAGCGCGGCGAAGTCCGCCGCCAGCATGGCCAGGTCCAGGGCCTGCCGCTCGGCGTTGAGCGCCTTGTACTGCTGCGCCTTGCGCGCCTGCCGCTCGATCGAGCCGAGCTGGCGCCGCACCTCTTCCATCACGTCCCGCACGCGCTGGAGGTTCTGCCGCGTCGCCTCCAGCTTTCCCTGGGTCTCGGCGCGCTGCTGCTTGTACCGCGCGATACCGGCGGCCTCCTCGATGAAGATCCGCCGTTCCCAGGGCTTGGCCGTGAGGACGTGGTTCAGCCGATCCTGGTCCATCAGGGCGTACGCCTTCGGGTTCACTCCCGTCCCGGCGAAGAGATCCTGGATGTCCCGCAGCCGGCAGACATTGCGGTTGAGGAGGTACTCGCTCTCGCCCGTCCGGTAGAGCCGGCGCGACACGGCCACCTCGCTCCACGGCACATCGAGCCCCCCGTCGTTGTTGAAGACCAGGCTGACCTCCGCCATGCCCAGGGATTTGCGGGAGGCCGAGCCGTGGAAGATCACATCCTCCATCCGCTGCCCCCGGAGGATCTTCGGGCTCTGCTCGCCCAGCGCCCATCGGACCGCGTCGGCCACGTTGGACTTGCCGCATCCGTTGGGCCCGACGATACACGTGACGCCGGGGAACACCTGGAGCTCGGTCTTCTCGGCGAAGGATTTGAAGCCGTGGATCAGAATGCTTTCGAGTCGCATAGGCTCGCGCCCCGCAGGGCGACGTCTATTGATACCACAGGGTTCGGCGCGCTACCAAGAAAAAACCCCACACCTAGGGGGCGCCGGCAGCGCCCTCCACTAGATGTGGACGCTCAGGCGCCCTTCAGCAGGCAGCACTTCTTGTACTTCTTGCCGGACCCGCACGGGCATGGATCATTGCGGCCTACTTTCTGGCCGTCAGCGGTCCGCGGCTCGGCCCGCCCAGCGGCCCGCTGGGGCGCCCCGGCCGCCTCCGGTCCCCGGCCTTCCTGCCACTGGGGAGCCGACAGGAGCGCGGTCCGAACCGGCGCCGGCTCCTCCTGGGCCACGCGAGCCTTGAAGAGCTGCTCCACGGCCACCTCCTTGAGGTTGCCGACCATCTCCTGGAACATCTCGAAGGCTTCCTTCTTGTACTCCGTCAACGGATCGCGCTGGCCGTATCCCCGGAGGCCGATGCCTTCCTTGAGATGATCCATGTTGAGCAGATGTTCGCGCCACAGCTGGTTGATCCCGCGGAAGCCTCCGCCCTCCCACTCGAGGCCCAGGATGATCCAGCGCTCGAGCCGGTGAAACATCTCGGGACCGACGCTTCGCTCCCGCTCCCGATAGACCCGCTCGGCCTCCCGCGTGACCAGCTCCACCATGGCTTCGTGGGAGGGCACCTCGTCCACCTCCACCCCCGCCGGGAGGCGGAAGTCGAGCTGGCGGTGGAGGCCCTCGTTGAGTCCCTTGAGATCCCAATCGTCCGGGTGGGCGTCCGGGGGGCAATAGCGCGAGACGACCACCTCGGCCAGCTCCCCGATCCACTCGAGCACCGTCTCCTCCTGGTTCTCCTCCTCCAGCATCTGGTTCCGGAGACCGTAGACGATCTCCCGCTGCTTGTTCATCACGTCGTCGTACTCGAGCAGGTGCTTGCGGATCTCGAAGTTCCGCGTCTCGACGCGCTTCTGCGCGGTGCTGATGGCGCGGGTGACCAGTTTGTGCTCGATGGGCTCGCCTTCCTCCATTCCGAGCCGGTCCATGATCCGCTGGATGCGCTCCGAGCCGAAGATGCGCAGCAGGTCATCCTCGAGGGAGAGGTAGAATCGCGACGATCCCGGGTCCCCCTGGCGTCCCGAGCGGCCGCGGAGCTGATTGTCCACCCGCCGCGATTCGTGACGCTCGGTGCCGATGATGTGCAGCCCCCCCAGCGCCACCACCCGCTCGTGCTCGGGGTCGGTCACCTGTTTCCCCTCTTCCCACGCCGATTGCCTCGCCTCAGGCGGCGCCGTGGCCGGGTCCAGTCCCCGCTTGCTCAGAATCGCCTTCGCCAGGAAGTCGGGGTTGCCGCCCAGCAGGATGTCCGTGCCGCGCCCGGCCATGTTGGTGGCGATGGTCACGCCCTTCTCCCGGCCGGCCTGCGCCACGATCTCCGCCTCCCGCTCGTGGTACTTGGCGTTGAGGACCTGGTGGGCGATGCCCCGCTTCTTGAGGAGCTTCGACAGCCGCTCCGACTTCTCGATGGACACCGTGCCGACCAGCACGGGCTGCCCCTTGGCGTGGCGCTCGGCGATCTCGTTGCTCACCGCATCGAACTTCTCGCGCTCAGTTTTGTAGACGACGTCCGGGTGGTTGAGCCGGACCAGGGTTTGGTTGGTCGGGATCACCGTGACGTCCAGGTTGTAGATCTTGGCGAATTCCTCGGCCTCGGTGGCGGCGGTGCCTGTCATGCCGGCCAGCTTGTCGTACATCCGAAAGTAATTCTGGAGGGTAATCGTCGCAAGTGTCTGATTCTCTGGCGCGATTCTGATCCGCTCTTTCGCCTCAACCGCTTCGTGCAGACCGTCCGACCACCGTCGGCCGGGCATCATGCGCCCGGTGAACTCGTCCACGATGACCACCTGGGGCTGCAGCGACGCGCGCCCCGCGTCGTCCACCGTCTCGATCTCCTTGACCACGTAGTCCACGTCCTTCTGGAAGAGGTGGTGGGCCTTCAGGGCCTGGTTGACGTGGTGGGCCAGCTCCAGGTGGGCGGAGTCGGAAAGGTTCTCGACGCCAAGCAGCCGCTCGCAGTGGGTGACCCCCTGCTCCGTGAGCGAGACCGCCCGGGCCTTCTCGTCCACGATGAAGTCGCCCTCGACGTGCTCTTCGATCTCCGACAGCTTGCCCTCGACGATGGTGGCCGCCCGCTTGAGCCGCTGGACCATGCGGTCCACCTTCTCGTACATCGGCGCCCGGCTCTCGGCGAGCGGATCCCGGCCCGAGATGATGAGCGGTGTCCGGGCCTCGTCGATCAGGATCGAGTCGACCTCGTCCACGATGGCGTAGTGGTGCTCGCGCTGGACCATATCCTCCAGACTGAACTTCATGTTGTCCCGGAGGTAGTCGAAGCCGAACTCGTTGTTCGTCCCGTACGTGACGTCAGCCTGGTACGCCTCGCGCCGGGAGCAGGGCCGGAGCCCGGCCAGCCGGACGTCGGGGGACACGAACGTGGGATCGTAGAGGTACTGGACCTCGTGCTGGATTACCCCGACCGAGAGGCCCAGCGCGTGATAGATCGGGCCCATCCACTGCGCGTCGCGCCGGGCCAGGTAGTCGTTCACCGTCACCACATGGGTGCCGAGGCCGGGCAGCGCATTCAGGTAGGCCGGCAGCGTGGCCACGAGCGTCTTGCCTTCGCCGGTCGCCATCTCGGCGATCTTGCCCCCGTGCAGCACCATGCCGCCCATGAGCTGCACGTCGAAGTGCCGCATCCGGACCGTGCGCCGGGCGGCCTCCCGGCAGGCGGCGAACGATTCCGGCAGGAGCGCGTCGACCTCCTCGCCGTCAGCCAGCCGCTTCCTGAATTCGTCGGTCTTGCCGCGGAGGTCGGGATCCGAGAGGCCCTGCATGGCGGGCTCGAGGGCGTTGATCTCCTCGACGGCGGGGCGCATGCGTTTGACATCGCGCTCGTGCTTGGTGCCGAACAGGGATCGGAAGATCGCGGCAAGCATCTCAGCGGTTCATTTTACACTACTCACCCGCGCGGGCCGTCCGAAGAAGCTCCCGCGCGTGCCGCCGCGACGCGTCGGTGATCCGTTCCCCGCCCAGCATTCGAGCGAGTTCCTCGACCCGGGCGTCTTCGTCCAGCACCACGACCGACGTCCGCGTC